>WNGL01006400.1_pt1 | contig 14225 bp, 9 predicted proteins | sample 5400591 | NCBI WGS metagenome assembly WNGL01 (sample SAMN13153377, study PRJNA577476) | soil metagenome | isolation source: 80 cm soil or saprolite under Garry oak tree replicate 1 | place: USA:California | collected 2016-06-15
ACCGAATTAATCGCGCGGCTTCTTTGTTGGCGCTGGCTTTTCCGGCGCCGGTCGCACGTCGCCGGCTTGCACTGTCGGCGTCGCCCGTGGCGGTTGCGCACCGCGGGGAACGACCCAGAGTTCGACGCAATCTTCTTCGCGGAACCCGCCGTTGAGTGTGACGATCCGCGCCTGGTCAACGCCGCGCTTTTGCACCAGATAATCTTTGGTGCGAGCCAGCAGACGATCGGCTTGTCCCGTGCGGCTGGTACGCCCACCGTAGGCAATGACGTAAGTCGTCGTCGAGGGATCGTTCGTCAATTCAATTGCGAGATTATCCAGACGAGCTTTCTGATCGTCATAGGAGCAACTGCAGCAAACATCGAACTGTCGCGACGGCGTTGCCGGCGGCGGTGGCTGGCGCGGCACAAACGTTGAAGCCTGGGCTGTTTGCCGACAAGCCGCCTCACCCGAGCCATCGTCCACAACGAGCGTCGCGGTAACCTGTCGGCCCCCAAGGCCAGTTGAGTCGACTGTCATTGTCGATTTGTCCGCGCCGTCAATGATCTTGGCGTCGGAAGGACTAACGCTCCAGTTGTAGTTAAGCCTTGCTGTGCCGCTATAGTTCACCGCAGCGGTAAAAGTTATTACCTCGCCTTCGTTAACGCTGGCCGGACCAGAAAGGATCACCGGATACGGACAAGGCGATTTCGGCGGAGTTATGGTTACGGGTTTGTAGCTCAGCTCGATGCACTTCCGGCGACCGGCGACGACGTTAATCTCGCGCGTCCAAGGTTGGCCGCTCGGTAAAGAGATAACCACTGTGTGCAGACCGGGATCGAGCTTGAATTCAATATATTCGGTCGCGGTCGCTCCTTGTGGTTTGCCATCTATCTCGAGGGGAAACCCTCCCGGCGTCGTCCGGACCTTAATGATCCCGTAAGTTACTCTCTTGGTCTTTGCGTAGGCAGTTGATGCAGGATGGGCCACGCAGAAGGCAATCCCAATCAACACCGCGAAGGCGAACTTCCCGTACTTCAAACTGTTCCCACTTGTAGCAACTGGTGCTCTCGACATTGTTATTGGCCCTCCGTCGGAGTTGCTATTTGCTTCTCGAGTTTCACGCGAGCATAGCGCCGACGCAAGCCCGCAGCGAGAGCCGCTAGTCCGGAGCCAAACAGTAACAGCGATGCCGGTTCAGGAACCACGGTATTGCAATTCGTACATGGCGGAGTAGGCGTCGGCGTGGGCGTTGCGTCGCTGCAAGTGTCGCAGTCATGATGAATAAAGAAGAATGGGATTGCAGCCAGGAATACTAGCGGCCATTTCGGAAAAGGTGTCCCTTCCCCCAGGATCTCGCCACAATCACAGATCGAGCCTTCCAGATCGCCCTGACTGATGACGTCGACATTGCCCTGCGGGTCATCGGACTTCAAGGAAACGCCAGCGAGCAGCGAATCAGAAGAGTTGGTTGTCGCGCCGCGCGAAGCATCTGGTATTCCAACGGAGCCCTGGCTTTTGGTTGCCGATTTTATGCCGCCTGAAGACGCTGACTGTTCCTCTGACACCGGTGAATTTTGCTGCCCATGTCGAAGACGAAGATCAGGAACCCGGTCGGTATTCTTATAATCAGCGAGGACCCGAACTACCTGACTGAATGTTATCGGCCCAGCCTGTACGGGCATGCTGGCCATCAGCAGTAAACTGAGTATCATAGCAAGGGGGCGCAATGCTCGATTCCTCATTGTTTTAGGAAGTTCCTCCTCGGATTCTTTCTTCGCGATCGCAAGCGGGAAAGATTCATCGACCGTTTTTGGACCACGTAAGATGAGAGCCCGAATGGACTGCTGGGACTCTCTCTTCCCGTCTTCGTAAGAACCGCATTCAGGCTTTCTTTGCTTGAAAGGACAACACAGCCAATAAGAATGGGATTCCAGTAGATCCGCTCCTTTGATAAACGCACGAAAAAGAGGTTTGCAATTGGCAAACCTCTTTTGGAGGAAACGGTCTGAGTAATAACTTAATTACTATCGCCGGCGCTGGCGGTTTCGGCCTTCCGCTGCTCGTCGCGCAACACTGCCTTCCGCGAAAGCTTGATCTTGTTGCCGTCCTTGCCGATGCACTTGACGAGGATCTGTTGCCCTTCTTTCAATTCGTCACGCACGTCCTTGACACGGCGATCGGCAATTTCGGAGATGTGCAACAGACCGTCTGTTCCGGGAAAGACTTCAACAAACGCCCCAAAGTCCACGATTCGGTTTACCGTGCCGAGATAAGTCTGGCCGACTTCGGCTTCCGCCGTGAGACCTCGGATGCGATTGACCGCCGCTTCAGCAGCCGCGGAACTCGCGGTCGCGATCGAGATGGTGCCATCGTCCGCAACGTCGATCTTGGCCCCGGTCTCTTCAACCAGCGATCGAATAATCTTGCCGCCTGGTCCAATGACGTCGCGAATCTTGTCGGGATTGATCTTGATCTGGATGATTCGCGGCGCGTGCTGCGAGATCTCTTTGCGTGACTCGGGTAACGCATTTTCCATGGCGCTCAGAATATAAAGCCGGCCTTTTTTGGCCTGCTCCAGAGCCTCAGCCATGATCTGAGCGTTGATGCCGGCGATCTTGATATCCATCTGCAGCGCGGTAATTCCCTGGCGCGTGCCGGCGACTTTGAAGTCCATATCGCCATAATGATCTTCCGCGCCTGCTATATCCGTCAGGATCGCGTACTTGTTTTCCTCCATCACCAGGCCCATCGCCACTCCTGCGACGGCGGCCTTCAATGGCACTCCAGCATCCATCAGTGAGAGCGCGCCTCCACAGACTGTAGCCATCGATGACGATCCATTCGACTCGGTGATGTCTGACACGATCCGCAGGGTGTAAGGGAAAGTAGCTTCATCCGGCAAGACGGCTTGGAGAGCGCGGCGGGCCAGGGCGCCATGTCCGATCTCGCGGCGACCCGGGCTGCCAAATCTTCCCACTTCGCCCACGGAGTAGTGGGGAAAGTTGTAGTTGAGCATGAAGCGGCGCTTAAGTTCGCCTTTCTCGAGATCGTCCATGAATTGCTCGTCGTCTTTCGTGCCCAACGTCGTCGTAACTATCGCCTGTGTTTCGCCGCGCGTAAACAAGGCTGAGCCGTGAACACGTGGCAGCCAACCGACCTCGCAGGTAATGGGCCTAATCTCGGAAAAGCGACGACCATCGGGACGTCTTCGCTTATTTAGAATATCGTCGCGAAAGATGCTCTCCTTCAAGTGATTGAAGATTACCTTGGCCATCTGGCGCTGCTCTAGCTGATCCTCAGGGTAGGATTCGACGACCTCTTTCTTAAGCTCGTCTACTGCTGTGTAACTCTCCAGCTTATCCTGCCCCGTAGTATCGAGCGCGGCCTGCAAGCGCTCACCATAATTTCTCTGGATCTCGCCCAACATCTCTTCGTTGAGGGCTGGCGGGACAACTTCTCGTTTCTGGACATCCAGCGCCTTATAAAGCTCTTTCTGCCAGCGGCACAGGCGATTGATCTCTTTGTGCGCGAGCATCAGGGCTTCAAGCATGATCTCTTCAGAAACTTCCTGCGCGCCGGCTTCGACCATTACGATGGCCTCTTCCGTCCCGGCCACGATTAGATTAAGTCGCGACTCGCGCACTTCGTTGTAAGTCGGATTGACCACGTAGCGTCCTTCGAGCAGGCCGATACGCACGCCGGCGATCGGGTTCATAAAGGGAATGTCCGAGAGGTAAAGCGCGCAAGAGGATCCGGTGATGGCCACAACGTCGGGATTGTTGTCGGGATCGGCCGAGATCACAGAGGCGATCACCTGTGTTTCGTTCTTGTAGCCTTCCGCGAAGAGCGGCCGGCAAGGACGATCGATCAGCCGGCATGTTATGACTTCCTTCTCATTCGGCCGTCCTTCTCGGCGGAAGTAGTTACCGGGAATACGCCCGGCCGCGTAGTTTGATTCACGATACTCAACCGTCAACGGGAAGAAATCGATTCCTTCTCGCGCTGTCTTGGCGCCGACCGCGGCACAAAGTAGCATCGTGTCGCCGTAACGTATCACAACCGAGCCGTCGGCTTGTTTGGCGACGCGACCGGTTTCGACGGTCAGCTCTCTGTCGCCCAACTTGATTGATTCTTTCAAGTATTTCTTAACTGGCATTTTCTTTTGTCTCCTTCGGACAACGACGCCTGACATGCAGGCGCGCGGGCGTCTCATCCGCCACGCTTTGTAAAAACTGACCACGGACAATTGACGACGGACAATGGACACGTGAAAGCCATCGTTTATGGTCAATCGTCTTTGGTCCGGGTTCTAAATTAAAGGCGGCACGAGCCTCTTTGCCGTGAAGCTCATGCCGCCTTTGATCTGTTCTCAGGCCTTAACGCGTCTGCTTGCTTGGAAGTATCGCCGTCACGTTCGGCACCTTCCGCAAGTTCTTCGATAGACGCGCGCGTTTTAAAGTTGAGATTCGAAGATCTCTCGTTAACGGTAAACTCCGACTGTTCAGTTGTTTGCTAACGTCGCAGACCCAGACGACTCACTACCTCGTGGTAGCGCTCTATGTCTATCCGCTTCAAATAATCCAACAAGCTTCTGCGCTGTGAGACCATCTTCAGCAGGCCGCGCCGCGAATGGTTGTCCTTCTTGTGTGTCTTGAAGTGATCAGTCAGGTCGTTAATTCTTTTGCTCAACAACGCGACCTGCACTTCGGGTGAACCTGTATCCGCCTGATGCGTGCGGAATTCGGTAACAATTTTTTCTTTTGCTTCTCTCGCTAACGCCATCTGCTTTCCGATGATCCTCCTGGGCAGCAGTAAACCAGTAAAGATGGCAACCGCTAGGGTTTAAGTACGGTTCAATTTAGCATGCGCTTTCGCGAACTGTCCAGCAAGGGCGGGCGTTACGATGGATTGACAGATTCGCCTGTGCGCGATTTGCCATGCTCTGTTAACATCGGCAAACTGGACCAACCGAGAGAGGCAGCTTAGTGACCAAGGCACGAATCATTGTAGTCGGTGGCGGCTTCGGCGGGCTCTTCACTGCGCTTGACCTCGCCGGGACGGCTGAAGTGACGCTCGTCAGCGACGAAGATCATTTCCTCTTCAAACCGATGCTGTACGAGTACTTGAGCGGCGAGGTTGAAAGCTGGCATATCGCTCCGCGCTATGAGGAGTTGTTGGACGGGCGCGTCAAGTTCATTCAGTCCGCAGTGAGCGGGATCAATTTCTCTACGCGGTCTGTTGCCCTTAACAATGAGCTCGGGCCATTGAGGTACGATGTTCTCGTCCTCGCAGTGGGTGGGGTTACGAACTACGCTGGCGTTGAAGGCGCCGAAACGTTCGCCATCCCCTTTCGTAAAATCGAGCATGCCGACCAGTTGCGCCAGCGCATGGTTGATGCGCTCGATCACGTCCCTCCCGATTTGCCCCCCCAGGACGTGCGCAGCGCCTTGACGTTTGTGATCGTCGGCGGCGGCGCCAGCGGCGTCGAACTCTCAACCAAGATGGCTGACCTCCTGAACGATGCGTTTACGCGTCGTGCCCTTCATGGCGAGCCGCGCGTGCTGGTGATCGAGATGGGGGACAAGATTGTGCCCGGCATGGGATCGGAGATTCGTGAGTACGTCGAACATGCGCTGCATGAGTCGCGCGTCGAGGCCCACACGCTGACGCGCGTTGTGCGTGTAGCCGAGGCTTCAGTGACTATTGAGCACAACGGGGCGCGCACGGAGATTCCCACGGCGGCCGTCGTGTGGGTGGGCGGCGTGCGCGTCAATCCGCTCGTTGAGAAACTCGATATTGAAAGGACCCGCACCGGCCTGATTCTGGTTAAGCCCACGCTACAGATCCGATCGCAGGAGAGCGTCTTTGCGCTCGGAGACATTGCCTTCTACGAAGATGCCACGCCAACTTTGGCAGGGACAGGCCAACTTGCTTTTCAACAAGCCGGACTCGCCGCCCATAATGTGCGTGCGCTTCTCGCAGGTGAGAAACTGCAGACGAAGCATTTCGAAGAATTAGGCGAGGCCGTGAGCCTGGGAACCGAACGCGCCGCAGTTCTTGCAGGTGGAAAAGCCTTTGGTGGAGCACTCGCGCGCCAGGCGCGTTTTGCGCTTTACACCTCGCGCCTGCCAACGTGGCATCACCGTTTGCGCGTCGGCGCCAGTTGGTTTTTTGAGGGCACGGCTCCACGGCCGTTGCTGCCGTTGGGATTCAATCGTTAATTGCATTACTGAATAAAAAGATGCACGGAACTCTTCGACGCGTGTTAATGCTTTTCGGAATCGGCTTGGCGTTCACAGGCTGTGTCGAGCGTCCGACCGAAGTTTCAAACCGAAACGCTTCATCCCCGCAGCCGGTTGCTTCCTCGCCCGCGCCTGGGGGATCGAATGAGGTTGAAGCGGTGCCGGTCACGCTGGCGGTCCTTGATGCCCTCTTCTCGGATCAAGCGTTTGTTTCAGATCTGAAGTCGAAGCTGCAATTGACGGACGAACAGATCGCTGGCCTGCGAAGAGTGGCCGGCGATGAAGTGTCGCGGTTGCGCAGGCAGAATGCGGAACAACATAGCGGAACGCCTGAGGAAGCTCAGACGCGCGCCTCAGAATCGATCCGAAAAGTAATTGGAGACGAGAAGAGCCGGCAACTTGCCGCACTAGTTCGCGAGCATTGGACCAAAGGAAGCGAAGAACTCGAAGCCGCAAAGGAAAGATTGCCGGCGACCAGGATGCTACCCGGACCCAATGCCGTGCCCACCGATACGCGCATTGTGGTGAACATACCGGCGTTCCGTATGGATGTCTTCGAGAATGGATCGCTCGCCAAGTCTTACAAAATTGGAATTGGTTACCCTGAGTTTCCGCTTCCTACGGGTCTGCGCAAGGCCCAAACAATCATCTTCAATCCGACCTGGACGCCGCCTGATTCGCCCTGGGTCGAGTCGATGAAAGACGTCTTGCCGGGCGAAACGGTTGAGGCGGGCAGCGCTCTGAACCCGCTTGGGCCAATCAAGATTCCCATCGGTATGCCGTCATTGATCCACGGAGGAAAACCACTGTCGAAGATCGGCACTTTTGCTTCACACGGCTGCGTGGGATTGACCAACGCGCAGGTGCGCGATTTTGCGAAGCTGCTGGCCCGGGCGGGAGGAACCGATCTTTCGGACAAGACCATCGCCGCTTACGCGAAGAACAAATCGAAGACCGGCGTTGTAAAGTTGGACAGGCCCGTTCCCGTCGAATTGCGCTACGAAACGATTGTGGTCGAAGACGGCAAGCTCCACATTTACCGCGACGTCTACGATCAGAATACGAACACCGAAGAGAATCTGCGCGCGGTGTTACACGCAAACGGAACAAATCTGGAGGATCTTTCGCCGGACGAGCGGGCGCAGGTAATGGACGCGCTCGATGCGATATCTCCTCACCCAAACAAGAAGGCGAAGACCACCGCGCCGCCCGCCAATGCCAAGTCACCCGCGGCTTCGCTCGTTCCCGCTGGCAAAGACGATAAGAATGCCCTCAATCAAACTAAGAAGAAACCGGTGAAGAATCAGAAAGAGATCGTGTTGGAGCTTGCGGCACTGAAAGGCAAAGGCTATCCCGCGCCGGCTAATCTCGACACGGGGACGGCCAAACCCAAACCCACGCCCAGTCCAGCCGTGCCGGGCCACCAATAGTCCTCTTGTGCTGCCTACATCTGCTACGCGGCGCTCGCCGCCTCGCAGGAATCGAGCACAGGCGCTTCCTCAACCGGTTGGTTGGCGCCTTCGCCGAAATACGGGCGGCCATTGTCGATAGCTTCGAAGTATTCTTCGATGCGCGAGAGGATCTCGTCGACGGAATGCGAGTGATAAACGGCGGTGCGGAACAGGGCACCGCCTTGCAAGCCGCGTGTAAATTGTCCTGCCAGTTGTTTCATGCGATTGATCGCCGGCACCTCGGGCATGTCTTCGCGCAACATTTCGAAGTATTCAAGCAGGATATTGCGCTTGTCCGCGAGCGTTGGCTGGAAGCTCTCTCTCCCGTGCATGGCGTCTTCAATTTGCCGAAAGATCCAGGGGTTGGCCATCGCGCCACGGCCGATTAGGATCCCGTCGCAACCTGTCTCTTCGAAGCGGGCGAACGCGCCTTCGATCGTCGTGACATCGCCGCTGCCGGACACGGGCACGTTCACGACTTCTTTGATCTGCCGTACCAGATCCCAGTTTGCGAGTCCGCGATAACCCTGCTCTTTGGTGCGACCGTGCAAGGCGATGTGCTCAGCGCCGCACCCTTCGGCGAGCTTCGCCGTTTCCACCGCATTGATCGTGTGGTCAAAGTAGCCCGCGCGGATCTTCACTGTCAGCGGAATCGTGATGGTCTTTTTAATCTCTTGCAGGATTGTTTCAAGCCGCGGATGATCTTTTAACAATCCCGAGCCGCCGCCGTGTTTGACGACCTTTGGCGCCGGGCAGCCGCAGTTGACATCGAGAACATCCGCGCCAACTTCTTCCGCCATCTCGGCCGCCAGGCGCATCCGCTCCCGTTGGCCGCCGAAGATCTGCACGGCAAACGGACGCTCGTCTTCGTAGAAACGCATCTGCCGTTTTGATTTCGGATTGTTGCGCGTCAAGCCCTCAACCGAGATGAATTCGGACACAGTCAACCCCACGCCGCCGCGCCGTTTGATCAAGCGACGAAAGGAAACGTCCGTGACGCCCGCCATCGGCGAAAGGATCAGCGGCGGATTGATTTCAACCTCACGAATCTTGAAAGGCTTGGTCATGGTTCAATGGGGCTCGGTACTCAAACTTTCATACAACGCTCCGGCCTGTTCCCTTGACGCTTGCCTTGTCGCGGGAACGGCCACCACGCGAATTCTAACAAGTTGATCGCGTCGCCGTAAGGTTATTTCGTCGCCGGGCTTGACCGGATGAGCTGATTTCGCTACCGCGCCATTAACAGAAACAATGCCCGCATCGCAAAGCTGCTGCGCAACTGTGCGACGCGGGCAGAGACGACTGGCCTTCAGAAAGAGATCGAGCCTCATCAGGGCTTGGGAAAGATCTTCAAAAACTTGCCCTTGCCCTTTTTCTTGTCCGCGCCTCCGGCCGAGTCACCAGTAGTTTGGACGACGGCCTCAGGCTTCAGTTTCAGCAGCGGCGCGACGGCCTCCTGATAATCCGGCCCGATCTTGATGTACGCTTCATCGCGCAGGCCCTGAAGATAATCCTCGCGCGCCTTGGGCGAGCGCTCCATCGTCATTGCCTCGCGCACCTGATTCTCGTTGAAGACGGAAGCATCGCTCGCCGGAGTGCGCTGGTCGACACGGATGATCTGATAACCGGCCTCGGTTTTTATCGGATCTGTAATGCCACCGACCTTGACGTTCTTGATGCCCGCCACGAACTCCTCACGCAGCTCGGGAAGCGGAACCGCTCCCAGGCTGCCTTTGGTTTTCGGCGCCACGCGTTCACCACCCTGCTCGAGTTCAGAGTTGGCAACGGCGAGCGCCGCGAAGTCGGCGCCGCCGCGCGCCTGGGCTGTAAGTTGATCGGCCTTTGCTTTTACTTCCGCCTCATTCTTGCCCGCTACATTCAAGAAAATTGCCGAAAGGGTCACGACTTCAGGTTTGCGGAATTTGTCCTTGTGCGCGTCGAAATATTTGTGCAGCTCATCAATGCTGAACCCCCAAAAGAGCTTCGCGTCCACCTCTTCCTGAATCACCGCCTGCTTCATGATCTCCCGGCGAAGCATCTGACGCGTAGCGGCAGGATCCACGCCGCTGTCAACCATCGCCTTCTCGAGCTGCACAATCGACTTGATGCCTTGTTCCTCAGCAACTTCTTTCATGCGCTTGTTTACTTCGGCCTCGACCTTTTCCGTCATTTCCAGCTCTTTGCCCTTCTGCATGAGAAGCTGTTCGTTGACGAGCGTGGCAATCAACTCGGCCTTGCGTTTCGTAACTTCGTCCATCGCCTGCTGGTCGGTCATGCCGCCTTGCTTGAGCGCTTCGATGCGCTCTTTGATCTCGCGCTTCAACATGGAGAGCGTAATGATGTCGTCATTAATCTGGGCAATCACTTCGTCAACGACCCGCAGCTCACCCTCTTGCGCCTTTGCCGGCGCGGGAGTGAAGGTAAACAGCCCAATCGCCAAGCCAGTCGCCCAGACGAGCGATAATAATTTAGATTTCACAGAATTACTCCTCAATAAGATTTGCACCGCCGATAATTTCGGACGAGTCACCATTCTAATCGTTTGTGCGAAGTTCGAGCAATGCTCCATGCGCCAGACTCAAAACCTCGTCAATCTCTTCCTCGGTCAGATCCAGACGCAACACACCACTGGGCGTGAAGGTCGCGCCAGCCTGTTTTCTCATAAAACCCGCCAGTTTTTCCGGATCCACGCGAGCCTTCTCACTGAATTTGATCGCCATGCCATCCGCGGTTTTATCGATCGAAACCACTCCAATTTGCTCCGCCAGGCGGCGCAGGCGCGCATACTGAAAAAGATTTTCAACCGGCAGCGGAATGCGACCGTAACGATCTTCGGTCTCGGTTCGGATGCCGGAAAGCGTCTCTTCGTCTCGCGCGGAAGATACCCGTTTGTAGGTGCGCAATCGCTGGCCCATATCGTGAATGTAGTCTTCCGGAATCGCCACATCGACGCCCAGGTTGAGCGAAACACTCGTTTCATCCTCGACCACCTCGCCCCGCAATTCGGCGACGGTGCGTTCCAGCATCTGGGTGTAAAGATCAAAGCCGAGCGCGTCGAGGTGTCCTGACTGCTGGCCGCCAAGAAAGTTTCCCGCGCCGCGCAATTCTAAATCCAACGCCGCGATCCGGAATCCGGCTCCCAGATCCGAAAACTCGCGAATCGCCGCCAATCGTCTTCTGGCAATCGGGGATAACTCCTGCTCGCCGGGTATCAAAAGATACGCGTAGGCTCGCCGATTCGAGCGGCCCACGCGTCCGCGCAGTTGATAGAGTTGGGAAAGACCATAATTGTCGGCGCGGTTTATGATGATCGTGTTCGCACGGGGGATGTCTATTCCATTCTCGATAATCGTCGTCGCCACCAGGACGTCGTATTTGTAGTCGATGAAATCGAGCATGACGCGTTCGAGCTCTTTCTCGTTCATCTGGCCATGACCGACGGCCAGACGCACTTGCGGCGCCAGACGTTGCACCAAGGCAGCAATCGTCTCGATCGTTTCCACGCGATTGTGGATAAAAAAGACCTGACCGCCGCGCGCCAACTCAAGTTCGATCGCCGACTTCACGACGTTTTCAGAAAATTGAACTACTTGCGTTTGAATCGCCAGACGATCTCGCGGCGGAGTTTCGATCAGAGACATATCACGCAGACCGCTCAAAGACATATTGAGCGTCCGCGGAATCGGCGTTGCCGAAAGGGTCAGCACATCGACGCGTTTTTTCAGTTGTTTCAAGCGCTCTTTGTGCGCAACGCCGAATCGTTGCTCTTCGTCAACTACCACGAGGCCGAGATCCTTGAACCGCACATCTTTCGAGAGCATCCGGTGCGTGCCGATGATTACGTCAACCTCACCCGACTCGACGCGTTTCGCGATCTCCTTCTGTTCCTTCGAAGAGCGAAAACGAGAAAGCAATTCGACCTTGACAGGAAAAGAGACGAAGCGCGAGCGAAATGTGTCGTAGTGTTGGTAAGCGAGCACTGTCGTCGGCGTAAGCACGGCAGCTTGTTTGCCGTCCATCACCGTCTTGAACGCCGCGCGCATCGCAACTTCAGTCTTGCCATACCCGACGTCGCCACAAAGCAGGCGATCCATCGGCACTGCTTCCTCCATGTCGTGCTTTACGTCTTCGATTGCGGTTTCCTGATCCGGCGTCAGAACGTATTCGAAGCCGTCTTCAAACTCTCGCTGCCACGGTGAATCGGCTGCGAAAGCATGGCCGCCGACCAGTTTCCGCTCGGCGTAAAGCCGCAACAGCTCGTCCGCCATATCGCGCATTGCGCGCTTGGCTTTTGCTTTCGTCTTTTGCCAGCCGAGGCCGCCGAGACGATCGAGCGGCGGTTGATGACCCTCCGCGCTCGAATAGCGCTGGACCAGATCGAGCCGTTCAACGGGCACGTAAAGCTTCGCTTCGTCGGCATAAAACAGCAGCATGAACTCGCCGCGCGTCGTTCCCAGATCGAGCGTCTGCAAACCGCCAAAGCGACCGATGCCGTGATCCACGTGAACAACATAGTCATCGACTTTTAGATCGCGAAAGTCCGATAGAAACGCCGCCGCCCTGGACTTCTTTCGCTTGCCTCCGGCCGCCGGCCGTCTGCCTCCCGGCGCTTCGCCGCGGCGTTCCAGCGCTTGTTCCGCCGCTTCATCGAAAAGGTCGCCTTCGACGTGAACGACCAGACCCGAAGACGGCATTGCAAAACCACCGGTCAAGCGGCCCACGGTCACAATCGCTGAGGCCGTTTGGGCGGCGTCGCTGCTCTCTTCAATCAAAGCGAGACCGGCACTGACGTCATACTCGCCGAGAATCTCAGCGACTCGCTCAGCCACGCCGAAACTCGGCATGACGAAGATCGTCGTCGCGCCACTCGCCTGGGCGCGCAGCGTATCCGCTGCCAGATTGCTGAGTCTGCCGTGGTAGCGCATCACTGATCGCGCGGTCCATTCGACGTCCGGCGCCTGCCCAACCGAAGGAAAAAGAAACATTGGCAGGCGTTTGGATTTCACTCGCCCGAGCTGAACCTTTGGGACTTCCGTTTCCAGCGCCAGAGCTTGATCCGTTTGGGCTGCCGCGCGACCGAGCGTGCGCATCTCGACCCGCTGTGCTGCGTCAATCCTTTCGCGCAGCTCGTCAACGGTCAGATAGAGTTCTTCCGGAGAGAGTGCGATATCGTCGGCAGCGTCAGTCTCTGCGTATCGATCCGCCAGGGTTTGATAGGCATCAGCCAGATAGTTCTCAATCGTCGCCGGCTCGTCGATGATCAAAACCACGTCCTTGAGATAGTCAAATATACTTGACTGCTGAGCGCGCACCAGTGGCATCAGCCACTCCCAGCCGGCGAACGACTCTCCCTCGGCCGCAAACGCGGTGCGATCGCGAAGCGCGCGTGCGCTGCGTGCCTCACTCCAGCGCTCGTTTGCCCGCTCGGCCCACTCGCAAAAGTCCGCGCTCGACACTAACGTTTCCCGCATCGGAGCGATCCCGACAGCCTCCACCTTTTGGGTTGAGAGTTGTGTTTCGGGATCGAACTCGCGAATCGAATCAATTGTGTCCCCGAAGAATTCGAAGCGAACGGGCGTTGCGCTTCCCGGCGACCAGACGTCGAGAATGCCTCCGCGGATTGAAAACTCGCCGACCGCGCCTACCGGGTCCTCGCGCACATAACCCGACGCCAGAAGTTTCTCGACAAGCTGTTCGGGAGACTGGTCCTCGTCGCGTTGAAGGCGCGCGCCCGCGCGGGCAATCTCGGCGGGAGCAACCGTTTTTCGCGCGAGCGCACGCGCCGTCAGCAAAACAAAATCGCGCGGGCGGCGGGACAGTTGCCACAACGTCAGCGCGCGCTGCTCCAGAGTCTCCGCGTGTGGCGATGCGCCTGCATACGGGTCGCTTTCCGAGGCGGGCAGAATCAAAACCTCATCGTCACATTCGGCTTTGCCGCCAAGCGCGCAGTACCAGAAGCGCAGGTCTCGTTCCCACGTTTCCAGATCGCGATTCGACTGCGTGACAATCGCAAACGGCCTTCCCGTTTCGCGCTGTAACGCGGCAATGGCCAGCGCGCGCGCTGAGTCCGACACCAACCCGCTGACGCAAATCACCCGAGTGCCCCGCCGAATCTCGGCGACGAGTTCTTTAGGCGGGCCCTCGAACACGCGCCGAAGCGCGCTCTGCAAAACGGGCGATGATTGAAGCGTACTGCTCATCATGCGCCGGACAATCGTAACCGCGCCGATTGCCGCAACCAGGGCGACAATGTAGAAAAGGAATCTTAAGCCGGCAGATATTTGCCCAGGCCAGCCGAAAAGGACGCTTCCCGTCCCATAGATAAGACCGGCGCCGAACAGCACGAACAACTCCGCCCCCAGCCACGCGCCGACGCCCATGAGGCTCCAGGCCAACGCGCTTCGATTGCGTTCTCTGGCGAGGCGCGTCATCATTTTCGGTATGCGATAGATAAGAAAATAGAGTTCCAGCATGGATCAAGCGATTTTTGAATTCTCACCAACACCCGCGTGAAGGTTATTTGAGTGCTTTTCCCAGAGGCGCGAGATCT
>WNGL01006133.1_pt1 | contig 14222 bp, 16 predicted proteins | sample 5400591 | NCBI WGS metagenome assembly WNGL01 (sample SAMN13153377, study PRJNA577476) | soil metagenome | isolation source: 80 cm soil or saprolite under Garry oak tree replicate 1 | place: USA:California | collected 2016-06-15
TAGGGACTGGCGATGGCAACAGCCCGGGCAGACCACGTAGCGCGAGCCCCAACTCATGGGCATGTCGACCGAGTCCCGCGGGCGCGCCACCACGGACCACCGCCGCGGCCGCAGCGGGACGATCTCCAGCGCGGCCCGCGACTGGCGGCCGTACATGTCGGAGCGGGAGATCATGAACCTGTGCGGCTGGAAGAGTCGGGCGACGTTCGAGCGTTACGACATTCAGGATCCGAAGGACGTGGCGGCCGGGATTCAGCGGCGCTACGGCACAATTGCGGCACAAACAGACGCTCCCACGCCGAGGGAGGAGCACGTAAGTTGAGGCAGGACAATCACGCGACCGTGGCGGAACTGGTAGACGCGCAGGACTTAGGATCCTGTGGGGCAACCCGTGGGGGTTCGAGTCCCTCCGGTCGCATCGGCGATCACGGCAGCTGCTGCAACAACTGATCGATCACCGTCTGCTCGTGCTTGAGGAAGCGTTCGTCCCCGTAGACGAGCAAAGTGGCCGGACCCCACTCGGGGTCCATGGGATGACCGATGTCCTTGGGGTTGATCCCGAGCTCGATCCCGAGGGCCTGCAGGGTGCGGAGCACCCGCTCGTAATGCTCGGCGACCGTCGCGAAGCCGGCTCGCAGCGCCGCGAGCTCCCGGGCCAAGCGCACACGCTCCCTCAGACAACGTCGGAACTCCTCGGACGCGTCGTGCGGCACTGCGGCGGCCCTACTCGCGCTGACCATCGTCGTCCTGCCCGGCGCTGACGGCGCCATGCTGCGGGTTGTACAAGGGCAATGAAATAATGCGCGCGGGAACCAAACTGCACAAGATGCACAGCCGCAATGTCGTGGTTCAGAAACCCCCGTGTCGTTCACGCGACACCCGCGTCGCGTCCCGGCGCCCCTGCGCGACGTGGTCAGTCGGCCACTGGTGTGTCGCCCCGGCGACGAGCGACGGCCAACTGCCTGCCCTGCTCCCGCACGGGGCGCCAGGCTGCCGCACGGCCCCGGTTTTGAACCGTTGTGCGCAACGGATTCTGTCCTTAGGAGTTGTGAAGTTGGAGCCGGTTGCGAGTGAGATCGCCAAGCTCGCCGGAGTCGAGACGCGTCAGTACGCGCCGGGCGAGCGGCTGGCACCCGGCACCGGGCAACCGAAAGGGCTGCACGTTTACATCCGCGACGGCGCGATCGCGCTGCGCCTGACCACCGGCCGGTCAACGTCGGCGTTGCTCGAGGTGTTCGGCCCCGGTCGGCTGCTTTCCCCCCAGCTATGGCAGACCCCACCAGGCTCGGAGAACCGGTATGCCACGGCGCTCCTCAGTACCGCCACATTCGAGCTGCCCGCCGACGTGCTCGAGCACGAGCTGGCCGCGCATCCGCCCCTGGCGCTCGCCGTCGTTTCCCAGAGCGCATGCCAGCAGGCGGGATCGCTCGACCGCGTTGCGATGCTTGCGCTGCGCGATCCGCTTCGTCGCGTGGCGCACACCCTGCTGCTGCTGCTCGAGCGATTGTCCGGCGCGTCCGGGTCGACGCAAAGCCCCCGGCTCGAAGGCGGTCAGGAGCTTATCGCCGCGTTCGCGAGCCTGAGCCGCCAGACCACCAACCGCCAGCTGCGCCGGCTCGCGCGCGCCGGCGTCGCGGAACCGAAGCGGCGCGTCGTGGAAGTGCGGGATCTCGCGGCCCTGCGCAGCGTCGCCGCGGGGCGCCGCTCCCTCGGTCGTTAACCATTCTGATTGTCGCCGGCGCGACAGAACGCACTCCGGGGGCGTCTTGACGGGTTGCGTGACCCACATCACATTAGCCACCGCAGAATGTGCAGCACGCTGGTGACGCGGACGCGCAACGGCGGAGGCGCAACATGGCAACGCAACCTCTCGACACACTATCAGCAGAGCGGTGGGCCCGACTTCGGGAAGACCTGCGGCGCTGCGAGCTGCGCCGGGGCGCCTGGTACCCCGTCTTGAGCGTCGCGCAGGACGAGGCGGTGCTCGTCGTGCGCCGCCGCGGCGTGATCATCCCACTCGCCTATCTCGAAATCACCCACGCCCGCCCGAATCGCTGGACCTTGCTGAGCCGCGAGGGCTACGCGGTGTGCCCCAATTGCGCCGAACGCGTCGCGGTCGGACAACCGCCGGCGCGGATGCGCTGCGGCAGATGCCATGGGAGTTTTGAGATGGAGCCCGCCGCGCAAATCGTCGCTACGGCCTAGCCGCCGGCGGGCGCAGTTCTCACGATCGCCCACCCCAGGCCGGCAATCCGTCGAATCACCGTCTCGAGCCGGGCGAAGTCCACCGGTTTGGTCAGGAAGCCATCGGCGGCGAGCGCCGCCAGCTGCTCGTGCTCGGCATCCGATGCCGTGAGGACCACGACCGGGACCCGCTGCCAGCGCGGCTCCTCGCGGATCCGCATGAGGACATCGCGGCCGTCGAGTTTGGGCAGTCTCAAGTCCAGGAGGACCAGGTCGGGCCGGGGCACGCTCCGGTGCGGCCCCTCCCGTCGCAGGAACGCGAGCGCCTCCACACCATCCCCCACGATCCAGACGCGGTTCTGCAGCTTGGCGCTTTGCAGGGCGCGCCGGGTCAGCTCGACGTCGCTCGGGTCGTCTTCGACGAGCAGGATGTTGATCGGTGTCGGGCCCCGGACCATGGCGCGGATCTTAAGGGAGTGGACCGGCCCAACTCAAGGGCTCAGCTCGTCCTGAGGTAGCGCTCGTCCCACGCGACCGCAAACGACTGCTCGCAGCGCGTGCACCGTTTCTCGCCGGATGGCCGGCCCACCGGTGCGCGCGTGGCGCAGTTGGGGCACACGACATAGAAGTACCCCCAGCTCTCCGGCAGCTTGTCCGCCTCGCGTGGACGCGGCACGATGGTCCATCGGTTCGGACGGGTCTCGGTAATCTCCAGGGAATCCCTGGGAACTCGCACCGTCGCGTTGTCCACCTCGAGCACCGCCTCTTCCGGCCCGAGGCTCCGCACCACATACCACGCGCCGCGACGCAGCACGCTCTGGATGTCCTGGCGCAACCGCGCCCAACGCTGGCTCGGGCCCGCGGGAGCGGACACTCAACTCACCCGCGGCGGAGCAGCCACCATGCCGCCAGAGCCCCGACCGCGATCCAAAAGAGAATGCGCCACAGCGCGCCGCTCCGCGGCTCCGCGTCCGGAGCGCCCGGCGGCGGCCGGATCGCTCGCGCGGCAGGGGCCACCGGCGGCCTCACCCCAGCCCCGCCGGGCGCGACCCGCGCCATCGCCTGCTCGTAGGTTCGCCGCACGTCGGGCGGCATCGCGTCGACGCTGTCGTATTTCTTGCCGTTGACGACGATCTCGCGGAACGTGGCCTTGATGTGCGTTCCGCTGACTCCCATGTCGCGCTGCAGCACCGACAGGATCTCCTCGCCGCCCGACTTCCTGAGCGTCTCCAGTGCCACCTCGTATTCCTTGCGGACGTCGGGCGGCATCGCGTCGACGCTGTCGTACTCCTGGCCGTTGAAGACGATCTTCAGGCTCACGGCGCAAGGTATGACGCGGCGGACGCTGGGAGCAAGAGGGCGAGCTCTAACGGAGCCGCAGCTCGAGTCGCAGGGTCACCGCCGACAGCTGCTCCAGCCGGCGCACCCCCCCCTCGGCGGGGAAATCGTAGCGCTCCAGGGAGTACTCCACCCCCAGGGTCGTCGTGCGGACCCGGTACTCGAGGCCGGTCGCCGCGCGGAACGCCACGTCCGGGCCCCGCAGTCCACTCACGGACACGACGGGGAAGAGCGCCGCCCGCCAAACGCCGTGAATCGCGCCGCCGGCGAACGCGACCCGTGCCGCGGCCCCAAGGTCCACTGTGGTCCAGCCCTGCCGCCCGAGTTTGGTCGCGTAGGCGCGGCGCCCGGCCCCCGCCTGGAGGGAGAGCCACGGTACGGTCGCCACACTCGCCTCGACGCCGAGCTCTCCCACGTCGCGGTCGAGCACACCCTTCGATCCGAACAGCGACCCGCCGAGCGCGCGCACCGCGAGCGTGAGCCGGGACCCGAAAGGAAGGGTACCCACGCCCCCGAGGATCGGACCGAGTGAGCGCTCGATGCCGAAGCCTGCATCGACCCGGTGCTCGGCGAGCGACACGACCGGGGCGACGACCAGGGAGCGTTGCGCCGCCACGGGCAGGGCGCCCCCCAACATCGCGGCGCCCACGATTACACCGGCGGCCCTCACGGCCCCGTGCCCTTGCCCGCGGCAGGGGACACGAGCAACAGCGTCGCCGCGATCCGGTCGGCGTTGCGCCCCCGGATGCTTGCGTTCGCCGAGTCCCGCTCGGCGCGGCGGCGTGCGTTCGCCGCGACGTTCTCCGGGATCGCGCCGTGCTGCCGGTGCGCGAGGAACGCGACGACGCCGGTGACCGCAGCGGTCGCCGCGACGACCGCCGCCCCTCCCCGCTCACCCCCGCCGAGGTCCCCGGTGGCCGCGCCGGCGATGAGCAGCGCGGCCGCGGCCACGCCCAGGCCCTTGGGGACGTCGTGCCGCGCCGCCTCCGCGGAAATCCGCTCGGGGAGCAGCCTACCCCGATCGAGATCGGGAACGGTGTCCTCGAGCGTCTCGACCTCGTGCCGCAGGTCGAAATACACCCGGGCCGAGTCCGACCCGCCCGTGATCCGGCTGCGTCCGGCGACGGCCAGCGTGTAACGTCCCGCCGGCGCGAGTCGTCGGTCGGCGAGCAGTCCGTCCCAGGCAATCTCGCGCACGCCGTCCATCGTGCCCTGGAAGAGTGAGAGCGGCGGGCCGGCGCCGCTGGCGGACAATTTCACGTCGACGAGCGCGGCATGCGTGGCGACGACGGTGAAGGTGACTCGGGCCGTGCGCGGGTCGACTCGGGCAGGCTGGACGGGGCGAACCGCGACGGCCAGCGTGCGCCGCCGGGCTTCGCCGAACGTCGCCAGCTGGGCGGGGGTGAACAGGCTCGGATCGAGGTCCGTGAACGGATCCCGCTCGATCGCCGCGCGGAAGTACAGGACGGCGGAGTCCCGTTTCCCCGCGACCGCGAGGCAGGCGCCGAGGTATTTGTACGCGTCGACCCGCTGGTCCGGTGTCACTTCGAACGGCCAGTTGGGAGAGACGATCTGGCGCAGCAGCGGCAGCGCCCGCTCCACTTCGAGGCGCTCGTAGAACTGGTGCGCCTGCCCCAGCAGCTCGGCCGTACTGCCCTGCGCGGCAAGCGCAGGACTGACTCCGGCCGCCAGAACCACAGCCCAGGCGAGTCGCCTCATCCCGTGCCGCGGCTGCGTAGCGTGACGCGCTTGAGCGATAGCGTGACGCCGGCCTCGATCACCACCGTCGTGTCGAACGTCTCGTAGCCCCGCGCACGAACCTCGAGGTGCCGGGCCCCGGGGGAGATCGGCACATCATCGAACACGCTGCCGATGCCGACCCGACGGCCGTCGATCACGATCTCCGCATCGGGAGGGGTGGTCAGCAGCCGCAGCCTACCGGTCGGAGGCGGGGGCGCCGCGCGGCGCACCACCGGGCGAGACGGCGCCGCCGAAGCTGCGCGGCCGGAAGCCGAATCGAACGGCGCGCCGATGGCGGGGGCGGGCGCGCGGGAGGGTCGGCCGAGCAACCACACCGCGCCGACCGCTACCAGGCCGACCGCCGTGAGTCCGGCGAGCCGCACGCTCGAGCGCAGGCGCCGGGACCGGGGCCGGGTGGGCATCGCCGGAAGGCCCGCCATCGCGAGTGTGGGCATGTCGGCGAGGGGCGGCAGCGCGCGCGTCGCCTTCTTCCTGACGGCGCGACCCTGAACCAGGTTCTGGAGGGTCCGCTCGCTCTTCTGGCGGTCCCGCTCGGTGAACGGGGTCGCCTCAATCGCCGTCAGCATCTCGCGCGTCGTCTTAAACCGTCGGTCGGGGTCTTTGTTCAGGGCCCGCCGCACCACCTCCAGGAGTGGTGCGGGCACGTCGTCGCGGGCCAGCGCCAGGTCGGGGACCGCAGTGAAGAAATGATGGTGCATCACGCCGGCGAGCGTGTCCGCGTGGAACGGCACGGAGCCGGCGAGCATCTGGAAGGCGACGATGCCGAGGGAGTACTGGTCGCTCTGCGGCCCGGCGCGCCGGCCGGCACACTGCTCGGGGCTCATGAACGGCGGCGTCCCGATCACCGTGCCGTCGGCGGTGAGGGTGACGTCCGCCGAGCGCAGCGCGACGCCGAAGTCGGACACCATCACGCGCCCATCGGAGTCCACGAGGATGTTCGCGCCCTTGACATCGCGGTGCACGATGCCGCACGCATGGGCGTAGGCGAGCGCGCGCGCCGCCGCGCGCAACACGTTCAGGGTCACGGACACGGAGAGCGCGCCCTGCGCCTGGAGGATGGCGTCGAGCGACTTCCCTTCGACGAACTTCATCACGAAGAACAGGATGCCACCGATCTGACCGACCCGGTACACCGGGATGATGTTCGGGTGATCGATCTCCGCCACCATGCGCGCCTCGCGCTTGAAGCGCTCGGCCGCGCGGGCCGTGAGGCCGAGCTCCGGCGGCAACACCTTGAGCGCCACCACACGCCGCAGCCCAACCTCGGTCGCCTTGAACACGACCGCCATCCCGCCGCGCGCCAACTCGTGCTCCACTTCGTATTCCCCGGCGAGCACCATCCGGAGGCGCTGCAGCAAGTCGTCGCCGCTCTCGGGCGGCACCATGAGCGTCGCTTCGTGCGGATCGCCCACGAGCGTGCCGCAGAGCCCGCAGAACCGGGCCGGCGGCGGGACGTCCGCACCGCACTGGAAGCACTTCACGGCCGGACCTTGATGGACTGGGCCAGGGTGGGCGCGCTGTCGGTGAGAATGGAGCTCTCGAGCCGAATCATGAGCGTAGCGGTGCTGATACCCGACTTGGCTACAAGCGAGTCTCGTCCGGCGGTGAGATCGAAAACGCTGGTGTCCGACGACCACATGGTGAGGTGAGGTCGGTCGAGCAGCGTGCCGCGCGCGTCGACCACGACGCTGAACGGCACGGTGCTGTCGCGGTGGAGAATCGTGTCGCCGACGTAGGTGATCGTTACAGCCTCCGGGCCGGCAGGGCGAAACACGTCCACGAACCCGCAGGCCAGCGCAGCCATCCCGCCCACCACCGTCAACGCGACCCGCACGACTAGGCGAGCTGGGACCATGATCGACCCACCTCTAGGCAAAGCCGGTCTACAAGTTGGGAGGGATGACGCGGATAGCAATACGGCAGCCCCGCGGCCTGAGTGCTAACCAGTTGCCCGGCCGTCGGTTGAGGCCATTGCCACCAGGGCGGAGCGCCGTAACTTCTTGCGGGCCCTGCCGCACCACTCCCGTGCCACCGCTCAACTCGAGGTCAGATCCGATGCGCTCCGTTCTGTCGCTCTCCCTGATCGTCGTCGCCCTCGCCGTCGCCCCCTTGGCCGCCCAGGAGACGCCGACCGAAAAGACCGCCGCCGCCGACGTCATCCGCCGCATGACCGATCTCGAGCGATCGCTCGCCCTGCCGCAGCTCGTCACCCGGCTCACCGGAGCGCGCGACGCCCGCCGCGACGCGGTGGTCGCCCGCGCCAAAGAGCTGATGGACAAGGAGCTGCTCGCCATGGCCGACGACATCACCCGTCACCCGGAGACCGGCTGGAAGGAAGAGCGCTCGGTGAAGATCCTCACCGACTATCTCGCCGCCCACGGGTTCGACGTGGAGCCGGGCGTGGCGGGTTTCAAGACGGCCTTCGTGGCGCGCTACCGCAAGGGCACGCCCGGTCCGAGCCTCGGCGTCATCGTCGAGTACGACGCGCTGCGCGGCACCAGCCGCGACTTCCACGGTGACCAGCACAGCGCCCAGGGCCCCGTGGGGCTCGCCGCGGCGGTGGCCGTGGCGGAGTTCCTCACGAGCTCGAAGACTCCCGGGACGGTGACGGTGTACGGTACGCCGGCGGAGGAGCTCGCGTCGCCCGCCGCGAAAACGCTCATGTACAACGCCGGCGTGTTCAAGGGCGCCGACGTCCTGATCCGCTCCCATTCGTCCACGGCGACGCAGGCACCCGGCCCCGGCTTCGGGAGCTGCTGCATGAACATCAACGTGGTGCACTACACCTTCTCCGGGGCGCCGGCGCACCAGCTGCAGGCGTGGGACGGACGGGACGCACTGATGGGGGTGATCGAGCTGTTCAATCACATCGACGGCTTGCGCAAGACGCTGCGCCCGGAGACCAAGATCCAGGGGATCATCACCGAGGGCGGCAAGGCCCCGAACGTCGTGCCCGATCGCGCCGCGGCGGAATTCTGGATCCGTTATCCCGACCCGGTCTACCTCGCGCAGGTGACGGAGCGGGTGAACGAGGCGGCCCGGGGCTCGGGGCTCGCCACCGGCACCAAAGTGCGCATCGACCTCGACTCGTCGTCTCGCAACGGCATCTCGGTGGCGGCGCTGAACGATGTCGCATTCGCGTACCTGAAGAAATTCGGGGCCACCAAGGTCGAGGACGAGCCCGGGCGGCCGCTCCCCTTCGAGGAGACCGGGACCGTCGCCACCCAGATCCCCGGCGTCGGTCTCACGGCCCACAGCTCGAACGGCGGCTACCATACCTTCGAGATGGAAGCGGACGCGCTCGGCGAGGTGGGCCATCACGGTTTCCTGATCGACGCGCAGACAATGGCGGCGGTGCTGTATCACTTCGCCAGCGACGCGCCCTATCGCGCGGCCGTCAAGCGCGAGTTCGACGGCCTGAAAGGCCTCTACAACGAATATCTCGCCGCCCTGCGGACCGCCTATCCGCTGCCGACCGTCCCAGAGCCGACGGGGAATTGATATGCGCCCCACCCTGTGCCTGGCCCTTGCCGCCACCTGCGGCGTCGCACCGCTCGCCGCGCAGCAACGCGCCGTCTCGGACAGTGATCTGTTCGCGTTCCGCTGGGTGGCGAGCCCGCAGATCTCGCCCGACGGGCGCCACGCGGCCTACGTGCTCGTGACCGCAAACGCGAAGCACGACGGCTACGAGACGAGCCTGTGGCTCGTGGGTACCGACGGCGCCTCGACCCCCCGGCGGCTCACCGCGGGCCCCAAGGACGGCGCGCCGCGCTGGTCACCCGACGGCACGACGCTCGCGTTCCTACGCCCGAAGGACGGCCACTCGCAGCTCTACCTGTTGCCGTTGACGGGCGGTGAAGCGCAACAGCTCAGCGATCTCCCGAAAGGCGCCTCCCCGGCGGCGTGGTCTCCCGACGGGAAAATGATCGCCTTCACGAGCACCACCACCGCGGAGGACCTCGCGAAGAAGGACAAGAAGGACAAGGGCGACGAGTCGAAAAGCGACGTCCGGGTCGTCACGCAGGCCGAGTTCCGAGCTGACGATGAAGGGTATTTCGACCCGGCGGAGCATACCCACATCTGGACGGTGTCGGCCGGCATGCCCGGCGACGAGCCGGCGACAGCGCGCCAGGTGACGTCCGGCCCGTTCGACGAGAACGCGCCGCAGTGGAGCCGCGACGGCGCGCGACTTTATTTCGCCTCGGACCGCGTGGCCGAGTCCTATTACTACCCGCCCGACAACAACGTCTACTCGGTCCCGCCGGCGGGAGGTACGCTCGACACGATCGTGAACATCGACGGCCCCGTGTTCGGGCCCGCGTTGGCGCCCGACGGCCAGGCGGTCGCGTTCCGCGGCTGGGTCAACCCGCGAGCGGCCCGCTCCTACAATCAGTCCGACCTGTTCGTGTGGCGAGACGGTCGCGCCAAGAACCTCACCGGCGACTACGACTTCGACATGGGCGGCAGCGTGCTGGGCGACCAGGCGCCGCCACGCGGCGGCGAGGGGTCGAGCCCGAACATCTGGACGGCGGATGGCAAGGCGGTGATCGTCGCCACGACCGAGCACGGCCGCTCGAACCTGGTGCGATTCGACGCACAGACCGGAGCCCGCGAGCCGTTGACCACCGGAGATCATGCCGTCCTCGCCTACACCGCAACGCCCGACGCCCGCCGCTTCGCCCTGACCATCGGCGACCCGACGCACCTCCCCGACGTGTACGCGCTCGACGCGCAGACCAAGCGTCTCACCCAGCTCACCCACGTCAACGACTCGCTGTTCGCCAAACTGCGGCTCGTCACGCCGGAGGATTTCTGGTACCCGAGCTTCGACGGCAGGAAGATCGAGACCTGGATCCTGAAGCCGGTGGGCTTCACGCCCGGCAAGAAATATCCCCTGATTCTGAACATCCACGGCGGGCCGCACACCGCCTACGGCTACATCTTCTTCCACGAGATGCAGTGGATGGCCGCGAAGGGTTACGTGGTTGTCTATCCCAACCCGCGAGGGAGCACCACCTACGGCCAGGAGTTCGGCAACATCATCCAGTACAAGTATCCCGGCGACGATTACAAGGATCTGATGATCGCAGTGGATTCCGTGATCCGCCGCGGGTACGTGGATTCGACCAAACTGGGCGTGACGGGAGGCTCGGGCGGCGGGCTGCTCACCGACTGGGCCGTGGGACACACGCACCGCTTCGCCGCCGCGGTGTCGCAGCGGGACGTGGCCGATTGGCTGGGCTTCTGGTATACGGCGGACTTCACACTGTTCCAGCCGTCGTGGTTCCGCTCCACGCCGTTCCGCGATCCCCAGGAGTTTCTCACCCGCTCACCGGTGCGCTACGCGGACTCGGTCACCACGCCCCTGATGTTCATCCTGGGTGAGGAAGATCTCCGGGCGCCCCCCAATCAGGGCGGCGAGGCGATGTTCCGCGCCCTCAAGTACCTGCACCGGACCACCGTGCAGGTTCGGTTCCCCGGCGAGTCGCACGAGTTGTCGCGCTCCGGCAAGCCGGTGCACCGGGTGGAGCGGCTGCAGCACATCCTGAACTGGTTCGACAAGTATCTGCTGGGGAAACCCATCAAGCTGTACGACGTGCAATGACCGCGTCGCGCACCGGCGACCACGGGTCAGTCGGCGCCCCATTACAGCAGAGCGCCGACCGACTGTTCCGTGTCAGGAGGGGTAGAACCGCACCTGAAGCAGCTTCAGGCCGTTGTTGTCGTACTGCCAGAGGAAGTCCTGCAGGCAGGTAGCGAACAGGCTCACCGTCGGCGTGCCGCACGCCAGCTCGGCCGGGCTCCCCGCTACGAGGGTAATGGTCGTGAGCGCACTGGTCACGTTGCGGAAGCTGCTCTTGCCCGTCCCGCGCACGAAGACCTCGTTCTCGGTCGAGCACAGGATCGTCGCCACGCCCGTGATGGGATCGATGAACGTCGCGCAGGTGGCGATTTTGGACTGTCCACCCGGCGTGCCGAGCGCGCGGGCCCAGACGGTGTAGGTGCCTGGAACGGGGAGGGCAAAGGAGGCTTCTCCGTCCGTCCCATTCTTGTCGAGCACGTCGAACACGCCGTCGGCCGCCTGACTGAGCAGAATCTTCGTCGTCACGGCGTCGCCGGTGCGGGTCCCGAGGTCAACGAAGATGACGTTGCCGCTCCCATTGCCATTCATGTTGGGATTCTTGTCGTGGGACACGCCGATGATGTTGAGATTGAAATGCGGGCCGCTGGGCGCGCCATTGCCCGTCGAGGCCTTCTGCGCGGCGGCCACGGCCGTCCCGCTCAACGCGGCCACCACGGCGGCCAAGTGAAATGTGAAACGCATGAGTCCTCCCTCGAATCGGTACGTGGGCGCTCAGACCTTGAGAAACACCAAGCCCCGTCGGCCACTTCGCGGGCGCGACGGGGCTTGCTCGAGCCGCGTTGTCCCACGGCTCCCAGTCACTATGAACCCACTGTCACTGCGCGCGGAGTGAGGAGCCTCACGACGGTGGTGGCCGTCTGTCGACGGCTCGGTTGCGTCTGTCGACCCACACCGCGGGTCACTAGGCACCTATGGCGAAGGCTCGTACTTTAGGACCTTGACCGCCTCCTGGCATACTCTGCTCGACGTCGCGCTGCGCACGTCCGTCGTCTACCTCGCCCTGCTCGTGGGATTGCGTCTCACCGGCACCCGCCAGCTCGGCCAAATGTCGACCTTCGACCTGGTGCTGCTCCTCATCATCGCGAACGCGGTGCAGAACGCGATGGTGGGGCCCGACACGAGCCTGGCCGGTGGCTTGGTCGCGGCCGGCGTGCTGATCGGCTGGCATCGGGTGATTGACTGGTGGCGCGTCCGGAGCCGAGGAGTCTCCAAGCTGCTCGCGGGCGAGGGCATCATGCTCATCCACGACGGCAAGATCCTCCAGGAGCACGCTCTGCGGGCCGGGATCACGCACGACGAGCTGCGGCAGGCCCTGCGCGAGCACGGCGTCGCGAACATCCAGGACGTGATGCTCGGCGTCCTCGAGCCGGACGGGGCGATCAGCGTGGTGCGATACGACGATATCAAGGCCGGCGACCGGCCGCATCGCCGCATCAGGGCTATTCGCAGGAATACCTGAAGGGTAGTTAGATTTTATCTCGCATGCCCACCATCCTGATCAAGAAGACCGGCGAAGAGCCCGGAGCCGCTTCGCTCGCCGTCACGGTGCCCGTAGAGCAGGTGCAACAGGCCGAGGCGCGGGCTACCTCCGCTTACCAGCGGCGGGCCCGGCTCCCGGGGTTCCGCAAGGGCAAGGCGCCCGCCGCGCTCGTGAAGAAGCAATTCGCCGAGGACATTCGGCAACAGACGCTCGAAGACCTGATTCGCGAAAGCTGGAAGGCGGCGCTGGCGCAGGAGGCGCTGAAGCCGGTCGCCGACCCGCACATCCACAACCTCAAATGGGACGCCGGAGCGGGGGGCCCCGTCACCTTCGAGTTCCACGTGGAGGTGAAGCCCGAGCTCGCGCTCGAGCGGATCGGCAAGTTCCACCTCAAGCGCGCGGTGCCGAAGGTCACCGAAGACCGGGTGCTCGCCCAGCTCAACGAGCTGCGGGAGCAGAAGGCGCCCTGGACGCCGGTCGCTGGGGACAAGCCCAAGCCCAAAGACCTGGTGCAGGTGACGATCGCGACCCGGGAAGGGGATCAGGTCAAAGACCCGCAGCCCTATCAGCTCGTGCTGGGCGAGGGGCGGGCGATCCCGGAGGTGGAAGAGCGGATCATGGGCATGCTGCCCGGCGAGACGGTGGACGCCACCGTCCGGTTCCCGAACGACTTCCCCGAAGAGGCGAAGCGGGGGCAGCCCCGCGACGTGCGCATCACGCTGCACGAGGTGAAGCGGCAGCAGCTGCCCGAGCTCGACGATGCGTTCGCCCGGGAGGTGGGAGACTTCGAGTCGCTCGAGGCGCTCCGCAAGGTCGTGCGAGAGGACGTCGAGAAGGAGGCCGAGCGCGAGGCGGACGCCCAGCTGCGCCGGGAGCTGATCGATCAGATCGTGCAGGCGAACCGCATCGTGGCGCCGCGACCGTTGGTCGAGCGGGCGCTGGCCGTGTATGCCCAGGCGTACGGGATCCCGGAGGACCGTTGGCCGGACTTTGCGCAGGAATTCCGGCCGGTGGCCGAGGCGCAGGTGCGACGCGACTTGATCCTGGACTGGGTCGTGGAGCACCACGGCCTGCGCGCCACCGCGGCGGAGCTCGAGCAGAAGCTCCAGGAGATCGCGACGCGGCGCGGGACGTCCGTCGCGGAAGTGCGCGCGACGCTCGAGAAGGCCAAGCGGCTGCGCGATCTGGAGCGCGGCCTTACCGAAGAGAAGGTGTTTACGTTTCTTCTGTCGCAATCCACCGTGGAGCCAGCGTGACGAGGAACCAGATTTATCCGCCCTACATCATCGAGCGCTCCAGCCGTGGCGAGCGCACGTACGACATCTTCAGCCGGCTGCTCATGGACCGCATCGTGTTCCTGGGCACCCAGATCAACGACGAAGTCTCGAATATCATCATCGCGCAGCTGTTGTTCCTCGACGCGGATAACCCGGAGCGGGACATCTACCTGTACGTCAACTCGCCCGGCGGCCTCGTCTCCTCGGGGATGGCGATCTACGATACGATGCAGTTCCTGCGCGCCCCCGTGAACACCATCTGCATGGGGATGGCGGCCTCGATGGGCTCGTTCCTGCTCGCCGCCGGCCGCAAAGGGAAGCGCTCGGCGCTGCCGCACGCGCGCATCATGATGCACCAGCCGTCGGGCGGGACTCAAGGGACGGCCGCCGACATCGAGATCCAGGCACGCGAGATCCTGTACCTGCGCGGCAAGCTCAACGAGCTCTACGCCAAGCACACCGGCAAGCCGGTGGAGCACATCGAAAAGGACATGGACCGCGACCGCTTCATGTCGGCCGAGGAAGCCAAGGAATACGG
>WNGL01012525.1_pt1 | contig 14221 bp, 9 predicted proteins | sample 5400591 | NCBI WGS metagenome assembly WNGL01 (sample SAMN13153377, study PRJNA577476) | soil metagenome | isolation source: 80 cm soil or saprolite under Garry oak tree replicate 1 | place: USA:California | collected 2016-06-15
GAACCTGTTCGTGGTGGACGGCAGCAGCCACGTGAGCGCGTCCTGCCAGAACCCGACCTGGACCATCATGGCCCTCTGCTGGCGGTCCTGCGACCACCTGGCGGACGAGCTCGGAAGGGGGAACCTGTGAGCGACAAGATGAGCCGTCGCGAGCTGCTGCAGCTCGGAGTGGGGGCGACGCTGGCCGCCCCCCTCGCGGGCCTGGCCCCCGCCGCGGCGTCCCCCATCGTCGCGGCCGCCGCCCCCGCCGTCCCGGCCGGCCTCTTCTTCAGCGCAGCCGAAATGGCGCTCCTCGACGAGCTCACCGAGATGATCATTCCCGCCGATGCGCAATCGGGCGGCGCCCGGGCAGCCGGGGTCGTTCCCTTTCTCGACCGCAGACTGGCCGAGAGGGACCCCAAGATCCCCGACTACGCGGAGGAGCGGAAGAGCTGGAAGGACGGCCTGGCCCGGGTCGACGAGGTCGCGCGCGAGATGCACGGCAAGGCCTTCCTCGAGACCGCGCCCGAGCAGCGCCTGGCCGTGCTGACCCGCATGGCGCGGAACGAGCAGGACCCGAAGGCGCCGGAGGAGCGCTTTTTCGGGGAGCTGAAGAAGGCCACCGCGGGGATCTACTACACGTCGAAGGTGGGCATCCACGACGACATCCAGTACAAGGGCAACACCCTGCTCATGGAGTTCGCGGGCGAGGACGTGAGTTCAAAATAAACAAAGGGGCGCTGCGTCGCGCCCCTTTGAAACCCCGCTCGCTCCGCGGGAGTGAATCCCGCGTCGCTCGCCGTCCGTTTCTGGGGGAGGAAGAGATTGGCAGACCAAGCTGGCGGTCGGTTCGACGTGATCGTGGTGGGCTCGGGAGCCTCCGGAGGCTGGGCCGCCAAGCGACTCGCCGAAGCCGGGGTCAAGGTGGTGATGCTCGACGCGGGCCGTGCCCTCTCCCCCGCCGACTACAGCGAGCACAAGCCCCCCTTCGCGACGAAGTACCGGGACCACGCTCCCGAGCTGATTCGCCGGACGCGGCCGAAGCAGAAGGACTGCTACGCCTGCATGGAGTGGAACTTCGACTGGTTCGCGAACGACCTGGAGGAGCCCTACCAGACCCCGCAGGGCAAGCCGTTCTCCTGGCAGGGGCGCATGCGGGTGGTGGGCGGCCGTACGAACGTGTGGGGCCGGCAGTGCTACCGCCTTTCCCCCCTCGACATGAAGCCCGCCTCCTTCGACGGCTTCGGCGAGGACTGGCCCCTCTCCTACGAGGACCTCGTCCCCTACTACGAGATGGTCGAGGACTACGTGGGGATCACCGGGATGCCGGAGGGTGTCCACGAGCTGCCCGACAGCAAGTTCCATCCCCCGATGGGCATGCACTGCGCGGAGTGGCGCCTCAAGAACAAGGTCAGGGAGAAGCTGGGGCGCACGGTCACCCTGGGCCGCTCCGCGAACCTGACGAAGCCCATCAACGGCCGCCAGGCCTGTCACTACTGCGGCCCGTGCGAGCGGGGTTGCGTGACCAAGTCCTACTTCAACGCGGCCTTCACGACGGTGGCGGACGCGCTGGCCACCGGGAACTGCACCCTGGTCCAGAACGCCATGGTCTACAAGGTCCTCACCGACGCGAACAACCGCGCGCGGGGCGTGCTCTACATCGACCGCCAGACGCGCGAGCCGAAAGAGGTCTTCGCGCGCGCGGTCGTGGTCTCCGCCCAGGCCCTGGAGTCGGCCCGCATCCTCCTGAACTCCGCGAACGAGCGACAGCCCAATGGCCTGGCGAACTCGAGCGGCGCCCTCGGCCACTACCTGATGGACCACCTCTGGGTGGCGGGGGGCGCGGAGGGCGACTTCCCCGACCTCCACGGCTCGCCCAGCCTCGACGGGCCGCGGCGGCCCGACGGGATCTACGTGATCCGGTTCCGCAACCGCCACGACGAGCCGAAGTATTCGAAGTTCCTCCGGGGCTATGGCTTCCAGGGTGGGGCCTCGACCGGCTTCAACTTCGGCGCCCCCGGCTTCGGCCTGGCCTTCAAGCAGGGGCTGCGCGAGCCGGTCACGCGCCTCGGCCTCGCGGGCTTCGGCGAGGTGCTGCCGCGCTACGAGAACTTCGTGGAGATCGACCGGGACGTGGTGGACGCGTTCGGCATCCCGACCCTGAAGATCCACATGGGCTGGAGCGACAACGAGCGGGCCATGATCCCGGACATGGCGGAGTCGGCGGGCGAGATGCTGGAGGCTGCGGGAGCGAAGAACGTCAAGCCCTGGCAGGTCCACGACCGTATTCCCGGATACGGGATCCACGAGATGGGGGTCGCCCGGATGGGCAAGGATGCGAAGACCTCGGTCCTGAACCAGTACCAGCAGGCCCACGACATCAACAACCTGTTCGTGATGGACGCGGCCGGCTTCACGTCCGGCGGATGCCAGAACCCGACCCTGACCATCATGGCCTTGACCGTCCGCTCCACGGACTATCTTCTTTCTGAGATGAAAAAGGGCAGCCTCTGATCGGCATCCGGGCGCTGTTCGCCCTCGCGCTCACGGCCGTCCCCGCCGCCGCGCAGCTGCCTGCGGCCGCCGGTCACACCGACTACAAGATCGGCCCCGTGGACACCGCCCACGGAGACCGCGAGTTCCACCTGCTGTGGCCCGATGGCGCGCCGGGGGCCCTGGGCACCGAGCCCGTGGACAAGCCGAAGATCACGGTCTACCGCGCGCCCGCGAGCAAGGCCAACGGAGCCGCGGTGGTCGTGTGCCCGGGGGGAGGCTACGTGGTCGTGGCCAGCGACCACGAGGGGAAGCAGGTCGCGGAGTGGCTCAACTCGCTCGGGGTCGCGGCCTTCGTCCTCCAGTACCGGCTGGGGCCTCGCTACCATCACCCCGCACCCTTGCAGGACGCCCAGCGTGCCCTGCGCCTGGTGAGGGCCCGGGCCGGGGAGTGGGGAGTCGATCCGGCGCGGGTGGGTATCCTCGGCTTCTCGGCCGGGGGCCACCTGGCCTCCACCGCCGGCACCCACTTCGACCACGGCCAGCCGGACGCCACCGATCCCGTCGAGCGCCAGGGCTCGCGGCCGGACTTCCTGGTCCTCGGCTATCCCGTGATCTCGCTGACCCACCCTGCGGTCCACAAGGGCTCTCGGGACAACCTGCTGGGCAACGACCCCGACCCGAGGCTCCTGGACTCCCTCTCGAACGAGACCCAGGTCACGGCCCTCACCCCGCCCACGTTCCTCTTCCACACCGACGAGGACACGGGGGTGCCCGCCGAGCACTCGCTCCTGTTCTACGAAGCGCTGCGCCGAGCCAAGGTGCCGGCCGAGCTCCACGTCTTCGTCAAGGGGCCGCACGGCGTGGGCCTGGCTCCGAAGGACCCCGCGCTCTCGGTCTGGCCAACGCTCTGCGCCGCCTGGATGGAGACGATGGGGTTCCTGGCGCGCAAGCCCTGAGTGGCTCGGTCCCCTGGCGCGCGTCCGGATCTGGCCGTCCTTGCTCTTCGCGACGAGACGGCGACGGCATGCGCTTTGCTTAACCAAAGGCGAGGCGAGTGAACTCGCCCGCCGGAGACGGGTCATGACAAGTGGGCCCTCGATGATGCTCAGGGACGACCTCGTAGAGATCGTCGCCAGGACGCAACAGGTCCTGAAGGCGGCTCAGGAAGCTCCGTTCGATCGAAATCCCGCCCTGCGAGAGATTGGTGACCTGTTCCGTGCGAAGGGACTCCTGGAGCGGGAGGCCGCTCAGACTCGCACCCCCTGAGCGAGGCATGACCGACGGGACCGAAGGGCGGCGGGCCACCTCTCGCTTGAGGCGTGGGAACGCGCCTGCCCACCGGTCGCACCCGGGGTTCCCACTTTGGCCATCCTGATCATCTCCGCACTCCTGTCGCCGCAGGACTCGCGCGCTGGTCCACGTAGGTCCCTGAGCGGCTAGAGCGATCGGAGCCGGACGAGCGCGCGCTCGAGCTCGGCCCGCATCTGCCCCGGCGACTCGGCGCGGAAGGACGCCCCGTGGCCGGGAAGCACCCAGCGGAACTCGAAGTCGAGGAGCTTCTCCAGCGACCGGAGCTGCTCCGGCCAGGAGTGCCAGTTCATGGCCTTCGATGCGGACAGGCACCCGGCCTCGGGGTTCCCGTACAGGTGGTCCCCCGTGAACAGGAACGCGTCCCGGTAGAGCAGGCAGGCGCTGCCCGGGGTGTGGCCGGGGGTCGGGATGAAGACCAGGTCGTCGGCCAGGGGCACCGGATGGTTCCCTTCGAGGTAGCGTTCGAGGCCGGGGACGCGGTCGGCACGGTGCATGACGCGGTCGCAGCCGAAGCGGCGCCGGAAGGCGGCGTGGTCGGCTACGTCGTCCCGGTGGCTGAGCACCATGGTGGAAACGCCGCCGCGCGCTTCCAGCGCGGCGAGAAGCGGCCCCGCCGCCCGCGGCGAGTCCATGAGGACGTTGCCGTCCGGCCGCTGGATGAAGTAGCTCCAGGCCCCGAAGCTCCTCTCCGACGTATAGCCGCAGAAGCTGACCTCGCCCTCGATCGGGGTCGGAAAGGCTGCGGTGGCCGCCGCCATCTCCGACTTGTCATCCGTGCCGATGGAGGCGGTCGGACAGGCCAGGACAGCCATGCTGGCGCGGCGCCGCTCGATCGCGCCGGTCGGCTGCCGATCGACGAGGCTGTGGCCGCCCGCGTCGCGGAAGACCTCCGGGACGAGCGTGTAGCAGGTGCCACAGTCGATGCAGGAGGAATCGACGAAGAACGACCCCGCCGTGTTCTCGGCAAAGGCGTGGGCCCGCTGCGCCATGGATCCAGTCTACGCCTTGATCCGGCGGCCGGGCAGTCGTACTCTGCGCGCGCCGTCGCGGATCCGGCAAAGGGAGGACGGGCATGAGCACCGGTCGCGGAGCCTGGATACGGACCCTCACTTGCGGCGCTGTCATCGTCGCGGTCGCCGCGCGTGCCGAAGTCCCGGCCCGCCGGCCGATCTCGGACGCGGTCCTGCATCGGCCGTGGAAGGGCCAGTGGATCGCCTGCGCGGGCGCGCCCGAGCGGGATGCGGGCGTATACCGCTTCCGCAAGGTGCTGGACCTGCCGGCGGTGCCCTCCGGGTTCGTCATCCATGTCAGCGGCGACCAGCGCTTCGTGCTCTTCGCCAACGGCACTCGGGTCGGCATCGGCCCTTCCCGCGGCGACCTCGACTACTGGCGCTTCCAGACCTTCGACCTCGCCCCGTTCCTGAAAGGCGGGAAGAACCTGCTCGTGGCCCTGGTCTGGAACTTCGGGACGCGAGCCCCGGCCGCGCAGGTCACGGATCGCACCGGCTTCGTGGTGCAAGGGGACGGCACGGAGGAGGCGGCCGCCAACACGGATGCGTCGTGGCAGTGCGCCCCCGAGCCGGGCCACCAGCCGTGGCCGGAGGGGCTCGTCCCCCTGCGGCAGATCGGTACGTACTTCGTGGTCGGCCCCGGCGAGCGGCTCGACGCCGCGCGCTACGACTGGTCGTGGGACAGATTGCCCGAACCGGGGGACCCTCCCGGAGCCTGGAAGCCGGCCGTCGCCTACGGCGCCCCGAGCCCGCGCACGATCCTCGAGGCTCCCGGCTACGCCCTCTCACCGGAAGGCCGCCTGCTCGTTCCGGACAAGCTGCCGCCGATGGAATACCGGCCGGTTCCCGCCGGAGCGGTGGTCCGCTCGAGCGGCGCACAAGTGGCCGAGGGTTTCCCCGAGAAGCCCACCACGATCCCGCCAAACGCCAAGGCCACGATCCTCCTCGACCGGCGCGCGCTGGTGGCCGCCTACCCCGAGCTCGTCTTCTCCGGCGGGAAGGGCGCGCGGGTGCGCCTCACCTACCAGGAGGCCCTCGTCAAGGATCGCTTCACGAAGGGCAACCGGAACGAGATCGAGGGCAAGCGCATGGTGGGCCTCATGGACGAGGTCCTGCCCGACGGCGGCGCCTCGCGCCGGTTCCACCCGCTCTGGTGGCGGACCTGGCGGTACCTCCAGCTCGACGTGGAGACGGCCGGCGAGCCGCTGACCCTCGACCGGCTGGCCGCCTGGGCGACCGGCTACCCGTTCGAGGAGCGGGCGAAATGGGACGCGGGCGACCCCACGCTCGCCCGCATCTGGGACGTGGGCTGGCGCACGGCGCGGCTCTGCGCGCACGAGACCTACGTAGACTGTCCGTACTACGAGCAGCTCCAGTACGTGGGCGACACCCGGGTGCAGGCCCTCATCTCCTACACGGTCGCGGGCGACGACCGTCTGGCCCGCCAGGCCATCGAAGCCTACGACCGCTCCCGCCGCTCGGAAGGCATCACCTCGAGCCGCTACCCCACCGGCGCCCCCCAGTACATCCCGCCCTTCTCGCTGCTCTGGGTGGGCATGGCCCACGACTACTGGCGCTACCGCGACGACCCCGCGTTCGTGGCCGCGCGCCTGCCGGGCATCCGGAGCGTGCTCGAGTGGTTCCTCGGCTACCAGCGCCCGGACGGCCTCCTCGGCCGGATGCCGTGGTGGAACTTCGTGGACTGGGCGGCCGACTTCAAGGAAGGCGTCCCCCCGCAGGACGCGGAGGGCGGCTCGGCGGCGATCACGCTGCAGCTCGTGAACGCGCTGCGCGAGGGGGCCGACCTCGAAGAGTCCCTGGGCGACACGCGCCGGGCCGCGGACTACCGCGCGGCGGCGCAGAAGGCAGCCGACTCGGTGGCGCGGCTCTGCTGGGACGCGAGTCGGGGCCTCGTGGCCGACACCCCGGCGAAGGGGGCGTTCAGCCAGCAGGCGAACATCCTGGCCATCCTCGTGGGCGCGCTGCCCCCCGGGCAGGGCCCGGCCGTCCTCGACAAGGTGCTGGGCGCGGGCATGCTCTCCTCGAGGGACGGCACGGGGCCGGAGGCGGCGAGCCGGGGCCGGAAGGCCCCCGGTCTCACCAAGGCGAGCTACTACTTCCGCTTCTACCTCGCGCGGGCCCTGGAGGCTCTCGGCCGCGGCGACGACTACCTGCCGCAGCTCGAGCCCTGGCGTGAGATGCTCGAGCTCGGGCTCTCGACCTGGGCAGAGACCCCGGACCTGGCCTCACGCTCGGACTGCCACGCCTGGAGCGCCCACCCGAACTACGACCTGCTCACGATCGTGGCCGGCATCAAGCCCGGCTCGCCCGGCTTCAAGACCGTACGGATCGAGCCGCACCTGGGCGCGCTCGACCACCTCGACGCCGCCCTGCCCCACCCGCGGGGCCGGATCGAAGCCCGCTATCGGCGCGGCGCGACGGGCTGGGAAGCGACCCTCACCCTGCCCCCGGGGCTCTCGGGCACGCTCGTCTGGAAGGGCCGCTCGCAGCCGCTCTCCGCGGGGACGCAGACGTTACGGCTGCCCTGAGCGGTCTCTAGGCCTTCCGCGCCGTCATCAGCCCGCGGATGTATTTCAGGTTGCGGCCCATGTCCGCGGTGACCACCTTGGTCGGGCAGTCCGTCTCCAGCTCGGCCCACTCCGCGAACCCGATGTCGGCCAGGGCGGCCACCACCCCCGGGAAGTCGATCGTCCCTTCGCCCAGGTAGTGCGGGTTGTCCTTGAGGTGGACCTCGCAGATCCGGTCCTTGCCCAGCCAGCGGATCTCCTCGATCACGTTGAACCCGCCCTTGGTGGAGTTCCCCACGTCGTAGTAGGTCAGGACGGCGGGCGACTTCGTCCGCTCCATGATCCGCACGTTGTCCTTGGCGGAGATCGTGTCCTCGAGGCCGAGGATCACCCCGGCCTTCTGCGCCGCGGGCGCGATCTCCTTGAGCAGGTCGCCCACGTAGTCCATCTCCGCCGCGGTGGTGAGCGCCCCCTTGCCGAAGAAGGGCAGCAGGACCACCTTCACTCCGAGGACCTTCGCGATCGGGATCGAGTCGGCCACCCACCGCGGACCGAGGGGATCGGACTTCAGGATGTTGCGGTGCAGGATCTCCAGGCACACGGAGGCCAGGGGCAGCCCGACCCGCTTCGACTCGTCCAGGTAGGCCTTCTGCAGGGCGGGGTCGGAGAGGGGAAGCTTGTCCGTCCCCACCCCGATGCTCACCTGGACGCCGTCGAAGCCGATCTCCTTCGCGAGGGCGACCGCGGCGACCTTGCCTTCCTGGCGAAGGTTCCAGTCGGTGACCCCGACCTTGAAGCGGGCGGCCCCGGCGGCCCGCAGGGAGCCGCCCCGCAGGAAGGCCGCGCCCCCTAGCCCGACTGCGCTCCAACCGATGAAATCCCGCCGCGTGACGTGCATGGCCTCCGCCTCCTTGGAGTGGACGGCGCATTCTAACGCGGGCCAGGGCGATGCGAGCGACCCTCAGGGAGCGCCCTGCTCGAGACCGAACTCCCGCAAGCGCTTGAGAAGGGTCGGGTAGGAAACGCCCAGGGCCTGGGCGGCGGCCGTGCGGTGGCCCTCGAATTGGCGCAGCACCCGTACCACATAGGCCCGCTCGATCTCTTCCAGGGCCGGGGGCGTGCCGTCGGCCCGCAGCCCGATCCCGAAGAACGAGGCATCCGGAGTCTCCGGGCGGCTGCGGTCGGGCAGAACGATGTCGTGCTCCGTGACCTCCGGTCCCGCGGCCAGGATCACCGCCCGCTCGATGATGTTCCGCAGCTCGCGGACGTTGCCCGGGTAGTCGTAACCCCGAAGCTTCTCCAGGGCTCGCCGGGAGAGGCTCAGCGAGCGCTTGCGGAGCCGGTCCGCGAAGTGGGCGGCGAAAGCGCGCGCCAGCTCGGGGATGTCCTCCGGCCGGCCGGTCAGGGGAGGGAGCACCACCACGAACACGGCCAGGCGGTGGTACAGGTCCTCCCGGAAACGCCCCGTCTTCACGAGGCCCTGGATGTCCTGGTTCGTGGCCGCCACCACCCGCAGCTCCACCGCGACCTCGCGCTGGCCGCCCAGGCGGCGGAACCGCATGGTGTCGAGGAACTTCAGGAGCTTGGCCTGGGAGCGGAGCGGCAGCTCGGTGATCTCGTCGAGGAACAACGTCCCCCCCGCCGCCATCTCGATGAGGCCCCGGCGCGTGGTCTTGGCGTCGGTGAACGCGCCCTTCTCGTGGCCGAAGAGCTCGCTCTCCACGAGGTCGTCCGGCAGGGCGGCGCAGTTCACCTCCACGAACGGCGCGTCCTGGTCCCCCGCCGACCCGGTGAGAGCGTGAAGCGTCTCCGCCGCCTTCTGCTTGCCGACTCCGGACGCGCCGTGGACCAGAACCGGCGTGAGGGGACTCCGGCTCACGCTGCGCAGCCGATCCATGACCTCGCGCATGGCGAGGCTTCGCGGCTCCACGGTGGGGGGGCCGGCGGCGCTGTTCCGCGCGATCTCCAGGCGGTCCTTGAGCCCCCGGGTCTCCAGGACCTTCCGAAGCTTCACGATCAGGTCGGTGAGCTGCACCGGCTTGGTGAGGTAGTCGGAGGCCCCGGCCTTGAGGGCTTCGACGGCGTTCTCCACGTCGCCGTAAGCCGTCACCACGATCACCACCGTGGCCGGGGCCAGATCTCCCGCGACGGCCTTCAGGAAATCGATCCCGTCTCCGTCGGGCAGGCGGCGGTCGATCACCAACACGTCGGGGGCGGCGAGGTCGATTTCGCCCTTCGCCCGCTTCAGGCTCTCGACCGTGCGGACCTCGAAGCCCTCGGAGGAAAGGGCCTCCTCGGCCAGGACCCGGAACACGGCCTCGTCTGGGCGCGCGCGATGCGGCGTGAGAGTGCGAGACCGATCCCGACTCCGTTCGGCTTGCCCGTGACGAAGGGCTCGAAGAGACGGGGGCGGATCCCCCGCGAGACCCCGGGGCCGTTGTCGGCCACCCGGACCTCGGCCCTTCCCTCTCGCCTCCGGACCTCGACCACCACCCGGGGCGGGTCGTCACCATTGCCCGCGAACTCCAGCGCGTTGCCCACGAGGTTGGCGACCACCACGTGCACCAGCGACGGGTCCGCCTTGACGCGGACGGGCGCGCCCGGAGGGACGACCTCGAGCCGGGCCCCGCGCCCCTCGGCGGCGGGGCGGTGCAGGTCCGTCACCTTCGCCACGAACTCGGCCAGGTCGAGGAGGGTGGGACGGGGCACCACCCCCTTCGAGAAACCGAGCAACTCGGTGGTGAAGCCGGCCAGTCGTTCGATCTCGCTGCGCAGGCTCGCCAGCACCCGGCCCTGCCGGGCCCCGATGTCGCGGTCCGCGCGCACGATCAGGTCGAGCCCCACCCGGATGCTGTTGAGCGAGTTCTTGACCTCGTGGGCGATGAGGTCCACCGCCTCTCCGAGGGAGCGCAGGCGCTCGCTGCGGAGCAGGTCCTCTTCGGCGCGGCGGAAAGTCACGAGGGAGCTCCGGAGCACGAGCACGAGGCCCAGGAGGGGCACCGAGGCCAGGGTGAGCCCGAGTAAGAGCCGGGTGCGAAGGCGCTCCCGGGCGGGGCCGAAGATCGAGTCGGCGGGTGAAAAGCAGAGCAGCCGGAGGTCCGTCCCCTCCACGAGCACTCCCACCACCACGGCCGCGGACCCCGCGATCGTCATCTCCTCCACGAAAGGCTCGGGATGGGCGCCCAGGGCTCGCGCGAGCGACCGGCGGTCCGGGAGGCCCGCCGATTCGGAGGGAAAGACCATGATCCCGTCCGACGCCACCAGGGCCAGCCGGGCGCCGGCGTCGGGACCCGTGAAGGGATCGAGGGTGTGGCTCAAGACGAGGTGGACCGCCCCCACGAGGGCCCCCACCGAGCGGCCGTTCCTCACCACCGGGGCGGCGACGTAGAGCACGGCCGGTCCCACCGAAGGCATCCTCGGGAAGACCAGCCGCCCGGAGCGCGCGTGGCGCAGGGCCTCGATCAGGGCGCTGCCCTCCGGCCATCCCTGCGGCAGGAAGTCCTCCGGCTCCGACCAGATCCGCCCCGCGTCCTGCCCGAGGATCGCCACCCCCTTGAAGAGGGCGCTCTTCTCGTGGGCCTGCCGCAGGAGGCCGCGCTCGGGCACCGGGTTCTCGTCGAGGGTGTCCACCTCGGAGCGCAGGCCCAGCCGGGTCAGCTCGTCGCCCAGCAGGTCCAGGTGGCGCGCGAGGCCCTGGGCACGGAGCCGGGTTTCCAGGGAAAGGCGCGCCCGCGCCTCCTCGTACTGGTGCGTGCGGTCGCTGGCCAGGGTGGCCACGAGGAGCGCCACCCCGATCGCGGCGGTGGCCAGGTAGAGAGCCATGGCCGCCCGCGCAAAACGGGCGTGCGCGGCGGCCAGGGCGGTCTCCGGAGACGCGCCGCCCCCGGCCGCGGCGCGATCCCCCATCATGCGATGGTGGGCGAGGGCAGCGGCGCGCCGCGCAGGAAGCGCTCCCGCACTCGCCGCGACCAGTAGTAGGTCACGGGGAGCACGATCAGGGTGAGGGCGGCCGCGGAGACGGTGCCCGCCACCACCACCACCGCGATGGGCCGCTGGGTCTCGCTCCCGATGTCGTGGGAGAGGGCCGCCGGCAGGAGACCGAGGGCGGCCAGGAACGCGGTCATCAGCACCGCCCGCAGCCGGTCGTGCGCCCCCCCCACCACCGCCTCCCAAAGCACCTCGCCCCGCGCGAGCCGGGCGTGGATGGCCGACAGCATCAGGACGCCGTTGAGCACCGCCTGGCCGAGCAGGGCGATGAAGCCGACCGCCGCCGAGACCGAGAGCGGCATGCCGGCCAGGGCGAGGCCGAGGACGCCCCCGATGAGGGCCAGGGGGACGTTGAGGAGGACCATCAGCGAGTCCTGGATGGAGCCGAACTCCGAGAAGAGCAGCAGGAACGTGATGATCAGGGCGAGGGGGATCACGAGGCGGAGGCGGGCCATCGCCCGCTCCTGGTTCTCGAACTCCCCTCCCCAGGTGATCTCGTACCCGGCGGGCAGGGGGACCGCCCGCGTCACCTTCGCCCGCGCCTCCCGGACGAAGGACCCCATGTCCCGATTGCGCACGTTCATGCGCACGCCCACGTAGCGACGGCCGTTCTCCCGGGTGATGGCGGCCCGGCCCGAGCCCATCCGCACGTCGGCCACCGCGGAGATGGGAACCAGGGCACCGTCCTTCAGGGGCAGCCGGATGTCGCGGATCGAACCCACGTCCTCCCGGGTGGTCCGGGGCAGGCGCACCGTCACGTCGAAGCGCTTCTCGCCTTCCCACAGCTCGGAGGCGGCGTGGCCGGCCATCGCAGTCTCAATGTAGTCCTGGACCTCGCCCAAGTCGAGGTCGTAGCGGGCGAGAGCCGCGCGGTCGAGGCGCACCGCGATCTGCGGCATCTCCCCCGCTTTCACGATCCCGAGGTCCGCCGCCCCCGGCACGCGCGCGATCGCGTCCTGGGTCTTCTCCGCCGCCCGCTGGAGCGCGTCCAGGTCGTCGCCGTAGATCTTCACCGCGATCTGCCCGAACTGGCCCGAGATGTTCTCGTTCACGTTGTCGCGGATGGGCTGGGAGAAGTTGTACTCGATCCCCGGGACCTCCTGCAGGTTGCGCTCCATCTCCGCCACCAGGACGTCGAGCGAGCGCGTGCCCGGCCGCCACTCGCGGAGCGGCTTGAGCTTGATGAAGACCTCGAAGTTGTTGGGCAGGGTGGGGTCGGTCCCGTCCTCGGGCCGGCCGAGCTGGGAGAGCAGCTCGGTCACCTCGGGAGTGCGGGCCAGGCGCTCCTTGAGTTTCGGGGCGAGCTTGCGTCCTTCCGTGAGCGAGATGTTGCCGGGCAGGGTGAAGGTGGCGTAGAGGGCTCCCTCGTTCAGCTCCGGCAGGAACTCCGAGCCGAGGCGCGGCAGCAGGACGAGGGCGGCCGCGAGACAGCCGCCGGCCAGGGTGAGGACGGGACCTGGGTTCGCCATGGCGAAGGCGAGGGTCGGCTCGTAGGCGCGACGGAGGAAGCCCAGGAGCGGGGAGTCGGGGAGCGGCCCTTTCGCCTTCCGGAGCGCGGCGAGCACGAGCACGGGCACCAGGGTGAAGCTCATCACGAGCGCCCCCACGAGGGCGCTCACCACCGTGTGGGCCATGGGGCCGAAGATCCGGCCCTCCACCCGCTGCAGCGAGAAGATGGGGAGGTAGGCGGCGATGATGATGAGGAGGGCGAACAGGGTGGGGCGCGCCACCTCCCCCGCCGCCCGGAGGGTCCGCCCGGCCAGGGTCGCGGCGTCCCTCCCCGGCTCCACGCGATGGAAGAGGTGCTCCACCAGGATGACGGCTCCGTCCACGATGATCCCGAAGTCGACCGCTCCCATGGACAGCAGGTTCGCGGACATCCCGCGTGAGTGGAGGTAGAGGAAGGAACCGAGGAGGGACAGCGGGATGACCGCGGCCACGATCAGGGAGGCCCGCAGGGAGAGCATGAAGACGAAGAGCACGGCGATGACGAGGACCGCCCCCTCGGCGAGGTTGCGGAAGACGGTCTTGAGGGTGGTGTCCACGAGGTCGGTCCGGTCGTAGAAGGGGCTGATCGCGATCCCCGGGGGGAGCGCGCGGTCGTTCAGCTCCTTCACGCGCTCCCGAAGGGCGGCCAGGACCACGGACGGGTTCTGTCCGCGCCGCATGAGGACGATCCCCTCCACCGTGTCCTCGTCGCCGCCCCGGGTCACGATCCCCTGGCGCGGCGCGTAGCCCACCCGCACCGTGGCCACGTCCTTCACGGTGACGGGCACCCCTTCGTGGATGGCCACCCTCACCTGCTCGATGTCGGAGACCTGCTGGAAGATCCCCAGGCTGCGGATCACGAACATCTCGGAGCCGCGCTCGATGTAGCCGCCGGTGGCGTTGGTGCTGGCCTTCCGGAGGGCGGCGAAGACCTCCGAAAGGCCCACGCCGAGGGAGGCCATCCGCGCGGGGTCCGGCTCCACGTGGACCTGGCGCAGGAGCCCTCCGTACGAGACCACATCGGCCACTCCGGAGACCTGCAGGAGACGCGGCCGCACCACCCAGTCCTGCAGCGTGCGCAGGGTCATGGGATCGGCGCCCATCCCTGCCATCGTGTAGCGGTAGACCTCGCCGATGGGAGTGGCCATGGGCCCGAGGCTGGGTTGCACCCCCGAGGGCAGCTCCGCCTGGCCCACGCGCTCCAGGACCTGCTGCCGGGCGACCAGGGGATCGATGCCGTCGTCGAAGGTCAGGGTCACGAAGGAGAGACCGAAGAGCGAGATGCTGCGCAGCCGGAAGAGCCCGGGGGTCCCGTTGAGCGCCCGCTCGAGGGGGATCGAGATCCGGCGCTCGACCTCCTCGGTGGGCTGGCCGGGGAACAGGGTGATGACCTGGACCTGGGTGTCCGTGGGATCGGGGAAG
>WNGL01006135.1_pt1 | contig 14220 bp, 7 predicted proteins | sample 5400591 | NCBI WGS metagenome assembly WNGL01 (sample SAMN13153377, study PRJNA577476) | soil metagenome | isolation source: 80 cm soil or saprolite under Garry oak tree replicate 1 | place: USA:California | collected 2016-06-15
TGGACCGCGCCGCCGACCCGGAGCGCCGAGCGGAAGAGCCGGTTGTACGCGGGTGAGCGCGACTCGAGGTAGCCGAGCGCGGCGCGGGTCGCGACGGTCTGGCTCTTGTAGTGCCACGACTGGAGGATGCGGCGCTCCAGCACCGAGACCTCGCCGGTGTCGATGTCCACCGGGCAGGGCTTCAGGCACTTGTGGCAGATGGTGCAGTGGTCGGCCACGTCCTCGAGCCAGCGCAGGAGCTCGAACCGCGTCGATCGCTTCCGCTGCGCGTCATAGAGGAGCGCCTCGATGAGCGAGCCGATCGCGAGGTTCTTGTTCCGCGGGTGGAAGAACATCCCGCGCGCGGGGTGGTAGACGCAGCAGTCGGCCTTGCACTTCCCGCAGCGAACGCAGTGGGCGATCGACTTCGCGAGCTCCTCGAGCTGCCCGTGCTGGAGGATGCGGGCCTCGAGCTCGAGCAGGTTGAAGGAGGGCGTGAAGACCCGGTCGAGGACGTCGAGGTCCTCGAGCTTGCCCGGGTTCATCAGCCCGCCCGGATCCACCTCGCGGCGATGGACGCCGAGCTCCCGGACCCGCTCCGGCTCCAGGTACTTGAGCTTCGTGATCCCGATCCCGTGCTCGCCCGAGACGACGCCGCCGAGCGCGACCACCTTCGCCATCACGCGGTCGATGACCTCCTCCGCGCGCTCGAGCATGGGCCGGTCGTTCGAGAGCACCGGCACGTTCACGTGCACGTTCCCGTCGCCCGCGTGCATGTGCGTCGCGAGCACGATGAGCCGGTCCCGGATCTCCTTGTGCGCGCGCTCGAGCCGCTCGGTCAGCTCGGCGTAGCCGCGCACGAGCTGGGTGATCTCGCGGTGCAGCTCGTTCAGGAGCGCGAGCGAGCGCAGCTCCTTCGGCGGCGCGGCGGCGAGGGCGGCGCGCGCCCGCTCGAAGCGCTCGAGCGCCGCGGGGATCTTCGCGGCGAGCCACTCCGGATCGCCCGGCGGCGGCGTCGCGGCGCGCAGGACCTCCTCCGCCCGCTCGACGAAGCGGGTCTGCGCGTACCGCTCCTCCTCGACGTTGATCGCCTCGACGAACCGCGCGAACTCGGCGAGCGCGTCGAGCGGGAGGACCACGTCCTCGTTCATCTTGAAGGCGTTGGTGCGCCGGGCGATCGCGCCGAGCTTCTTGCGGTCCGCCCAGAACCGCTTCCCCTCTGCGGCGTCGCGCGCCGCGAAGAGCAGGGTGTTCGGGTGCGCCGCGAGGATCGCGTCGATCTTCGCGACGCCGCGCTCGACCTGCGCCGCGTCGTGCCCCACCACGTCGACGAGGAGCACCGCCTTCGGCGTCTCCGCCCGCGGCGCCTTCACCTTGTACTGGATGGCCCGGACGTACTCGTCGTCGAAGTGCTCGAGCGCGGAGAGCGCCTCGCGCCCTTCGTTCGGGAACGGGAAGGCGCGCGCGAGCTCCAGGATCACCCGCGAGGCCTCGTCGAAGTCCGGCCCGAAGAACTCGAGGCAGAGCGTCTTCTTCGCCTCGTGCTCCGGGTAGAGCACGAACGCCGCGGAGGTGATGACCCCGTCGGTCCCCTCCTTCTGCAGGCCGGGGACGCCGCCGAGCGCCTTGTTCGTGATGTCCTTCCAGAGCCCCTTCTTGCGGATGTCCGCGCCGCGGAGCGCGATCCGCTTCACGAGCGCGCCGCCGTCGTCCACCACCTCGAAGGTGACGGTGTCCTCGGGGAGGATCTTGCGGAGGCGGTGGTCGACGCGCCGGACCTCCCAGCGCCTCCCCGACGGCATCGCCATCCGCCAGGCGACGAGGTTGTCGATGCAGGTGCCGTAGAGGACGCAGTCCTTGCCGCCCGCGTTCTCCGCGACGTTGCCGCCGATGGTGCAGGCCCAAGCGCTCGTGGGATCCGTCGCGAACACGAGCCCGCGCTCGTCGGCGTACTCCATCGCCCGCTCGGTGACGACGCCCGCCTCGAGCTCGAGCACCTGCGCGCGCGCCTCGCGCCCGTCGTCTCGGCGGAAGGTCCGCTCGACGACGCCGCGGATGCGGTTCAGCTTCTCGGTGTTCACGATCACGCACCCGGGCCGCAGCGGGACGGCGCCGCCGGTGAGGCCGGTGCCCGCGCCGCGCGGGATCGCCTTGAGGCCGAGGCCGGCGATCGCGGCGAGGAGCGGCGCGACCTGGTCCTCCGCGGACGGCATCACCACCGCGACCGGCAGGTGGAGGCGCCAGTCGGTCGCGTCCGTCGCGTGCGAGACGATCGTGAACGGGTCGAAGAGGACGTTCTCCTTGCCCGCGACCGCGCCGAGCTCGCGCGTCATGCGCCGGCGCAGCTCCGGCGCCCCGTCCACCTCGCGCCGGAACTCCTCGAGCAGCTTGTGGCAGTCCGCGAGCACCTCGAGCACGCGTGGCTCGCCGTTGGCGTAGCGCTGCACGAGGCCGAGGTCCTTTTCGATGTTCTCGAAGAAGCGCCGGCGGCGCGGGTCGGAGTCGACGAGCTCCTGGAAGAGGAACGGGTTGCGCCGGTGGACCAGGATCTCCCCGAAGAACCGGGCGAGGAGCCGCGCGCTCCGCCCGGTGACGCGCCGCGACCGCAGCTCCTCGAGCCGCGTCCAGACGGCGGGCCCGAGCAGGAGCGCGATCGCCTGCCGATCGTCGGCGGACGTGTAGTTGAAGGGGATCTCGCGGGGGGTGGGGCGGTCGCTCATCGGGCCTTCGGGGTCGCCGCGACAAAATGGACCACTCCGGGCGGCGATCGGCGGCAACCATAGCAGATCCGCCCGCTTGGGTGCGAATCGCACCGTACCGCCGACGCGGGACTTCCGCTGCGAGCGAACCCGAGGGATGCTCCCTTGCGGGGGCGGGAAAGCAGGGCCGTGGATGAGCACGGAGTGGGACCCGACGCTGGCGATCGGGCACGCCGAGATCGACGAGCAGCACGAGGAGATCTTCCGCCGCTACGGGGCGCTCGTGGAGGTGATGGCCTCCGGCGAGGTCGCCGACCTGAGCCCGCTGTTCGACTTCCTCGGCGGCTACGCGGTGGAGCACTTCGCGGCCGAGGAGCGGCTCATGGCCGCGGCGGCGTATCCGGGCGCCAACGTCCACGCTGCCGCGCACGCGCGCTTCGTGCGAGAGTACGCGGAGCTCGTCGAGCTCTGGCGCGCGAACGGGACGACCCACGGCGTCGCGGTGAAGACGAGGACCTGGATCGGAGACTGGCTGCGGGCGCACATCTCGGGCGTCGATCAGTCCCTCGCGCGGTACCTGCGTGGGCGCCGGGCGCACTCCGAGACGCCGCCACCGGCGTGACGCTCCCGTGAGGACGAGCCGGCGCGGCGCGCCGGGGGAAGGGCCGCGATGAAGCTCGAGTGGACCCCGGCGATGTCGGTCGGGAACGAGGAGATCGACGCGCAGCACCAGGAGCTCTTCCGCCGGGCGGGGAAGCTGCTCGAGGGGCTCCACCGCGGCGAGCCCGGCGAGATCGGCGAGCTCGTCGACTACCTCCACCGGTACGCCGTCACCCACTTCGGCGCGGAGGAGGCGGCGATGCGCGACGCCCGCTACGCCGGGTACGCGCGCCACAAGGCCGAGCACGACCGGTTCATCGGAGACCTCCTCGTCCTCGCGGCGGAGCACGAGCAGAAGGGCGGGGGCGCCTTCCTCGCGCTCCGGGTCGACCACTGGCTGCGCGGGTGGCTCCGCGAGCACGTCTCGGGCACCGACACCGAGCTCGCGCGCTTCCTCGTCCGGCGGAGCGCCTGACCGTGGGCACGAACCTCCAGTGGACGCAGGCCCTCGCGGTGGGCGTCGAGGAGGTGGACGAGCAGCACCGGGAGCTCTTCCGGCGCGCCGAGCGGCTCATCGCAGCGCTGCGCGGGGGCGAACGCGCCGAGGTCGTTCCGCTCCTCTCCTTCCTCGAGGGGTACGTCGTCTTCCACTTCGAGGCGGAGGAGCGGCTGATGCGCGAGCGCCGGTACCCTGGCCTCGAGGCGCACGCCGGCGCCCACAAGCAGTTCCGCGAGGCCTTCGCCGAGATGATGGCGAGGTTCCACCGCGCCGGGCCGACCGCGCTCCTCGCGCTCACCGTCCACAACTGGCTCTCCGACTGGCTCCGCTCGCACATCGGCGACCTCGACCAGCAGCTCGGGCGCTGGCTCGCGGCCGACCGGGCCTGAGCTTCCGCGAGGGCCCCCCTCGACTCCGCCGCGGAGATTTGCTCCAATGCGCGCTCTCGCGCTGGACCGAGCCGAGCCCACAGCCCGACCCGTTCCTCGCATCCGACACCCGCGCCCGCGGGTGAAGGGCGGCCAGCAGCGATCGACCTGAACCTCCCGCCCGCGCCACCGGCCCGGGCGGCTCGATCGTCTCCGGAGCCCGCATGCCCGTCCCGTTCAAGCGCGTCCTGGCCGCAAACCGCGGCGAGATCGCCATCCGCATCTTCCGAGCCTGCACCGAGCTCGGCATCCAGACCGTCGCGGTGTACTCGGAGGAGGACCGGCTCTCGCTCCACCGGTACAAGGCGGACGAGGCGTACCTCGTCGGCAAGGGGAAGGCGCCCATCGACGCCTACCTCGGCATCGACGAGCTCGTCGGCCTCGCGAAGCGGCTCGAGGTGGACGCGATCCACCCCGGCTACGGGTTCCTCTCCGAGAACGCCGAGTTCGCCGAGGCGTGCGAGCGGGAGGGGATCGTCTTCGTCGGCCCGACCGCCGAGATGCAGCGGAAGCTCGGCGACAAGGTCGCGGGGCGCAAGGCGGCCCTGGCGGCGGGCGTGCCGATCGTCCCGGGGACGGCAGAGCCGATCGCGAACGACGAGGAGGCGCTCCTCTTCGCGCGCCAGCACGGCTACCCCATCATCGTGAAGGCGAGCGCCGGCGGCGGCGGCCGCGGGATGCGGGTCGCGCGCGACCAGCGGCAGCTCCTCGAGGGGCTCGTCTCGGCCCGCAGCGAGGCGCGGGCCGCCTTCGGGAACCCGGCGGTCTTCCTCGAGCGCTACATCGAGCGTCCGAAGCACATCGAGGTGCAGGTGCTCGGGGACCACCACGGGAACCTCGTCCACCTCTTCGAGCGCGACTGCTCGATCCAGCGCCGCCACCAGAAGGTGGTCGAGTTCGCGCCGTCGCTCGCCCTCACCCCCGCGCTGCGCGCGGCGATCTGCGAGGACGCGCTCAAGATCGCGCGGAGCGTCCGCTACCGGAACGCGGGGACGGTGGAGTTCCTCCTCGACCCGGAGGGGAAGCACTACTTCATCGAGGTGAACCCGCGCATCCAGGTGGAGCACACCGTCACCGAGGCGATCACCGGGCGGAACCTCGTCACCGCGCAGCTCCTCGTCGCGCAGGGGGTGAAGCTCTCGGATCCCGAGATCGGCATCGCCAGCCAGGGCGACGTGCAGATGCGCGGCCACGCGATCCAGTGCCGGATCACCACCGAGGACCCGCAGAACGGGTTCGCGCCGGACTACGGGGTGCTGCAGGCGTACCGGAGCCCGGGCGGCTTCGGGGTGCGGCTCGACGCCGGCTCGGCCTACGGCGGCGCGGTCATCACCCCGCACTACGACTCGCTCCTCGTGAAGATGACGACCTGGGGCCTCACCCTCGGGGCGGCCGCGCACATCATGGACCGCGGGCTCCAGGAGTTCCGGATCCGCGGCGTGAAGACCAACATCCCGTTCCTCGAGAACGTGATGCGGCACCCGGACTTCCTCGCAGGCCGCTGCGACACCTCCTTCATCGAGGCGCGGCCCGAGCTCATGCAGGTCCGCGAGAAGAAGGACCGCGGGACGAAGCTCCTCAAGTTCCTCGGCGAGGTGATCGTGAACGGCTCGCCCGGCGCGGCGAAGCCGCTCCGCAGCGCCGAGCTCCGCGCCCCGCGGATCCCGAAGGTGGACCTGACCGCGCCGCCGCCGAAGGGGACGCGCGACCTGCTCCTCGAGCGCGGGCCGGAGGGGCTCGCGCGCTGGGTGCTCGAGCAGAAGCGGCTCCTCTTCACCGACACCACCTGGCGCGACGCCCACCAGTCGCTCCTCGCGACGCGCGTGCGGAGCCACGACCTGCTGCGGATCGCGCCCGCGACGAGCCGGCTCGCGGCCGGGCTCTTCTCGCTCGAGTGCTGGGGCGGGGCGACCTTCGACGTGTGCATGCGGTTCCTCCGGGAGGACCCGTGGGAGCGGCTCCACCGGCTGCGCGCGGCGGTCCCGAACGTCCTCTTCCAGATGCTGCTCCGGGGGTCGAACGCGGTCGGCTACACGAACTACCCGGACAACGTGGTCGAGCGGTTCGTGGAGGAGGCGGGGAAGAGCGGGGTGGACGTGTTCCGCGTGTTCGACTCCCTCAACTGGACGAAGGGGATGACCGTCGCCTGCGAGGCGGTCCGCAAGCAGGGGAAGGTGCTCGAGGCGGCGGTCTGCTACACCGGCGACGTCTCCGACCCGAAGCGCGACAAGTACCCGCTCGACTACTACGTGAAGCTCGCGAAGGAGCTCGAGCGGATGGGCGCGCACTTCCTCGCCGTGAAGGACATGGCGGGTCTCCTCCGGCCCTTCGCGGCGCGCAAGCTCGTGAAGGCGCTGAAGGAGGCGGTCGGGATCCCCATCCACCTGCACACCCACGACACGTCGGGCGTGGCGGCGGCGACGATCCTGGAGGCGGCGCAGGCCGGGGTGGACGTGGTGGACGCGGCCCTCTCCTCGCTCTCCGGGCTCACCGCGCAGCCGAACCTGAACTCGCTCGCGGTGGTGCTCGCCGGGACGGAGTGGGATCCGGAACTCGACGACGAGGGGCTCCAGGCCCTCGCGAACTACTGGGAGACGGTGCGTGAGTGGTACGCGCCGTTCGAGTCGGGCCTGCGGAGCGGGACGGCGGAGGTGTACCGCCACGAGATCCCGGGCGGCCAGTACTCGAACTTCAAGCCGCAGGTCGCCGGGCTCGGCCTCCTCGATCAGTGGGAGGAGTGCAAGGACATGTACCGGAAGGTGAACCTCCTCTTCGGCGACGTCGTGAAGGTGACGCCGTCGTCGAAGGTGGTCGGGGACATGGCCATGTTCCTCGTGAAGAACGGGCTCGAGCCGGAGGACCTCTTCACCGAGAAGGGCACGGACCTCGCCTTCCCGGAGTCGGTGATCGGCCTCGCCCGCGGAATGCTCGGCCAGCTCCACGGCGGGTTCCCGGAGCGGCTCCGTAAGGTGATCCTGAAGGACCAGCAGCCGATCACGCACCGGCCCGGCGAGCTCCTCGAGCCGGCGGACCTCGAGGCGGAGCGGCAGAAGGCGGCGCAGCGCATCGGCGGCTACGTGGACGACAAGGCGCTCGTCTCGTGGCTCCTCTACCCGAACGTCTTCCCGGAGCTGGTGAAGCACCGGGACGAGTACTCGGACACCTCGGTCGTCCCGACGCCGGTGTTCTTGTACGGCCTCGAGCCCGGGCAGGAGACCACCGTCGAGATCGAGCCTGGCAAGACGCTCATGGTGCGGCTCGTGGCGATCGGGAAGATCGAGAACAACGGGACGCGCGACCTCATCTTCGAGCTGAACGGCGAGGCGCGCACCATCACCGTGCGCGACCAGTCCGCCGGGCAGGGCGTGACGCAGCGCGCGAAGGCCGACCGCGGCAATCCTTCGCACGTCGGCGCGCCGATGCCGGGCAAGGTGCTGAAGGTGAACGTGAAGGCGGGGGACGCGGTGAAGGCGGGCGCCGTCCTCCTCGTCACCGAGGCGATGAAGATGGAGACGAACGTGAAGGCGAAGGCGGACTGCACCGTCGCCGAGGTGAAGTTCAAGGAGGGGGAGAAGGTGGAGAAGGAGGACCTCCTCGTCGTCCTCGCCTAGACTCCGCCTACCCTGAGCCCCCGCGCGGTCCAGGCTCCCGTCGGGGCGGGACACCCGATCACGTGACACACGCAGGTCGTTGCACGCACCGGCAAAACGGGGGACCCTGGGCCGAACCCGGAGACTCCCCTGCTTTCCACGCTGCGAAGCCGCCTGCTTGCGCTCGTGCTCGTCGCCGTCGTGCCGACGGTGGCGATCTTCGTGTCCTCGGTGCGCGCGCAGCAGCAGCTGCTCGCGCAGCAGGCCTCGAGCGCGGTGACGAACCTCGCGTCCCTCATCGCCGAGCGGAACCAGCGCGCGGTGGACGTCGTCCGTGGCGCCCTGCTCGGCGTCTCCCGGATCTCGGCGGTCGCGTCGCTCGAGGGCGCGCGCTGCAGCGCGAACCTCGCGCCGCTCCTCACCGAGGAGCCGCTGCTCATCAACATCGGCGCGGTCCTCCCGGACGGGACGGTCTACTGCAGCGCGGCGCCCAGGCCGGCGAACGTGAACCTCGCGGATCGGCCGTTCGTCCGCGACGCGCTCCGGTTCGGGGGGCTCGGCGTCGGCGAGTACGTCGTCTCGCGAATCCGCGGCGTCGGCGCGCTCGGGTTCGGGTACCCCGTCCGCGGCCCCGACGGCGCGATCGTCGCCGTCGCGTACGCGTCGCTCTCCACGGTGCGGCTCCAGGCGGACCTCGACGAGCTCGAGCTGCCGCCCGGGAGCGAGGTCGCGGTGCTCGATCGCCGGGGCGTCACCCTGAGCGCGCGGCCCTCGGGAGATCGGTGGGCCGGAAAGGCCTTCGACGAGCGGCTCGTCGCGAAGGCGCGCGTCGCCGGGTCCCCGGTGGCGCTCGTCGGAACGGACGAGGTGGAGCGGCTCTACGACTTGCGGGTGGTGACGGGGTCGGACGGGACCGTCGCGATGCAGATCCTCGTCGGCATCCCGCTCGGCGCCGTGATCGATCCGGTGAACCGCATCGCGAACCGCGCGCTGTTCGGGTCGCTCGTGGCGAGCGCGCTCGCCCTCGCCCTCGCGGCCCTCGTCGCGGAGTTCCTCCTCGTGCGGCGCCTCCGCCGCCTCGGGGAGGCCGCTCGCAAGATCGCCGCCGGCGACCTGTCGGCCCGCACCGGGATCGCCTCGGGCGACGAGATCGGCCAGCTCGCGGGGCGGTTCGACGACATGTCCCGGGCGCTCGAGGAGCTCGACCGGGAGAAGCGGGTCCGCGAGGAGCAGCTTCGACAGGCGCAGAAGATGGAGGCGGTCGGCCAGCTCGCGGGCGGCGTCGCGCACGACTTCAACAACCTCCTCACCGTCATGCTCTCCGCGGGGAGCTCGCTCCGCGACCGCCTCCCGCAGGGCGACCCCGGCCAGGAGGAGGCGCGCGAGATCGTGGAGGCCGCGGAGCGGGCCGCCGCGCTCACGCGGCAGCTGCTCGCCTTCTCGCGCCGCCAGCACCTCGCGCCGCGGCTCGTGGACCTCGGCGAGATCGCCTCCGGGATGGAGGCGATGCTCCGCCGCACGCTCGGCGAGGCGGTCGCGCTCCGCTTCGAGGTCCAGGGGCCCACGGCGGTGTGGGCCGACCCGGGCCAGGTCGAGATCGCGCTCCTGAACCTCTGCGTGAACGCGCGGGACGCCATGCCCCGCGGCGGCCGGCTCGACGTCGGCGTCGGGACGGTCGCGGCGGACGACCCGGTCCGCCCCGTGGGCGCGGACGTGCCGGCCGGGGCGCTCGGGGTACTCTCGGTGCGGGACACCGGGACCGGCATCGACGCGGCCACCCGCGCGCGCATCTTCGAGCCGTTCTTCACGACCAAGGGGCAGGGGCGGGGCACCGGGCTCGGGCTCCCGATCGTGCACGGCGTCGTGACGGAGGCGGGAGGCGCGATCCGCGTCGAGTCCGACGCGGGACGCGGGACCGAGTTCCGGCTCTTCTTCCCGCTCCGGGCCGGGGAGGCGCGCGGCGCGCTCGAGCGGCTCGCCCCCGCCCACCCGACCGGGACCGAGACCGTCCTCGTCGTGGAGGACGATCCGCACCTTCGCGGCGTCGTCCGTCGGGTCCTCGCGCAGCACGGGTACGTGGTGCGCGCCGTCGGGTCCGCCGGCGACGCCCGCGCCGTGACCGGCTCGGCGCCGGACCTCATCATCGCCGACATCATCCTCCCGGATGGGAACGGCCTCGACCTCGCCCGCGAGCTCTCCGCGCTCTGGCCGACCGCCGGGGTGCTCTTCATCTCCGGCTACGCCGGCGAGCACCTGCGCGCCATCGGTGCGCTCCCGCAGGACGTCCACCTGCTGCCGAAGCCCTTCACCGCGGAGACGCTGCTCGTGCGCGTCCGCGAGGGGCTCGCTCGCAAGCCCTCGGGCTCCCAACCCTCCGCGGCGTAGCCGCCCCCGCTCGTCCCTCGCGGGGGACGCCCCGCGAACGCCCGCGCCGGCGCCGCATCACCGATCGGTGCCGCCGCCTCGCCCCGCCGTTATGTAGGCGCCGGAGAGGGAGCGGAGCGACGATGCCGGAGAACGAGACCTCCACGACAGCGGGCGCGCCGCGGGCCGCGTCCCGCGCCCCGGTGGTGAACGACCTCTCGATCCAGGTCGCGACCGCGAACGGCTCGGGCTCACAGTCCTCGAATATGGTCCTCCTGCGGGCGATCTTCGGGATGGGGGTGCCGGTCTCGGGCAAGAACCTCTTCCCCTCCAACATCGCGGGGCTGCCGACCTGGTACACGATCCGCGCCTCGAAGGACGGGTTCGTCGGCCGCAAGAAGGAGATCGACGTCCTCGTCGCGATGAACCCGGAGACCGCGCAGGAGGACGCCCGCGCGCTCGCTCCCGGGGCCGTCGCCGTCTACGACGCGCCGCTCGCGCTCGAGAAGGTGCGCGACGACCTCTTCCTCTACCCGGTCCCCTTCGACCGGATCGTCGAGCCGATCGCCGGCGACGCGAAGCTCCGCAAGCTGCTCCGCAACATGGCGTACGTGGGGGTCCTCGCCCGGCTCCTCTCCATCGACCTGGCCGAGGTCGAGGCGGCGATCGCGCGGCAGTTCGGGAAGAAGGCGAAGGCCCGGGAGCTGAACCTCGCGGCGGCGCGCGCCGGTTTCGAGCACGGCGCCGCCCTCGAGAAGCGCGATCCGTACGCGGTCCGCAGGATGGACGCGACCCGGGGGAAGATCCTCGTGGACGGGAACTCCGCCTGCGCGCTCGGCGCGATGTTCGGCGGGGTGACGGTCGTGACCTGGTACCCGATCACCCCGTCGTCCTCCCTGGTCGAGACGCTCGCGGGGCACCTCGCCCGCCACCGCGTCGGCCCGGACGGCAAGGCGACCTTCGCGGTGGTCCAGGCGGAGGACGAGCTCGCCGCGGTGGGCATGGCGATCGGCGCCGGATGGGCGGGCGCGCGCGCGATGACCGCGACCTCCGGCCCGGGCCTCTCGCTCATGAGCGAGTTCGCGGGCCTCGCCTACTTCGCCGAGGTGCCGGTCGTGATCTTCGACGTCCAGCGGGTCGGGCCCTCGACCGGGCTCCCCACCCGCACCGCGCAGGGGGACGTCCTCTCGACCGCCTTCCTCTCGCACGGCGACACGCAGCACGTGTTGCTCCTCCCCGGCTCGGTCGAGGAGTGCTTCTCGATGGGCGCCGAGGCGTTCGACCTCGCCGAGCGGCTGCAGACGCCGGTGTTCGTGCTCACCGACCTCGACCTCGGGATGAACGTCTGGATGGCGGACCCGTTCGCGTACCCGGCGCGCCCGATGGACCGCGGGAAGGTGCTCTCGAAGGCCGACCTCGACCGGCTCGGCGGGTTCGCGCGGTACCGCGACGTGGACGGCGACGGGATCGGCTGGCGGACCCTGCCCGGCACGGACCACCCGAGGGCCGCCTACTTCACCCGCGGCACCGGCCACGACGAGAGCGCCGCCTACTCGGAGAGCCCGGTCACCTTCGAGCGCAACATGGAGCGGCTCGCCCGAAAGCACGAGACGGCCCGGACGCTCGTCCCGCCGCCGGAGCGGCACGGCGGGGGCGAGGCGCGGGTGGGGATCATCGCCTACGGCTCCTCGCACGCCGCCATCCTCGAGGCGCGCGCCCAGCTCCGGCGGGAGCGGGAGCTCGAGACGGACTACCTGCGCGTCCGCGGCTGGCCGTTCTCCCGCGAGGTCCACGCGTTCGTCGAGCGGCACGACCGGGTCTACGTGGTCGAGCAGAACCGGGACGGGCAGCTGGCCGCGCTCCTCAAGCTCGACCTCGCGCCGGAGCTCGTTGCCCGGCTGCGGTCCATCGCGCACGTGCACGGGCTCCCGCTCGACGCGCGCTCCGTCACCGACGAGCTCCTCGGCATGGAGGGGAGATAGCCATGGCGAACCCCGGCGCGCCCGCCCCGGCGGCGAGGACGAACCGCATCGGCCTCACCGTCCTCGAGTACCGCGGCGGCAAGTCCACCCTGTGCGCGGGCTGCGGGCACAACGCGATCTCGGAGCGGATCGTGGACGCGATGTTCGAGCTCGGCGTGCCACCGGAGCGGGTCGCGAAGCTCTCGGGCATCGGCTGCTCGTCGAAGAGCCCGGCCTACTTCATGAGCCGCTCCCACTCCTTCAACGGCGTCCACGGCCGGATGCCGTCGGTCGCGACCGGCGCGGCGCTCGCGAACCGCGGGCTCCTGCCGCTCGGCGTCTCGGGCGACGGCGACACCGCCTCGATCGGCGTCGGCCAGTTCGTCCACCTCATGCGCCGGAACCTCCGGATGGTCTACGTCATCGAGGACAACGGGGTGTACGGCCTCACGAAGGGCCAGTTCTCGGCGACGGCCGACGTCGGCGCGAAGCTCAAGACCGGCGTCGTGAACGAGCTGCCGCCCATCGACACCTGCGCGCTCGCCATCCAGCTCGGCGCCACCCTCGTCGCGCGCTCCTTCTCCGGGGACAAGAAGCAGCTCTCGGCCGTGCTCAAGGCCGCGATCGCCCACGGCGGGACCTCGCTCCTCGACGTCGTCTCACCCTGCGTGACGTTCAACGACCACGAGGGCTCGACCAAGTCGTACGCGTACATGAAGGACCACGACGCGCCGCTCCAGGAGCTCTCCTTCGTGCCCGCGTTCGAGGACATCGCGATCGACTACGACCCCGGGACCACCACGGACGTGACGCTCCACGACGGCTCCCACCTGCGCCTGCGGAAGCTCGAGGAGGGCTACGACCCCTCCGACCGCGCGAGGGCGGTGGCGCGGCTCATGGCGTCGAGGACGGGTGGGGAGGTGCTCACGGGCGTCCTCTTCGTCGACCCGAAGGCGCAGAGCTTCATCGAGGCGCTCTCGCTCGCCGACGAGCCGCTCGCCACGCTCCCCGAGGAGCGGGTCCGGCCGCCGCGGGCCGCCCTCGAGGCGATCGTCGAGTCGCTGCGGTAAGGCCGAGACCACTTGCCCTGATTCGCTGCTGCGGCGCACGCTGGCTGCGCCGCCCCGACCGAGCGCGTGCGACCTCGCGCGCGATGCGCTATCCGTCCGGCATGCCCAAGGCGATCCGAATCCACCAGACCGGCGGGCCGGAGGTGCTGCGGCTCGAGGACGTGCCCGTCGGCCGCCCCGCGCCCGGCGAGGTCCGCGTCCGCCAGACCGCCGTCGGAGTGAACTACATCGACGTCTACCACCGGACCGGCCTCTACCCGCTCCCGCTCCCGACGGGCATCGGGGTCGAGGCGGCGGGCGTCGTCGAGGAGGTCGGGCCCGGCGTGGGGCACGTGCGCGCGGGCGACCGGGTCGCCTACGTCTCCGGGCCCGGCTCGTATGCGGCCGAGCGGATCCTCCCCGGCGACCGGCTCGTGAAGCTGCCGGACGGGATCGACGAGGGGACCGCGGCGGGCGCGATGCTGAAGGGCCTCACCGTCCAGGCGCTGGTGCGCCGCACGTACGCGGTGAAGGCGGGCGAGACGGTGCTCGTCCACGCCGCCGCGGGCGGGGTGGGGACGATCATGGTCCAGTGGCTGAAGGCGCTCGGCGCGATGGTCATCGCGACGGTCGGGAGCGACGAGAAGGCGAAGGTCGCGCGCGCGAACGGCGCCGACCACGTCGTCGTCTACACGCGGGAGAAGTTCCCCGAGCGCGTGAAGGAGCTCACCGGCGGCGCCGGCGTGGCGGTGGTGTACGACGCGGTCGGGAAGGCCACCTTCGAGGGATCGCTCGACTGCCTTCGGCCGATGGGGCTCATGGTCTCGTTCGGGAACGCGTCGGGGACGGTGCCGCCGTTCGACCTCGGCCTCCTCGCTCGGAAGGGCTCGCTCTACCTCACCCGCCCGACGGTGTTCAGCTACATCGCGAAGCGCGAGGACCTCGAGCGCGGCGCCGCCGAGCTCTTCGAGGTCGTCCGGAGCGGGAAGGTGCGGATCGACGTCTCGCGGACGCTCCCGCTCGCCGACGCTGCGGAGGCCCACCGGCTCCT
>WNGL01012996.1_pt1 | contig 14219 bp, 10 predicted proteins | sample 5400591 | NCBI WGS metagenome assembly WNGL01 (sample SAMN13153377, study PRJNA577476) | soil metagenome | isolation source: 80 cm soil or saprolite under Garry oak tree replicate 1 | place: USA:California | collected 2016-06-15
ACGAAACGCGATTTGAAAACAAGATCCTGCGGGGGGTATCCGGTGATCGCGAGTTCCGGGGTCAGAACCAGTTCCGCACCGGCCGCGGCAAGGCGTTCATAGGCGCGCGCGATCTTCTCAAAATTGCCGCTCAAATCCCCGACGGTTAGGTTGAGCTGAGCAAAGCCAATCTTCATGCTGCGCTACGCAGATTATGCGCAAGCCAGCAACCAGCAATCCTCTTTTCCTCGGATTAATGACTCAGGTCAATAACCGCGCGATGCTTATAGCCTTTGTTCAGGGCATCGTCGGCCCCTTCCACGAAGACCTTCGCCCACTGCAACACCGAGGCGGCGAGGAATCCCGCAATCGCGCAGAGAATGACCTTTTGAAAAAAAGTGGCATGCATCTTGACCACTTTTGAGAGCACGCAGGATGCCAGTTTGGAGTGGGATCACCAGAATCTCCACTGCTTCGTTTTCATGATGCAGAGCCCGAGGAGCAGATTCGTGACGGCATGGGTCAATATGCAGGAAGGCTCCTCGTTCGATAAGCGACGCCGTTATAAAGTAGGCCGATCAGCAGGGCGGCCGGCCAATCCGTATTCGGCTGAGCTGAGCCAAAAGAGATTGTCGATCTTCTTTAGCGCACCGTTTCAGTGCCAGCAAAGCAAGAAAGACCGCAAACGGCAGCGTGTAGGCCGCTAATTCCGCCTCTCATGCATAGGATTTGCAGAATAATCCCAGTTCTCGTTTAAAAAAGCTCCTTTCAACCATGCCGGCACGCCCAGCACGACCGATTCAAACGAGGACGATGCAGAGAAACTTGCGCACCGGGTCGAACTGGAGCTGATCCAGAAACGCACGGCCTGGAAACAAGCTGTCACGCATTATCGAACTATCCGATTGTTCGGCTTTCTATTCCTTTTCATTCTTATCGCTGCGTGCGCAGTCGGTTTTTTCTTTCTCTTTTCGCGCGCGTGAACGAAGAGCGGACAAACCAACGCGCCGCCACGACCCCGGCCGTGTCTGGGCCGTAGCTGCAATTTAATTTATTTTGTGTAGCTCACTCGCGAGATGGTGCGTTACCGTCTTCGCTGAAAAGCAACGCGCCATCTTTTGCCACGGCGATTCCGACAGGCCGGCCCCAAACATCGCCGCGATTCGTGACAAAACCGGTCACAAAATCTTCATACTCGCCCAGCGCTTTACCGGTCAAAATGACGAGTTACCGTGCCACCGGATTGAATGCGCCGCCTTTAGCTTTTGCTACAGCGCCTCCCGCCTGGCGATCGTTAATCACAAACGTGTTGTTTTCTCCCATCTTCGACCAGGGACCGCGCGGCACTTCGCTAAAATCGACAAACTTCCAATCGGTCACATCCGTTTCCTCTAATCGGAGGTAATCGCGCACGGCCGGAGAAACATCGAGTCCAGCGCCTTTGTTGAGATTGGGTTTCGGACGTTCATCGCCAAAAACGTATTGCCAGTGGTCGGTGCGGAACGGTCCGGCGTCTTCCCATTGCGCATAAACCGTTCGATTGCCTTTGCGAATCGCAATCCAGCGGCCTTTGCACGTGGAGATGCCAGGGCCTTGGTATGCTTCCTTGAACCACGGAACGACCCGCGGCGCTTCCGGCCGATGCCCGGTGGATGCCTTGTCATTATAGGGAAGGGCGCAGTAAAACGGATTCTGCCGCGGTGTGAATTTTACCGGCAGGTACTCGCTCCGGTGCGCAGGACTTGGATCGTCGAAGCCGCCGTAACTCCTGGCCCAATCCTTGTCCCACGAGCTCGAGCGATTCGGGACTGGATTATTTCCGCTCGGTGCTTCCCCAATCCAGAAAACTGTCGTCACAATTTGTCGTTTCCACGGATAACGTTCTCCGGCTTTGGGCGGAGGCGACGACAAATGACGCGGCGTAAACGCGATCGAATCAAGATTCATCATCAGATCCTCCGACAATTTGTCCGATTTTTTGCTCAGTTTGACCTTCGCAGGTTCGGCCTTGTCCGGAGTCGAGTGCGCGAAAAGAGAAGAAACCGAAGACAGCAAGGCCGCGATCGTGTGAGTAATGGTTCCGGGTTTCATTTCGTAATGGCCTCCGCGCAATGCGGCAACGAAGACATAATGTCTTCCTTAATTAATTCGGTCGCGACGACGCAGATGCGCGTAAATCGCGGCGCATTTTCAGATGCGCCGTAGCAAAGCCAGGGAACTTCGACACCAATTCGGCCTAGTCAAGAAATTTTCATCGATTTGAAGCTGCCTCAAGATCGACAATCATATTCAACTCGTGATGCGGTCTTCGTACCGCTGCGTAGACTTCAGGTTATGAAGCGGGAAATATTTGCCTGTTCTTATTTTGTCGTCGGCGCAGCGGTTCTTGTCGCAGCGCTTCACGCGCAAACAAGTCCATGGCCATTTCCTCCTCGGCCCGGCGCGGCGCCGCAAACATTCATCGCCCGCAGCATCACCGTCGCGTTTTGGAACATCCAGTGGTTCCCGGGCCGTCGACCGAACGCCACGCGCCGCGAGGAAAATCGTCAAATCAATTCCGTGCATAGGGACATGGTGCAATTGAACGCCGACATTATCGGCATGGAGGAAGTGCGCGATTTTGCGCGCGCCGGTGTTGCCGTTGCGCCTCTCACCGGATTCAAGGTGGATGTTTGCGCGAATTTTCCACCGCGCGAAAGCCAGGCCGAAGCACAACAGGTGGCCATCGCCAGCCGCTTGCAGCCGTTGAGCGCGTGGGCGGAAGAATGGAAACCCGCCGGAGCGATGACGCCGCCGCGCGGTTTCGCTTTCGCCGCTTACGAATTGGCGCCGCGCCAGGTGGTCCTCATCTACGATGTGCACTTAAAAAGTAATCGCGGCGATATTCAAGAGAACATTCCACTGCGCCAGGAATCGATTCGCCAATTGCGTGCGCACATGAGTGCGATGGAGTCTGCCTATGGCAAACTTGGCGCCATCACATGGATCGTGGGCGGGGATTTTAACACCTCGCTCGATGACAAACGCTTCGCCGCGGAAACAACTCTCCGCACCTTGATGAGCAACGGCTTTGCCTGGATTTGGCAGAACGTCCCGGCAATGTCGCGAATGACATTGCCGCCGGATAAAGATTTCCCAGCCGCATGCTTCGACCACGTTTTTTACCGCGGTGCCAGGCTGCGCCGGGCTTGGGTCGCAAACACCAGTTCGCAATCAAGCGATCACCGCGCAATCGTCGCAACGTTCGATCGTGCGGCCGTGCGATAGACGCAATTAGTCGAGAAATTTTCCGGGATTCAGGATTCCATCCGGATCGACAATCTCCTTGAGCTTGCGATGGAAATCGCGTGCGACTTCGCTCGTCGCGTCCGGCCACCAGCGTTTTTTCGCCAGCCCGATTCCGTGTTCGCCCGTGATCACGCCGTCCCAAGCCAGCACCTGTGCAAAAAGTTCGTCGAGAGCGCGATCGACCTTTTCGCGTACGGCTGCCTCACGATTGTACCGATCCGCCATGATGTTGACGTGAATATTGCCGTCGCCGGCATGACCGAAACAAGCGATCGAAAATCCATACCTCACCTGCAACTTCTCTGCGAACTCGACAAGATCGACAATACGACTTCGCGGAACGACCACGTCCTGATTCAACTTGGTTAGGCCGGTCGCACGCAACGAATTGCTAAACTCGCGCCGCAACGCCCAAAGCTTTTCACAATCAATTTCGCCATTCGCCATTTCCAGTGCGTTTGGTTTTTTCTGCGCCAACAATTCGCGAACCGCCGCCGCTTCGCTGCGCACGCTCTCCTCTTGCCCGTCAAGATCGACAAGCAGATGTGCGCTGCCGGCGGGCACAATTGATTTTCCGAGATCGCGACGCGCCGCTTCGAGTGTGAAGCTATCGGCGATCTCCAATGACGAGGGCAAAAATCCCTGTGCAAAAATTTCCTGCACCGCTGCCGCCGCCTGGGACATGGTTGCAAAACCCGCGGACAAAGTCGCGCGCGCCGGCGGCAACGGAAGGAGCCGCAAGGTGATTTCCGTCACGACGCCCAGCATTCCTTCCGAACCGACAAACAAGCCGATTAAATTGAACCCCGTTTTGTTTTTGTGGACGCGGCCGCCAGTTCTTAGTACTTCGCCGTTCGCGAGCACAATTTCGAGACCGATAACATAATTGCGCGTCACGCCGTATTTTAAACAGCGCGGGCCACCGGCGTTGGTCGCGATATTTCCGCCGATGCTACATTCTTTCATGCTCGCCGGATCGGGCGGATAAAATAATTTTCTCACGCGCGCGGCCGCTTTGAGATCGCCCGTGATCACGCCGGGCTCCACGATCGCAATCGCGTCTGCGAAATGAATTTCCTTGATGTGATTCATGCGCATCAAAGAAAGCGCAATTCCTTTTCGAACCGGGATACAACCGCCGACGTAGCCAAAACCGGCGCCACGCGCCGTCACCGGAATTTTTTTTTGAGACGCAAACTTCAACAGATTGGAAACATCGGTTGTCGATCTTGCAAATACGACGACCTCCGGCTCTTCTGCCGCGAACCATTTATCACCACTGTGCGTGGCCAGCGTTTCGGCATCGTCGGCAACAGCGTCGTTGCCTAGAAATCGCCGCAGCTCGTCCGCCAGCGACATGTTTACAGCGCGATGCGGTAATGCTGCGAGCGTTCGCCCATCCGCGTGAGCAGCCGCACGGCTTTCGGATAAATCACCGGCCGACTCTCGTCCTCGCCGGCAAATATTTTCACCGCGTCCATCGAATCGAATCGCAGCAATGTAACGAACTGCGCCTCGTCGCAGTCTTCGCGGATAAACAATTCGGCCCCGCGATATCCCGGAATCTTGCGAGTGGCGATGCTCGGGAAAATTTCGTCACGCAACATCGTCTCGTAGGTTTTTGCATCTGCTGGCCTTGTCCAGCCGTGCCAGATTCGAGCAATCATCACATGCCCATGATTTGATAGCCCCCGTCGACGTAAATCACCTGACCGGTGATCGCAGCTGCTCCATCGCTGGCGAGAAACACTCCCGTCGCACCGAGCTCGGCTGGATCACAGCTGCGGTTTAACGGCGCACGTTCCTGATAATGTTTCAACATTTGCGTAAAGCCGCTGATGCCGCGCGCCGCCAGCGTTTGCACTGGCCCGGCGGAAATGCAATTCACGCGGATTTTTTTGGGACCGAGGTCGTAAGCAAGATAGCGCGTGCTTGCTTCGAGACTAGCCTTCGCCACGCCCATTACGTTGTAATGCGGCACCACTTTTTCCGAGCCGTAATAAGTCATGGCGAGAATACTTCCGCCGTTTGTCATGATCGGCGTGATTTCGCGCGCAAGCGCGACCAGTGAGTAAGCGCTGATGTCATGCGCGACCCGGAATGCTTCGCGCGTTGTGCTGAGAAAATCACCTTCCAGCGCTTCCTTGGGCGCGAAAGCGAGGGAATGCAGCATAAGATCGACCTGATCGGTTTCACTGCGCACCTTTTCGAAAAAAGTTTTGATCTCGCCATCACTCGACACATCACACGGAAAAAACGGCGTTTTTTCTCCAAACTCGCCGACGAGCTCTTCCAGATTTTCTCTCAGTCGCTCGCCTTGATAATTAAAAATCAATCGCGCGCCGGCCGCGGCCCACGCCTTTGCAATCGCCCAAGCGATGCTGCGCTTATTCGCCACGCCGAAGACGACGCCGCTTTTTCCTGCCAAAACTTGCTGAGTCATAAACTCCGTCATGATACCCGCATTTCAGACATCGCAAACATGCGCCTCTTAGCTACAGTCTGTCGCCTATGACTGGCCGACTTTCAGTTCTCTCTGTTTCACTGCTTTCAATTTGTCTTACTTCGCATCTGCCGGCCCAGGAAGAAACGCCGCCGGGCGCTGCACCAGTCAGCGGCGCCTCGCCGAGCGCCTCACCAGTCAGCACCACGCCACCGTTGTCGGCTTCCGTAACGCCGGTTCCCTCGCCCGCGCCGACGCAGCTCAATGATGTCCTCTTCAAAAACTTGAAAGCGCGTGCCATCGGCCCAGCGGTAATGGGCGGCCGCGTCTCCGACATCGCGCTCGATCCGCGAAATCCTTTTGTCTTCTACGTCGGCCTCGGGCATGGCGGCGTTTTTAAAACCGCCGACAATGGCGTGTCGTTCGACCCGATTTTCGACAAGCAACCGATGCTTTCAATCGGCGCTATCGGGATCGCACCATCCGATTCCGATGTCATTTGGGTGGGCACGGGCGAAGCGAACGATCGTAATTCTTCCGGTTGGGGTGATGGCGTCTATCGCTCGACCGATGGCGGCGAAAATTGGCAGAATATCGGGCTTAAAAACAGCCGCACCATTGCGCGCATCGTTGTCGATCCAAAGAAACCTGAAGTCGCTTATGTGGCCGCGGTGGGCCATTTGTGGGCCGACGGCGGCGAGCGCGGTCTCTTCAAGACGACCGACGCGGGCAAAACCTGGAAACTCATTTTGCAGGCGCCAGCGCCCCACAATGCCCGCACCGGCTGCGGAGACGTGATTGTCGATCCAACCAATCCGGAAATTCTTTACGCGGCGCTCTACGCGCGACAACGTACGCCGTGGAGTTTTTCGTCCGGTCCCGCGGCGACGGGCGGCGAAGATGTCGGCGGAATTTTCAAGAGCACGAACGGTGGCGCGAGTTGGAAAAAGCTAAGTGGAGGTTTGCCCTCGCAAACCGGCCGCATTGGTCTCGCGCTTAGCGCGGCCAATCCGAAAATTGTCATGGCAGTCGTGCAGAGCTATGAAGGCGGTTCCGGCCAGCTGACCGATCTGCGCAGCAAGAGCGGCGGCGTCTTTCGGTCCGAAGACGGCGGCGAAAAGTGGACGCGCCCGAGTGCGATGGATCCGCGTCCGTTCTATTTCAGCCAGATCCGTATCGACCCAGCGAACGATCAACGTGTTTATTTGCTCGGTTTCGCATTGTTCGTATCGGACGATGGCGGAAAAAATTTTCGGGAAGATCTTTCCGAAAAAATTCACCCGGACTGCCACGCGTTTGTCATTCAACCGGGCACTGCCCCGCCGCCCAAACCGCCAAAACCGGAGGACAAAAGCAAGCCGCCAAAGCCTCTGGTTTGTCAGCGGCTGTTACTCGGAACCGACGGGGGCGTTTATCAAAGTTTTGCGGCCGGGAAAGGCTGGGATCATCTCAACCGGATTCCATCGGGAGAATTTTATCGGATCACGCTGGACGATTCCAAACCGTACTACCGCATCGCCGGCGGACTCCAGGACAACGAGAACTGGGTCGGACCGAGCGGCGTGTCGAGCAAGGAGGGTATCCGCAATTCCGATTGGACCGCGCTCGCGGGCGGCGACGGCTTTTACGTTCTATTCGATCCGGTCGATCACGATATGTTTTACGCCGAAAGCCAGGGCGGCGAAGTGCACCGGATCAATTTGCGGAACGGCGAACTGCGCCGATTGCGTCCGGAGCCGCCAGAAGGCGCGCCGAGGTACCGGTTTCATTGGAATTCGCCGCTGATCATGAGCCGTCACAAGCCGGGCGTAATTTATCTGGGCGGCAACTGCGTCTTCAGGCTGACCGATCACGCCGAAAAATATGCGCTCATCAGCCCGGACTTAACGCGCAACGAACCCACTCGCACAAACGCAACCGGCAGCGGCGCGGAAAATTACGGCGTCGTATTTTCACTGGCCGAATCGCCAAAGCGCGCTGGCTTGTTGTGGGCCGGGACTGATGACGGCCGGCTCTGGGTCACTGAAAACGACGGTGGTAAATGGACCGAGCTCACGAACAATTTGCCAGAACCGGCCCGTGGCGTGTGGGTTGTCCGGATCGAGCCAAGTTCGCACGATGCCAACGCTGCGTACGTTGTGACGAATTCTTATCGCGCCGGTGACGATCGCCCGATGATTTCGCACACTGTCGATCTTGGCAAGACATGGCAATCGGTGGTGGGCGATCTCCCGGCGAACGATCCGGTCGAAGTTGTGCGCGAAGATCCGGTGAATCCGAAATTGCTTTATGCCGGCACGCACTTCGGATTGTTCGCGTCGTTTGATCAAGGCGCACACTGGGTTCGCATTGGCGATGTTCCTTCGGTACGCGTCGATGATATTCAAATACATCCGCGCACATCCGATCTTGTCATTGGAACGCACGGGCGAAGCATCGCGATTCTCGACGATTCAGTCCCATTGCGCGAACTGATGCCCGAGATCGCGGCGAAACCGGCGCATTTATTTACCGTGCGTTCCGTGATTGGCGCTTACTTGCAGCCGGGATTCGCCGATGCAAATGGCAAAGGAATTTATCGCGGCACAAATCCGTCCGAAGGCGCCCTCTTCACCGTGTGGGTGAAAGAATTTACCGGCGACGAAATCAAAATCGCTGTGACAAAATCGAGCGGGCAACCAGTGGCAAATTTAAAAGCGCCGGGCGCACCCGGTCTCACGCGGATGAATTGGGACCTGCGGTCCACCAAAGATGTCAGCATCGAATACGGCGGCGACGATCCGAAACGCCTTTTGCCCGCCGGTGACTACAACGCGGAACTAACCTTCGGCACATTGAAAGTGAAACAAACGTTCCATGTCGATCTTGCCGAAGGAATCACGCCGCGGTGACCGGGTAACACGCACCGACATCTCTTTTCGTTAATAGACGTGAGCCAATTATGCTATACGTGATTCACGTATAGGAACGAGTAGAAAAATTAATGCATCAGGCCGCCATGGCGAGTTACCTGGAGCGGCGATCTATGACCGTCGGGCGAATTAATGCGGCGCTCATCGAGCGCCGCTACAGAAGAAAAAGATTCAGCACGCGATGGCGTGACGGCGACAAACTCCGGAGAGCATTTCCCAAAGCGCGTCGAGAACGCGCTGCGTCGCGGCGCGTACCTTGTCGATGTTGTGATTGTCGATGTACGCACTGAGCATTGTGCGCTCGGCGGCGGAATGTTCGCGGTCGGCTCCGATGTGGACGCTGAAGTATTCGTAATGCTTCGGATCGGTGAAGCCGTAATGTCTTTTCAACCCGTCGACCTTCGATTCACAAATCGCGGGAATTTGGCTCTCGTAGGCGTAAAGCGCGGCCAGACCTTCGGCGGTCGATCTTTCGCCGCAGATTGATCGGAACGCTTCGATCAAATTTCTTGTCTCAGGTTGCTTTTCGGTCTTCGCAAGATCGACATCTTCAACGCCAAGCCCTTCGGCGAATTTCTTCCAAAGCTCCGGATGATTCGGCGAGCCGGCTTCTTCATCGATCAAATTGGACAAGAGTTGCTTGCGCGTCGCTTGATCGTCGCAATGCGCGTGCATGGCCGAGAGGTAGGTCGGAAACGCCGCGACGTGGTGATAATACTGGCGCGCATAATCCGCGAGCGCGTCCTTGCTCAGTTCACCCCGCGTCCACGCGAGATAAAACGGATGCCTCAATAAATGTTTAGCCGCGATGGCGTTGTCGATCTTATGTCGGCGTTTTGCGGGACGAAGATGGCGCCGGCGGTGGTCTGCAAATAACTTTGGAGAAAGACGCTGCTCATCTGGCGATACCAGAGATCGGCCCAGCGCTCGAGGAACGGGACGTCTTCGGTGCGCATGGCTGGCTGCCAGAGCGCGCTGTAAGCGGCGTACTGAAAAGAGCGCATCATCCCGGCGACGTCGCGCAGCGAGGAGCGCTTGAGCTTGCGCTCGCTCAATGGCCGCGCCGGCTCGCCTTCAAAATCGAGAATGACGAAATCCTTCCCCGTGTAGAGGATCTGGCCGAGATGATAATCGCCGTGGATGCGGATTTTCGCCGCATTTGTTTTTCGATCGAGCAGGCGTTTTTCGCGCGCGAGAATTTCCTCTTCCTGGGCAAGGACTTCTTTGGCTTCCTCGCGAAATGTTTCGCGCACTTCGTGCAACTTTTTTTGGACCAAAGCGAAATTGCGCCGCAATAATGCGCGCATGTTTTGATAAACAGAGCGTTGCGCCATGGCGTTAAACGGCTCGGGCGCAAACGCGCGGTCGTCGTTGGTAGAAGCGAGCGCGCGATGCAATTCAGCCGTCCGCTGTCCGAGCAATTTTGCTTTCTCGGGATAAATGCCGCCGATTAATTCATCGAGAAGGGCGCCGGTCGGCGCACTTTGCTTTTGCAGATCGGCTTTACGACCGAGAACGCGCTCGTAATAACGGCCGACGGAATCGAGGGTCAGGGTCCAGGCGTCGCGCTCGCTCGTAACTGCGCTTTGCAAAAGGCAAACGACAGTCGGTTCAGATTTTCCGCGCCGATATTCAATCGCGCCGCCAAAGGAGGGAACGTTTGGAAAATTGGTGCGCTCCGTGAGGAATCGCACTACTTCGACGTCGGGATTTACGCCGTCTTCGAGCTTGCGATAGAGTTTAAGGAAAAATTTGTTTTCGAAAAGCATCGACGAATTACTCTGCTCGCCGCTAATCACATTCGAACCGGGAACGTGTTCGGCATTCTGTGCGAATGCCGCACTGACGCTGCCGATAAGCTGTCCGTTTTTCCCGCTGGCACGTTGTCGATCTAACATAAGTCGAAAAAGCTTTTCGCGGAATTCCGCGTCCCAGACGGCGTCGAATAGAATCGCTTCTTCGGCGCCATTGAAGCGAGCGATCACAGCGTGAGGTGCGGATTGAGAAATAGAATGGGCCGCGTCACCGACTGCAATCTTAACCGGCAGAGCATATGTTTCATTGGGACCATCGAGATAGCTGACCTCAACAAACCAAAATTCCGCGGCATCGGGTTCGGCGGAGATGGGTGATTGCTCGCGCACGCGCATCTCGCGCAAAGTGCGCGCTTTTGCGCCAAACCATCGGCAATTTCGAATGTATTCCGGCAGGATCTTACCCTCGATCCCGGCACGCTGAGCGTTGTTGAGCAGTGTCCGTAGTTCTGCCGGCGCGCTGAGAGTCGGTACCACGCGCTTCTTGCTCAAACGCCGGCTCTCGCTCTGCGGTTGCAGAACAAACCAGTAATGGGAATGCGGCCCGAGGGTAAGAACATAAAGGGACTTCTTGACCGATGGAAATGGGTTGCGACTGAACATTTCGATTGGGATGCAACCGCTAAAGCGCGACAGGTCGAGCTCGACCGACTGCGCGAAGCGCGAAAGATTCACGACGACGACAATGGTTTCGTTCTCATAGCGCCGAAGAAACGCGAGCACTTTAGCGTTGTCCGGGTAAAGAAATTCGAGCGCGCCGCGCGAGAAGGCCTTGAAGTTTTTGCGCATGGCAATCACGCGGCGCATCCACCAAAGCAACGACGATAAGTTCTTTTGCTGGTTCTCGACGTTGACCGCTTCGTAGTGATACTCCGGATCGATGATGATCGGGAGATGAAGCTGCTGCGGGTTCGCCTTGGAAAAGCCGGCATTGCGATCAGGGCTCCACTGCATCGGCGTGCGGCAACCATTGCGATCGCCCAAATAAATGTTGTCGCCCATTCCGATTTCATCGCCGTAGTAAATGATCGGCGTGCCGGGCATGGAAAAGAGCATGGTGTTGAGCAGCTCCATTTTGCGCCGGCTGTTGGCGAGCAGCGGCGCGAGACGGCGGCGAATACCGAGATTGATGCGCGCATGCGGATCGTTCGCGTAAACGCGCCACATGTAATCGCGCTCCTCGTCCGTCACCATCTCAAGGGTGAGCTCGTCATGGTTGCGCAGAAACATGGCCCACTGGCAGTTCTCGGGAGCGGGCGGCGTTTGATCGAGAATGTCGATGATCGGAAACCGGTCCTCCATTTGCAGCGCCATGAACATCCGCGGCATGAGCGGGAAATGGAAACTCATGTGCGATTCGTCGCCTTCGCCGAAATAAGTGACTGCATCTTCCGGCCACTGGTTTGCTTCCGCCAAAAGCATGCGGCCTTGAAATTTTGCATCGACATGTGCGCGCAGTTTTCTCAGGAAATCGTGAGTCTCGGGGAGGTTTTCGCAGATCGTGCCCTCGCGCTCATAGAGGTATGGGACCGCGTCGAGGCGAAGTCCATCAACGCCTATGTTCAGCCAGAAATCACAGACCTTTTCAACGGCTTCATGCACGGCCGGGTTATCGAAATTCAAGTCTGGCTGATGCGAATAGAAGCGATGCCAATAATATGCTTTCGCAACCGGATCCCACGCCCAGTTCGATGTCTCGAAATCTTTAAAAATAATTCGCGCGTCTTTGTATTTTTCCGGTGTGTCACTCCAAACGTAAAATTCGCGTTCGGGCGAACCGGCCGATGCGCGCCTCGATTTTTGGAACCACGGATTTTGATCGGACGTGTGATTGATGACGAGTTCCGTGATCACGCGCAGATCGCGCTCGTGCGCTGCATTTAGAAACGCGCGAAAGTCGTCGAGCGTCCCATAGTTCGGATTAACGTCGTAATAATCGGCGATGTCGTAACCGTCGTCGCGCAAAGGCGATGGATAAAAGGGCAGCAGCCAGATCGCGGTGATGCCGAGCTCCTGGAGATAATCGAGCTTCCCGATCAAACCGCGAAAATCGCCCATGCCGTCGCCGTCGCTGTCGTGGAAGGTCTTGACGTGCAGCTCGTAGATGACCGCGTCTTTGTACCAAAGCGGGTCGATAATCATTTCACCCGGCGATTGCGCCATGATGCTAACTCTTGGCGCACAAACGCCGGCACGGCAAGTTGTCGATATACGACCGTGTGTTCAACGAAAAAGAAACGATACGGCCTCGCATTCCGTTAATTTTGCGGAATGCGAGGCCGGTTTAAAATTGCGAAATTAGTTGGCGGACGCTCGTTCGCTCAGAATTATTTTTGCGGGACCAACATGTTCTCACTGGCAACGCATTGCCACTTGCCGTTGCGGTCCAGCCAGGTGTCGGTAAAGCGAAACGTGCGGTCGAATGCCTTTCCATCTTTATCGGTACCCTTTTCCCGCGCTGTCCCGACAACGACTGCAACGCCTCCGCCGTACATATGCACATCGAGTTTTTCATTCTTGGTCGATGCGTAGGTGTCTTTGTCCTTCTTTATTTCAGATAGCAGCGCGCGCCGATTCGAAACTTTGCCTTTGGAACTAACGCCAACGAAATCATCGGCCACCATCGATCCGACGGTTGCCATATCATGCTTGCCAACTGCGGCTTCCCAGCTGTTCTCGTTGTCTTTCAATGCCGCTTCCACGCTCATTTTCTTCGCTGGCTTTTCGGCAGCGGGCGAGGCGGCTGATGAAGGCGAGGTCGCCGCCGCTGTCTCTTTCTTCTTGGCCGCGGGCGACTCTTCCGAGGTAGCGGTCGCCGACGGTGTGGGCGTCGCCGTGTCTTGCACAGTGGTGGAGGCTTTTTCTTCCGGCGCGGCAGAGGGTGATTCTTCTTGCGCAAGCGCCGAGGTGGCAAAGCTCAGTGCAGCAATGCCGAGAAGCGATGTAATTAATTTCATATGGATTTCCTTTTCTGAAGTTACTTTTCGAACGCAGGATCGCGCAGCACCCGTTCCCCCACTCTGGCAGTTACCAAGCGCAACTTGCGCTCGATCCGCGTTATTGTTGTTGGAAGGTATTAAGGGAGCCGCTCGGCGGTCAAGGCTTATCGCAGCATTCCGCATCGAAACCGTTGGACGAAGCCGCCGGCAGAGTCTAAACACCCAGAGGCTCCGCCATCGACCGGTCGAATCCCCAATTCAAAGATTAGTTGGCCAATTGGGCAAAGTGCCTAAAAATCATTCCAACCCGCATGGATCACGAAGTCACCAATGCCGCGAAGGTTGAAAGCGAAACAGTCCGGCCATTCACCACCACGCCTCCGCTTGAGCCCGGTGCGCCAAGCGATTTCGATTTGATGAGCCGCATTCAGGCCGAGGACCCAGAGGCGCTCTCCCAACTTTACGATCGTTACAACGGAATTTTAAAAGCGCTCATTTTGCGCGTGATTCATAACGAAGCCGAGGCCGACGACCTTTTGCAGGAGATCTTCATGGAAATCTGGAACCAGGCGAAGAATTTTTCCGCGCAGAAAGGTAAGCCGCTTGGCTGGATGGTAACCCTGGCGCGTCGCCGCGCGATCGATGGTTTGCGGAAAAAACAGGCCTACGCCCGGGCCGAAGAACGCTTGCAAAGCCAGACCGAGCAACAACCTGATGCCTGGGTGCACAATGCCACTGAAGAAGAAATCGCCTTCAGCGACACCCGGATCCTGGTGCGCAACGTCATCGACCGGTTGCCGCCGGCCCAGCAAGAGGCAATCGATCTCGCATTTTTTCGGGGGAT
>WNGL01007000.1_pt1 | contig 14217 bp, 16 predicted proteins | sample 5400591 | NCBI WGS metagenome assembly WNGL01 (sample SAMN13153377, study PRJNA577476) | soil metagenome | isolation source: 80 cm soil or saprolite under Garry oak tree replicate 1 | place: USA:California | collected 2016-06-15
AAACTGGCTATGTCCGCGTTCGGGCGATGACCGTGGATCTTGATTAAATCCAAATGGGCAAGGCAATCGACCAGCCCTGTCTCTACTAGTTCGCGAATACGTCGGAAGTAATCGGCATACATCGCGTCAATATCCCGGCCGTCGAATTGCGCGGCACCCTCCGGCACGCTGTCGAACATCTGATCGGCACGATCCAGAAAATGCACGGAGCCCAAAACAAAGTCGAGCTTGTCCCAATGCTGTTCGATCCATTTACGGCCCGCCGCTGAATGGATCGGATCGTTATCCAGCTCGATCCCGGCGCGGATTCGTAAGTCCTGATTTCGTTCCCGCAACTGATCGATTTCATCGAACTCAATTCCTGCGTGGTAACGGTCGTGATCGGTAAACGCGATATCCTTGAGCCCTACTCTGCGCGCCGAATCCGCCCAGGGCTGAAGCAGCGCCTGTGTGTACCGCTGTACCCGATGGCCCTGTGGGTGGGTGTGGTAGTCGGAAAACAGCGGTAATGGAGTCTTGGGGCGTTGAAGTTCAGAAGCCACGACTCAGGTACTCCATTACTCCATCACGGCACCGCCAGGAACTTTTGCCGAATTCGCAGCTCCAGATATTGAGGGAAGAAAACCTCGGCGATAAACACCTTGTTGGGCGTAAGCTCGCGAGTTGAGATTGTTTCATTGTACTCGATCCGCTCGGACGGATTGATTAATATTGTCGCAGGCTTCTCCACGATCGCATGATTCTCAGACCACTTTGTCAAAACCTCGCCCGCGGAATTCATCAGATAGATTTCGATCCGCTGGCTGGTCGGAAAATCGAGCCCCACGGGGCGCTTGGAGAGATTTGCGAGCGTCAGTTTCACGCTGAGTTGGCGGACTTCGGATAGCTTCACGGTTTGCGGCGTGATTTGTAAATCGAGAGCGAGTCCACGCAGCCGCGGATCTTTGTATTGCGGGACGACGTTTGGAGAAAACGGATGCAGAATGCGGCTTAACCAACCTCGTTTTCGCGCCGGCGTGGGCGTCGGCGCGACGTCCTGACCGAACATGCCGGCAGCCACAAAGACTGCCACTGCGAGGAAAACAATGCGGCGCTTCATGAAGGCCTAAACAGCGCCGAAACTTTTCTGGGTTGCAAAATTCCTGTCAAACCCTTTATGAACTCGCGAATGGTTTGGCCGTCAACCTCTATGAGAACTCTCGGCGTGCTGGCGCTTTGCCTGACGGTTGCGCTGACTTTGGCCATCGCGAAACAACGACATTGCACATTTCGCGTACACGCACAGGCAAACCCTCACGATACGGATGTGTTCTCAATGTCCACGCGCGCGCGATCTTCCGGTAAGGATGTCGCCATCCAAAAGTTACCATGGATAACCGAGCACGACGTCGTCGCGTTTGCACCGTACCCGGCGCCGGATGGAACATTCGGCGCACTGTTTCAGCTCGACGAGCACGGGCGCGTCGTGCTCGATACCTTAAGCCTTGAGCGCCGCGGCGGTTTTCTTTTCGTTTTGATCAACGGCCGACTAATTACCGAACTGCAAATCGACAAGCGCGTATCGGACGGCAAGATTTACATCCCTTCCGGGCTGGCTGCCGCGGACATTGAAGTAATGAAAAAAGATTGGCGCTTCATCGGTCGACGAAAACGCTAACCGGTTGATCCTCCATGCGACTGTTATTCGCAGCGATTGTGTTCGCTTATTATTTGTCAGCTTCGATGAGCGTTCAGACTGCCCAAAACCACGGTCTCGATCTTGTTCTGCCAACGGACAACGACGCCCTGTTTTCGGGAGACGGCCCGGCCTTTTACCAATACATCGAGCGCGATTACCAGGGCGTGAAATCGACGCCGTGGGAGGGTGGCCAATACGGGTTTGTACGTGATCCCAAAGACACTGCGGCCGGCGTCGTTTACACTCGCTTTCACGAAGGAATCGACATTCGCTGCCTGCATCGCGATGCAAACGGCGAACCGCTCGACGAAGTGCGCGCCGTCGCCGATGGCAAAGTCGCGCACGTCAATGTCGTGCCGGGCTACTCAAACTACGGGAAATACGTCGTGATTGAGCATCCTTGGGACGGCTCGAATTATTACAGTCTGTACGGACATCTCAGTTCGATCGCGGTGAAACTTGGCGAACCGGTGAGGCGCGCACAGCGCATCGGCGTGATGGGTTACACCGGAACAGGCATAAACCGCGAGCGCGCGCACCTCCATCTGGAATTGTGCCTGATGTTCAGCCGTCAATTCGAAGCCTGGTACGACACATTTTTTCGAAATGATCCCAATCGCCACGGCATCTATAACGGCATGAACCTCGCAGGCCTCGATGTCGCACGGCTTTATTTGGCGCTCAGAAGCAATCCGGCGCTCACCATTCCCGAATTTCTCAACCACGAAGAGACGTTCTACAAAGTCGCCTTGCCAAAGGCGCGGCATTTCGATTTATCACAGCTTTATCCGTGGATGCTTCCAGCAGGAAAACGAAACGGTGGATCGTGGGAAGTCTCGTTCGCGGCCTCCGGTGTTCCCTTGAGAATTGAAGCCACCGACAAACGCGTGGCACAGCCCGAGCTAAGCTTTGTCAGGAAGACTCCCACCGAATATTCCTATTTGACTCGCGACATCGTTGCCGGCCATCAAGGCAACGCGCACCTCACAAACTATGGCGCGCAGCTGATGCGATTGCTGATTTGGCCCGATTGAGTTTCGCTGAAAATTTCAGCACGATGTCGGCGTGCCTTGCGCTACCGCGACGCCATGTGGGATTGCGCTTTGTACAAAACTGAGGCACTCCACAGCTCCGCTGGGTTTACCCGGAAGTGCGATCACCAGAGCGTGATCGACAACCGCGGCCAAGTTGCGTGAGAGAATGGCGTTGGGCGTAATTTTCATCGACTCCGCGCGCATCACTTCTCCAAATCCCGGTAATTCCACCCGCATCATGGCGCGGATCGCTTCCGGCGTAACATCCCGTGGGCCGATACCGGTTCCGCCCGTCGTCAGGATTAACCCGCAGCCTTGTTTGCCAAATGATCGAATGGTCTCTTGGATTCGGGCCGCGTCATCCGGCACAATCGCTTCCGCCAACACTTGCCAGCCCGCCTTCTGCGCTGCTTTTTTCACCGCTGGTCCGCCCAGATCATCATAATCTCCCGCACTGGCGCGATCGGAGATGGTGATGATGCCAACGGTTATATGATTGGAGCCTTCGCTTATCGGAGTGCTGGAGTCGTGCTTACTGCTCATTCCTCCGTTACTCCAAAACTTCACTCGTGTTCGATCGCGCGGGTTTTTTCGTTTTTTGCAACAAACGGACATCGGAAATGCTCATCTGTCTGTCCATCGCTTTACACATGTCGTAAATCGTGAGCAGCGCAGCGGTGACGCCGACAAGAGCCTCCATTTCCACTCCCGTCTGCGCAATTGTGCGCGCGGTGCATTTCACCTCCGCACCTCTGTTTGATGTAACAATCTCGATCTTCACCTCACCCAGCGGCAGAGTGTGACAAAGCGGGATCAGTTGCGCAGTTTGCTTGGCAGCCTGAATCCCGGCAATGCGGGCGGTGGCGAACACGTTGCCTTTCGCGATCTCTTCTTTCGCGATCAAGTCGAGCGTCTCGCGCTGGAGCCGGATCTTGCCACAGGCAACAGCTATTCGCTTGCTCAGCGGCTTCGCCGAAACATCAACCATTTGGACGCGACCATCCGAACTGATGTGACTGAGTCGTTTCATTTTCGTCATTCCGAGCGGAGTGAAGCGAAGTCGAGGAACCCCGCGGCGGCACGGACCTTAACGCAACGGGGTGTCTCGACTTCGCTCGACATGACGCGGATAGTTCACCCGCCAATGGCAATCATTTTGCGATTCGGCTGGTAGTTATTTCGGAACTCATGTTCCCGCGGCTTTCGTTCGACCACATCGAGAAAGAACTGCTTCAACTGTTGATCACTCGCACCTGCACGCAGCGGTCGCATGATATCGAACTCCAGATAGCTGCCAAGACACGGGCGTAGCTTTCCATCGCACGTAAGCCGCAGCTTGTTGCAGCTCTCGCAGAAATGCAGGTTCGTCATTGCGCCGATGAAACCAATGCGCTGCGCGCGTCCTGGAACTTGATAGTAAGTGGCGGGACCATTTGTGCGAAATTCCCTCTCCGGAATCAGACTTCCGTAGGCTGATTCGATGAACCTTTTTGCTTCCAGTACCGACATGAAATTGCTCTCGTTCAGAACTTCTCTGGTGCTCACCGGCATCATTTCTATGAATCGAAGAACCAGGTTTCGCGCCGCGGCAAATTCGATCAACGGCAACAGTTGATCCTCGTTACAGCCCCGCATGAGGACTGTATTCAATTTAATCTGATCGAAGCCCGCGTCGATGGCCGCGTCGATTCCACCAAGCACCTGGCCATGGAAATCCCGCCCGGTGATCTGCGAATAAACGGTTGGATCAAGAGTATCCAGCGAGACATTAATCGATTGAACGCCGGCCTCGTTCAGCGCTTGCGCCATAGTCTGCCCTGGCGTGATTTCGCGTGCAAGCAATGTCCCATTGGTCGACAGACCGATACTCCTGATTCCATCGATATCAGGAAGACGCCTAACGAAATCGATCACGTTGCGGCGCGTCAGCGGTTCGCCACCGGTAATTCGCAGTTTCGAGACGCCCAACTGTGCGGCGACGCGAATGAGCCGCAGCATTTCTTCGTAGCTTAAAATTTCGTGACGTGGCAACCACTCCTGCAATTCCTGTGGCATGCAATAAGTGCAGCGCTCATTGCAACGATCGGTGATCGACACGCGGAGATACGAAATCCGATGGCCGTAATGGTCCTGCATCCAGCGACACGTTACCGGGAACGGAATGCTGAATCAACCACCGGCATTCATTGACTCAGTGTGGCGAACATATGATCGTCACCGTATGCAGCGTCGAATTCTCCTCCTCGCGCTGACATTCGGGATAGCTGCCGGGACGTTGATTTTCACCGGTTGCGCAACCACGGAAGCGCGGATTTCGCAACATCCTGAAATATATCATCGTCTCTCGTCGAGAGACCAGTCCCTGGTCAGTCAAGGCCAGATTCGTCTGGGTATGATCACGGACGCCGTGTGGCTGGCCTGGGGTACGCCAGATCAAAAGATTCCTGCCAACGTGGGCGATAGTCATGACGAGACGTGGGTCTATCTGCGTTACGAAACACCGCCCAGCTACGGCGGGCCGTACTACTATGGGCCATTCGACTGGTCCTATATCCCGCCAAAGTTCGTGTACCCGTCCAGAGGAGTCACTTTCTCAAACGGCAGAGTTGTATTCTACCGCTACCTGCCATCGCCACCGCCGCTTTAACGCCGCGTTTGGCTTGCCAAGCTGGTGCGAGGTGTGATTTGCTCGGAACATGAAGCGTCGGTTTTTCCTTCGTATCTCGATCCTCGGCCTCTTGGCGGGCGCGCTCATTCTCACGAATTGCTCAACGCCCGAAACGCGAATTTCTGAGCATCCAGACCTTTACCAGAGTCTTTCGCACCGAGACCAGGCGCTAGTGAGTCAGGGAAAAATTCGCGCCGGGATGTCGCGAACCGCTGCGTGGCTGGCCTGGGGTTCGCCTGATCGAAAAATTATGGGGAACGTGGGCGGCAATCCGATAGAAACCTGGCTTTATACTTACTACGCTACTTACCCGTATCCATATTGCGGCCCGTGGGACCCATATTTCGGAGCACCTTTGTATCATCCGTTTTGTGATTCCTGTTTCCCGCCAAGCGTCCCTTATCCTGGCAAAGTAGTTACTTTCGCCAACCGCAGAGTTGTGTCCTTCCAATACATCGCTTCGCGCTAGAGCCGATCAAAAATTCTGTCGCACTATTGCACGTGACACATGAATATTTAGGCGGGTCTAATCAATGGCTTATCGCTCATTTACACATTTCCTCGATGCTCTGGAACAAGCTGGCGAACTGAAACGCATCGCCGTCCCGGTCGATACCGAATTGCTGATCGCCGAATGGGCCGATCGCGAGATGAAATCGCCCGGCGGCGGCAAAGCGCTGTTGTTCGAGCATCCGATCGTAGATGGAAAGCCATCCGAATTTCCGGTTGCTATTAACACCATGGGATCGCGGCGCCGCATGGCCATGGCGTTACAAGTTCCGGATATCCAGGACGTCGCGCGCGAAATTCAGCTCATCCTGAAGGCAAAACCGCCGAACGATCTGCGAGAAGGCTGGAACCTATTGAAACAGGGAATTCATTTGCTCCATGCCCGCCCGAAATCAGTGCGTGATGCGCCATGTCAGGAAGTAGTGCATACGATCGAGGGTGGTGAAGGTTTTTCGCTCGGCGATCTTCCGATCCTTAAATGCTGGCCAAAAGACGGCGGGCGTTTCATTACCCTACCGAATGTGCACACGGACGATCCGGAAACAGGCGCGCGCAATGTGGGCATTTACAGGATGCAAATCTATGACGAGCGCACCACCGGAATGCACTGGCAAGTTCATAAAGTCGGAGCGCGCCACGGCAAGCGCTACTACGAACGCGGTGAGCGCATGCCGGTCGCTGTTACTCTGGGTGGCGATCCGGTTTATACGTTCGCGGCGACCGCGCCCTTGCCCGACGGCTTGGACGAACTGTTGTTTGCCGGATTCCTGCGACGGAAATCAATCGAGCTGATTCGGTGCAAAACGGTCGACCTGGATGTGCCGGCAGACGTTGATTTCGTTCTGGAAGGCTATGTTCAACCGGGCGAGATGCAACCGGAAGGACCGTTTGGTGATCACACGGGTTTTTACACTGCGGTCGAAGATTATCCCGTTTTCCATTTGACCGCGATCACACACCGACACGACGCGATTTACCCTACAACCATCGTCGGCAAACCCCCGATGGAAGATTTCTACATCGGCGACGCCTGTGTCCGAATTCTTTTGCCGGTCTTCAAGATGAATTTTCCGGAAATCGTCGACATGACCTTGCCGGCCGAAGGCGTTTTTCACAATCTGGTTTTCGTCAGCATCCGAAAGCAATACCCCTATCAAGCTTTCAAAGTGATGCATGGCCTCTGGGGCATGGGCCAGATGATGTTCAGCAAGTACATCGTCGCTGTGGACGAAGATTGCGATGTACACAACACGAGCGATGTGCTGTTTCGATTGTGCGCAAACACCGATCCTGCTCGGGATACGACGATAATTAAAAATCCAAGCGACTCGCTCGATCACGCGCCGAGCCAACAAAATATCGGCTCACACATGGGATTCGACGCCACGCGCAAATTGCCGGGCGAAAATTATCACCGTCCCTGGCCGGAGTTGATCAAGATGACAGACGAAGCGCGCGCGATCGTAAACGCACTGCAGCGAAAAACCGAAGCCGCGAAAAGCTAAATCGATGCACCCGCAAGGAAGGACTGCTTCGGCAGCCGTCGAATAAACATTACGGCTCGGAGAGCCATCGCTCCTTAAACGGCTATGGCCTCCGGAACAAGCGACCTGTATCGATATCGCGAGTAAGTCCACCGGGTGGAACGCCACGAAGATCGTAAACGCGCCCGGTGTAAGGACTATAGTAAAATCCCGGCCGCCCCGCCCAACGGGCATAAGGATAACCGCCCGGCGGCGGCGGACCATACAGCGCGACCTGATTCTGCTGGATAGCCGCGCCGGTCAACGCTCCGGCTGCGGCCCCTGCGGCTGCGCCGAGGGATGCGCCGCGAACATGGCCAGTCGCCGCGCCACCAATAATTGCGCCGGTCGCAGCGCCCCACGCGGCACCCTGGCCAACAGGCGTATCACACGAGCTCAGAAAAAGAGCACTCAGCGAAATTCCTGAAGCTATCAGAAGAACATTTGTATTCATCGAATGGACCGTCATCAACGATCAACCGCGCGCAGGCACAATTGTTGCGCATCAATCTGCCACTCCGGCCGAGCGCTGCGTAGTCTAGATGTGTGGCGACTTACGGCCTTACAAAGACTTTGTTGACCTTTGTGTCCACAACCAATCCGCCGTGTGCAACTTTCGAGCAATCATACCTTTCATGCGGCGGATATGGACTGACGACGACACCGGCTGGATCATGAGCATCGCGCTGAGCGGTGGGATAAGCGCCACCCCGCGCCGGATATTTTTTTTGAGCCTCTTCTTTCGAGATCGCCGTAGCTGGAGCGGCGGCGTGTTCGTTCCGTTCGCGCGCAATACTCCCTATACGGGAGTCAGTGCCTTGCGCGTAAAGCGGTGTGCCGAACACAAAGAATGTAACCGCGATTGCCAACACAATTTTCACAGATTTCATTTTCATATTTTATCCTCGGTAAAGATTTCGAAGCCAGGAACTCAGACGGATGCTCGGTGCGGCAAATTCAAAAAAGATTTGAATAATTGCGCCGTAATCCTGCCTGCTTTCTCCAGCTTGCTCAGGGCATATTCTTTTTCGAAAACTCGAAACTTGTCCAGTTCAATCCTCCCAAGCAGGCCGCGGTAAATGGAGCCCATTATCTCTGCAGGCGCCATCGCGCGGCGATCTTCAGCCGGAAGCGCGGCTGCCGCGCGGGTGAAGAATTCTCTCGCGCGCGCTGCTTCGAACTGCATCAACTGGAGGAACTGTTGGTTGTATTGGCGTTGCGCTAGTTCGCCCTCACTATACCCGAACCTCGCCAGATCTTCCTGCGGTAGATAAACGCGGCCAGCCTGAAAATCCTTCCAAACATCACGAATAATATTTGTCATCTGCAAGGCGAGCCCAAGGTCGATCGCGTACTCTCGGCAGCGCGGATTTTCATACCCGAAAATCTCGATGCTCACCAGGCCAACTGCGCTGGCGACGCGATAACAATAGATGCGAAGCTCTTTGAAGGTGGAATATCTCAGGATGCTCAAATCCATTTCCACTCCCGCAATAATTTCCTCCAGCATCTCCGGGGACAATGAATATTTCTGCATCAGCTGTCTGACGTCACGAGCAAGCGACGGCTCGTCTGAAGCAGCGGTCCGCAGCATGTGGCGCCATTTCGCCAAACGCACTCGTTTGTCTCCCGCGCTCAGTTCCCTAGAGTCTGCAATGTCATCGATCACACGGCAGAAGGCATAGAAAACCGTGATGTCTCGTTTGCGCTCGGCGCCTAAGGAAATGAAAGCCAGGGCTAAATTCGATTGGCTCTGACGCGTGATTGTCGCCGCATTCACATTCGCCTTCCTGAAGGCTGCCGAATCAATACTGAATCCATTTCTCCTGATGAATACGGCCCGTCTCGCATTGGCGAAACAGGCACACCCACGACGCCAACAACCAGCCCGTGACTATTCCTCGAACAGAAGCAAAACTGAATTTCCACAGGAAAAGCGCACCCAGTCTATCGCCGATTGCGCCGCGCAGAATGGCGTCGCAAAGCGTGATGCCATAAAAATGAATCCCGCAAATCAATAGAAACCACGCGAGCCGGCCGGCATTTTTTTGGACAAAATAAACGTGAGCGCTCATAGCTTCGAATAACGTCTCGTTGTGCAGTGCCAGGGAGATTTGGACCGAGCAAAACGCTATAATCAACCCGCTGATGAGCAGCCGCGCAATCGGCAGGTAATCGAGCACGCCGGGAATATTTACGAAGTAGGAAAGAACCAGCGGCAGCCGGAGGATTAACGTGCTGACTGCAACCACAATGCCAGCCCATTCCAACACGTAGCTGAAGCGCCGCATCGCGAACCGGAACAGTTCGCCCTGTTCAAAGCTAACGCCTTTGGTCCATGCCAGGCAGACTATAATGAGATAGACTTGGATGTAGACCCCCAGTAGATATTCGAAGATAAAAGCCGTGCCATCTACCGCGGCCGAGATCCGCATCAGACCGGCTGCGGGAACAAGCCCACTCCATTCAGGCAACCTCCAGAACACGATCGGCTTCAGGAGTGACGCCAGCGCACTCAGCAACAGAATCAAATAAACCAGACAACCCCAGAAGCCGTACCGTTTCCGCAGGGCGCGCACCAACGCACTGTGTAATCCGCGCCAGTTCACAATCATGAGGACTGCAGCAATGGCCGAGAGCGGATAGGTGGTAGTGGCGTTGTCGAAAATTCCGGCCACGCCTTCGAGCGCAGGTAACGGCGTCTCCCTCCAAACCTCGCTCAAGCGCGGCCAAGCCCATTGCGGCAAGGAAGTGATCTGGCTTGGCTCCAAGTCCGCCAAGTTCCGGATTGGCGTAAAAGTAACGAACTGAAAGAGGAAATAGCCAAACCCGAGGATGGCGAACGCGATCCAGATGCGTTGGTAACGCCGGAGACAGTGAAGACCATCACCCAGCGCCTGGCGCACTGGTGTGAAAAGCATCACCAGCGCGTAACCACCGCAAAGCCCCAGCCAACCGTACGCGCTTGGCACAGTTTGCCATGCCGCAGCAAGCACCGAAACGGGAGGAATGGAGCAGTGGAGTACCGGAGTAATGCGACTTAAAACATCACTCCAATAATCCATTGCCCCATCACCCCGTCATGGGCCTAACGAATAACTCCCCAGTGCGGGTAAAACGGCCAGTAAACAAACAACCCTCGGCCGACCAGGTTTTCCAACGGAACCGGTCCCCAGTAACGGCTGTCGAAGCTGTTATAACTGTTATCACCCAAGGCAAAATATCCCTTGCGCGGCACGGTATACTTCTGATCAGGTTTCGACAGATATTCATGGCCGAACGCATATCCGCGATAGGGCGGCCTCGCCGACATCACCCGCTCAAACCCATACCCTTTCGCTTTTTGGCCGTTGATATAAAGAAACGGTGGATCGATACGCAACACGTCGCCGGGTAAACCGGCCAAACGTTTGATGTAAAACGGAGACCCCCCCACTGGGTCTGGCCGAATCGCCGGAATATTGTTTGTCCTGAACACGAAAACATCACCATTATGTGGCTTAACAAAGTTGTAGCTGAACTTATCCACAAACACCTGGTCGCCCGTGTCGATTGCACCTCTGGCAATAATTTCGCCGCGATGAAAAAGCCGACCAGGGAAAATGTTGAAGTCCTGGCGCAGGGTGTCCGGCGCCGCGTACACCAGAAAGCTTTGCCGCTCAAAGACCAATCGCGAAAAAGCAAAAAAGAAGCCGACTTTTCTCGGCACTATTTCCAAAAGCTGGTCGTCCTCGTTGGATACCACGTTGATGTAGTTGCGGCCCTGAATAACAAACTCCGCAATTTGTCGCAGCAAATTCGGCGGCGGCTCGGCGCTCGGGTGACCGATGATCCCGTTTAACGTTGGTTGCATCGACCCGGTGGGAATTTTGAACGGCTGGAGAAAATACGAGCGAATTCCCACCGCAATGACGATCGCCACCAGGATTACTTCGCAGTTCTCCCGCCAATGCGATTCCCACGTTACAGGGGTGAGCCTGTGCAGCGTCTTATCAAGTGTCTCGGCTGCGCTGTGAATTCTCTGGCGGTCTCTTCCGCGTAACGCAGTGCGGAGCGCCTGCATTTCCGCGACGATTTGTTGCCGGTCGGCATCACTAAGCAAATCGTGCTTGTAACGCAGGTATTTCCGAGCGTGCCGCAGGAGCAACCGGCTGTGCTTAATCTGGCGCGATGTAAACATGGCTAGAAAATGACGAAATCCGAAGGACGAATGACGAAATAATGACGAAGTCTGAATGACGAAAACAGAGTTCGGTCACGCTGCGCCACGAATTCGGGCGTCGTCATTCGACATTCCTTCGTGATCCGAGATTCGACATTCGTCATTGTGCTTTCAGTACCTCGATAAACGCCTCCTGAGGAATATTGATTTTCCCGATGCTTTTCATCCGTTTTTTTCCTTCCTTTTGTTTCTCCAGCAATTTGCGTTTGCGGGTGATGTCGCCGCCGTAGCATTTCGCGGTCACATTTTTTCGTAAAGCGGAAACAGTCTCGCGCGCAATAATTTTCCCGCCGATCGCCGCTTGAATGGCCACCGCATAAAGCTGCCGCGGGATTACTTCCTTCAGTTTGGCCGCCAACTGCCGCCCGCGCGCCTCTGCGCGGTCCTGGTGCACGATGGTCGAAAACGCATCCACTGGCTCGCCGTTCACGAGCACATCCAGTTTCACCAGTTTCGCCGCTCGGTAACCGGCGTGCTCGTAATCCATGGATCCATAACCGCGGGTGATGCTCTTAATCTTATCATTGAAATCGACCAGAATTTCGTTGAGCGGCAATTCGCAATGCAACATCACCCTACGCGTATCAAGCGACTCGGTGCGCTCCATCTGTCCGCGTTTCTCCAAAATCAATTGTAGGATGTCACCGATGTTTTCATTCGGACAAAGCACATATGCACTTACGATCGGCTCACGGATTTCCCGAATTATGCTCGGGTTTGGAAGATGCGCGGGGTTATCGATCAATGATTTTTCATCGCCCGTGGTCACCACTTCATAAACCACACTTGGACTCGTCGCGATGATGTCCATGTTGTACTCGCGCCGGAGCCGTTCCTGGATGATTTCCATGTGAAGCAAACCAAGGAATCCGCAACGAAATCCGAAACCCAGCGCAACCGAGCTTTCCGGCTGGTAAACAAAGGCGGAATCATTCAGACGCAGCTTGCCGATCGCAGTCTTCAAATGTTCGAAGTCACCCGTGTTAATCGGGTAAATCCCGCTGAAGACCATTGGATGAATTTCCTGGAAACCGAGCAGCGGTTCGCGTGCGGGATGCCTCTGGTCGGTGATCGTGTCGCCGATCTTTATGTCGGCAGTTGATTTGATGTTCGCGATGAAATACCCGACATCACCGGGATTCAGCTGCTCCTGGACGCGCATTTTCGGGGTAAAGACGCCTACTTCCTTGATCTCATATCGCGAGTTGTTGCTCATCAACATAATCGCGTGATTCGCTTCCATTGTTCCGGAAACAACGCGCACATATCCGATCACGCCGCGATAAACATCAAACACCGAATCAAACACGAGCGCGCGCAACGTGTTGTCAGGCGATGATTGCGGCGGCGGGATCCGCTTCACAATCGCTTCGAGAATTTCATCAATGCCGATCCCCATTTTCGCGCTCGCCTGGATCGCTTCCTCCGCGGGAATGGCGAGGATTTCTTCCAACTGCCGTTGAACCGAAGCCACGTCGGCGTTCGGCAAGTCGATCTTGTTGATAACCGGAATAATGGTGAGTCCTTGTTTGTGCGCGAGATGGACGTTTGCCACGGTTTGCGCTTCTACGCCCTGTGCCGCATCAATTACCAGTAGCGCGCCCTCGCAAGCCGCGAGACTACGGGAAACTTCTCCAAGTCCATCGAATCAAGAAGCTGGTCCTGCCTCTCGCGCTCCTGGATCGTGCCAGTGCGCTCCAACAACCGATCGGACAATGTCGTCTTGCCGTGATCGATGTGCGCGATGATGCAAAAATTGCGCGTCAACTCAATGGCCATGAAAGCGGCACTATCCGGGTGTGGCTGCAGCCGGTCAATCGGTATGCCACCCGGTTTGTCCGATTTGACTCATTCGGTTAAGATCAGCAGCATGCCAAAGCTCACCATTTCAGATGTTACGCATGAACTGGTGGACCTGGCGATCACAATCGGGCGGGGACCGGATAACACGATAGTCGTAAACGATCAGTCCATCTCCACACATCACGCGCAGTTGCTGCTGGAAGGCGATACGTATCGGTTGAAAGACCTCAATTCCACTAATGGCACACGGGTTAACAGCAAGCTTGTTACGGAAGCTGTGTTGCGGTTTGATGATCGGATTCGGTTTGGGGAAGCAGAAGCGCTGTACGAATCCTCGGAAGCTACCAGATTAAAGCCGCCGCCCATCCCTGAGGAAATTAGCACTCAATTCACAGCGGACAGCGCAGCACAGTCTCATTTCACCAGCGCATCTTTGTTTCGACGACAGGAAGAGCAGAACGACATGGTGCGCACCGGCATCATGATCGGAGTTGGGATTGCACTGCTTGTCTTTTTTGGGAGCATGATTGCGGTGCTGATGATGCACGCACCAAGCCTTTGAGCTGTTGCACCTACCGGAACACGGTGAAGTGAGACCTCTCAAAGGCTAAAGACGAAGCACTAATGACGAATGCCGAAGCAAACAGAATGACAAACCTGAAATGCTGCGCATCTGCCAGCGAAAAATTTCGTCATTTGACCTTCGTCATTCCTTCGTCATTCGTCATTCGGATTTCGTTATTTTTCGTATGACAAAGACGCAAAAACGGCTTCTCCTT
>WNGL01008429.1_pt1 | contig 14215 bp, 11 predicted proteins | sample 5400591 | NCBI WGS metagenome assembly WNGL01 (sample SAMN13153377, study PRJNA577476) | soil metagenome | isolation source: 80 cm soil or saprolite under Garry oak tree replicate 1 | place: USA:California | collected 2016-06-15
AGCCGCAAATCTCTTCTCCACCAGGGCCGCTTCAGCATTCTTTCCCTGCGCTCTCAATGCGGCCGCCAGTCCATATAGCGACCATCCGTTTTCAGGGAAGCGCTTCAGGTCATCGCGATAGACCTGCTCCGCTTCCGCGCTACGTCCGGCTTTGAGCAGCGCCGCACCAAGCGACTGCCGTATCGGGTAGTACCACTTCGGCGGCTCGAAGTAGAGGCCCTTATCCTCGATCTTGAGCGCCTCCTGGAAGTGCGGAATGGCTGCTTCGGGCTTCCCGCTACGCGCCGCAATTTCACCCAACAGTGCGTGAACGGCGATCGAAATCGGCGCTTTGTGCTCCGCATCAGCAGGAGTTGCAGCATCAATCGCCATCACAGTATCGAGCGCAATTCTCGCGTTGGCGAAGTCTCCCTTAGCTGCGTACGCCACTCCCCTCGCGTAATAGGCCAGCGCTGACGGAAAGCGCATCTCCGCTGGTGGCAGCGGCTCGGCGAGAACGTCATCCCAATGCGCGAAGGTCGTCAGCGTCAGTACATAGTACGGCACCATCTCCTGGAGCATGCCGACGCTCTTCGCGACATCCATGTTTACCTTCGACTTCAGCGTCTTCGCGGCATCGATCGCCTGCGCGCTTCTGCCCGCCATACTCGAGACGAAAGCGAGGAAGTGAATGTTGTGCGGGTAGTACGCGAGCGAGTACACCGTCGGCTGCGGCTGCCCTTCGATGAACGTTTCGTCCATGTGGATCGCGTGTACGTTGCTCATCGCCGCATCCTTATACCGGCCCACCCGGACGTAGATGTGCGCGGGCATGTGCACCATGTGGCCTTCGCCTGGCATCAGGCGCGCGAGACGCTCGGCGCACGGAACCGCGAGCTGCGGATTGACGGCTTCCACCGCGTGGATGTAATAGTGGCAGGCACCCGGATGATTGGGATTGCGCGCGATCACATACTCGAGCTGCCGCACGATTTCGTCGGTACCCGGATAGGGCTTTCCTTCCGGGGTCCAATAATTCCACGGCCGTAGATCCATCATCGACTCGGCGGAGAGCGCTACTGCGTCCAGATCGTTCGGATACTTTTTGGCGACGTCGCGCATCGCTCGGGAGTACGAGGAATCCAGACTTGCTCGATTCGCCGGCGGAACCTGGGCGTAACGCGCGACAACTGCGTTGATGTAACCACGCTGCCAGGCAGGCGCAGTCTTGCCCAGTGACAGCGCCTTCCGCGCCGCCTTGTACGCCTTTACTCCGCTCGCGGAATCCATTCCCGCGTTCACGTGCGGGCCGTGTGCGTATGCGATTCCCCAGTAACACATCGCGCACGTTGGGTCGAGCTCCGCAGCTCGCGCAAAGGATCTGATCGCCTCGGCGTGATTGAAGCCGTAGACCAGGCGGAGGCCTTGATCGAAGTACTGTTGCGCGGCGGGAACTTTGGTACCGATGTCTTTGTGGTACGTCCCGAGATCGGTGTACAGTCGGACCGTGCTTTGCGCGGGGAGGCTCGCAGCGACGGCGAGCAGCAAAGCGGGAGTGAGGCGGCGAAGCATCGAAGCTCCTTGTTTCTCGTCGTTCACACATTACGACCAAACAAGAAAGCCGCAAGAGGGACCGGTCGGGCTGTTATCTCCCTCTACCGCCGGAACAACGATCCCAGCACGCCGCCGGAAACTCCTCGGGCCCGGTTAACCCGCTGCAGTTGCTCGAGCTCACCCTTGTCGAGCCACAGGCCGCCGCACTCCGGACAAGTGTCGACCCTCACTTGCTCCGCATGCTGCTCCTTGAGATCGCAACCACACCGCGGGCATTTATTGTGGTGGGCTTTGCGCTCGTTTTTTTTGCGCTCGGCGTCCAGCTTTACCCGCATCTCGTGGATGATCTCGAGGTTCTGCCTGGCGAAATATTCGTCCTCGTTCTTGCTCGGTTTTTCATCCATCGGCATGGCGGGCTCCGGCCTGAACCAATAAAAAAATATACTTATCGAGTTACGGTTGCACCGACCTCGTCAATGTGAAAAGGCCCCGACGATCTCGTCGGGGCCTCTGTGTTTCGTGCACGTCATTGCGGCGTTATGGCGTCACGCTTCCGAAGTAGATATCGAGATTGATTGGTGGGTTCCCGGGATTCTTTCCTACTCCGGTCCACGCAAACGCGGCGGTAGTTGGAAGCGAAACGATGCCGTTGTAATCGCCTATGAACGGCCTGAAGCCGGAGCCACTCGGCACCCCGTACAGGCCTGGGTCGTAGCCGCTGCGGGTAACTCTCTGCGTTGTGAACGTCGCTCCGCCGTCGAAGCTCTTGCCATAAGTGATGTCAACAAGGGTATTGTTGCTGTAGCTGCGGTCTTGCGAGATGAAGTCGATTCGGCCGCTGCCGCGCTCGATGCTCATCTCGACATTGAGCCTGTCGCCCGCAGCGCCGGGCGCCATTGGGACGACCGTCCATTGAGACGCGTCCTTTACGCCGCTCTCAGGTGCCGAGGCGAGAAACAGCTGCGCCCGGCCTCCTATGATGTCCGCATATGCTACGTACAGCCGGTGCGTGACCGGATCGAAAGCTGGTACCGGATACGATCCTGGTCCTCTGAAGGGTGTGCCAGACACGTTGAAGCAGTAAGGCGGAAAAAGGCAGACGGGGTTCTGGAACAAGGCGAACTGAACGGGCGCCCTCCACGTCATTCCGCGGTCAGACGATTCGCTGACGTACATCACTGCGCCCTTGCCACCCTGGGCGCCGTTGTCGAAGGTCAAATACGCGTGGCTTCCATCGCCGTTCGTCACGACTCGCGCATCCTGATTGCTACGAACTGTGGTGGCGGTGACTTGCGCGGGTGTCGAGAAAGTCTTCCCACCATCTGCCGACACAGCAACATAAATCGGCGAGTTCGAACCATTGCCATGGAACTGTGCCCACGTGATGTAGATGCGGCCGTCCGCGGGATCAACCCAGATCGACTCGTGGTCCTGAAACTGGCCGGTCGAACCTTTGGTAATGCCGGAAGCATCCCATTGGGCGACGACGGTCAGAGGCTCCTCACGCCCACCCTTGAGCCAAGTCTTGCCGCCATCGCGTGACGTGCTTAGGAGCAACTGAGCCCTGTAGCTGCTATACCCCGAGACCCGATAGGTATAACAGGCGTAGTAGGCGGTCTTCCCGTCGCTACTAAAGGCTACGACTGGATCGCCTCCGAAATCCCCTGTCCCAGTGCCAGCCACCGCGGGGTCGTTCGTGTACCTGGTTATTCCGGGAATGAAACCATTGGGAACCGTAGGCGTCCACGTCTTTCCACCGTCGAAAGTAGCGTTGACCGCACAGCCATCGTTGTAGTTCCAGTCGTTCGCACCGACGATGAAGTTCTGTGGATTGGCTGGATTGACCGAGATCGGAGTTTCATTCTGAGCGGTCGTGTCGTTTCCGATGTCAACGACCACCGCCCCCGATGCCGCGAGCTGGGCCGCACCCGCAATGTTTGGAGCAGTGGGACGATTCGTCTGACTGTCGTCGCAAGCCGCGAGGGCAAAAACGGCCAGCAGTACTGAGGCTGTGATGCAGAAGCGCATACGTGAAATCTCCGCAATCCGGGTCAACAAATAACTCACCCGGTTTTGCGTTCCGCAATGGCTACTCCGCGCGGACTTGTTAGGTACGGTTTCTAGCGATCACCGCGCAAACCAATAAGTCGCCTTCACCAGGAAGACGTTGCTTGGACGCCCAAAGATCATCCTCGTCTCGCGACCAGTGCGGAAGTCTCCCTCGAACGGCAGGAAATCACTCCGGTGCTGCTGCCAGACGAAAAAGAGTGCTGACCCGGGACGATATTCCCATCGGACCACGGCGTTGCCACGCAGCGAGTGGGTCCTGAAATCCGGATTGTTGAGCGAGAACGAAGGCGCGATTCCTGGCCCGTCGGGATCGACAGTGTATGAGAGCGTGTTTCCTGTCGTCGGATCCGGCACCGGCGTGATCGTGCTGCCATTGTCCTGTCCGTACACGATGTAGTTCTGCGTTGCCGGAGTAAGCAACTCCTTGAAGCTCCGGAACCGACCCGCTGACGCAAATGGTTGGGCGTACAACTGGAACGAGAGTAATGGCGTCAGTGTCCAGTCGACGCGCGTGGTTGCGGACAACGTCGTCTGGAAAAGATTTCCGAAGACGTAGCGTCGACCATACGTCGAGGTTGCCAACGGATCGGTTGCACCGCGCACGAACTGAATGGTGTTGTGATAGAGCGACACGTCCGGCGAAACCGTAACATGGACCGACGAGGTCGGCCTTATCGTCAGCCCGACGCTGAGGTGCTTGCTGTAGCCGTGTTTTTGGTCCGCGTAGTAGTTGCCGAAGAAGCTGTACGACAACACCGATCGCTGATCGCTGTCGATTTCCGACCACCCTCCCCATTGCGTAGGCTGTCGTCCGCACGGGCCGCCGCGTGTCAGGCGATCGTCGACTGCGCTTGGATCATATTCGCCGCCACCGTACAGCGACCAGAGGTTGGTGAAATTCAGCGACACCTGATTGAAGAAGCTCGTCCAGATTTTGTCCCCGCCGTAGTTCCACGCGTGGTTGGTGCCTGCATAAAGACTGTAGCTCCGTAACAGCTTTCCCGGTTTGAAATTGTTGTATGAGCCACCCGCTCCGAGGTTCCGATAATCGACGCGCCCCATGAACCCAAGATCATTTACATCGAACCCCGGACTGATCGACTTGGCTGTCGCCGCAAACGACCAGTCTCCAGCTTTGTTCAGACCAAGCTTCGCGGAGTATCCGGTCAGTGAGTTTGCCGCCGTGTCGACGCTGAGATAATCAGCATCTGGGCGCTGATAGTACCGGGCACTCGATTGCTGCGCGTTCCGTATCACCGCTTGCGATCCGTCGATTCGGGAGCTGGAAAGCGCACCGGTCAACGTCCACTGACGGTTGGCCCACCGATGCTCAAAGTCGAAGCTGCCAACGTCGGCGCTCGATCGCAGCAGGTTCTTGAACACCGTGTCGCCCAGATCGCGATTCACGGCGGTGCCGCCGAAGCCAAGTATCGTATTTCCCTCCCGGAAATCGCGACGAATTCTCCCCACGAAATAATTCGTCAGCGGCTCTACGGGCGTGGTCGTTTCGACATTCGAGGCGTCGATGACTCGCGCCTTTTCCTCAGCGGTAAGGGCATTGAGCAGTCCGACGGTCCAGGCTCCGACCTTACCGGAGAGCTTGCCCGCGCCGATGATGGTCGTCGCGTCGGGAGCATCGACGAATCGCCCGTCCACGAAACGCTGTGGCGGTCGGCCGATTCTTCGGGAATAAAAGATCTGTTGACTCCCGTAAGAAGGACCACCGCTGATGACGCCGATATTGAAGATGTTCGCGCCCTCGACGAAAAAGGGGCGTTTCTCGGGGAAAAAAGTTTCGTACGCGGAGAGATTGACGACGGCGGGATCGACTTCGACCTGGCCGAAATCGGGGTTCACGGTGGCGGTGAGTGTGAGACCGCGCGGCAGACCGTATTTGAGATCTGCTCCCGCTGAGGGTTTGGTGTCGTTGGAGCGATAGAACGGATTCGCCGGATCGCCGGGAGCCCTCGTGAGCTTGCCGCTGACGTAGGGCATCAGCTCGAGACGACGCGGAGTCGGAATGTCGACGATTCCGCCGAGGTCGCCCTCGAACGACACAAAGCCAGGATCCGTCTGCTTCCACGGAGACCAGCTGTCACGTTCGTTCCGCCGGGCGATATCGCGCATCACCTGAAAACCCCAGATGCGCTCCACCCCCGAGGGCACGTTGCCGAATCGCAGCTGCGAGAACGGAATGCGGTATTCCGCTGTCCAACCCGCCGAATCGATGGAAGTCGCGACTTCCCACACCGCGTCCCAGTTCAGGTCCTCACCTTTATTGTCATCGAACTCCAGGACGTCCTTTTGCACCCCGCGCGGATTCACCGAAAATCGGAACGACGTGCGGCGATCGCGATAAGAGTCGACCATCAGGTGCAGCCAGTCCGAATAGATCCCCGTGACATCGCGGCGCGCGAGCTGTGCGGCGATCGAATCCGGACGCGCGTCGAACATCCGCACGCCGACGTAGAGCGCGTCGTCGTCGTAGAGAACTCGCACTTCGGTTGGGTCAGTTGGCTTCGCTCCGACCTTGGGATAGCTCTGAGTGAAATCGCCCGATGGAACAGCCGCCGCCCACGATGGCTCGTTCAACTTTCCATCGATGTTGATGGCGCCCGTGGCGCGGTTCGCTCGCATTACGCGACCTGACGGTGGTGCCCCGGGGGCCGATGGAGTCGAAGTCGGGGCCTTCGGTTGCGGCGGATAGGGGGGACTCTGGGCGACAGCGTTTGAAGCGCCGAGGACGATCACCCCGCCGAAGCACCAGCATGAACGAACCAGGATCATCGCGAAGAGAACGGGTTAGAGGGCCGGGCCATGCCGTTGCTGTCCCGAGATTTAGACAGCGCTCAGGTCCCAAGGGTTGGATAAATCAGAAGGTGGGAACGACCGCACGCTTATTTCTTCGGCGCGCCTCCGATAGGCCCACCTCCGGCGGGTGCACGACCCGCAGGACCATCGGCGGTCACCCCCTGCATCTCGAAAAGCTTGTCGTGCACTTTCTGGGGCGTCATCGCTGGCGAGTTGTGACACGCCGCATGGGGATCGTTCTCGAAATCCCGGATCAGATTTCTGGACTTTGCCAACTCGCTGGCGTTGCCTCGTACCGTGATTGCGGAGATTCCCGAGCTCGGAAGATAATAAGTGGCCCCTTGCGAGCGGACGTAGGGATTGATGATGTCCGCGGCCTGCTGCGGGGAGAGGCACGAAAGAGAAATCGTCTCGGTGCGCAACGCCGAGTGACTACCCTTCTCGGCGTTGTTCATCATTGGGATGATGGTAGTCGCCGCGGCGATCCAGATCGTAACGACGAGGGCCGCGCCACTCAGCATCACGACCAGACTACCGACGCGGCGGCGCCGCGACAGGCGCCCAGCCGTCTCCGCTACAGTGATCGGATTGCTCAGCGGCGGAAGGGTGTTGAGCACGCTCGCAGCGTTGTACTCCCTGTCGCGGAGAAGCGTCGTAAGACGCGCGCAATCCGGGCACCTCGCGCAGTGGAACATCACCGCAGAATCCGGAGGCAGCTCCCGCAGCGAGCCCGTCGCCAGCTCGGCAAGGCATTCCGCGCAGGTCATCGCGACAGCTCGCTATAGCTCGGATGGGTCGCGAGCAGATTTTCGCGGATGGTCTTGCGCGCCTTGAAGAGATTGGTTCTCACAGACACGGGCTTCATGCCTGTTCGCTCGGCGACCTCGGCAGGCGAGAGTCCTTGCAGGTCGACGAGGTCGAATATTTCCCGCTGTCGCTGAGGAAGATTGGAGAACAGCTCACGAATAATGCTCGCCGCACGCTCGCGATCTACACGCCCGCCAGGATCGGTAGTGTAGACGTCGCGCAGTGGCTGAGCCGCCGGAGAAAGCGCCAGCCGCCCGCGACGCCTGCTCTTTCGACGCATCTGCGTTGCGGCTCTGCGCGTGATCCTGTACAGCCACGCCTCGAGCGGTCCATCCGAGCGATACTGATCGAGCTGGCGATGCGTCCGAACGAACACTTCCTGTGTGATATCTTCCGCGTCGTCGGGATCCGCGGCGAAGATCAGCGCCCAGCGAAACACTGCCGGCTGGTACCGCGTAACGATCGTCGTGAATGCCGAGTCGTCGCCAGCGGCGGCAAGCGAAGCCAGTTGGGCATCGAGTGCATATGCCGCCCGATCGCGGTACGATACGCTTTCGGATTGACTCGCCTCGCGCTTCCTGCGTTTGCGAAATCGGTAGCGGCTCATCGGCAGGCTAATATATGGTTGCAGGAGCATGGCGCCCGATTGCACGAACACGTGAGATCTCCATAGTGCTTCCTTGCGATGATGTCACGACTCGCCGGCGCGTTTACTAGAGGAGAGAGCGGATCCAGCCCCCGTCGACAGCAATCGAGCTGCCTGTGATGTAGCTCGCGCGCTCAGAAGCGAGAAAGGCGGCGAGGGCGGCGAATTCGCGCGGCTCTCCCAATCGTCCCATCGGAATCTCCCTTTCCCACTTCGCGAAAGCATCCTCCGCGGAACCGCCTGACTTTTCTCCGGTGGCGCGGGCGAGCTGCCCTACCCGATCGGTACGGGTATAGCCGGGCATCAGGTTGTTCACAGTCACGTTGAATGGCGCCATTTCGTTCGCGAGCGTGCGCGCAAAACCGGTGACCGCGGCGCGCAAACTGTTCGATAGCATCAGCCCGTCGATCGGCTGCTTCACTGCTATCGAAGTGACATTGAGAATTCTACCCCAACGCCGCTCCTTCATTCCGGGGAGAACGGCGCGCGTGAGCCCGACGACGCTGAAGAGAAGCAGTCGCGTCGCCGATTCCCACATCTCGGGAGTGTAACTGTCAAACGAACCACTGGGTGGACCGCCGGAGTTGGTGACGAGAATGTCGACCCTGCCGAATTTGTCGAGCGCAATTTTCGTGACCCGATCGACTCCCGATTGCTGAGAGACATCCGCCGCAACGTCCACGACATTGACTCCGGAGGCTTGGCGAATCGATTCCGCGGTCTGACGGAGAGTGTCCACTCCTCTCGCGCACACGACCAGGTTCGCTCCTTCCGCCGCCAACTCCTCGGCGATTGCCCTGCCGAGCCCTTTGCTGCTGGCCGATACCAATGCGACTTTGCCGCGAAGACCGAGGTCCAAGATCAGCGTCTCAGATAGTCGTCTTTCTTGTCCAGCCAGTCCTGCCTCGGTGGACTGAAGACATCGACGTCGAGCGTCTCCTCGAGTGCTTCGGCCTTGTGCGGCACCTGCGACGGAATCAGCAATACTTCGCCAGCGCGCACAGTGATCTCCTCCGATTCATCGTCGCCGATCCAGAACTTGAGCGCGCCCTCCAGGATGTAGGTGAGTTGCTCGTTCTCGTGCGAGTGCTTCGGCACGATGCATCCCTTTTTGAGGTAGACGTGCGCGAGCATCATGCGATCTCCGGTAATCAGCCGTCGCTCGAGCATGTCGGAGACGCGCTCTTTCTTCATCGAGTCCCAGCGGTAGAAACTCCATTCGTTCTTTCGAGTCATCAGAGCTCCTGCGTCTCCGTCATCGTGTTGCGGGAGGGGCCTCGCGATCGTACACGATCCGGCCACCGACGATCGTGTACTCGACCTTAGCGTCGCGAATCGTCTCCAGCGGAATTTTGGTCAAGTCGCGATCGATGATGACTAAATCGGCGAGCCTGCCCGACGCGAGCGACCCCTTCTCGTTTTCCTCAAAGGATGCGTACGCTCCTCCAGTGGTGTAAGCGCGCAGCGCATCCTCGACCGTGATCTTCTGCTCCGGAATCCAGCCGTCAGGATGCTTGTCGTCCAAAGTTCTTCTGGTGACCGCAGCATAAACCCCTTCCAGCGGCGTTGCCGGCGCGACTGGCCAGTCGCTGCCAAACGCCAACCGCGCACGGGTGTCTCTCAACGAGCGAAATGCGTAAGTCGTTTTGGCGCGCTCCGGACCAATCACCTTTTCCGCCCAGCGACCGTCGTCGATCGCATGGTACGGTTGCATGCTCGGGATGACCTGCAGCTGGGCGAAGCGCGAAATGTCGGCGGGAGCGATGTGCTGGGCGTGCTCGATTCTGAACCGCCGATCACGGGGACCATTCTCACGCTCCACTCGCTCGAAGATATTGAGCTGCAGGTTGATGGCGCGGTCTCCGATCGCGTGAACGATCACGTGCAGGTGTGCCTGATCAGCGTTCGACGTCCAGGAGTAAAGGTTCTCGGCCGTGTTGACCAACAGCCCCGTGTCGTTCGGCGCATCGGTGAATGGTTGAAGCATCGCCGCGGTATGCGAGCCGAGCGATCCATCGACGAACCCCTTCAGTCCGCCGATGCGAAGCCAGGAGTCACCGCGTCCGCGCGCCGCAACCGTGTCTCGCAACTGCGCCCAGGTCGAGAGCGGCACTGCGGCGTAGATTCGAGTGCGCAAGGTTCCGGCGCGATGTGCTCGCTCGAAAACCGCGAGATCCACCCAGGTACCCATGTGATCGACCGACGTCACGCCGTTCGCGTTCGCGTATGTCATCGCCGCGTCAAGAGCGCGATCGAGCACCGCCGGCGGCGGATCCGGAACCGCCCGATCGATCAGGTCCTGCGCATTGTCCTTGAAGATTCCGGTCGGCTTTCCGGACGCGTCGCGAACAATGGTGCCGCCCGCAACGTCTCCGCCTGACATAGGAACTTTGGCGGCGCGCAGCGCAGCGGTGTTGGCGAGCGCCATGTGTCCATCCAGGCGGTTGATCCACACCGGATTATCCGGCGTAACGGAATCAATCCATGAGCGCTGGGGCAACTCGCCGCCCCAGTTCTGGTGGTCCCATTCTCCGCCGGTGATCCACGTGCCGGCCACGGCGCTCGCCGCAAATGCCTTGATCCTCGAGATGAATTCTGCCGGCGAGCGAGCGTCACGAAGGTGTACGGAAGCGAGGTTCAACCCGCCAGCGAGAAAGTGCACGTGCGAGTCGATGAATCCGGGGACAACCATGCCGCCACGCGCATCGATTACTCGGGTTTGCGGTGAGATGCGGGCTCGAATCTCCGACGTCGATCCAACCCCCGCGATCCGATCGCCGCTCAGCGCGACAGCTTCCGCCCACGGGTCATCGGCCTCACCGGTCCAGACGACGCCGTTTACTATCGCGATGGTGAGGGGCTGCTGGTTGGTCGTCATCGACGTCGCGCAGGTGAGGAAGAGGGCGCAGATCGAGAGAGGCAGGTAGAAACGCACCGCCAAAAGCTAGCGAAATTCTTGGCTACGGGGCTTGAGTTTCCGCGGTTGGATTGGCGCGTCTATAAATAAGGTGGGAGGAAGTCATCGCCCAGGAAGATCCGATAAGCCGGAAAGATTACAAATTGGGAGAGGTACAATGAAACTGAACAGTCATCGGAATACGGTTCTCGCTTTGGCGGCGGTTGCGGCGCTGACGACAATCGGGCGCACTGCGGAAGCGCAGAGGCGATCGCAGATCCATCCGTCCTTCTACAGTGGTGCGGAAGCTGATACGAGAAATCAGCAGTTCTATCTCCTCGGCATGTATGTAGGTACAGGCGGGCTTGGCTGGTCTCCGTTCTTCAATGTCAACGGCTACACCCTTCGATATCGTGGGCCGAGCAGCCTTTCCAGCACCAGCAGCACGCTGAGCGCAGTGTTGCCGACGCTTGGGATGGCGTACGCTGGCCGCAGGAGCGGCGTTTCGTTCGGTGCCGGCTATGCCTTCGTCAACAAGGAGAATCCCGGCGCGCCGGGAGCCGAGGGCGGTGGAAGCAGCGGCGCGACCGCGAGCCTCAGCGCCTACCAGAATGGAAGTGGCAGGAGATCGCTGCGCACCCAGCTGCTTTCGAACTACAACTTCGACAGCCGGTACGTCTGGGGACGTGGTCGCGCGTCCGTTCCGTTCGGTTACTCGAACAGACACCCGGCACGCATTGGCGCGGAAGTAGTCGGCCAGGGTGGCGGCACGGATGCACGGAAGAGCAATTCCTTCGAGGTTGGGCCCACACTCGAATACGCGTGGACCCCTCGCCTCAGAACTACCGGCGTCGTTGGCTATAAGTCTGTCGGCGGTCCGAGCTTTCCGAGCAGAGAGAATGCGGCGTACTTCAAGCTTGAGTTTTCATTCTCGCCGTGATCGCCTGATCGAACTACTCCGCCAGCGCAAAACCCCTGGGGAAATCTCTCCAGGGGTTTGTTTTCTTACGCTGGATAAAACTCAGGCTAAGTAGGCTGGAAGACCTCAATCGCCAGCTCTGATGGGACCCGGCCGGCGCACCAGCATTTTCTCCAGTTGCTGCTTCACCTGAGGCCACTCTTCGTCGAGTACGCTGTAGTAGATACTGTCGCGGTAGCGGCCGTTCCACATCAGTGTGTGTTTGCGAAGGATTCCTTCTTCCTTCGCTCCAATGCGCAGCATTGCTTTGCGCGACGGCGCATTTAGCACGTTTGTCTTGAGCTCGACTCTAACGCAATGCAGCTTCTCAAAAGTGAGTCAGCATCAGGTATTTCGCCTCCGTGTTGATCGCAGTTCGTTGCCACGGCCGCGCCAGCCAGGTCCAGCCAATCTCGATGCGCCGATTATCGGAGTCGTAATTGCCGAAGCGAGTGCTTCCGACGACTCGCCCGGATGATCGCTCGATGGTGACGAAAGGCAGACTCGTTCCCTCGCGTTGAGCCTTGAGCGCGGATTCCATGTAGTTGTGCATCTCTTCCGGCGTGCGAACGACGGAGACGGTGTAACGCCAGATCTCCGGATCAAGACCGATTTCCGTAAGTTGCGCATGGTGCTCGAGGGTCATCGGCTCGAGACGCACGAAGCTTCCCTCGAGCGCTACTGGCTCAAGAGTGCGACCCGCCTTCGCCACGTCAGCCCGCCACCGGTGCCGGCGCCGGCGGCGTGAGCGGGACTACCGGATGCTTGAGATGAAATCCGGTTGCATCCTGATAGGCCCGCGCGACAGCCAGAACTTTAGCTTCCTCAAAGAGTCCGCCGAGAAGAGTGAGTGACACCGGCGTGCCGTCATCGCGGAAGCCGTTCGGAAGGATTACAGCCGGATGGCCCGTGAGATTCGTAGCCACGAGCTGCGAAAGATTAGCGGCGCCGGTCGGCGTCACGATCACATCGACGGTTTGCATCAGATCGTCCCACTTTTGAATTGCGATCGATCGAACTCGATTCGCGTTCACATAGTCGACGGCGGGAATGAAGCGCGACGTTCGGAACGAATTCGGCCAATCGAATTTCCCCTGCTGCACCAGCTCCTTGTCCCGATCCGATCTAGTCAGCTCGTCGAACGACGCTGCTGCCTCCGCGCTCAGAATCAGACGCATCGCGTCGTAGGGAAGGTCCGGTAGCTCGACCGGTATCAGGTTGATCCCGAGTCGGCGGAACACATCGAGCGCGGCATCGTCGAATTGTTTTGTCGCGTGCAGCGTGCGCTTGGCGTCGCTTGGATCTGTCTGAGGTGTATCGAATGCTGATTTCACGTATCCGACCCGGAGCTTCTTCGGCGAGAGAGCTGCGTTCCAGTGATAGGTCGCGGGAATCACGCTCTTGTCCTGGCCGTCGGGTCCATAGATCGCATCGAGCACGATGGCGCAGTCTTCGACACTTCTACAGATGGGCCCCAGCTTGTCCATCGTCCAGGAGAGCGCCATGGCACCCGTGCGCGGGACTCGGCCGAATGTTGGACGCAAGCCGGTAGTTCCGCAGCGCGTCGAAGGTGATGAGATCGATCCCAGAGTCTCGCTTCCGATCGAGAATCCGACCAATCCCGCAGCGGTTGCTGATGCTGGACCAGCTGAAGATCCGCTCGAGCCCTGATCTACCTTCCACGGATTTTTCGTGGTGGCGCCAAACCAGATGTCACCCTGCGCCAGCTCGCCGAGCGTGAGCTTTGCCACGAGGACGGCGCCAGCAGCGTCGAGCCGCTGCACCACGGTCGCATCGGTATCGATCACCTGATTCCTGAATGGGCCCGCACCCCACGTAGTCTTGTAGCCGCGGACCGCGAGGAGGTCCTTGGCGCCCCAGGGAATGCCGTGCAGGGGTCCGCGATAGTGGCCACGTCTGATTTCCGCGTCAGCAGCGTGCGCCTGCGTGAACGCACGATCCTCGGTGAGCGTGATGACGCATCGGAGAACCGGATCGTATTTCTTGAGCCGCGCGAGGTACATCTGAGTGAGCTGCACCGACGTCACGCGCTTGCGGCGCACCAGCTCCGATAACTCAGTCACCGGAAGAAGCGCGAGCTCATCGAGGTCGGCGGGTACGGCGCGATGAGTGACTTTGCTTCGCACCATCGGTCGCCGGGGTTCGATTTTCACCTGCTTTCCCGGCGGCAGCGGATCGAACACGATTGCCGGACTCACCGAATTCGCGAGTGAAACTTTGTGCAGCGCCTCGATCCTCTGCTCCTGCTGCTTCAGGCCGTCGAGCATCAGCTCGCGCTCGCCTGAATCGAAGTGAACGCCAGCGACCTCTTCGGCGCTGGCGATAGTGTCGACAGTGATCTCCGCGCCGGCAGCGAGCTTCGCCCACAACACGCCTGGAAAGAGCGTCGAGCCGAGGCCGACGCCAGCGAAGTAACTCACGAACGCGCGGCGGTCCAATTCCATGGTCCCTCTATTATCTACAGTTGTTAACT
>WNGL01007924.1_pt1 | contig 14213 bp, 13 predicted proteins | sample 5400591 | NCBI WGS metagenome assembly WNGL01 (sample SAMN13153377, study PRJNA577476) | soil metagenome | isolation source: 80 cm soil or saprolite under Garry oak tree replicate 1 | place: USA:California | collected 2016-06-15
AAGCTCCGCGCCGACGTGGGCCGCCAGGCCGCCTACGCCCGCCTCCGCCGCGCCTCCGAGGCGAGCGCCGCCCGGAACCACCGGGCCGCCTTCGACCTCCTCGCCCAGGCGCGCGCCGCGTCGAACGACCCCGCGCTCCAGGCGGAGGCGCACCGGCTCCAGCCGGGCATCGTCGGCGCCGCAGTCCGCGACGCGCAGCAGTACCGGGCGCAGCAGCAGTTCGGCCCCGCGATCGACCTCCTCACGCTGGCGGCGAGCCTCGACGGCGCGGTCCGCCCGCAGCTCTCGCAGGTGCAAGCCGAGTACGACGCCTACCTGAACGCGCAGTACGAGGCGGCCGCGCAGCAGGGCGACGCCTTCCTGCGCGAGCACCGGTTCGCGGAGGCCGCGGCGAAGTACGACGAGGCGCTCCGGATCAAGAAGGGCGGCCGCGCCGAGCCGCTCGCCCGCTACGCCCGCGCGCTCCAGGCCGGCGACGCCGCCGCGCAGCGGAAGGAGTGGGCCGCCGCGAGCCGTGCCTACGAGGACGCGGTCCGCTCCGGCATGGACGGCACGAACGGCTATGGCGCGCAGCAGCTCGAGCGCGTGCAGCCGCGCCCGTACGCGATCCGTGTCCGCTCCGTCCTCGTCCGCCCGATCCGGCCGGACGGGATGCCCTGGACCGGCGGCACCTCGCCGGGCTTCCAGCGCGTCATGGGGATGCTCGCGAACGCCGCGATGGACGGCCGCGGGAACCAGCTCGTCGCCGGGATGGACGTCTACGACGCGCTCCCCCACGAGAACCGTCCGAACCTCACCGCGATCCTGACGCTCCCCGATGGCAGGCAGTTCTCGACGGCGCCGCAGCAGGCGCTCCGGGCGCGGTTCGAGTCCTTCGTCGTGTTCGCGGCGAACGGGCTCGACGACCGGCCCGTCTCGATCCGCGTCGTCCACTCCGACGAGCAGGGCATGGTCGAGATCGGGACCGTCACCGTGAAGATGGCGGACCTCGTGAACGGCGGCGAGATCCGGATCGGCGATCACTCGGTCATCGAGCTGAAGCTCGTCGCCGAGCGCACCGGCCAGGCGGACGGCTCGGTCCAGGGCTTCGCGAAGTACCCGCCGCCCCCGCCGGCGCAGCCCGCCGCCACGACCACGCGGCCGCCGCCGCCGCGGAGGTGACGCTCAGGTCGGCAGCCCGTCCACGAACTTCCCGAGCGCGGCGTTGAACGCCTCGGGGTTCTCGATGCAGGGCAGGTGACCCGCGCCCGGGATCCGGACGAGCGTCGCGCCCTTCACCGCCTTCGCGATCTTCTCCGCCTCGGCGGGCGGCGTGACCGTGTCCTGCGCGCCGACCACGACGAGGGTGGGGCACGAGATCGTCGCGAGCGTGGGCGTCGAGTCCGGCCGCCTCGCCATCGCGCGCTGCGCGGCGGCGACGCCCGCCGGCGTACCGCCGGTGACGAGCCCCCGGACCTCCTTCACCACCGCCGGATCCGGCTCGGGCTTGAGGAGCTTCGGGAGCATCTCGTCCGCGACCCAGCCCGTCCCCTTCTCGATCGCGCTCCGCGCGAACTTCTCGCGGTTCGCCGCGCCCTCCTCCGTGTCGGGGCCCGCCTTCGTGTCGCAGAGCGCGATCCCGCGGAAGAGCCCGGGCAGCTCCCGGTAGAGCTCGAACGCGAGGTACCCGCCCATCGAGAGCCCCGCGACCGCGGCGCGCTCGATCCGTAGGTGGGAGAGGAGCGAGCGGATGTCCTCGGCGAGCTGGTCGATCGTCCACGCCTCGGGGGGCATCCCGCTCTTCCCGAGGCCGCGGTAGTCGGGCGCGATCACCCGGTGCTTCCCCTCGAGCGCCGCGATCTGGCGCGCCCACATCCCGGAGTGCAGCGGGAACGCGTGCAGCAGGAGCACCACGTCCTTCGAGGTGCCGCTGTCACGATAGTTGAGCTCGGTCCCGTTCAGGCTCGCCCTGGGCATGACTGAAGGTTTAGCACTGAACCGGGTCGCGCCCGGACGGAAGGACGCGCGGCCCCGAAGGGGACGGGGGAGCGAGCGGGGGTGCGCCCGGGCCTGGGGCGCGACGGAGGCATCCGGGTTAGAAGGTGCGGATGAAGATCCGTTACTTCGCGCGGTTCGGCGTCACGGAGGGAATGATCGCCGAGACGCTCGCGGCCGCGCTCTCCCGCGGCGGCGACCACGCGGACGTCTACTTCCAGCACCGCGTCGCCTCGGACGTCGGCCTCGAGGACGGCGCGGTGAACCGCGCCCACGCGTCGGTCGAGCTCGGCGTCGGCGTTCGGGTCGTGAAGGGCGACCAGACCGGCTACGGCTACACCGAGGACCTGCGGCTTCCGGCGCTCCTCGAGTGCGCGCGCACCGCGGCGGCGATCGCCGACGGCCCCGCCCGCACCGGGCCCACCGCGTTCCACCTCTCCGCGCAGGTCCCCGACCGCTACCCGCTCGTCCGTCCCTGGGACGACGTCCGGCCGGCCGAGAAGCTGCCGCTCGTCTCGGCGCTGAACGAGCGGGCGTTCGGCGCGGACCCGCGCGTCCGGAAGGTGAACGTCTACCTGCGCGACGAGGCGGGGGCGATCCTCGTCGCCGACTCCGCCGGGCGGCTCGTCGAGGACGAGCAGCCGATGACGCTCCTCTTCCTCTCCGTCCTCGCCGAGCAGGACGGGCGCCGCGAGCAGAACGGCTACAACGTCGCCGGCCGGGCGGGCTTCGAGTTCTACACGCCGGACCGGCTCGACCGCGTCGTCCGCGAGGCAGTGGCGCGCACGACCATCCTCTTCGAGGCGGGGCCGCCGCCCGCAGGCGAGATGCCGGTCGTCCTCGCCGCGGGCTCCTCCGGGATCCTCCTCCACGAGGCGATCGGCCACGGGATGGAGGCGGACTTCAACCGGAAGGGCGTCTCCATCTACGCGGACAAGATCGGCAAGGCGGTCGCGAAGCCGTTCGTGAACATCGTGGACGACGCGTCGCCTCCCGGCGCCCGCGGCGCCATCAACGTGGACGACGAGGGGAACGCCGCCGGCACGACCCGCCTCGTCGAGAACGGCGTCCTCGCCACCTACCTCCACGACGAGATCTCGGCGCGCCACTACGGCGTCACGCCCACCGGCAACGGCCGCCGCGAGAGCTACCGGCACGCGCCGCTCCCGCGCATGCGCGCGACCTACATGCTCCCCGGGCCGCACCGGACGGAGGAGATCATCCGCTCGGTGAAGCGCGGCATCTACTGCCAGAACTTCTCGAACGGCCAGGTCGCGATCGGCGCCGGCGACTTCACCTTCTACGTGAAGAACGGCTACCTCATCGAGGACGGCAAGCTCACCCGGCCGGTGAAGGACGTGAACGTGATCGGCAACGGCCCGCAGGCGCTCGAGCGCGTGGACATGGTCTCGGACGACCTCGCCATCGACGAGGGGGGCTGGACCTGCGGGAAGGACGGGCAGTCAGTCCCCGTCTCGCAGGGCCTTCCCACCGTGCGTGTTTCCTCGATGACCGTTGGCGGCCGTGGAACTTAACGACCTGGACCTGGACCTGGACCTGGACCTGGACCTGGACTTGGACTTGGACTTGGTCCTCGACCTCGACCTCGAAACCCCATGACGACCACCTTGCTCGACACCACCCGCGCCGCCGCCTCCCTCGCCCAGCAGAAGGGCGCCTCCGAGGCCGCCGCCGGCGGCTGGCAGGCGCGCCACGTGGAGGTCGCCTGGCGCGACGGCCGGATCGAGAAGGTCTCCGAGGCGACGACCCGCGGGCTCGGCCTCGACCTCTACGTGGACGGCCGCTACGCCTCCGTCTCGACGAGCGATCTCCGCCCCGAGGCGCTCGCGCGGTTCGTCGAGGACTCGATCGCGCTCGCGCGCACGCTCGCCCCGGATCCGCACCGGCGCCTCCCCGAGCCCGAGCTTTACCAGGGGCAGGCGCGGCTCGACCTCGAGCTCGAGGACCCCGACGAGTCGCTCGACTCCGGGACCCGGCGGCGGGTCGCCGAGGAGCTCGAGGTGGCGGCGCGCGCCGTGACGGGCGCGGACAAGATCCTCTCGGTCACGACCGGCGTCTCGGACACGCGCGCGGAGACCGCGCTCGTCCAGACGAACGGGTTCGAGGGGACGAAGCGCGGCACGGACTTCTGGATCTCCGCGGAGGTCACGGTGAAGGACGCCGACGGCCGCCGCCCGGAGGAGTCCGCCGCGTCGGGCGGGCGCTTCCGCGCGGAGCTGGAGACGCCGGCCGCGGTCGGCCGCCGGGCCGCGGAGCGCGCCCTCGTCCGGCTCGGCACGGTGAAGGGCGCCTCCGCCCCGATGACGATGATCGTGGACGCGCGCTCGGCGGGACGGATCGTCGGCGCGCTGCTCGGTCCGCTCTCCGCCGCGTCGGTGCAGCAGAAGCGCTCCTTCGCGGAGGGGAAGATCGGCGCCCGGCTCGGGAGCGCGCTCCTCGACCTCCGCGACGACCCGCTCGTCGTGCGCGGCCTCGGCTCGCGCCTCTGGGACGGCGAGGGAATGGCGTCGCGCCCCTTCCCGATCTTCGAGGCGGGCGTCCTCCGCAGCTACTACGTGGACAGCTACTACGGCCGGAAGCTCGGGATGGCGCCGACCACCGGGCGCAGCTCGAACCTCGCCTGGAAGCACGGCCCGCGCTCGCAGCCGGAGCTGCTCGCCGGCGCGGGGGAGGGGATCCTCGTCACCGGGTTCCTCGGCGGGAACTCGAACGGCACGACCGGCGACTTCTCCCTCGGCGTGCGCGGCTTCCGCGTCCGCGGCGGGAAGCTCGCGGAGCCGGTCGGCGAGATGAACGTCTCCGGGAACCACCTCGAGCTCTGGAACCGGCTCGCGGCGGTGGGGAACGATCCGTACCGCTACTCGTCGATGCGCACGCCGACCCTGGTGTTCGAGAACGTCCAGTTCGCAGGGACCTAGCGGAACCGATACTCCCTCTCCCCGGGAGGCTACGCGCCGATACTCCCTCTCCCCCGGCGGTAGCCGGGGGAGAGGGTCGGGGAGAGGGGGGTCTGCGCGCCAGCGCCTTCACCCTCTGCTGTGGGTGGTCCTTCGGCCGTCGATCTCCTCGAGCGCCTGCCAGATGGCCTCCTCGACCGCCTCGGCCTCCAGCAGCATGTCGCGGTCCGAGTACCGAAGGACGCGGATCCCCGCGTTCTCGAGCCATGCGTCGCGCGCGACGTCCTTCTCGCGCTGGGGGCCTTCGTAGTGCTGACCCCCGTCGAGCTCGACCGCCAGTCGAGCCTCCGGACAGTAGAAGTCGAGCGTGTAGGGACCGACCGTGTGTTGGCGCCGGAACTTCGGCCCCATCCGATTACGGCGAAGGCGACTCCACAGCTCATGTTCGGCGTCCGTCGCCTGCTTCCTGAGGACACGCCTGAACGCGAGCGGCGAGAGCCGAGCCATGCGGCCTACACTATCCGCGTGGGCCGACAGCCCCCTCTCCCCAACCCTCTCCCCCGGCTACCGCCGGGGGCGAGGGGGTGTGATTCTCGATGACCTGGGGTGGGGAACGATCCGTACCGCTACTCGTCGATGCGCACCCCCCTCGTCTTCGAGGGCGCGCAGTTCGCGGGGACGCAGCAGGTTGTCGTGAATCGCCCCGACACGGCCATACCCCCTCGCCCCGCGAAGCGGGGAGAGGGTCGGGGAGAGGGGGGAGTCTGCCCACGGGGATGCACGCTCATCGAGGCGAAGGGCCCCGATCCTCTCCCCCGGCTACCGCCGTTGGACTGGCGGATGGGACTCGTGTTCCCGAAGCGACCTAATCGGGCTCATGGCCATCAGTTCGCCGTCTATTCAGATAATACAGAAGCAAGAAGGCGCCGCTAAGCGCGGCAAAGGCGTGCCACCAATTGTCAATAAACAAAGAAGGAGAGGCATCGGGTGCGCGCATCGTCCTGACTGCGGCGGCGGCGCCCGACAGAATCGCGCTAGCCACAAAGGTCGCAACAAGATGGCTGGGTTGCGCTCGCGCTCCTTGCCGTTCAACGGCAAGGAGCGCTCTCTGTCTGCTGCGTGCCCTTACCATGACGCCAAGAAGGACAAGGCTCTCGAGTGAGTAGTAAGCCAACAGCAAGAGACGGTCTGCCTTACGGGGTCCGGGGCTCAACCCTGTATCCACCCATTTGATTCCGACAAGGCCAGCAAAGGCGGACCCCAGCACAATCCCAAGCACAACCGCTCCCCACGGCCTCTTCTCAGCAACCCACCGGGTTACAACTCGCGAGTAGATCGCGAAGACACTAATGCACCATTGACCAATGACAAATGGGGTGAAGGCAAGTAACTTAAAGTAATTGACGTGACACCACGACATGAGAGCCCCACTTCAGTGGCGCCTCGCAACCCATCTTGCACCGCGTCTACTGGAACCCGCCGCCCGCGCGCGCCACGCGCAGCGCGGCCGGATCCGAGTGGAGCCGCACCGCGAGGACCCCGGGCGGCCCGCCGTGCCGGATCGTCCGGGTGCCCGAGCGCGCGAGCACGACCGCCCGCGCCGCCCACTGCACCGTGTCCTCGCCCGCCTCGAGGGCGCGGAGCGCCGCGACGATCACCTCCTCGACGAGGTCCCACTCGGCCTCGACCTCCGTTGCGGTGAGCTCCGGATCGCGCACGTCGAGCCGGATGACACCCTCCGTCGCCGGCCAGACCAGCGCGGGGTCGCGGCCGTTCGCGAGCGCGTCGCCCGCCTGCATGAGGAACGACACGATCACGCCGTCGAGGAGCCCCGGGAACGCCGCCGGTCGCGCCGACGCCCGGCCCGCGCGCCACACGCGCGCGAGGTCCTCGGACGAGGCGGCGACCGCGTCGCCGGCGCGGCGGGGGTCGAGGGTCACGCGCGCTCCAGGAGCCAATCGAGGGCGGCCTCGGCCTCGCGCTGCAGGCCGGGGAGGTCCTCGAGGAAGAGATGGCCCGCCTTCGGAACGATCGCAATGCGGCGCGGCCCTCGCGACCCTTCTAGCGCCTGCTCCACCTCGGCGGGCGGGCCGAGCGGATCCTGCTCCGCCTGCACCACCGCGAGCGGCGCGGCGAGATCGCGGAGCCGCCCCGTCTCGCGGAAGTCCTCGAGCCCCTGCGCGCGGAGCGCGACGCCGGCGAGGAGGAACGCCGAGACGCGCGCGTCGCTCGCGCCCGCGACCGCCGCCATCCACGCGCCGAAGGAGAAGCCGCAGGAGAGGAGCGGCACGCCCGGGCGGGCGGCCGCGAGCCAGGAGAGCGCCGCGCGCGTGTCGTCGGCCTCGCCGCGCCCGGCGTCGAAGGCGCCGGCGGAGCGGCCGGTGCCGCGCGTGTTGAACCGGAGCGCCGTCCCGCCGCGGCTCACGACCGCCTTCGCGAGCCGGTAGGTGGCGTGGCTATGCATGGTGCCGCCCATCGCCGGGTGCGGATGGCACACCACCGCGGCGAAGGCCGGCGCGTCGGGTCCCTCGACCAGCGCCTCGAGCCTCCCGGCGGGTCCCGCGACGTCGACGTTCACGTGGTCCGCTCCGCCGGCTCGGCGTCAGCGCGAGAAGAGCGCCTCGAAGAGCCGCTTCCCGTCGTCGCGCCCGAGCAGCGCCTCCGCGGCGCGCTCCGGGTGCGGCATGAGGCCGACCACGTTGCGGTTCGGGCCGCCCGAGACGCCGGCGATGTCGCGCGCGGCGCCGTTCGGCGCGCCGCCGACGTAGCGGAACGGAACGCGCCCCTCGCCCTCGAGCCGGTCGAGCGTCTCCGGATCCGCGAAGTAGTTCCCCTCGGCGTGGGCGATCGGCATCGTGAGCTTCTGGCCCGCGAGGCCGCGCGTCACCGGGGTCTCCGCGCCCTGCACCTCGAGCGTCACGTCGCGGCAGATGAACTTGAGCGACGCGTTCCGCATGAGGACGCCGGGGAGGAGCCCCGCCTCGCAGAGGATCTGGAAGCCGTTGCAGATGCCGAGGACCGGGCCGCCGGTCTTCGCGAAGGCGACAACGTCCTCCATCACCGGCGAGAACCGGGCGAGCGCGCCGCAGCGCAGGTAGTCGCCGTAGCTGAACCCGCCCGGAACGACGATCGCGTCGAGCCCTTGGGGAAGGCGGTCCTTGTGCCAGACGTACTTCGCGTCCGCGCCGGAGACGTGCTTCACGACGTGATAGACGTCGTGGTCGCAGTTCGATCCGGGGAAGGTGACGATCCCGACTTGCATGCCCGTTCGCCCCGAGCCGATCGTTACAGCTCGATCCGGTAGTCCTCGATGACCGTGTTCGCGAGGAGCTTCTTGCACATCTCCTCGAGCCGCTTCCGCTCCTCGGCCTCGGGGACCTTCTCGTCGATGGTCACCTCGATGAGCTTGCCCAGGCGGACGTCCGAGACCTCGCCGTAGCCCATCGCGTGGAGCGCCCGGTTGACCGCCGACCCCTGGGGGTCGAGGACCCCCTTCTTCAGCGTGACGATGACGCGCGCCTTCTTCGCCATGCGCGGCCTTATAGCAGATCGGACCCCGTCGGGCTCAGGGTGCTCTGGTAGGGTGAGAGGGATGGGGCTCGACGTCCGGGGGATGGCCGCGCTCGCCGCGAGCGCGCTCGCGCTGCTCGTCCTGCGCGCCGTGACGGCGGCGTTCGAGTCGGCGCTCGTCGCGACGGGACAGCCCCGCGCCCGGGAGCTCGGAGCCGCCCAAGGGGCGACCGGACGGGCACGCGCCCTCGCCTCCCTGCTCGACGACCCCGAGGCGACCGCGTTCACCGGCCGCGCCCTCGCGACGCTCTCGACCATCGGGGCGGGCTTCCTCGCCGGCTACTTCGGCGCGGCGCTCGCGCCCGGCCTGCGCTGGGCAGGCGGCCTCGTCGGGGCGGTCGCCGCCTCGCTCGTCTCCTTGCCGCTCGCCGCGGCGGGCCGCGGTCTCGGCGCGGCGCACGGAGAGGCCATCGCGCTCGCCCTCGCGCCTTCGTTCCGCGCGGTGCGCGTGCTTCTCCGGCCGCTCGGTCGCCTGGTGCGCGCGGCGGCGGGGCCCCGCGCGCGTTTCTCGCTCCCGGCGCCGCCGCTCGACGAGATGGAGCGCGCCCTCTCGGAGGCCGCGAAGCGCGTGCCCGGCGCGGAGGCGACGAGCGAGCTCATCCGCAACGTCTTCGAGTTTCGCGAGAAGGTCGCGCGCGACGTGATGATCCCGCGCACAGAGGTGGTCGCGGTCGAGATCGAGCGGCCGGTGCCGGAGATCATCCAGCTCCTCGCCGAGGAAGGGCACTCGCGCATGCCGGTGTTCCGCGAGAACCTCGACCGGATCGAGGGCGTGCTGCACGCGCGCGATCTCGTCCCGCTCCTCGCGAACCCGGAGCTGATCGTGCTCCGGGACATCCTCCGGCCCGCCCACTTCGTGCCCTGGTCGAAGCCGATCGACCAGCTCCTCCGCGAGATGCAGCGGAAGCGGCTGCACATGTCCTTCGTCGTGGACGAGCACGGCGGGATCATGGGGCTCTGCACCATCGAGGACGTGCTCGAGGAGATCGTCGGCGACATCCAGGACGAGTTCGACGAGGCGGGGAAGGTCGTGGAAGCCCACCCGGACGGAACGTTCACGGTGCTGGGCGAGGCCGCGGTCTCCGAGTTCAACCAGGCGGCGAGCGCGGACCTCCCCGAGGACCAGGGGTACGAGACGATGGGCGGGTTCCTGAATGCGGTCGCCGGCGCGATCCCGTCGAAGGGTGACCGCTTCTTCTGGCGCGGATGGGTGTTCACGGTCGCGGACGCGGACCCCCGCAGGGTGACGAAGGTGCGGGCCGCGCGGGTGAAGCGGTCGTGAGGCGCGCCCTCGCGCTCGCCGCCCTCGCGCTCGCCGCGGCGCCGGGCGGGTTCGCCCGGGCCCTCCCGAGCGCCGACCCGGGCTTCCGGGTCGACACGGCCGTCTCCGGTCTCGGCGCCGTGACGGACGTCGCGTTCATCCCGGACGGGCGCATGCTCGTGACCGAGAAGAACGGCCTCCTGAAGATCGTCGAGCGGTCCGTGCCGAAGATCGCGGGCCGCTTCGCGGTGGACGAGACGAGCGAGAAGGGGCTCCTCGGCGTCCTCGTCGATCCGGAGTTCGCGCGGACCCGGCGCGTCTTCCTCTACCTCTCCGCGTCCGACGAGGCCGGCGGCACCGACCTCGACCGGAACCGCGTCCTCTCGGTGACGCTCGGCCAGGACGGCCGCGTGGAGCCGGGCTCGGAGAAGGTGCTCGTGCGCGGGCTGCGCGGGCCCGCGAACCACGACGGCGGCGGGCTCGCGATCGGCCCCGACGGCTTCCTCTACGTCGGCGTCGGCGACTCGGGCTGCAACAGCGGCCGCGCGCCCGAGCCGGTGCGCGAGCCGACGAACTACTTCGCGACCTGCCTCGACAACGGCAACGGGAAGATCCTCCGCGTCGGGCTCGACGGCTCGATCCCCGCCGACAACCCGCTCATCGGCGTCGCGCGCGCCACCGCCTGCGGGGCGACCTGCCGCGAGCCGGTGCTCTCGCGCCCGCTCGCGCCGCCGCGGCGGGACCTCTGGGCGTGGGGGCTCCGGAACCCCTGGCGCTTCGCCTTCGACCCCGTGACCGGGCTCCTCTGGGTCGGCGACGTGGGCGAGGTGACCTGGGAGGAGCTCACCATCGTCGAGAAGGGGCGGCACCACGGCTGGCCCTGGCGCGAGGGGCGTCACGGCTGGCCGCGCGCGCGCTGCCGCGAGGTGACGCCGAACACCGGCGACTGCGTCGATCCCGTGTACGAGTGCGACCGCGACGAGCACGCGCACGAGGGCGCCGACATCGGGTGCCGCTCCATCACCGGCGGTGAGTTCCTCGCCGCGCCGCGCTGGCCCGATCCGCTCCGGCGCCGCTACGTGTTCGGGGACAACGTGACCCGGCAGCTGTGGTCGATCGAGCTCACGCGGGACCGGCGCGGCGTGGTGAAGGGCTCGCGCCGCGATCTCGCGAAGGCGCCGGGCCTGCCGGTCTCGTTCCGGCGCGGTCCGGACGGCGACGTCTACGTGGCGATCCTGCCCGGCGCCGTGCTCCGGATCTCTCCCGCGCGGCCCCACCCCTCTCCCTGACCCTCGGGATCACCGACCGTCGCTTGCTGTCAAATATTTGCCTCGCGGATCCGCGTATCGTAGTCTCCGATATCGTCGCAAGATCCCATGATCCATCGGGATCTCCACGGGCGACGGGCGGGCGGCTGGAATGGACGGCGGCGGGGCGGGCAGCACGAAGCACCACGAGCCGGAGGGGCTCCTCCGGAGCGCGCTCGAGAAGATCGTTTTCTTCGAGTGCAGGGTCTCCCAGCTCGAGTCGGAGCTCGCGGCCGCGAAGACGTCGTCGGAGCGCGCGCGCGGCGACGCGGCCGGCGTGCGCCGCCGCGAGGTCGAGCTCGAGCAGGCGATCGCGGGAGAGCGGGGGCAGCGGTCCGAGGCCGGGCGCCGCGCCGGGGAGGCGGAGGAGCGCGTTCGCCTCCTCGAGGCCGAGCGCGAGCGGCTCCTCGGCGGGCTCGTCGATCGCGCCAGGCTGGACGGCGCCGCGCGCGCCGACGGATCCGAGGACGGCCAGGCGGACCTCGCCGGCTTCATCGCCGAGCTCCGCGCCGAGATCGAGACCCTGCGCACGTTCAAGGCCTCCGCGATCGCCGCCGGCTTCGCGGGCGGCGCCGCCCCGGGACCGGAGCGGAAGGCGCCCGGGCCCGCCGCGAGCGTCGCCGAGCTCGGTGGCCGGTTCGAGCTCGAGGGGCGGGTGGGCGTCTCGGCGGGGGACCGCGCGCGGCTCGCGGACCTGCTCGGCACGCGCGCCGACCGCGCCCTCTACGAGCGGTCGATGGAGGACCTCACCGCGTCCGACGTCGGGAAGCGGCTCCGCGCCGTGCGCGCCCTCGAGGCGCTCGGGTCGCGCGCCGCCGCGCCGCTCGTCGCCGCGGCGCTCTCGCGCGAGACCGAGGCCGAGGTGAAGGCGGCGCTCCTCGGCGCGCTCGCCCGCTTCCGCGAGCCGTTCGCCGCCGATCTCGCCGAGCGCGAGCTCTCCGACGCGCGCCCCCAGGTGCGCGCCGCCGCGCTCGAGGCGCTCGCCGCGACCGGCGAGACGCGCGCGATGGACCGGCTCGCGGGGGCGCTCTCCGACGAGAGCCCGGTGGTCCGCCGCCGGGCGGCGCTGCTCCTCGGCTTCATGAACGGCGACCGCGCCGTCGAGGCGCTCGCCGTCGCGCTCACCGACCAGGACCGCGGGGTCGCCCGGGCCGCCGCCGCCGCGCTCTCGGGCCGTCCGAGCGCGAGCGCGCAGGCCGCGCTCGCCCGCGGCCTCGAGCACCCGGAGCTGTCCGTGCGCCGCGCCGCCGCCGCCGCGCTCGGCCGCGTGTCGGGCGAGACGATCGAGCCGGACGGCTCGGTGTCCGCCCGCCGCGCCTCGTCCCGCCGGATCGCGGAGAAGCTCGCCTCGATGGGCGGCGAGGAGCTCCGCGCGGCGGTGCTGCGGAGCGCCGAGACCGCTCGCGTCACCGCCGAGCGGAAGGTGACGGCGATCGCCCCTCTCCCCATCCCCTCTCCCCCTCCAGGGGAGAGGGCAACGAGAGTTCTCGCCACCTCCTCTCCCCCTCCGGCGGAGAGGGCAACGAGAGTTCTCGCCACCTCCTCTCCCCCTACGGGGGAGAGGGCAGGGAGAGGGGGCGCCACCGCGACCCTGTCCTCCGCCGCCCGCGCCGCCATCGCCGTCCTCGAGTCGCCCCCCGCGGCCCCGGAGCCGCCCGGCCTCGCCCCTCGCATCGTCACCGAGCTTCGCGCGGCCCTGCGCGGCTCCTCCGGGGACTCGCTCGCGCGCGTCCTCGCCGTCCCCCAGCCCGACGTCGAGGCCGCGCTCGCGGCGCTCGGCGCGCGCGGCCAGGTCGAGCGCCGCGGCGCCCGCTGGTACGTGACCTAGGAGATCCCATGGAGAACGTCCGGTACAGCGCGAAGCGCCTCGGCGAGATCGTCGGCGCCACGCCCAAGCAGGTGGAGCACGCGCTCGGGCGGAGGGACGGCTTCGCGCCGGAGGACCTGCCCGCGCTGCGCGCGAAGCTCGGGAAGCAGCCGCCCCCGCTCCCCTCGCGCATCCAGCTCTTCCTCAACTTCAAGGGCGGGACCGGGAAGACGAGCCTCTCGTCCTCCTACGCCTACCGGCTCGCGGAGCGCGGCTACCGCGTGCTCATGATCGACCTCGACAGCCAGGGGCACGCCACGAAGTGCCTCGGCAAGGAGGGCGGCAGCTTCGAGCGGACGCTCCTCGACGTCCTCATCCGCAAGGTGCCACTCGAGGAGGTCACGGTCCCGACCGCGATGCCGAACCTCTCGCTCGTCCCCGCGAACCTGGCGATGAGCACGATCGATCTCGCGCTCATGCCGCTCGCCGGCCGCGAGTTCCGGCTGCGGAACGCGCTCCAGGGTTTCACCGCGCGCCACGACTTCGTGATCCTCGACGCGCCGCCGTCGTTCGGGCTCCTCAACCTGAACGCGCTCATGGCCGCGAACGACCTCGTCATCCCGGTGCTCGCGGACTTCCTCTCCTACGACGGTCTCCGGCTCCTCTTCGAGACGGTGCAGGGGCTCGAGGAGGACCTGTCGCACCAGCTCGAGAACATCTTCATCGTCGTGAACGCGTTCAACCAGACGTTCAAGATCGCGCGCGAGGCGCTCGAAGCGCTCCGCACGCACTACGCCGACTACCTGCTCGACACCGTGGTCCGGCAGTGCACCAAGTTCGCCCAGGCGTCGAGCGAGGGCTGCCCGATCTTCGGCTATGAGCCGGACTCGAAGGGCGCGACGGACATCGAGGCCGTCCAGCTCGAGATCCTCGAGAAGGTGCGCCGCTCGGTGGCTGCGGCCGCCGACGCCGCGGGAGCCTGAGCATGCGAAAGGCCTTCGACGCGAACGTTCCGAAGCTGCGACCCCGCCTGAAGACGGGCGCCGCCGCCGTGGCCGAGTCCGTGGCCGAGGTGCCGACCGCGACCCCGACCGCAAACGTGAACGAGAACGTGAACGTGAACGTGAACGCGGCCGTCCGTCCCGAGCCTGTCGAAGGACGCACGCCCACGGCGACCCGGAAGACGACCACGTCCACGTCCACGCCCACGACCACGTCCACGTCCACGTCTATGAAGGAGGACGCGCCCGCGCCCGCGACCGACGTCCACTCCCGCCGCGAGCGGCTCGAGAAGATCAAGCGCAAGGTGGCCGAGGCGGCGCGCCCGCAGCCGCGCGTCCACCCCATCCCCGCCGATCCCGCCCGCGCCGCCGAGA
>WNGL01006140.1_pt1 | contig 14211 bp, 17 predicted proteins | sample 5400591 | NCBI WGS metagenome assembly WNGL01 (sample SAMN13153377, study PRJNA577476) | soil metagenome | isolation source: 80 cm soil or saprolite under Garry oak tree replicate 1 | place: USA:California | collected 2016-06-15
ATGTTCACCGTGGGTATGCCCACTGCGGGGATCCTGTTCTTCATGTACGCAACGGTGCTGATCGCGGTGCCCACGGGCGTGAAGGTGTTCAACTGGCTCACGACCATGTGGCGCGGCTCGATGAGCTTCGAGACACCGATGCTGTTCGCCGTAGGCTTTATCTTCGTGTTTACCATGGGCGGGTTCACCGGCCTCATCCTCGCGATCATGCCGATCGACATCCAGCTGCAGGATACCTATTACGTGGTTGCGCATTTCCACTACGTCCTGGTGGCGGGGTCGCTCTTCTCGCTCTTCGCGGGATTTTACTTCTGGGTGCCCAAATGGACCGGCAGGATGTACGACGAGAAGCTCGGAAAATGGCACTTCTGGCTGTCGATGATCTTCTTCAACGTCACCTTCTTCCCGATGCACTTCCTGGGCCTGGCAGGTATGCCGCGCAGGATACCGGACTACGCGTTGCAGTTCGCCGGATTCAACGAGATCGCCTCGATCGGTGCGTTCGGCTTCGGGCTCTCCCAGATCCTGTTCCTGTGGATCGCCCTGAAAGTGACCGTGCTCGGGCGAGGTGAGAAGGCGGGGCAACGGCCTTGGGAGGGCGCCGACACGCTCGAGTGGACGCATCTGCCGAGTCCCGCTCCCTATCACAGCTTCCACGAGCAACCGGTGCTGGGATGACGCCCGAACGCGAGCAGCGGCGGAACAACCGCTGGACCGCGCTGGCGCTCGGCTCGATCGCGCTTGCCTTCTTCGTGGGGATCATGCTCAAGTACGTCATGCTCAAATGACACAGCAGACCGAGAATCGCGGGAAGGCCAACCGCAAACTGATGAATAGACTGTTGGTGGGCGTGGCCGTGATGTTCGGCTTCGGCTTTGCGCTCGTTCCGTTCTACGAGAGGATTTGCGAGGTGACGGGAATCCGGAACCTGTTTCAGCCGGAAGCTCTCGCGGCGCAGAACACTCAAGTGGACACCACGCGAAATATCTCGGTCGAATTCGACGCCAACACGCAACGCCTGCCCTGGACTTTCAAACCGCTCCAGGCCAGCGTGTCGGCACACCCCGGCGAGGTGACGCAAGTCGTGTACGAGGTCAGGAACACGCTCGAGCGGTCCGTGACGGGACAAGCCGTTCCGAGCTACAGCCCGCAACAGGCGGCGCCCTATTTCAGAAAGATGGAATGCTTCTGCTTCCGGCAACAGACGCTCGCCCCGGGCGAAGTGCGCAGGATGCCCGTGGTTTTCGTGATCGATCCGAAACTGCCGCCCGAGCTCAATACGGTCACGCTGTCCTACACCTTTTTCGAGGTGAACGGCGCGCGCGGGAGCGGAGGATGACGGCCATGGGGAGCGAGCAAACGCCGAAGTCCGCGTCGCCGCTGCAGCTCGCCAAGGCGGTGCTCTGGTCGTTTCTCGGCATCAGGGCGCGCGCGGCGCATGAGTCGGACGTGACGCAGCTGAAACCGGCGCAGGTGATCGTCGCCGGCCTCATAGGAGCCGCGATTTTCGTATTGAGCCTGGTCCTGCTGGTGAGGTTCATCGTCGGCAGCGCCGCGTAAGGAGAGGAGGCCAAGATGAGCGATCGCGCTCAGCACTACTACGTTCCGCAGCCGTCCCACTGGATGATCTTCGGATCGGCCGCCCTGCTTTGCATGGCGACCGGCGCGGCGGGCTGGCTGAACGGCTGGGAACCCGGGCGCTACATCGTATTTGGCGGGCTCGCCATCCTCGCCTTCATGATGGCGCGCTGGTTCGGCGACGTCGTCCGCGAGTCCGAGGGCGGCAAGTACGGGCGCTGGGAGGACGTTTCGTTCCGCTGGGGCATGAGCTGGTTCATCTTCTCGGAGGTCATGTTCTTTGCCGCCTTTTTTGGGGCGCTCTACTATGCGCGGCTCCTCGCCGTGCCCGACCTCGGAAGCATCGACAACAAGCTGCTCTGGCCGGATTTCGCCGCGCAATGGCCTTCGGCCGGGCCGGCCTTCAAGGATCCGTTCACGCCGATGGCGGCGTGGGGAATCCCGGCGCTCAATACGCTGCTGCTCCTCTCGTCGGGTGTTACGGTTACGGTCGCCCACTGGGCGCTGAAGGAGGGCAAACGCGCACAGCTCGCGCTCTTCATGTTCTTCACTGTGGTGCTCGGCGTCACCTTCCTTTGCTTCCAGGCCTATGAATACGGCCATGCCTATTCCGATCTCAACCTGAAGCTCTCGACCGGAGTCTACGGCTCGACCTTCTTCATGCTCACTGGCTTCCACGGATTCCACGTGACCCTCGGGACAATCATGCTGACCGTGATTCTCGCCCGTTGTCTCGCCGGGCACTTCAGGCCCGAGAACCATTTCGCGTTCGAAGCGGTCGCGTGGTACTGGCACTTCGTCGATGTCGTGTGGCTGGGCCTGTTCATTTTCGTGTACTGGCTTTAGGGAAGCGGTGCGCCGCACTTCGCATCCGGGTTTTTTGCCTCAGCCGATTTTGCCCGGGATGAGGCCGAAGTAATAACCGGCCATGAGCAGCAGGAACAGCGTCAGCGACAATCCGACACGCAGCGCGAGCGCCTTTACGGTGCGCTTGGACTGGCCGCCGTCGGTCACCAGAAAAAACAGCGCCGAGCCCAGGCTCGCCAGAATCGCGACGAACAACAGTATGACGACGATTTTCACGGCGCTGCGGCGGGAACCTTCTGCGCCGAGTGTACTCCTTGTGAAATCATGACGGGAATCCGCATCGGTGGGCGAATATTCCGTCCGGGGGTCGCATCGAGCATCGCGGCGGCGGGCTTCATGGCGCTCACGATTTCGCTCGGCAACTGGCAGACGCGGCGCGCCGAGGAAAAGCTCGAGCTCGGCCGCAGGCTCGACGACGCGGCCAGGGGGCCGGTGTTTTCGGTGCCTTTGGTGCGACTGGACGCCTCCGCCCTCGAGCGCCGGCGCGTCAGCGCACGCGGCCGTTTCGTCGCGCGCGCGGCGCTCCTCCTCGACAACAAGGTGCTGCACGGCGCTGCCGGCTATCACGTGCTGACACCGCTGAAGCTCGAAGGCGGCGAGGGGCTCCACGTCCTCGTCAACCGCGGCTGGATCGCGGCCGGCGAGCGTTCCAGGCTGCCTGCGGTCCCGACCCCGGAGAACGTGCAAACGATCGAAGGCATCGCGGTGGCGCCGAGCCGGCGCTTCATCGAGCTCGCCCCCGAAGCGGCTTCGGGTCCCTTGCGCCAGAACCTGGTTCCGGAGCGGGAGGAGAAGCGGCTCGGGCTCGGGCTTCAGCCGTTCGTGATCGAGCAGACGAGCGACGCTCAGGACGGCCTCGCGCGCGAATGGGAGCGTCCCGATACTGGCGTGGACCGGAATCGCAGCTACGCGCTGCAGTGGTATTCGCTCGCGGCGCTTGCCGCCGTCCTCTATGTCGTTCTCAGCTTCAAGCGAGCCGATTCCGGGCCCAACTGAGGACCGGCGTCGCGGCAGGCGCATCGCGTTTGTGATCCTCGCGTTTTGCGCCGCACCCACGGTCGCGGCCTGGCTCGCCTACTTCGTATGGCAGCCGCGGTCGCGGCTGAATTACGGCGAGCTGATCGAAGCCCGCGCCATCTCGGACCCCGAACTGAGGACCTTGGACGGCAGCCCGTTCCGGCTCTCGCAGTTGCGCGGCAGATGGGTGCTGCTGCAGATCGACTCCGGCGCCTGCGCCGAAGGCTGCAGGAAAAAACTCGTTTACATGCGCCAGGTGCGCCTCGCGCAGGGCAAGGACGCGGAACGAATCGAGCGAATGTGGCTGCTCGCTGACGCGGTGCCGCCCGATGCCGCGCTCTTGCGCGACCACGAGGGCCTGCGCGTTTTGCGCGAGCCGGGCAGAGCGTTCCTTGCGGAATTCCCTGCGGCGCGGGGCCCCTCCGATCACATCTACCTCTTGGACCCGCTGGGCAACCTGATGCTGCGATTCCCGGGCGATCCCGATGCACAAGGGATGATGAAAGACCTCGCGCGGCTGCTCAGGGCATCGCGCGTCGGTTAGAGCCGCAAGGCGAGCGTGATAAAATTTCCCTATGCAGCTCGCTTCGACCGCCGCCCGCTTCCGCGCGCGCGAATTCCTGAGCCTCACCAAGCCGCGCGTGGTGTCGTTGATCGTGTTCTGCGCGGTTATCGGCATGTTCCTCGCCGTTCCTGGAATGGTGCCACCGAAGCTTCTCCTCGCCGCGACCATCGGCATCTGGCTCGTGGCGGGCGCGGCGGCGGCGGTGAACTGCCTGGTCGAGCAGAGGATCGACGCGGTCATGACGCGCACTCGGGCGAGGCCCTTGCCCCGTGGGGAGCTCACGTCGCTTCAGACGCTTGCGTTCGCCGGCGCAGTCGGCGGAACCGGGCTGTGGATGCTGTACGCCCTCGTCAATCCGCTCACCATGTGGCTTACCTTCGCCACGTTCATCGGCTACGCCGTGGTCTACACGGTCTTGCTCAAACCCATGACGCCGCAGAACATCGTGATCGGCGGAGCCTCCGGGGCGATGCCGCCGGTACTCGGCTGGGCCGCTGTCAACGGCGAAGTCGCCCCCGAGGCGCTGCTACTGTTCCTCATCATTTTCGCGTGGACCCCGCCGCATTTCTGGGCGCTCGCGCTCTATCGCACCGAAGATTTCGCCAAGGCCGGACTCCCGATGCTGCCGGTCACGCACGGGCACCGCTTCACTCGGCTGTACGTGCTGCTCTACACGCTGATTCTGTTCGCATCGGCGCTGCTCCCTTTCGCCTACGGCATGAGCGGCTGGATCTATCTCGCCGCCGCAATCGTCTTGAACGGAATATTCCTGGGTTACGCAGTGCGCCTTTACGTGAACTACAGCGATGCGCTCGCGCGACGCACTTTCCGCTATTCGATCGCGTATCTTGCGGTGCTCTTCGCCGCGCTGCTCGTCGATCATCATTTTTTCAAGTGAATGCTTGCCTGCGGACGTGGGTCGGGCTTGTATTCACCGCATTCGCGCTTGCCGGCTGCGGCGGGTCGCGCCCTTCGTTCAAGAACACGGATGTCACGGGCGCCGACTACGGCAAGGATTTTGCGCTCACCGACCACACGGGCAAAGCGCGCACTCTTGCCGATTTCCGCGGCAAGGCGGTGGTGATGTTCTTCGGCTACACCCGCTGCCCGGACGTATGTCCGACGACACTGGCCGAGCTCAAGGCGGTAAAGGATCAGCTCGGCGAGGACGGCAAGCGGCTGCAGGTGCTATTCGTCACCGTCGACCCGGAGCGCGACACGCAAAAACTTCTCGCGAACTACGTACCGGCATTCGACCCCAGTTTTCTCGGGCTCTACGGCGATTCCGCTGCGACCGCCAGGGTCGCAAAAGACTTCAGGGTGTTCTATCAGAAATCGCCGGGAAAGACGCCCGACGGCTATACCGTGGATCACACCGCGGGCAGCTACGTGTTCGATCCGCAGGGGCGGCTGCGCCTGTTCGTGCGCCACGGTAACGCAGCCAACCTCGCAGCCGATGTCCGCATCCTGTTGAACGCGTCCGGCTGAGGTGCCAGGCAGCGATGAAAATCCTCGTCGTCGACGATTCCCCCACCATCCGGGCCGCGCTCAGGGGTTTGCTCGAGCGCATGGGCCACACGGTGGTCGAGGCGAGTGATGGCAAGGAGGCTTTGCAGATGTACCGCCAGGACCGGCCGGGCCTCGTGCTCATCGACGTCGTGATGCCGATCATGGACGGATACGAATCCGCGCGGCACATGCGCGAGACCAAGGCCGACGAGTGGGTGCCGATCATTTTCCTGAGCTCGAAGGAAGCCGATCAGGACCTGGATCGCGCGATCGAAGCGGGCGGCGACGACTATCTCGTAAAGCCGGTGAGCTTCGTCGTGCTGAACGCGAAAATCCGGGCGCTGCAGCGACTCGAATCCATGCGCACCAAGCAGCTCGAGATGTCGCGGGACCTCGCTTCGGCGAACCGCGAGCTCGAAAAGCTGTCACGGCAGGACGGGCTCACCGGAATTGCCAACCGGCGCTATTTCGACAGCTACTTGGTGACCGAGGTGCGGCGCGGCGCGCGCGAGCGGCAGCCCCTTTCGCTGATTCTCTCCGACGTCGATCACTTCAAGGCCTTCAACGACTGTTACGGCCACCAAGCGGGCGATGACTGTCTGCGGCGTGTGGCGGCGGCGCTCAGCTCTGCGGGCAGGCGTCCGGCGGACCTCGCCGCGCGCTACGGCGGAGAGGAGTTCGCAATGGTCCTGCCGGGGACCGTCCTGGATGGCGCGGTCGACGTGGCTCAGGCCGTGTCTCGAGTGATCGAGGGCTTGGCGATCCCGCACGAGCGCTCCGCAGTCGATCGGAAAGTCACCCTCAGTCAGGGAATCGTCTCGCTCACTCCGGAAAAGGAGACTTCCTCTGAGGACTTGATCCAGCGGGCGGACCAGGCGCTCTATCTGGCCAAGCAGCAGGGCCGGAACCGGTACGTCGTGTTCGGAGGAAAATAAAAAGCCGCGGGCCCGCCGCGGCTTCATGAGGACCGCCCCTCAACGTGCTTATGCCGCGGCGATCACGCTTTTCATTTTCGCGAGCGCTTTGGCCTCGATCTGGCGGATGCGCTCCGCAGAGACTTTGAATTCGGCGGCAAGCTCGTGCAGCGTCGCCGAGTCCTTTTCCCGCAACCAGCGAGCTTCGATGATGCGGCGGCTGCGCCCATCGAGACTCGACAGTGCGGCCTGCAGACCGCGCGCCCGCAGAGATTCGTCCTGCTTCGTCTCGAAGATCTCCGAGGGCTCCGGTGCGCGGTCGGCCAGGTAGGCGATCGGCGCATACGGCTCGTCTTCGTCGCTTGCCGGCTCGAGTGAAATCTCCTGGCCCGCGAGCCGCATCTCCATTTCGGCAACCTCCTCGGGCTTGACGCGAAGCTGCCTGGACATGGACCCGATCTCGGTTTGCGTCAACGGGGCGAGCGAGGGCTTCATGCTGCGAAGGTTGAAGAAGAGCTTTCGCTGCGCCTTGGTGGTGGCGACCTTCACCATGCGCCAGTTGCGCAGCACGAACTCGTGGATCTCGGCACGTATCCAGTGGACCGCGAACGATACGAGCCGTACCCCGCGTTCCGGATCGAAGCGCTTGACCGCTTTCATCAGGCCGATGTTGCCCTCCTGGATCAAGTCTCCTTGCGGCAGTCCGTAACCCATGTAGCCGCGGGCGATGGCGACCACCAGGCGAAGGTGCGAAAGCACCAGCTGGCGCGCCGCTTCGACGTCATTCTCCAATCTGAATTTGCGTGCGAGGCTGCGCTCTTCCTCGAACGAAAGGAGCGGAAAACGATTCACGGCCTGGATATAGCTTTCCAGGCTTCCTACGGGTACGGGCAGCGACATTGTGCGAGTCATCTGTTGTTTCCTCCTGCGTTATTGCCAGAACGGCGATTTTAGCACTCTCGGTTTTAGAGTGCTAAAGGCCGGGCCCGGTTCCCGGAAGCCGATGCCCTAGAGGGTTCTTCCCGAAGCAGGCCCAGATTCAGCCTAGTCTCGGTCCGCTTCGAGTAAGTGTCTACTCACTGATAGATAGGCACCCAGCCAACCCAAGGCGACGGCGGCACCCAGCGCCGAGATCATTTCGTTCGGGGTCGGGAATCTCAGGCGAATGTTCGAGCCATACAGGTACGCGAGGTCCGCGAGGTCGCGATTGAGGACCGTGAGCCCGGAAAGCACGATCGCCAGGGCGGCGATCCCTCCGAACAGGCCGAGAAGCGAGCCGAGATAGAAAAAGGGCCGGCGGATGTAGGCGTGCGTTGCGCCGATCAGACGGCACAGCTCGATCTCGTCGCGCTGAGTGAGGATCTGCAGGCGGATGGTGTTGAAGGTCACCGCCACGAGAGCGAGGCCGAGCAATGCCGAGAGCAGGGACACAGCGGTTCTCCCCAGGCGCAACAAGGCATCGAGGCGTCTCACCCACGCCGAGTCCGCCTGAACGTGGGCGACCTTCGGGAGCGACTTGAACTCGAGTTCCAGTCGGTCCGCGAGCGCAGGATCGCTCCCGGAAAGCGTCACCACGAACGCATCCGGCAGCGGATTTTGCGGCAGGCTCGTGATCACCTCCTTCATCCCCGCGACGCGATTGAGCTCAACGAGCGCTGCGTCCCGGGACACGAAACGCACCGCGCTCACGCCCCTGGCGCCTTTCAGCTGCGCTTCGACGGCGGCGATCTCGGCCTTCGCAGCGTCCCTCGCGAGGAACACGGAGAGCTGCGGATCGACCGAGGCGTTGCGGGACAGGGACTCGAAATTGCCCAACACGCAATAGACCCCGAACGGGAGCGCGAGCGCGACCCCGATAGCGAGGACGTTGAGCGTCGTGGCAAACGGAGACCGAGCCAGGCGCGCGAGCGTCTGCGCGAGACTCAAGCTGTGGTGTTGCAGCCAGGCCCTCATTGGAGCTTGCCGTGGTCGAGCGTCAGGACGCGCTTGCGGTACTTGCCGACCAATTGTCGATCGTGCGTGGCCACCAGCACGGTGACTCCGACCTGGTTGAAGGCGCTGAACATCTCCATGATCTCATCCGCGTAAGCGGCGTCCAGGCTGGCGGTGGGCTCATCGGCGAGGAGGATCGCCGGCCGGTTTACGACCGCGCGCGCGACGCACAGGCGCTGCTGCTCGCCCCCCGAGAGCGCGACGGGGTTGGCTTTTTCGCGCTGGAGCAATCCGACTTTGTCGAGGGCGGCGCGCGCGCGCCGCGCCGCCTCGCGGTACGGCTGCCCGGTCACGACGAGCGGCAGCATGACGTTGTCGAACACGCTCCTGTCGAAGAGCAGCTTCTGCCCCTGGAACACGAGGCCCAGATTGCGCCGCAGGTAGGGGATCGCCGCCGGCCGCAAGGCCGAGAGATTCTGGCCGTTGACGAGCACCGCGCCGCCGTTGGCGCGCTCGATCGCGGCGATCAGCTTGAGGAGCGTCGTCTTGCCGGCACCGGAGTGGCCGGTGAGGAAAAGCATCTCCCCCGGTTCGACCGTGAAGCTGACCAATCTGAGCGCCTCGAATCCCCCCGGATAGCGCTTGCTGACCTGGCGGAGCGAGATGATGGGCACGCCGCCGGTCAATCGAGAAGCGCCGAAACGAACTCGTCGGCGGCGAACGGGCGCAGATCGTCGGTCCCTTCGCCGACGCCTATGAATCGGAGCGGCAGAGAACGCTGCCGGGCGATTGCGCACACCACGCCGCCCTTGGCGGTGCCGTCGAGCTTGGTGAGAATGAGTCCCGTGAGGCCGAGCGCGTCGTCGAAGGCCCTGACCTGGTTGAGCGCGTTCTGGCCCGTGTTGGCGTCGAGCACGAGCCATACCTCGTGAGGCGCACCGGGTTCCGCCTTGGCGATGACTCGTTTGATCCTGCTGATCTCCTCCATGAGGTGCAGCTGCGTGGGCAGCCGTCCGGCCGTGTCGGCGATGACCACGTCGATCCCGCGCGCGCGCGCCGCGGCGACCGCGTCGTAGACCACTGCTCCGGGATCGCCGCCCGATTGGGCGACGACCACGACGGAGTTTTTCTCGCCCCAAGCGGCGAGTTGCTCGCGCGCTGCGGCGCGAAAGGTGTCCCCCGCAGCGAGCAGCACCGAGAGACCTCGATTCTGGAAGTATCTCGCGAGCTTGCCGATCGAGGTCGTCTTACCCGCGCCGTTGACTCCTGCGAGCATGATGATGCGCGGTTTCTTGCCGGATAGATCGAGCGCCTGCTCGAGGGGCGCAAGCAGCTCGACGAGCATTTCCCGCAACGCGAACTTCAGCTGTTCCCCAGTCTTGACTCGGCTCGCGCGCTCGCGCAGAGCCGAGAGCAGGAACCGCGTTGCCTCGGCGCCGGCGTCGCTCGCGAGCAGGGCGGACTCGATCTCCTCGAGGAGCGCCGGATCGACGGTTCGGTCGCTGAAGAGTCCCGAGAGCCGCGAGCGCGTTATTCCGAGCCCGTCCCTGAGCCGGGTGACCCAGGAGACCTCTCCGCGGGCGATCTTGGAAGACAATTCGAGCATGGGCAAAGGAAAAAACGAATAGGCCAACCGCTATAGAATAGCGCTGGATTTTAGCATCCGTCGCAATGGCCCCCGCACGCGCCGCCTTTCTTGCCCTCGCGCTCGCTTCGAGCGCGCAGGCGAACCCGCACGAGTTCACCCTGGCGAACGGCTTGCGCCTGATCGTGAAGGAGGACCACCGCGCACCCACCGTCGTCCATCAGGTGTGGTATCGAGCGGGCAGCATGGACGAGTCACCCGGCGCGACCGGTGTCGCGCACGTGCTAGAGCACATGATGTTCAAGGGGACCCGGCGCTTCGGCCCGGGCGAGTTCTCGCGGCTCCTCGCGGAGGCGGGCGGGCGCGAGAACGCTTTCACTTCCACGGATTTCACCGTCTACCACGAGCAGGTGCACCGCGACCGCCTGCCCCTGGCGATGCGGCTCGAGGCCGACCGCATGGTGAACCTCGTGATCCGCCCGGAGGAGTTCGCGCGGGAGATCAAGGTGGTGATGGAGGAACGTCGGCGCAGTTACGAAGACCGCCCGCGTTCGCTTCTGATCGAAAATCTCCTCGCGACGGCTTTCGCCGCGCATCCCTACAAATGGCCGACCATCGGCTGGATGCAGGACCTGGAGAACATGAACTGGCGGGATGCCCGGGCGTGGTACAAGCAGTGGTATACGCCCAGCAACGCCGTCGTCGTCGTGGTCGGCGACGTCGAGCCGCAGAAGGTGCTCGCCCTGGCGCGGCGTTATTACGGCGCGCTCGCGCAGAAAGCGATCGCGGAGCGCAAAGAGCTCGGCGAACCGGTCCAGCGGGGGCTGAAGCGCGTTATCGTGAAGGCCCCGGCGGAACTGCCCTACGTGCGCCTGGGCTACAAGGCGCCGGTGCTGCGCGACATGGCAAAGGACTGGGAGCCGTTCGCGATCTCGCTTCTCGCGGAGCTCCTCGGCGGAAGCGACGCGGCGCGCCTGCACCAGGTCCTGGTGCGCGAGCGGCGCATCGCCACTTCCGTGAGCGCGGACTACGAAATGATCTCGCGCGGCCCTGGAATGCTGTTCGTGGAAGCGGCGGCCGCGCAGGGCCGCAGCGGTGCCGAGCTAGAGGCCGGCGTGCGCGAAGTCATCTCTGGAATCGCGGTCGACGGCGTCACTGCCGAGGAGTTGAACCGGGCAAGGGTCCAGCTGCTCGCCCAGCTCGTCTACAAGCGCGACTCGTTTTTTGCGCAGGCGCTCGAGCTCGGGGAACTGGAGTCGAGCGGACTCCCCTTCCGCGCCGCCGATCGCATTCCCGAGCGCTTGAAGGCGGTCACCGCGGAACAGATCCAGGCCGCCGCGGCGCGTTACCTCCTCGACGACGGACTGACGGTCGCCGTGCTCGACCCGCAGCCCTTGAATCCGCGCGCGGCGAGCGCCGCCGCTCCTGGAACGAAACGCTGACCATGCGCCGCGCCCCCCTCTGGGTCCTGATGACCCTCGCCCTTGCCGCGCCGGCCGAGGCGGGAGTGAAAATCGATCACTGGACCGCGCAATCGGGAGCGCGGGTCAACTTCGTCGAGAGCCATGCCCTGCCGATCGTGGACGTCGCGGTCGAGTTCGCGGCGGGCAGCGCCTACGATTCGCGCGAGCAAGCGGGGCTCGCACGGCTCACGCTCGCGATGCTCAAGGCGGGCTCGTCCCGTTATTCGGAGACCGAGGCGAGCCGGCGCATCGCCGATGCGGGCGCGCAGCTGCGGGAGAATTTCGACCTGGATCGCGCCGGCTTCGCGCTGAGGAGCCTGTCCTCCGAGGCCGAACGAAAGGCGGCGACGCAAACTCTGGCCGACATGCTGCAGACGCCGCGCTTTCCGGCGGAGGCCTTCGAGCGCGAGAAAGCGAGCGCAATCGCGAACGTGCGCGAGGCCGAAACGCTGCCCGGCGAGGTCGCGGAGCGGCGCCTGTATGCGCTCATGTATCCGGCGCATCCCTACGGAATCAGCGAGACCCCGGAGACGCTTGTCTCGATCAGGCGCGAAGACCTCGAGCGCCACTACCGGGCCCATTACGGTTCCGCGCGCGCGGTGGTCACGATCGTCGGCGATCTGGACCGCGACGCCGCGAGGGCGCTCGCCGAGGAGCTGACCTCGAGTCTTTCGAAAGGCGACGGTTCCGCTCTGCAGCCCGTCGCGGCGCCGGCCGCCGGGGCGACGCTGCGCGTGGCGCATCCGTCCACCCAGAGCCACGTGCTGCTGGGCGTCGCCGCGCTGACCCGAGCCGACCCGGACTACTTTCCGCTCTTCGTCGGCAATTACTCTTTGGGAGGCGGGGGATTCATGTCGCGTCTCTTCAGGGAAATACGCGAGAAGCGTGGCTACGCGTACAGCGCCTACAGTTATTTCCGGCCCTACGAACGCGAGGGACCGTTTCTGGTGGGATTGGAGACGCGGCGCGACCAGGCGCGCGAGGCGCTCGGGCTGGCGCGCTCGGTTGTCGATGAATTTGCGAAACACGGTCCCACGGAAGCTGAGCTGAGAGCGGCGAAAAAGAGCCTCGTCGGCGGCTTTCCCCTGCGCATCGACACCAACCGCAAGGTCCTCGAGCAGATCGCCACGATCGGTTTCTACAGGCTGCCGCTCGACTGGCTCGATGAGTTCCCGGCCCGAGTGCAGGGGGTGACCCTCGCGCAGGTCAAGAGCGCCTTTGCGCGGCGCATCGCTCCCGAAAAGCTCTCGATCGTCGTCGTCGGTGCGCAGGACTAGACCCAACACCGTCCGGATCATCGGGGGTCTGTGGCGCAGCCGCCTCATCGAATTCCCCGATGCGGCGGACTTGAGACCGACGCCGGACCGCGTGCGCGAGACCCTGTTCAACTGGCTCGGCCGGGACCTGAGCGGCATGGTGTGCCTCGACCTCTTCGCGGGCAGCGGCGCGCTCGGCTTCGAGGCGCTTTCGCGCGGCGCGGCTTCGGTCATCATGGTCGAGAAGAATCCCGCGGTGCTGCGCGCCTTGCGCGACAATGCGCAAAAGCTCGGCGCAACGGGACTGACGGTCGTCCGCGGCGATGCGCTAGAATTCGTCCGCGGCGCGCGCTCCCGATTCGACGTCGTTTTCGTCGATCCGCCGTACCGTCTGGGAATGCAGGTCGCGGCGCTCGGTCTGTTGCGCGGGCTTCTCGCCGAAGGGGGGCGGGTGTACATGGAAGGCGACTCCGCCTTCGAAGCGCCTCGGGGCTGGGCTATTTTCAGGCGCGCGCGCGCGGGAAACGTGCATTTTCATCTTCTGGCGAGGGAGGCTGATGATCAAGGCGGTGTATCCGGGAACGTTTGATCCGATCACGCGGGGCCACGAGGACCTGGTGCGGCGCGCCGCAGCGCTCGTCGGCGAAGTCGTGGTAGGCATCGCCGCCAGCCAGACGAAGCGTCCGTTTTTCACCCTGGAGGAGCGCGTGCACCTCGCGCGCGAGGTTCTCAAGCCGTACCGCAACGTGAAGGTCGAGGGCTTCCGGGGACTGCTCATGGATTTCGTGCGAGGACAGAAGGCCCAGGTGGTTCTGCGCGGCTTGAGGGCGGTGTCGGACTTCGAATACGAATTTCAAATGGCCGGGATGAACCGCAATCTCTACCCGGACGTCGAAACGATATTCTTGACTCCGGAGGAGCAATACCAGTTCATCTCGGCGTCCATCGTTCGCGAGATCGCCGCTCTGGGCGGCGATGTGGGCAAGTTCGTGCAGCCGCTCGTCGCGCGCGCTCTCGCCGCAAAGGTCGGGAAGCGACGGAAGTAAGCCGCCGCCTCATTTCTTCTGACAGGCCGCGCAGAAGAAGCTGGAGCGCTGGCCCATCCGCGACACCCGGATCGCGGCCCCGCAAACCCGGCACGGAAGCGCGGCGCGGTCGTAGACGTAGTAGTGCTGCTGAAAATACCCCGAGGAGCCGTCGGAGTGCATGAAGTCGCGCAGGCTCGATCCGCCGGCGGCTATCGCAGCCAGAAGAATGTCCCTCACGGCGGCAACCAGTCGCTCGCAGCGTGCGCGGGAAAGACGCCCGGAGCGCGCGCGCGGATGGATGCCCGCCCTGAACAGGCTTTCGTTCGCGTAAATGTTTCCTATGCCCACCATGACGTTCGCGTTCATCAACAGCTGCTTGATGCCGACGTCGCGGCCGCGCGTGGCCCGATAGAGGAACTCGGGCGAGAAATGCTCGCCGAGCGGCTCGACGCCGAGCCGCGCGAGCAAGGGATGGCGGAACGCGTCGCCGTCTTTCC
>WNGL01006141.1_pt1 | contig 14209 bp, 12 predicted proteins | sample 5400591 | NCBI WGS metagenome assembly WNGL01 (sample SAMN13153377, study PRJNA577476) | soil metagenome | isolation source: 80 cm soil or saprolite under Garry oak tree replicate 1 | place: USA:California | collected 2016-06-15
CCTCGGTGAGCCGGAGGGTTCGGAGGGCGTCGTCGTCCGTCCGGGAGGGAAAGATCGAGCAGTCGCTGAGGACCCGCAGCAAGCGAGCCCCGAGCGCGTCGTCCTCCGAGACGAGGAGGACGGTTCTCACGCGGGCACTCGGGTTCGCTCGACGAGGAGCGTAGAGTCGTCCCCATCCGAGAGGTCGGCCACTCGTACGGTGAACTCGTTGTGAGTGTCCATCGCTGCGAAGGCATTTAAGCACAGGTTCAAGAAAAGTTGCTCCAACTGAGACGCATTGCCAGGCGCGGGCCAAGGGCTGCTATCTATCCGGCGCAGGCGGATGCTGCCCGTGTCGAGTTGGGGCTGCAGCAGCTCGAGCGCGTCACGGATGGGCCTGATAGCCACCGAAATCATAGTGTCAATGACCGGATACCCTACTCTGCGCAAGCTCCATAGCTCCTACAGCAGCAGGGAATTCAACCACTATCGTCGTTCCCTGGCCCTTGATGTTATTTTCTGCACGGATCGATCCTCGGTGGGCATCAGTGATGCTGTGACAAATTGCGAGCCCAAGACCCGAGCCTCGACTCTTCGTTGTGAAGAATGGGTCGAAGATCTTCGGCTTAATCGCGTCCTGAACTCCAGGGCCGGTGTCAGATACTTCTGCGGTGATCCAGTCCCCGGTGGTCCTCTCGGCGATCCGAACCCTCACCGTAAGGTCGCCTCCTTGTCCCATAGCCTCGATCGCATTTAGGAACAGGTTTAAGAAGAGCTGTTTGAGCTGATCGGACACCACCGAAACAAATTGCGGGGCATCTGGGAGGTACCGATGCACCGTCGTCCCAGACTGTTCAAACTGAGCGCGTAGAAGTGAGAGTGTTTCGAGGATCGGTTCGCGTATATCGACCGGGCCGATCCCTTCGCGTGAAGGAGCTGCAAGATCCCGGAGTCTTCCGACAAGTCCATCAATGCGGTCGATTTCCTTAATGACTACCCCAGAGAAGTCGTCCCGGAAGTCAGAGTCAGAAAAGCGCTCCGGAAGAAGCTCAGCGAACGTCTTTATGGCGACAAGCGGGTTCTTGATCTCGTGAGCAATTCCAGACGCTAGGGTTCCCAGCGATGCCAGACGCTCTGCCCGTCGCTTCTCACCCTCGAGCGCCTTAACATTGGATAGGTCGCTGAAAACGATTAGAGCTCCGATGATGCCTCCGCGATTGTCCCTTAGAGCGGAACTTGAGCATACGAGCGGTGTTCTCCCGTGTCCTGAACCAGGGAGCGTTGCTTCTTCCTGTAGTCGAGGTTCACCATCGGCAAGAGTGGCTCGAAGTTGCCCAGCGAGCGCCCGAGGCAGCTCGTCGACCTTCATAGTCTGAAGGACTTGTCGCGGAAAACCTGTGAGCCGTTCCGCCGTGGAGTTCGACAAGACGACACTGCCGTTTTGGTCGATCGTGACAACACCGCTGTCCATTGTTCGGAGGATGTTCTCCACGTATTCGTTGACCAAGACCACTTGCTGATATAGCTGCGCGTTCCTGACGGCTATCGCGGCTTGATTTGTGATCGTGGTGAGAAGTTCGACGTCTTCGACGAAATATGCGTCTCCCGAGAGCTTCCGCCCTAATACAATGAATCCGATCAGCTGATTTTCTGAGAACATCGGAAGCACGAAGTCGCCCCGAAGCTGTATCAAATCCGCCACTGCCGCGTGCGCCTCCTCACCATCCCAAGACCTTCCCATTTCGTCTCTGAGCAGTGGTCGCCGGATGATCCCAAGAAATGATGGGAGGGGACTGTTTGATTGGATAGTTTTGTATTTCTCATTATCAGGGCTTTCATTGAAAGCACGTTCGACGGCACGGCTAAACGTGTTGCCTCCGGGCCCGCAAACATAAACGGATATGAGATCAGGCCGCAGGGTCTGCTGGGCGACATTGCAGACATACTCAAGGAGAGACTGGAGGTCTAGATTGGCTCCGATCGTCCGGCTGGCCTCACGAACGATTTGCTGGTAGCTATACCTCTCGCGATAGAGATATCTGTCCACAGAATTCTGGATCCAGCCCTTTAGGGGTTGGAATGCAAGCGCGACTGCGAGTGCGATTACAACCTCGGTAGCGAGGGGAATGTCGTGACGGTTCACACCCATCAAGCGAGTTAGCATGGCCAGTAGAGCTGCGAACACACCTCCTGCCACGCTGGCTGCGATTAGGTAGACAATACCCCGTCGAACAACAAGCCGGATGTCCATCAGACGGTGACGAATGATGGCGTGAGCCGAAAAGGAGACCACAAGAAGAGCAAAGTATGGGCCAAGAACGCTATATGTAGAGGTCTTCGTAACGAGTGGTATGAGCAAGTTAGTCGTAATGGCGCCCACCCCACCGAGCAAGATCCCGAGGAGCAGATACCAAAGTTGGAGACGTTTCAAACCTGACGACGACCGGATGGTCCTCCAAAGGGTGAAGAGCGCGAACAAAAAACAAGCCAAAAAATAGAGTCCAAATGCCCTGTGAAGCGGGCCATACACAAAATTTGTACGACCTGACGTGACTTGCGCCCCAGCCACGATCCAGGCCGTCAGCGACGAGCACACAAAGAGGGCGCAGAATACTCCAGGTATGAATGCCAGAGAGCTTCTCGTGTGCTGATCATCGGAGAACGCGCGAAAGAATGACAAAAGCGAAAAGGGAATGCAGGATGCGAACGCAAATCCGAGGCGTCCGAGCCAAATCGTGACTGTGGGATCCTGAGAGGACAACGAGAGGTAAATGCTCACAATCCAACCTGCAATCGCGAGGGCTGACAATGCAAAGCGCCTGTTCACGGCCGCTCGGCGATTATTGAAAAGCACAAGGAACGCCAAAGCCAACAGCGCGATAAACAGAACGAGGATGCCGAGACCCTGAAGGGTCATGACCTTTGCCGCTAATCCAATGTGTCGAGACGCCGAATCACCAACGCCGACACACTCCCTCCAAAGCTGTGGCCGTTCATCAACACACGACGAATACGGGCTGTACGAGTGACGTTTGGAACGTAGTCAAGATCGCACCGAGGATCTGACACTTCCTGGTTAATCGTAGGAGGCACCTGCTGGTGTTGGATTGAGAGACATGCCGCCACCGTCTGAATCGCTCCTGCAGCAGAAACCGGCTGGCCTATCATCGATTTTATAGAAACGACTGGGATCTTGTAGGCGTGAGCGCCTAGTGCCTCCTTGAAAGCGTTCGAATCACACACGTCGTAGTCAGGAAGAGAACTTCCATGAGCGTTTATGTGATCAATGTCTGAGGGAATGAGATTCGACGCCCGGATTGCTCCGCTAATTGCCCGGGCCAGCATCTTGCCGGACAAGTCTCCCTTCCGCATGCCGACAGCCTCACTAGCGCCCTCATGACCGAGAACCTCGGCATAGATATGAGCTCCACGATCTAGAGCGAAGTCGAGTTCCTCGAGCACAAGCGTGCCTGCGCCCTCGGCCATGACGATTCCATCTCGGAGTGCATCGTACGGTCGGGAAGCTTTCTTTGGAGCGTCGTTCCGCTTCGTGAGCGCTCCGAGTGCGCAAAACGCGCCAAATGCCAACGGGAAAATAGGTGCATCACACGCCCCAGCAACTGCTACCTTCACCTGGCCTGAGCGAATCTGGGTTGCCGCAATTTGTATGGCATCGAGTCCAGTGCAACAATTAGACGATACTGAAATTGCGGGACCGTGAATTTGAAACTCGATCGCAAGATAGCTCGAGGGCGCATGCGGTGGATATTCCAGGGCTGACCAGGAGTCGATGGACTCCGGCCCCTTGTTCAATAGAATCTCCATGGCGTCTGCGGCAATATCTCCACCGCCTGCGACTGAGGTTCCATAGCAAATAGCTGCTTGGCTAGATAGCGACGGAGTAATCGCTAGGCGGGCGTCTTCTAGACCCATCCGTGTCGCAGCAACTGCGAACTGGGAGAAACGCCCCATCGTCCGAGCCCTTCGAACATTAATGAAGTCGAACGGCCTAAAGTCTTTCACTTCAGCGGCGATATGGCATGGGTATGTAGACGGGTCGAATGCGGTGATGTAGTCCACGCCGGACTTGCCGGCTATGAGGGCATCCCAGAAGGCATCCTTGCCGATGCCGTTCGGCGCGACGACCCCGAGGCCAGTAATCACCACCCGACGGGTCTTCTGCATGCGTCTGCTTTCTCCCTCCGACTCTGGTTGGAAGCTCCCATAAGGGTGGGGCGGGAGGGGACTAACGTACCATAAATACAGGGGACTCCGAGCATTGCGGCCTTTGGTCCATGTCGGTAGAATGATCGGCATCTATGAGCGGAAAGCTAACGCGCCGGGCATTCTTGGCCGCTCCCCTGCCTCTGTTGTTGGCTCCCCGGCTTGCCCGGGCCCAGGCCCCGGCCAAGAATCTCCAGCGTCGGGTGTACGACTTTGCCGTCGATGTCGGCGTAATGTGGGACTTTTTCACGTTCGCCGTGGCGGGCACCGTGACGGAGGAGATCGATCTGGCTGCTGGTCGTTACCGCATGGTGCTTGCAGGGGAGGGCAGTAGCATTACCGCCCATACGGAGGCGAGTGGGGTAATCCGAGAAGGTCGGTTCGTGCCCGTCGAGACCCATAGCCGGAGCACCGTCCGCGGCCGGGAAGGCACGCTGCACCTTCTCTACGATTACGATCGGGGAACCGTCGAATACCACTCGGTGGGCCACACGTTCTTCCTCGGCCGGCGGCGGCAGGTGGACGATACCCTCAAGCTGCCGGCGGGCCAGCGCGTGGACGACCTGCTTTCCGCCGAGCTCAACCTGGGTGCCAACAAGCTCGACCAGGACCCGGACGGCACCTACCGCACCCTCATCGTTCGGCGATCCCGGGCAGAAAACGAAGGGCCCGACGACGTGTCGCCAAGCGGCTACCGGGCCGAGCTGGTCCCGCTGCGCTTCCGACTCACGCCGGATGCTGCGACGGGCCGGCTCAACGCGCTGATCGACATCACGGGCTTCTCCTCCTGGGCGCGCCGGAACGAGCCCGCGCGCGTCACCTTCACCCCCGACCGGCGGCTCGAGACGGTCCAGTCGAAGCTCATCCTCGGCACCACCCTCAAGGTTCGCATCAAAGCCGCGGCCTAGGAGGTCGACCATGGGCCACGACCTCGTCGGATTGGGCGAAGTCATGCTGCGCCTGGCCGCGCCGCCTCCGCTTCGCCTCGATCAAGCCCTCTCGCTCGACGTGCAGATCGGCGGCTCCGAGGCCAACGTGCTGGCCGCGGTGTCCCGGCTCGGCCTGCGCACCGGGCTCATCACGGCGCTGCCTGCCGAGCACGCGTGGGGCGATCGCACGGTGCGAGAGCTGTGGGGACACGGCGTGGATTGCGCCGGGGTCCTGCGGCGGCCGGGCAGTCGGATGGGCCTGTACTTCCTCGAGTACGGTCCGCCCCCGCGCGCCGTGCGGGTGCTCTATGATCGGCGGGAATCGGCCCTGAGCCAGCTCGTGCCGGACGAGGTGGATTGGGGGCTCGTGCGCGACGCGCGGATGGTGCACCTGTCGGGGATCACGCCGGCCTTGGGAGAGAATCTGCGGGCCGTCATCCGCCGGGCTTGCCGGGAGGCCCAGGAGGCAGGCGTGCCCATCTCCTTCGACGTCAACTATCGATCGCGTCTGTGGTCGGCCAAAGAGGCGCGCGATTTCCTCGCAGAAATCCTGCCCGCCGTCCGTTATCTCTTCATCGGATCGGATGACGCCGCGACGGTCTTCGAGCTGGCGGGCACGCCGGAAGCCATGCTGAACGGACTCAGGAAGATCGCGCCGGCGGCCACCATCGCGCTCACGATGGGCGAGGCGGGCTCTGCGGCCCTCGCGGGGTCGGTCGTCCATCGCCCCTCGCGGCTCTACACCGTCACCACGGTGGATCGCGTGGGGGCGGGGGATGCCTTTGCCGCGGGCTTTCTCTGGCGCGTGCTGACGGGCCGCTCGGTGCAAGAGGCCATCGACGCGGCGACGGCGCTGGCCGCGCTCAAGTGCACCATCTGGGGCGACATCGCGCTCGTTCGAGCCGTCGAGGTCGAAGAGCTCCTGGCGTCGGCGAGCACCGAGATTCGCCGCTGACCGTCGGGCGCTGGCGCGTCCCGACTCCCTGCTTGTACGCCGGTGCTATAGTGCCCGCAAGGGAGGAATCTCGCTCGTGAGAACCATCGCGCTGCTCGCCGTCTCGAATGTCTTCATGACCTTTGCCTGGTACGGCCACCTGAGGTTTCGACAGGCCCCGCTGTACCTCGTCGTTCTCGTCAGCTGGGGCATAGCCTTCTTCGAATATTGCTTCCAGGTGCCTGCGAACCGCTTCGGATACGGCGCCTTCACCGCCGCCCAGCTCAAGATCATCCAGGAAGTGATCACCCTCGCGGTGTTCGTGGTCTTTTCCCTGTTCTATCTCAAGGAAGCTTTCCGGTGGAACTACGCGGCGTCCTTTGCCTGCATCCTGGGCGCCGTCTACTTCGCCTTCCGGTTCTGATGGCGGAAGCCCCGCGCGGCGCCGAGCGCATCCTGGAGGGGCTGACGGAGCCCCAGCGCGAGGCGGTCACGCATGGGGCGGGGCCCCTCCTCATCATCGCGGGCGCGGGCACCGGCAAGACCACGGTGATCACCCGGCGCATTGCCCATCTCATCGCCACGCGCCAGGCGCGTCCCTCGGAGGTGCTCGCGCTGACCTTCACGGACAAGGCCGCGGCCGAGATGGAGGAGCGGGTGGACACGCTCGTGCCCTACGGCTATGCCGATGTGCAGATCTCGACCTTTCATGCCTTCGGCGACCGCTTGATCAAGGAAAATGCGCTCGAGCTCGGTCTCACGCCCGATTTTCGCGTGCTCACCCGCGCCGAGCAGGTGATCTTCGTGCGCGATCATCTCTTCGAGCTTCCCCTCAGGCACTTCCGCCCGCTGGGCGATCCCACGCGGCACATCCAGGCCCTGATCACGCTCTTCAGCCGCCTCAAGGACGAGGACGTGGGGCCCGAGGAGTACCTGACGCACGCCGAGGGTTTGCTGGCCGCGGCCGCGGAGGAGGCGGCGCGGCTCGAGGCCGAAGAGCACGTCGAGCTCGCGCGGACCTTTGCCCAGTACCAGACGCTGATGGCCAGGCTCGGCCAGATCGACTTCGGCGACCAGATCGTCGAGGTCCTGCGGCTGCTCCGCACGCGGGCGCACGTGCGCAAGCGGTGCCAGGATCGCTACCGCTTCGTGCTCGTGGACGAGTTTCAGGACACCAACTACGCGCAGTTCGAGCTGGTGAAGCTTCTGGCCGCCCGGCATCGCAACGTGACCGTGGTGGGTGACGACGACCAGGCCATCTTCCGCTTCCGGGGCGCTTCCATGAGCAACATCCTCGATTTCGGCCGGACGTATCCCGACGCCAAGAAGGTGGTGCTGCTGGAGAACCGGCGCTCGCCGCAGGCGGTCCTCGACGCGGCCTACGAGCTGATCCAGCACAACAATCCTGACCGCCTCGAGGTCGCCCAGGACATCGACAAGAAGCTCGTCTCCCGAGGGCCCGACGGCGCGCGCCGGGAGGGCGTGCCGCCGAGACATCTCGCTTTCGACACGGTGTCGAGCGAATCCGACCGGATCGCCGAGATGATCGTCGAGGAGCACGGGGCGGGGCGCCCCTACCGGGAGATGGCCATTCTCGTGCGCGCGAACAACGATGCGGACATCTTCCTTCGCGCCCTCAACCTTCGGGGCGTCCCGTGGACGTTCTCGGGCAACGCGGGGCTGTATGGACGGCCCGAGATCCGGCTGCTCATCGCCTTCCTCCGCACGGTCGCCCATCCGGACGATTCCGTGAGCCTGCATTACCTGGCCTCCTCGGACATCTACCAGGTGCCGATCTTCGACCTGACCGAGTGCGCCACTTATGCCGACCGTAAGAACCGCTGGCTCTTCCACGTGCTCCGAGTGGTGCCCGACGAGGTGCGTGTGGGCGAGGAGGGCGCGGCGGCCATTCGCCGGCTCATCGCCGACCTCGAGCGCTACATGGAGCTGGCGCGCGAGACGCCCACGGGCGAGCTGCTCTACCAGTTCCTCGTCGACTCGGGCTTGATGACCCGCTACGCCAAGGCCCCCGCCGAGCAGGAGCAGGAAGTGCAGAACGTGAGCAAGTTCTTCACGCGCATCCGGGACGCTGCCCGGGTGCTGCAGTACGACAACATCCGCGAGTTCGTGAACCACCTCGACGCGCTGATCGACGCGGGCGAGGACCCGGCGGTGGCCGAGGCGGACACGGACACGCCGGCCGTGCCCGTGCTGACCGTGCACAAGGCCAAGGGGCTCGAGTGGCCCGTCGTGTTCCTCGTCAACTGCGTGCAGAACAAGTTCCCCTCCGTGCGCCGCTCGGATGCCATCGAGATGCCGCCGGGCCTGATCAAGGACACGCTGCCCACGGGGGACTTCCACCTCCAGGAAGAGCGACGTCTCTTCTACGTCGGCATGACGCGGGCCAAGGAGGCGCTCTACCTCACGAGCGCCGAAGACATGGGCGGCAAGAAGAACTGGAAGGCCAGCCAGTTCATCCTGGAGGCCCTCCGACTGCCCAAGGACGCGACCCGCCCGTTCAAGGCGCGGGCCGCGGAGGAGCTTCAGCGCCATGCCTCGCCGCCCGCGCACGAGGGCGTCTTCGCCGATGCGCTGCCGCCGGACGCGGAGCTCACGGTCAGTCACCACCAGGTGGACGACTACGTCACCTGTCCGCTCAAGTACCAGTACGTGCACATCAAGCGCATCCCCCTCCGCCAGCATCACAGCGTGGTGTACGGCAGCGCGCTCCACAAGGCCGTGGAGTTCTATCTGAGGCGCCGCGGCGTGGGGAACTTCACCTCGCTCGAGGACTTCCTGAAGGCCTTCGACGATGCCTGGCGCAACGAGGGCTTCCTCACGCGCGAGCACGAGGAGCAGCGCAAGCGCGCCGGGGTGGAGGCGCTCACGCGCTTCTATCACGAAGAGGAGGCCTCCGGGCAGAAGCCCAGCGAGGTGGAGCGCGAGTTCGGCTTCGCCCTGGGGCCGACGAAAGTCCGCGGGCGATTCGATCGCGTGGACGAGACGCTCGAGGGCCTCGTCATCGTCGACTACAAGTCGAGCGACGTCACGGAGCAGAAGAAGGCCGACCAGCGCGCGAAGGACAGCCTCCAGCTCAAGATGTACGCGCTGGCCCAGAAGGAGATGACGGGCCGGCTGCCCGCGCGCGTGGAGCTCCGTTTCCTGGAGTCCGGGCTCGTCGGGAGCTACAAGCCCGTGGACGAAGACCTGGACGAGGCCCGCGAGACCATCCTGGCCGCGGCCGGCGGCATCCGCGCGCGGCGCTTTGACCCCACCCCCGGTTACATGGTCTGTCGCTATTGCGCCTACAACCAGATCTGTCCCAGCACCGCCACCCGCGAATAGGAGAGGAGCGATCATGAAGATCAAGGCCAACGGCATCGAGATCAACTACGAGAAAGAGGGAAGCGGCCCCGTGGTCACGCTGAGCCATTCGCTCGCCTGCAACCTGCACATGTGGGACGACCAGGCCAAGGCGCTCGCCTCCCGGTACACCGTGCTGCGCTTCGACACGCGCGGCCACGGGCAGACGAGCGCTCCCACCGGGGCCTACTCGCTCGATCAGATGGCGGAGGATCTCAAGGGGCTGCTCGACGGGCTCGGCATCGCGCAGACGCACTTCGTCGGGCTCTCCATGGGCGGCATGATCGGCCAGACCTTCACGCTCAAGTACCCGGCCATGATCCAGAGCCTCGTGCTCTGCGACACGAGCAGCCGCTACCCGGCCGCCGCCGCCTCCGTGTGGGAGGACAGGATCAAGACCGTCACCGCCAAGGGCATGGAGCCGATGGTGGCGGGCACCCTCGAGCGCTGGTTCACGGCGCCCTTCCGCGCGCGCCGGAAGGACGTCATGGAGAGGATCGGCGGTCTCATCCGGAGCACGCCCCCCGCCGGCTACATCGGCTGCTGCCACGCGCTTCCGAAGATCAACGTGACGGACCGGCTCAAGGAGATCGCGTGCCCGGCCCTCGTCATCGTGGGCGAAGAGGACCCCGGCACGCCGGTGGCCATGGCGCGCGAGATCCACGCGGCGCTCCCGGGCGCGCAGCTCGCCATTCTTCGCTCGGCCTCTCACCTGTCGAATGCGGAGCAGCCCGAGGAATTCAACCGCGTGCTCCTGGATTTCCTCGACAAGGCGGCGGGTCGCAGCGCGCGCTAACCTGGACCGTTCGATCCCTCTCCCCACTGGGGGAGGCCGGAGTGCCAAAAGTAAATGCGCCAAGTCTCCGTTTCTATGAAGTGCCGTTCCGGGGCCAGGTCCAGCCCTCTCCCGACAGACGGAAGACCCCGCGTAGAGCCACGGTGATCGCCTAGCCGGGCTCCAGGGAGCCTACCACGACGGCCCCCAGTCCACCGGGGGCCGTCGCTGCGTCCGCCTCTTTATGCTTCCCCGTCATGCCCGCCCGGACGCTCCGTTTAGATCGCTGAGCGCTTCCGTGGCGGGGACATCTCCCCCGCTCCCTGCCACTCTTCCCGCTTTTGCACCCCCGGTTGCGGTAGTAGAGTCGCGGCTAGCCCGTGAGGAGGATTGACATGAACCCCACTCGCTTGCCCGAGATGCCGCGCCGCACGTTCATGGCGTTGGTCTCCGGCGGTCTCCTCGCCGCGCCGCTCGCTGCCGAGGCGCAGACGGCGGGGAGGATCTGGCGGATCGGCTATCTGGGTCCCGCCGTGGCCGCTGCCAACCGCTCTGAAGTGGCCTTCCGTCAAGGACTGCGTGACCTCGGGTACGTCGAGGGCAGCAACCTCGTGTTCGAATACCGAAGTGCCGAGGGGAAGGTCGAGCGGCTCCCCGCTCTCGCGGCCGAACTGGTTGCGCTCAAGGTTGATGTCATCGTGGCCCCAACCACACCTGCCGCTCTGGCCGCCAAGCAGGCGACCAGAACCCTCCCCATCGTCTTCGCTGCTGCTGCCGATCCGGTTGGGAGCGGGCTCGTCGCCACCCTTGCGCGGCCGGGCGGCAATGTCACAGGGTTGACCAACCTCTCCGCGGAGCTAGGCGGCAAGCGTCTGGAGTTGCTCAAGCAGGTCGTGCCGGGGGTCAGTCGGGTCGCGATCCTCTACCAGCCAGGTGCCTTCGTCGAACGCACGGAAAAGGACATGCTGAAGGGAGCAGAAGTCGCAGCACGCGCGCTGGGGGTGCGGCCTCAATTCCTTGAGGCGCGAGGTCCCGCCGATATCGACAGGGCCTTCTTGGACATGACCAGGGCGCGCGCGGGTGCTCTGACTGTGTTTCCAAGCAGCATGTTCTTCAGTGAGCGAAAGCGCCTCGTGGATCTGGCGGCCAAGAGCCGGCTGCCGGCAGTGTACGGATTGAGGGAGTTCGTCGCTGCCGAGGGCTTTATGGCTTATGGACCGAACGCTGCCGATTTGTTTCGGCGTGCCGCTACCTACGTGGACAAGATTCTCAAGGGCGCGAAGCCCGGCGACCTGCCCGTGGAGCAGCCCACCAAGTTCGAGCTGGTGATCAACCTCAAGACCGCCAAGGCGCTCGGCCTGACGATCCCGCAGTCGCTACTGCAGCGGGCGGACGAGGTCATCCAGTAGGCGATTCGATCGACTGCCGAGCCGATGTGGACGCTCATCGATGATCTCGAAGCCTTCTTGCAGGAACATCGCCGATGCGGCTGGCTGGACGGCGGCGTCGAGGGCGAGCGAGTGTGCATGAAGTGCGGGTGCGGAGCGGAGTTGAACCGATGGCTATTGGAGCCGGACGCTCCGGTGCGCGTCGCGCTCTGGTAGACTCCCGTCCGGCGATAGGCCCCGTGGAGTACACGTCAGGGCGAGGACAACGGTGAGCGGAATGGAATCCCTGAACTCGTTATTGGAGGAGATCATGGCATTTCGCGCATCGTCCACCGTCTTCATTGTAGCAGGCTTCGTCATTGCGGCTGTAGGCGGAGCCTTCTCTGTCAAGGGCGTTCTGATGGCTAATCGAGAGCAGGCGGAGCTTGTCCTGGCCGAGAGTCGAAGACAGGCGGAAATTATCCTCGGTGAAAGTCGCACATTTTGCCAGCTGATCGTGTACGCGAACGACGCTATCGGATTTTTTCTCTCCACGTATCATAACGGTTCCGGTCCCATCTACGATGTGGACGTTCTAGTTCGGGAGGTCCGCGAGAACGGTACCCAAGTAAGCCCTCTCCAGCGAGTGGGCGTCGGGACGCTCACCAGCAATACCTGGCCTTGGAATGTCTACACGCTAGGGATAAACGGTCCCCAGGTGAACCTTACGCCTCGTTACTTCGCAGCCCAGATGACTCAACGCAACGGCACTTCGCAGCAGGAAATTGTCATTTATCCGCAAGCGGACGGAGGAGTACGAGTCGGATTTTTACGCTTAGAGTTCAACGGCCAACCCCACCAACCAGATTTTCGATGGGCTCGCGACGCGGTAGGGATTGAAATACCTGCCGCTGAGGTGGCGCGAATCTCCGCACTCCGCCAGAACGCGAGGGTGCAGCCGTGATCGCCGCCCGCTTCCCTTGGATCGTGGTTGCCGTGCTCTGCCTGCTCGCCGGTTGTGCCAGCACTCCGATCTAGACGGGCAAGACTTGGTGGGCGTATGTTGGCAAGGTCGGCCCGGAACTCGAACTCACTATTCTGGTCCCGGATCGACCGTTGTGGGAAGGGTACCGTTCTCGCGAGAACGGACCATGAGTTTACGCTAAGGCCATTCCGCCGTGTCACACGGTCGTCTTGCTCGATGACGGAGAACTTTTCGGCGCGCGCGCGCCAAATACTGCGACTGTCTTCGTCGTCAACTCACAAGCGGCTTGTGAGAACGCCCGTGAGCAGTGGCGTAAGCGATACGGGTTTGTCGAACAATGCCGCCGATTCGGACTTATCGAGCGGTAAGACACAGCGGACCCACGCGGGCCGAAGGTAAAATGAGCGAGCGGCGTCGTGGGACGTTCACCACCAACAGAAAGGGATACGCCATGCGCGAGTTCTGGTTAATTGTTCTCGCCGCACTACTGCTGTTGGCCGGGTGCGCGACTCAAGGAGCGGTGTCACCGAAGCAGGCGAAGGCTCAGACCGACTTCTACGACTGCGCGCGCGACGTAGGCAGTCGCGGGGCGTCGATCACCAATATCGTTGACACACCCGACGGCGGCGTGAGTTTCAAGTTCAAAATCGACGGCGGCGGCGAAGTGTCGATCTCTCAGATGAAAACCTTAGCGGCCTGTATGCGCGCCAAGAACTACCGCGTCGACGGGTATCGGTGACGCTATGGCAATGGAAGTAAAGGCAATGTGATCTCGCGCGGGCCGAAGGGATGGAATAGATGATCGTTGAGTGCACATATTGTGAAGCGAACGTTGATGCCAAAGTGCTCGCACAACATTTGGATCTTTACAATCGAGAAGAAGATCCCTCTGAGTTCCGTGCGTCATTGCTTGAGTGCAGCAGGGAGGTGGTGGAGCTGAAGGCCACCCCGGAAGCTTCCAAGCCCTTCGACCGTACGAAGTTTTACAAGATGTTCGCAGGTGCCAGGACCATCGAGATGCTCGTGAACTCGCCCCAGCAGGTCAGGGCAGCCCTCAGGAAGCTCGACATCGGCGAGGTCACCGTCTACCCTGCCAAGGACGGCGGCTGGACGTTCGAGTGCCCGGCCGACCTGGCGGGGATACTTACTCTCGGCACTCAGGGGGAGAGGGCAGGGTGAGGGGGTCAGCTGTTCACGAATAACCCCAAGGAAGCCGGCGCGTCCCCATGACGGCGGAGCGACCCGGACGGGCATGGATCCGGCCCCTGCGCCTGTGGTGCGGGCTGATCCTGTTCGCGTACCTCCTCACGCACTTCAGCAATCACGCCCTCGGCCTGATCTCGCTGCGCGCCATGGAGGCGGGCCGGGTCTGGTTCCTCGCCCTGTGGCGTAATCCCGTCGGGGAGACACTCCTCTTCGGCGCGCTGCTCGTGCACTGGCTACTCGCGCTCTGGCTGCTCTACCGGCGCCGGACCCTGCGCATGCCCGTGTGGGAGGCGACGCAGATCGTCTTCGGGCTGGCCGTGCCGCCCTTGCTCGTCTCCCACATCGTGGGCACGCGACTGGCCAATGCCATGTACGGCACCGAGGATCTCTACACGCGGATCGTGCTCTTCCTCTGGGTGCTCGATCCCTGGAACTTTTACCGTCAGA
>WNGL01013357.1_pt1 | contig 14208 bp, 10 predicted proteins | sample 5400591 | NCBI WGS metagenome assembly WNGL01 (sample SAMN13153377, study PRJNA577476) | soil metagenome | isolation source: 80 cm soil or saprolite under Garry oak tree replicate 1 | place: USA:California | collected 2016-06-15
CTTGGCGGGCCTGTTCCGAGCGGAGAAACTCGCCGAACGCGCGGACGGCCGGGCGCTGCGGCCCGGACGGCGGGAACAGGACGTGCCACGGGCGGGTGAGCGGCGTGCCCGGAACGCCGATCTCGACCAGCAGCCCGTCCCGCAGCTCGCGGGCGACGGCGAATCGCGAGATCAAGGTGACGCCCAGGCCGACCGCCAGGCCCTGCTTGATCGCGCCGTTCGACCCGAGCGTCAGCAGCTCCGTTGAGCCGAGATCAAGGTCGCTGAGCAGGCGCTCGGTGGCCAGCCGGGTACCCGACCCCTCCTCGCGCAGCAGCCACGGGGTCCCGGCCAGGTCGGCGGGAATCTCCCTGCCCGCGACCAGCAGCTCGTTCGGCAGGAACGGGTAGCCGGCCAGGCTCCGGCCCGGCGGCCGGCCACCGATCCCGATGTCAGCGCGCCTCGACTCCAGCCGTTCGAACACAGCGGCGCGGTTGCCGACCTCGAGCAAGATGCTGATCCCGGGATGCAGCTGCCGGTAGGCCCGGATCAGCGGCGGCACCAGGTACTCGCCGGCCGTGTTCACCGCGATCAGGCGGATTTTCGAGCTCTCCGGGTGGGCCGCCTCCCGGGCCGCGTTTCTGCCCTGCTCGAGCAGGCCGAGCACCCGGGCCGCGTAGGGGGCGAATGCCTCGCCCGACTCGGTCAGCCTTACGCCGCGGCCATGCCGTTCGAACAGCGCCGTCCCCAGCTCGCGGGCGAGTGAGGCGACCGCCGCCGACACGGACGGCTGGCTGACCAGCAGCTGGCCGGCCGCCGCGTGGACGCTGCCGGCGCTCTTCACCGCCAGGAAAGCGCGGATCTGGGTGAGGGTGATCGCCATCGGGCTCCTCAGCTGGCAGCATGGGCGGCCGCGCAGGGCTCGCGCCCAGCCCAAAACCATAGACACATGCCTATCATTATGTCTCCGCTGGCCAGTCGCAGACGCGAGCGCAGACGGCCTCGTCAACCACTCTGAACGCTCGCAACGCAGCGCGCTACCCCGGCCAGCTGACGACTGGCCAGGTGTGGACTGGCAGCCCGGTATCTGCGCACTGAAGGTAGCGGTCGAGCATGACGGCTAGCGCACGCTCCCGGTCATGATGTCGCTCAGCGGCGGCCAGCGTGGCGCGCTGCCACACGGCGCCGGTCTGTCCCGAGGCCGCCCGGGCGGAAATCACTCCGAGCAGCCCGTCCGCCTCTGCTGCTGCCACGCCGGCCTGGAGCAGTCCCTGCCGTGCCGCCGGCACCAACTCGGCCACGAGCTTGGCAGCAGCAACCGTCCGCATTTGATCTCGATGCCCAGCCGGCCAGCTCAGCTGAGCGGACAGGCCCTGCTGGGCGGCACGATAGAAACCATGATCGGCACGCTCGAACGGCAGCGCGTAAGTCCACTGCTGGTCCTGCCCCGCCAGCCACAGGGACAGCCCGATCAGGAAAGCGGCGTTAGCCAGCATGTCAATCACGGTGGGACCAGCGGGCAGGGCCCGCATCTCGATCCGCAGATGCCCACCTGCGGTGGGGTCGTAGATGGCACGGTTCCAGCGCCATACCGTGCCCTGGTGCAGCCTGAGCTCATCCAGCGGCGGCGCCTGCCACCCGGCGCCGCCGGTCAGCGGGCCCCGGTCGCCGAGCACCGGCAGCAGCGGCTGGTGCAGCCGGACGCTCTCGGCGAACAGCTCCAGCGCCCCGCCCCGCAGCCAGCCCGTTCCCAGTGCGGTGCGGGCCAGCCGACGGCGTGGCCCGTGGCCCTGGCGATCGTCAACCGACTGCTTGAACACAGCGATCCGCGTCTCTTCCCAGAGCCGGTGGCCCAAAAAGGTGGGCGAGTTGCCGGACACGGCCAGCACAGGTGCCGTGGCCAGCTGGACCGCGTTATAGGTGCGCGTGAAGTCGGCCGGATCGACGCGAAGGTGCACCTGGAACGAGCTGTTCGCCCCTTCCAGCGCGACATCCTCGCTGGCCAGCTCCAGCGGGTCCTCGCCCGCAATCCGGATACGGAACGGGTCCTGGCGGAGCCGCCGCAGGCCGCTGTTCAGCGCCCGGTAACGCGGCACATCCGTCATTACGCCGGGGCCGAGGTCAGCCCGCCTCAGGGTGGGCAAAATGCCAATCAGCGCGAGCCGGCCTGCGTGGTCTCTGGCGGCGTCGGCCACGCGATCAAGCAGCACGTTCAGCTCGCCCCCGAGCGCGGCGAATGGCCGGCCGGCCAGCAGGGCCGGTGAGGCGTTGAGCTCCAGATTGAAGCGGTTCAGCTCCACGGTGACGCGCGGATCGGCCACCGTGGCACGGATGGCCTGGTTGTGCGGCAGCGGCCGGGCCGCGCCGTCGACCAGGAACAGCTCAAGCTCGGCACCTACAGTGGCGGGGCCGACCCCGAAACCAGGCCGCTCCAGCAGCTGCCCAAGCGCGGACAGGCATTCCCCGAGCCGATCGGCGAAGCGCGAGTAATCGCGCTCGCCGAACTCTTCTTGGTCTATGTCCGTTCCCATGGCCGGACCTCACCTTCTTGGACGGGCTGCGGCCCCGGGCTGTGGTTCGCTGCCCCGATGCGAAGGGCCGCCCGGTGCCGAGATCCGCCGGCCGGTCAGCACCGCGGGCAGGATGCGCACGTAGTGGGCCTTGGCGCCCGGTGCCCACGGGTCCAGCGGCAGCTTGCGCAGGCGCGCCAGCTCTGCCGGGTCGGTGACCTCTACGGCCTCACCACGGATCACCACGCTCCAGCCAGTGTGAGCCGCAGCGTCGGTCCCATCGACCTCGAACGCCACCCGGCTGCCACGGCAGGCAGCGTCTAGCTTGGTTCCCGCGTCGGTACGGAACACCACCATGTGGCGGTCGAGGACGAAGTTGACGGGAAACACGACTGGCCCGCGATCATCGACGGCAGCCACCCGGCCCAGATGCTCTCGGGCCAGCAGCTCGAAGCACTCGGACTTGGACAGCTCCTGCCAGCGGACCTGGCGCCCCGGCCCCTCATTCATGGCTGATGCCGAGATGTTCGCCGCCGCTTGCGAACAAGACGCTGGCGGGCGGGCGCCGGACGCTGACCGCGGTCTGGATGGCCGGGCCGAGCCGAGGCACCCGCTGCCAGCTCACCCGGGCGACCAGCAAAGGCCGGACCGGATCGGGCAAAACCGAAGTCTCAGGAATGTAGCCGAGTGACCGCGGGGCGAGCCTGGCAGTAAACAGCGCGGCGCCGCAGCTGATCATCATCTCGCGGCCACGGGGGTCGGCCACCATCAACTGCCGCCCGAAGTCGGCATACAAGCTGATCTCCTGCCCAGCGACGCTGAACCACCACGGCTGGGTGTTGTGCACCGAGGGAGCCCACACCGCCGCTACGACGTACGCCGCAATCGCCTCCACGCTCAGCGGCTCCGAGCCGACCAGCGCCTCGGCGGGCAACGGGAGAATGTCCATGGCCCCTCCCGGGTGGCAGCCGGCAGTATTACTGATACCAGCAGCCAACCCCCGGCCGAGATCACCGTGCAGGTGCGAAGGTCGGTGCTCGTCGGGACCTTTGTCCGCCATCGGCAGCCAGCGGCGACCCATGGCCGGCACGCACCTAGTGCCGCGTCAGGCAACTTTGCCTCGTTGGTCGCGTGACTCCGAGCCGGCGGTAGGTGGCGTTCTCGCTCGGCGGCGATCTGATCTCACGCACCTACCACCGACTCGGGTGCAGTCACGTGTAGCGACGGCCGCGGTGTCGGCGGGGCGTCACGCACCCTAGCCCCACACACCGAATCTGGCGGGATCCGCCTCCCCCTGCCGCGTGACGTGACCCCGTTCTCCCTAGTCAGACGCCACGACGGAGTTTCCGGCCCCGACAGGCGAATGCAACCCCTAACCCACGCCGGCCCCGATCGGAGTGGATCGGGCTCGGAGAAGTCTGACCGTCGTTGATCCGACTGAGCGGCACCCCCAGACTCCGGGCCGACAGCGGCCCGCGCGGGTTTCGGGTGCCCGGTCGGCGCTGAGCGATATATCGTTATCGTCTTCGTAATCAACTTCGGGCGTCGTGCGTGGATGACGCCGCACCTGGCAGCGGAGAATGAGGGGACGAGACGTGGGTCAGCGACGCGGTTCTCGCGAACGCGGGTCTCAACGGGCCCGACGTGGGGCCGTACGCGACGCTCTGCTCGTCGCTCTCGCCGAGCGACCTATGCACGGCTATGAGCTGATCACCGAACTTGAGGTCCGTACTTCGGGACGGTGGCGGCCGAGCCCAGGTTCGATCTACCCGGCACTCACTCGCATGGAAGAGGAGGGGCTTCTCACGGCTGAGGAGCTCAATGGGAAGAAGGTGTTCTCGCTTACCGCCCGCGGTCGCGAAGCACGTGAGGCTCTCGACGTCGACGGCGCCGACCCCACTCCGGACCCATGGCGGGAAGCCGGGGACGGACATGGGGCGTTGCGCGCCTTGCCTGCCGAGATCGCCGGCCAGGCCCGGCAACTTCGTCGCTTCGGCTCACCCGACCAGGTCGAAAGGGCCGCTGCTCTGCTCGAAGACGTCAAACGGGAGCTATACGCCATCCTCGCCAACGGCCCGATACGAGATGAACACGCAGAAGGGACCGGCAGCTGAGGATGCCGAATGGTTGATGCCGACAGGAGTGTGACGATGACGGATCATGCGGTGGTAATCGCCGGTGGCGGGCCGACCGGCCTGATGCTGTTGGCGAGCGGGCGCTGGCAGCGTCGACGTCGTCGTCGTCGAACGACGCACCAACCAGGAGGTCGACGGGGTAGCGAGCCGGTGGTCTGCCGTCCCGAGCTGTCGCGACACGCCCGTGGCTTGCGGCAAGCCCCCGGGTCGTGCGGCAAGGGTCAGCGGCGCAAATGAGAAAGCGAGAGAGGCCCGACGGGGCTGAAGGGGAAGGTGAACGGATGGGCAGCTACGTGCTGGGTCTCCGGGAGATCGACCAGACGCAGGTCGAGGTCGTTGGCGGCAAGGGCGCGCACCTAGGGGAGCTTTCGCGGATCCAAGGCATCCGCGTGCCGGCTGGCTTTTGCGTGACGACGAACGCCTTCCGGCGGATCATGGAGGATGCGCCGTCGATCGACGATCGGCTCGATCGGCTGTCGCGCCTGAACCCGGACGACCGGGAGGCGATTCGCACGCTTAGCGCGGAGATCCGACGGACCCTCGAAGGGATCGTCATCCCTGACGATCTCGCGGCGGCGATCACCCGGGCCCTCGCACGGCTCGGCGAGAAAGCCGCCTACGCCGTCCGATCCAGCGCAACGGCGGAGGACTTGCCGGCGGCTTCCTTCGCAGGCCAGCAGGACACGTACCTGAACGTCGTCGGGCCGGCGGCGATCCTCCAGCACGTCAGCCGGTGCTGGGCCTCGCCGTTCACCGAGCGGGCCGTGACCTACCGACTGCGGAACGGCTTCGACCACCGGAAGGTCCACATGGCCGTGGTCGTCCAGCAGATGGTCGTCCCGCAGGTGGCCGGCATCCTCTTCACGGCCGACCCCGTCACGTCAAACCGGAAGGTCGCGTCCGTGGAGGCCAGCTTCGGCCTCGGCGAGGCCCTGGTCTCCGGCCTGGTGAACGCGGACGTCTACAAGGTGCGGGACGGCGAGGTCGTCGCCAAGGCGGTCGCCACCAAACAGCTTGCCATCCACGCCTCGCCGGCAGGCGGAACAAAGGAGGAGCCGATCGAGCCGGAGCGGCAGGAGCAGCCGGCGTTGACGGATGCGCAGGTCGTGCGGCTAGCGCTGCTGGGCCGGCGGATCGAGGAGCACTTCGGCCACCCCCAGGACATCGAATGGTGCCTGGTCGACGATGACTTCCAGATCGTCCAGAGCAGGCCGATTACCACGCTGTTCCCCATCCCCGCGGCCAGCGGCCGAGACAATCACGTCTACGTCTCCGTCGGTCATCAGCAGATGATGACCGACCCCATGAAGCCCCTGGGGCTCTCCCTGTGGCAGCTGACAGCCCTCCGGCCGATGTACGAGGCCGGCGGGAGGCTGTTCGTCGACGTCACCCAGGGCCTGGCGTCGCCAGCGAGCCGCGTCGGCCTCCTGGAGGTCCTTGGGAAGTCCGATCCGCTGATCAGGGACGCGCTGCAGACCGTCCTCGATCGCGGCGACTTCATCCCGTCGCTCCCGGACGAAGGTCCCGGCGGGCCGCCGGCTAGCGGCGCGCCCGCCCCGATCGAAACCGATCCGGCCATCGTCGCCGACCTGATCGGGCGCAGCCAGGCGTCCATTGCCGCCTTGAAACGCGACATCCGGACGAAGTCCGGATCGGCGCTGCTCGACTTCATCCTGGCGGACATCCAGGAGCTGAAGCGGATCTTGTCCGATCCGCAGAGCCATCAGGTGATCATGGCGGCGATGGAGGCGACGTGGTGGCTCAACGAGCAGCTGCAGACCTGGCTCGGCGAGAAGAACGCGGCCGACACGCTCACGCAGTCCGTCCCGCAGAACGTCACGTCGGAGATGGGGCTGGCGCTCCTGGACGTCGCGGACGTGATCCGCCCGCGTCCGGACGTGGTGGCTTTTCTGCAACATGTCGAGGACGAGGGCTTCCTCGACGAGATGGCGAAGCTCACGGGCGGGCGGGAAGCGCGAGACGCCATCCGGGCCTTCCTCGGCAAGTACGGCATGCGCTGCGTCGGCGAGATCGACGTCACAAGGGCGCGTTGGAGCGAACGCCCCATCACGCTCGTGCCCGTGATCCTCGGCAACATCAAGAACTTCGAGCCGGGCGCCGGCGAGCGCCGCTTCGAGCAAGGGCGGCGGGAGGCGTGGAAGAAGGAACAGGAACTGCTGGAGCGGTTGCGAGCCCTGCCAGACGGGGAGCGGAAGGCCGAAGAAACCAAGCGGATGATCGACCGCGTCCGGACCTTCATCGGGTACCGGGAGTATCCGAAGTACGGCATGGTCAGTCGCTACTTCGTGTACAAGCAGGCCTTGCTGGACGAGGCCGAGCGCCTCGTCCAGGCCGACGTGCTTTGTGAGAAGGAAGACATCTTCTTCCTGGCGTTCCAGGAGCTTCACGACGTCGTGCGCACGAACCAGGTGGATGAGGAGCTCATCCGTCAGCGCAAGGACGCGTTCAGGTCGTATGAAGCTCTCACGCCACCCCGGGTGCTCACGTCGGATGGCGAGGTCGTCGCCGGTGCGTACCGACGCGACGACTTGCCGACCGGTGCGCTGGTCGGCTTGCCGGTTTCTGCCGGGACCGTCGAGGGGCGGGCGCGAGTCATCCTGGACATGGCGGAGGCCGATCTCGAACCGGGCGACATCCTGGTCACGGCGCACACGGACCCCAGCTGGTCGCCCCTGTTCGTCGCGATCACGGGCCTGGTGACGGAGGTCGGGGGCCTGATGACCCACGGCGCAGTGATCGTACGGGAGTACGGCTTGCCGGCCGTCGTGGGGGTGGAACATGCCACCCGGCTGATCCGGGATCGGCAGCGGATCCGCGTCAATGGAACGGACGGGTACGTGGAGATCCTGCCCTAGACCCGGTCTTCGCACATGGGGTTTGATGCTACGGCTGTGTGATGGGCTGGCTCCTGGGTCCTTACGGCATGGTGTGACGTGCGGGGAATGGCTGGCCTGGCTGCTGGTTGGTGTCTGGCATGAGCGGGATGTCAGGGACTGGCCGGGGGCGCGGGCGGGCGCGGGCGGAGATCGCGGTGGTCCGCCTGCTGGAAAGACGGCTGGGGGCGCTGCCGGTGGTGGCGGAGTTCGGGCGCCGGCTGCGGATCGCGGAGATCGTCGATGAGCTGTGCCCGGTGCGGCCAGTGGCGCTGCTCACCCACGGGGAGGTGATCGAGGCACTGGTGGCTAACCGGCTGACCGCGCCGGCGCCGATGCTGCGGGTACACGAGCGGGCCGCGTCGATGGCGGTGGACGAGGCGTATGGCATCACCGCGGAGCTGCTGAACGATGACCGGCTCGCCCGGGCGCTGGATGCGGTCGCCCCGTACCTGGACGAGATCACCGGCAGCGTGGGGGCGGCGGCGATCACTGAGTTCGGGGTGGATGTGTCGCGGCTGCACTGGGATCTGACCTCGATTTCGGTGTATGGGGCCTATCCGGAGGTGGATGAGCAGTACCCGGTGCCGGGGTGGGGGCATCCTAAGGACCGCCGGCCCGGCCTGAAGCAGGTCCAGGCGGGCCTGGCGGTCAGCGGGGACGGCGGGATCCCGGTGTTCCATCACGCTTATGCGGGCGGGGCCGCGGAGGTGGCCCAGGTGGCGGGGGCGATGACCGCGCTGCGGCGGATCGCGGGACCGCGGCCGTTCCTGCTGGTGGGTGATTCGAAGCTGATTTCTTACACGAACGCGGCGGCGATGGGTGCCCAGAAGGTGGGGTTTATCGCGCCGCTGGCCGCGGCCCGGGTCCCGGCGGGGTTATTCGCCGCGCTGCCGCCGGGGGCGGGCACGCCGGTGGGCTATACCGCCGGGCGTGACGCCGGGAAGCCCGCTGCTGACCGGGGCGTTTACCGGGTCCTGGAAGACGGCGGGATGGACCTGGCCGGACCGCGCAAGGCTGACCCGCCGGTGCATCTGCGCCGGATTCTGGTGTATTCCTCAGCCAGCGCCGCTGGCGCGGCCAAAGCCCGCGCGCGCAAGCTCGCCAAAGCCACCGAAGACCTTGACCGGCTGGTGCGCACGGCCGGGACCCGGTTTCACCCCACGACCGACGCCGTCGCCGCCCGCGTTACCGCGATCGCCACCAGCCGGCGCGTCAAGGCGTACCTGCGTACCGTGATCACCCAGGACGCCACCGGCAGGCCGGCGCTGTCCTGGCATTTCGATCAGGCTGCGATCGACGCCGAAGCCGCCACCGACGGCTGGTACGCCCTGCTGGCCAGCATGGACCCTGACCAGGCCGGACCGGCGGAGATCTTCCGCCGGTACAAGGGCCAGCACATCGTCGAGCGCCGCTACGGCGAGTTCAAGGGCCCGCTCGCGGTCGCCCCCCTGTTCCTGAAGACCAACCGCCGGATCGCCGCCCTGATCACCGTGATCTGCCTGGCGCTGCTGATCTTCTGCCTGATCGAACGCCAGGTCCGCAACGCCCTGCGCCCTCATGGCGGGATGATGACCGGCCTGCCGGGCTACAGGACTATCGCCGCCCGGCCCACCGGCCGCACCATCTTCCAGGCCCTCTCCGACCTCCGCCTGATCCCCGCCCACGACGGCAACCCCGCCATGATTCCCAAACCCACCGGCGTCCAGGCCCGCCTGCTAGACCTCCTCGGCATCGACATCAGCCGACCCCGCTGGCTCACCAAGTGAAATCCAATGTGCGAAGGACCAGCCTAGAGTGATGGCGAGGCCGGGACTACCCGGCGACATCGGGTGACGGAGGTCCACACAGATCATGCGCGGTTGCCGGCCTCGGCGTCACGGTTCAAGGCATGAGGTATCCGCGAGCGGTCTGGGGTGCCATCCCCGAAGTGCCGTTGGAGGACATGGCAAACGCTGCCTGACGCGGCACTAGCCATTACCCTGGCACCCATCAGTTCTCAGCTGAGCGGCGACGTCGGACCGTCGTCGCCTACGTGCCCGATTCGGGGCGGGTTGCCTAATGCCGCCGGTTACTCGGCCAAGGCTTTACTAATGGGCGGACTGGGCGGTGGATTGCAGGAGGTCGCAGAAGCGGCGGGCGAAGAAGTAGGCGTCACCAGGCCAGCGCGCGGACAGGTAGTTGCGGTCGGCCACAGCGAAGGCTGCGGTGTCGCCGGTCGCGGTGCCGCACGCGGTGAGGGTTGCCGGCCTCGCTGGAACTGGCTGTCCGAGTCATCCAGGGCGGCTTTGACCTCATCCTCGACGTAGGCGGGATAAGTCCGGTAGTAGCGGCTGAGCCGCCAGGGCGGTAGCCAGGTAGGCGACGCGTTCCATGTACTTGGACAGGCAGGTGGTCCGGCGGCCCGCCAGGACGCTGCGCCCGGCGAAGGCGTCGCGGGTGCGCGCCAGCACCAAGACGCCGTGGCACATCGCGCCGAAATCCCGGTCAGGAAGCGGAATCAGCACACGCACCGGGCCATCATCGCAGGCCCCGCCACCGGGGGGTACAACCGTGAACCATGCCAGTAATCTTGAGCGCGCGCAGAGGCTGCCCGGCGCGACAGACATCCCAGGAGCTTGAATGTCAAACCGCATCCCCCTGCTTGACGCAGAATCCCTCGCACGAATCGGGCAGCACGCCCTCCAGGTTCAGGCGGGGAAGAGCGGCCCGCTCGATGATACGCACGCTCAGGTGCTCGTCGCCGGCCGCGTCCTTCCGGGCGGTAGAAACGGATGATGAGATCGGCGAAACGGCGTTGCGGTGTGATGTAGGCGGCTACGTCCGGTTCCCGGGCCGTGATCTCCGCGCGGACCTGCGTCCCGGTGTAGCCGCGCTTGGCCACGTCCCGCTGCACCTCACGTTTGTGCTTGAGTTCCTCTTCTGGGTCGAGCCAGATGTTGAGGCCGAATAGGCCCCTGACGCCAGGGACGAGGCCCCTAGCTGAGCTTGGTCATTAGCTGAGCTTGGTCATTAGCTGAGCTTGGTCATTAGCTGAGCTTGGTCATTAGGACTTTGACGTTTGTCTTGAGTTTTCCGGCCGGGAATCTGGGGATGCGGCGCGGGTCGGGGCTGGTCAGGCGGCTACCGGGAGTCGCGCGGCGGCGAGGCGGCGGGCGACCTCGTGGTCGATGACGCGCAGGGCGTCGCGGAGCGGTTGCGGGGCCTGGGGCTGGTCGCCGGCCATCAGCGGGCGCAGGACGCGGTCATGCACCTTGGTGTCCGCGCCGGGCTCGTGTTCGGGCTCAAGCAGGCCATCGGCACCGGCCTGATCCAAGCCCGGGAAGAGCAGCTGTGGCACCGCGTCCTCACCCGGTGGGAGAGCAACGCGCGGATCGAGATCCTCGGCAGCCGCCAGGCCCGGCGGCTGGCGGTCGCCTCGTTCCGGATCCGCCACGGGGACGGGCTGTACCTGCACCACAACTTCGTCGTCGCGCTGCTGAACGACCTGTTCGGCATCCAGGCCCGCGGCGGATGCTCCTGCGCCGGCCCGTACGGGCACCGGCTGCTGGCCATCGGCCCCGCCCGCTCGCACGCGCTGCGCGAGGAGATCGGCCACGGCTGCGAGGGGGTCAAGCCCGGCTGGACCCGGGTCAACCTCAACTACTTCATCTCCGCCGCCGCCGCCGGCTACATCGCCGACGCGGTCGATCTCGTGGCCGCGGAGGGCGACCGGCTGCTGCCCGATTACCGGTTCGACCCGCACACCGGCCTGTGGCGCCACGCCGGCGGCGTCCCGGCGGCCCCGCTGCGGCTGTCGGAGGTGTCCTACGGCCCGGACGCTGAGATGGCCTACCCGCGGCGCCGCGCCCACGCAGGCGAGGACGCCTTCCCCGGCTACCTGCGCGAGGCCCGCGCGCTGCTGGCCGCACGCCCCGCGGCCCTCGATGACGGGCCAACGGGGCTCGCCCCCGACTTCGAGGCCCTGCGCTGGTTCCCGCTCCCGCCGGCCTGCCTCGGGCCGCAGCCAGCGGGCCGGTCCGCCAGCACAGCGGATCACCTGGCGTCCGGGCCGGGCCCGGCACGGTAATCAGGCAGACCGGCAGCCCCGGGAATCGGCTGCTTCCGCGCAACGTTCCAGCCAACATACCCCTACGGGTATCACTGTGGGCGGAAGGAGCAGAGGCCGATGCTGAGACAGACCCCCGGCGGGGCGAGCACGCGCGAACACCCGGGGTTCCGGACCACGTGCGGGCGGGAGGTGCGGGTCGGGCGGCTCGCCCTCGCCAGCGCGCAGCGGCCCGCCTGGCGAGTCAGCCTGGACATCGGGCACTCGCCGGACCATGACGACGGCACCTGGGCCGGGCTGACCCCAGCGGAGGCACGGCGGCTCGCCGCGGCGCTGCTCGAGCAGGCCGCTGCCGCCGAGCGCGGTACCGGACCGGGCCCGGTCAGCGCAGCGGCGGGAAGAGTCGAGGTCGCGCACGCCGGCGGCGAGTCCTATGCGATCAGCACACGCGGCCATGTGCTGCTGGCCGATCAGCCCGCCAGCTCCGGCGGGCAGGACGCGGCGCCCACCCCGACGGAGCTGCTCGTCGCGGCGCTCGCCTCGTGCGTCGCCTTCTACGCCGGGCGGTACCTGGTCCGGCACGGCCTGGAACGCGATGGGTTGCATGTCACCGCCGAGTTCACGATGGCGACCGACCGGCCCGCCCGGGTCGGCGCCATCGGACTGCGCATCCTGGTGCCCGGCGGCGTCCCGGCGGAGCGCAGGGCCGCCCTGCTGGCCGTGGCATCGCACTGCACCGTCCACAACACCCTGCGGCAGGTGCCCGGCATCGCCATCGACCTGGCCTGATGCCGCACGCCCCGGCCGGCGGGCCCGATCCGCGCCGCCGGCCCGTCTGCCTGATCTGGCGGCGGCGCCAGGCGCTGGCCAGGGTGCCGCGGACAGCAGGCCGCGCACTGGCCCATGCCGGCCTGGGCGGATGGTCCCTGACATCGGTGACCTAAGACCCTGCCGCGGGCCGACGGGGCCGACCGACCATGACTGTGGCGAGTTGTCTCCGCATGGACGAGCAGGAACGAGGTGGCGGTCATGACAGCCAAGCGGGTGCTGGTGATCGGGGGGAACTTCGGGGGGCTCACGGCGGCCCTGGAGCTCAAGCACGAACTCGGCGAGGACGTCGAGGTCACTGTGGTTTCGGCGGCGGACCGCTTCCTGTTCAACCCGTCGCTGATCTGGCTGCCGTTCGGCAAGCGCCGCGCGGCTGACATCACCTTCCCGCTGGAGCCCGTGTTCGACGCCCATGGGATTGATTTCGCGCACGCCGAGGTGACGGCGATCGACCCGGCCGCCCAAACGGCATCAACCGCCAGCGGGAGCTACGGATACGACTACCTGGTGGTCGCCACCGGCTACCGCAACAAGTTCGACATCGTGCCCGGCCTGGGCCCCGGTGGGTACGCGCAGACGATCACGACGCTGGCAGATGCCGAGCGGGCAGGTGAGGCGTGGCGGAAATTCCTCGATAACCCAGGACCGGTGGTGATCGGCGCGACCCAGGGCGCGAGCTGCTTCGGCGCGGCATATGAGTTCCTGTTCAACACCTCCCACCAGCTGCGCAAGGCCGGGCTGCGCAAGAAGGTGCCGCTGACCTTCGTCACCGCCGAGCCGTTCGTTGGCCACTTCGGCATCGGCGGCCTGCCGGGCGGCCAGAAGCTGCTGGGGATGTCCCTGAAGAAGGAGGGCATCACCGCGCTGACCGGGGTGGCGTTCGAGGAGGTCACCGGCGACCGGATCAAGCTGACCGACGGTACCGGCGTGCCGTTCCGGTACGCCATGGTCGTGCCACCGTTCATCGGCCAGGACCTGGTCCGCGCCACCCCGGGCCTGTCCGACGACAAGGGCTACATCCCGGTCCAGGACACCTACCAGTCCAAGGCCTATCCGCAGATCTACGCGGCCGGGATCGCGGCGCAGGTGCCGGTGCCCTGGCAGACCGCGGTGCCGATCGGGATCCCCAAGACAGGGTTCCCCACCGAGTCGATGGCCAAGGTGGCTGCCCGCAACATCGCCGCGGCGATCAAGGGAGAGCCGCCCGCCAGCCACAAGGACTTCGGCGAGATGGCCGCCGTGTGCATGATGGACGCCGGCAGCAACGGCGTGATGATCCTCGCCGATCACATGCTGCCACCGCGCAAGGCCGCCGTGATGATCCCCGGCCCGCAGGTGCACGCCATGAAGGTCGCGTTCGAGAAGTACTACCTGTGGAAGAGCCGCCACGGCTACGTCCGGCTGCCATGATCCGCCGGCACGGTGATCGCAGGACGCCGACGGCGGCCTGCCGCTCGCCGTGCAGCGCCGTCCAGCCGCCTGCAGGGCGTAGATCACGATCGCATGTAGCCTGCGAGAGGATCAGCCCGTCACCATCCGGCCATAGGACTGCGCGACGGCGACAATCCCCGCATTTGATCGGCCGGATAGCCCCCGGCGACGTCACAGGGGATCGCCGGGCGGCTCCGCGCCTGTGTTCACCGGAGTTACTCCGCTGGCTTGCAGGGAGCCCATGGCGGCCCTGAGCCTGGCCGCTGCCTCGTCCGCGACCGGCTGCAGTGACGGCTGCCCGGTCACCGCGACCATGGTCTGCGGGTCGAGCGCCTCGATGACCGTCTGGCCAGCCTCGGCCCGGACCACCACGTTGCACGGGA
>WNGL01006142.1_pt1 | contig 14207 bp, 14 predicted proteins | sample 5400591 | NCBI WGS metagenome assembly WNGL01 (sample SAMN13153377, study PRJNA577476) | soil metagenome | isolation source: 80 cm soil or saprolite under Garry oak tree replicate 1 | place: USA:California | collected 2016-06-15
CCTAGCTCGCCTTCGCCGCCGCGCGCTGCAGCTCGCTCAGCCTCACGATGCCACCGAGGGCGGCGTCCAGCATCCGGTCGAGATCGGCGCGCGCGAAGGGCTTTCCCTCGGCGGTGCCCTGCACCTCGACGAGCGCCCCCTCCCCGGTCGCGACGACGTTCAGGTCCACGTCGGCGGTGGAGTCCTCGTCGTAGTCGAGGTCGAGGCAGACCTTTCCACCCAAGAGGCCGACCGAGACCGCCGCGATGGTCCGCTTCATCGGATCCTGGGCGAGCTTCTTCGCCTTCTGGATGCCGCGGACGGCGAGCGCGAGCGCCACCCAGCCGCCGGTGATCGCCGCGGTCCGCGTGCCGCCGTCCGCCTGGATCACGTCGCAGTCGAGCGTCACGGTGCGGGGGCCGAGCGCGCGCAGGTCCACCGCAGCCCGCAGCGCGCGGCCGACGAGGCGCTGGATCTCGAGGGTCCGCCCGCCCTGCTTCCCGCGGGCCGCCTCGCGCGCCATCCGCTCGTGGGTGGAGCGCGGCAGCATCCCGTACTCCGCCGTCACCCAGCCCGCGCCGGTGCCGAGGACATGGGGAGGGACCCGATCCTCGACGGAGGCGGTGCAGAGGACGTGGGTGTGACCGAAGCGCGCGAGGCAGGAGCCCTCGGCGTGCCTCGACACCTGGGGCTCGAGGACGATCTCGCGGAGGTCCTGCTCGGTGCGGCCGTTGGAACGGGGCATGGGGGGAGCGGATAGCACGCGCGGCCGCCCCGCGCCACGGCGCTCGACGCGCCCGTGCCGGCGTGCTCTTCTCTCCGCGTGCGCTCCAGCGCCCTCCTCGCTGCCGCCGTCGCGTCCGCCCTCGTCCTCGCGGGGTGCACCACGGTGCATCACGCCGGGCCACGCTGCCCCGAGTCGGTCGAGACGTGCCTCACGGCGGCGGACTGCGCGGAGGACGCGGCACGGGGCTGCACGCTCTGCGCCTGCCGCGCCTGGAACGACCTCAGGCCGCGGTCGGGCGCGGGCGTCGCCGCCGTCCCGGTGGAGACGCGCGGCCCGCCTTCTCCAGCGCGGCCGTAGCGCAGCGCTTCCCGGCTCGAGCGCGACCAGCGGGTCGCTACCGACTCGCCCGCCGCGTCTCGCCGCGGAAGGCGGAGATCCCCTCGGCGACGGCGTCCGCGATCTTCTCGCGGTAGGCGCGGGTCCGGAGCTTCGCCGCCTCGGCCTCGTTCGAGATGAACCCGACCTCGAGCAGCACCGCCGGCATCCGCGCTCCGGCGAGCACGTAGAACGGCGCCTGCTTCACGCCGTGGTCCTCGGCCTCGAGCGAGGCGACGAGCCGCTCGTGGATCGCGTAGGCGAGCCGCGAGGACGCCTGCAGCGCCGCCGCGTCCTCGAGGCTCGTGAGGATCCCGGCGACCGCGTCGCTGGGATCCGGCACGGGCTCCCCGGCGAGCCGGTCCGCGTTCTCGCGCGCGGCCACCGCGCTCGCGCGGCTGTCGGTCGCGTCGGCGGAGAGGAAGTACGTCTCGATGCCCGAGTACCGGCGCCGCTGCTCCGCGGTGGGCATCGAGTTCAGGTGGACCGAGACGAAGAGGTCGGCCCGGAGCGCCGTCGCGATCGCGGCGCGGTTCACGAGCGGGACCGAGAGGTCGCCGGTCCGCGTGAGGACCACCTTCGCGCCCAGCGCCTTGAGCCGCCTCGAGATCCGCAGCGCGAGGTCGAGCGCGACGTCCTTCTCCTTCTCGCCGATCGGGGACCTCGCGCCGTCCGCCTCGCCGCCGTGCCCGGGGTCGATCACCGCGACGAACGCGGGCTCCGTCGCCGCCTTGGCCCGCGCCTTCCCGGGCTTCGCCGCCTTCGCCGGAGCGCCGGCGGCGAGCGACAGCGCGAGCGCGGCGGCGAGCGGAACGAGCACGGGGCGGATCCTACCAGAGCGCCGGGGGAGGGTTCAGCGGACGTCGAGCCGCGGCGGCCCCTCGAGGACCGCGCCGATCACGGCCGCGTCCGCGACGCCCGCCGCGTGGAGCGCCGCGAGCACCTCCGGCGCCCGCGCGGGGTCCACCGCGGCGAGGAGGCCGCCGTTCGTCTGCGCGTCGGCGAGCACGATCGGCCAGGTCGCGACGAGCCCCGGCGCGAACCTCGCGTGGGGCTCGACCCAGCTGAGGTTCGCCTTCGAGCCGCCCGGCACGACGTCGCGCGCGGCGAGGTCGGGAACGCCGTCGATCACCCGCACCGCGGCGGTGTCGATGCGGAGCGCGACCCCGGAGCCGCTCGCCATCTCCCACCCGTGCCCGAGCAGCCCGAACCCCGTCACGTCCGTGAGCGCGTGGACCGCCCCGCTCGCGGCGAGCGTCTCGCCCGCCGCGCGGTTCAGGGTGGACATCACCTCGACGATCCGGTCCAGGAGCGCCGCGGACGCGAGCTCGCGCTTCACCGCGGTGGTCGCGATCCCGGAGCCGAGCGGCTTCGTGAGCAGCAGCGCGTCGCCGGGGCGTGCGCCGACGTTCCGGAGGATCCGGTCCGGGTGGACGAGCCCGGTGACCGCCATCCCGTACTTGGGCTCGGGGTCGTCGATGCTGTGGCCGCCGAGGACCGACGCGCCCGCGAGGCGCGCCGACTCCGCCCCGCCGCGCAGGACCTCGCCGAGCAGCTCCATCGGCAGCTTGCCGACGGGCCAGCCCACGATGTTCAGCGCGAAGAGCGGCCGGCCGCCCATCGCCCAGACGTCCGAGAAGGCGTTCGCCGCCGCGATGCGCCCGAACCAGTACGCGTCGTCCACCACCGGCGTGAAGAAGTCCACGGTCTCGACGATGGCCCGCTCGGCGTCGAGACGGTACACCGCGGCGTCGTCGCTCGTGTCGTGGCCGACGAGCGCGCGCGGATCGTCGCTCCGCGGGAGGCGGCGCAGCACCTGCGCCAGATCCGCCGGGCGGATCTTGCAGGCTCAACCGGCGCCGTGCGACAGCGCGGTGAGCCGCACCTTCTTCTCGGGCTCCGTCATCTCCTATCTCGTAACCGGTCCGCTCAGGCGACGCCCGCGAGCTGCAGGTACATCTCCGCGTTCCGGTTCCCCGGGGAGATCTCGAGCACCGCGCGCCAGTGCTTCACCGCCTCGTCCTTGCGGCCGGCGGCGAAGAGCGAGAGCCCGAGGTGGAGGCGCGCCGGCACGTAGCTCGGGCTCTGGCGCACGACCTCCTCGTACTCCTGGATCCCCTGCTCGCGCTCGCCCGAGTCGCGCAGCGCGCCCGCGAGCCGCGAGCGGACGTCGGCGAAGGCCGGGCCGAGCTCGAGCGCGCGCCGGTACTCCCGGATCGCCTCCGCGTAGAGGCCCGAGGAGAGCCACACGTCGCCGATCTCGGCGTACATGTTGGCGAGCTTCCCCTGCACGAACCGGTCGATCTTCCCGTGGCTCGCGCCGGAGCGGGAGAGCGCGTGGCGATAGGTCTCCTGCGCCTCCTTGTACTTGCCGGTGTCGTTGTAGGTGACGGCGAGGTTGAGCGCCGCGTCGGTGTACCCGGGGTTCAGGCGGAGCGCGGCCTCGAAGGCGCGCAGCGCTTTCTGGTACTGGCCCTGGTCGTGGTAGATGACGCCGAGCATGTTGTAGACGTCGGCGAACGACTGGTTCTGCTCGACGATCTGCGTGAGGTACTGCTCAGCCAGGCCGTACTCGCGCTTCAGGTAGTAGCCCCGCCCGAGCGCCAGCGCCTGTTTCAGCGTCTCGTCCATGTCGCCCTCCGCCCCGGAGTGTACGACGGATCGGGTCAGCGAGGCTCGGCGAGGCGCCAGCGCCCGCCGTCCCGGACGAGGTCGAGGGTGCGCCGTGGGGCGGAGGCCCCGCCCGGCCCCGCCGCGTCCTCCCCGACCACCGCGCGGTCGCGCTCCACCCGGATCTGCCAGGCGACGGGGCGCCGCGCGGGATCGGGCGGCGCGGCGGCGAGCGCCGCGACCACGCCGGCGAGCGCCGGCACGGGCGACTCCGTCGCGCACCACCGCGCGCGCGCGCAACGCACCATCTCGAAGTCCTCGCGGCCGACGTATCCGACCCGGACCTCGCCCCCGGAGAGCGACGCGACGCCGTCGGCATCCACCACCGCGAGCACCCGGGCGCGCCCGCCCTCCGTCGCGACCTCCACGTCGCGGAAGTCGGCCCGGCCGAGGGAGAGCCGCGCGCCGCCCGCCGCGACGCCGATGGGCGCGGGCCGCGCGAGCGCCTCCCGGATCTCCGTCGCCTGGCTCGCCACCGAGCAGCCCGCCACCGCCCCCATGACCACGAGGACCCACGTGAACGTGGACGTGGACGTGGACCTGGTCCTGGACTTGGACTTGGACTTGGACTTGGACTTGGACTTGGACCTCGACCTCGACCTCGACCTCGACCTGGACCTGGTCGTGGACCTGGTCGTGAACGTGGACGAGCCCGCGTCCCCGCCCACGCCCTACCTCAGCGCCGCGAGCAGCTTCTCCGCCTCGGCGCGGCGGGGATCCTGCGGATGCTGGACGATGAGCCGCTGCAGCGCGGTGCGCGCGCGGTACGGCTCCTTCAGCTCGACCGCGGACTGGGCGAGCTTGAGGAGCGCATCGACCTCGTGCTTCGACCCCGGGTACTTCTCGACCAGCGTCTCGTAGCGGCCCGCCGCGCCGGCCCACCGCTGCCGCTTGAAGTAGAACTCCGCGACGTACCACTCGTAGGAGGAGAGGCGCGTCTGGGCGGACTCGAGGAGCTTCTTCGCGTCCGGCGTCCGCTTCGAGTCGGGGTACTTGTCGACGAACTTCTTCAGCGCGTCGGCCGCCTTGCGGACCTGGCGCAGGTCCTTCTCGTAGGCGGGCGGGAACATGAAGAACTCGCTCGGCGCGTCCTTCAGGTAGGACTCGCCGACCCGGAGCTCGGCGTAGTCGAGCTCGTCGTGCGCGGGGTGGAGCTGCACCCACTGCGCGTACGCGTCGGCGGCCTCCGCGAACTTCCCGTCCGCGAACTTCACGTCGCCGAGCCGGAGCTCGGCGAGGGCGGCAAACTTCGAGAACGGGAACTTCGTCTTCACGTACTCGAAGAACTTCGTCGCCTCGGGGTAGCTCCCGTCCTTCAGGAGCTCCTGCCCCGCCTGGTAGTTCTCCTCGGCCGTCGGGAGGATCTTCGCTTCGCCGCCGAGCGTGAGGTGCTTCGAGCACGCGGCGAGCGCGAGGAGGACGGACGCGGCGAGGAGGCGGCGGCGCATGGCGCGCGGAGTATACGCGAGGGCGGGCCGAGCGGCAGCCGGATGAGCCGTCAGAGATCCTCGTAGATCCCGAGCGTCCGCGCGACGGCGCTCCCGGAGAAGCCCCGCCCGAGGAGGAAGCGGGCGAGCCGGCGCCGCGCCCGGTCGTCGAGCGACACGAGATCGGCGGTGCGGGCCCGCCGCTCGGCGAGCACCCGGCACAGGCCGGCCTCGCCGCCCGCCTCCGCGTCGGCCGCGAGCGCGGCCGCGACGGCCGCCTGGGCCCGCCCCCGATCGATCCCGGCGCCGACGAGGCGCCGCTCCGCGAGCCGCGGCCCGAGCCGGCCGGGGGCGACGAGCGCGCGGGCCTGACCGCGGGCATACGCCTCGTCGTCGAGGTAGCCGAGCCGGACGAGCCAGGCGACGACCGCGTCCGCCTCGGCGGAGAGCTCCGCGCGGGCGAGGCGCGAGCGGAGCTGCGACTCGGTACGGGCGCGCGACGCGAGGGACCGCAGCGCGACGTTCTTCGCGCGGGAGAGGGGGGGCGAGTCGGACACGGCGCGAGTCCTCAGCGCTTAGAATCTCTCGATCTGGAAGTCGTCGTCCCCGCCCGCGGGCTCCGCCGGCTTGGCAGGGGATACCCCCGGACGAGGCGCAGCGGTCTTCGCCGGCGAGATCCGACCGAGCTGCTGCGCCGGCCCGGGCGGCCCGGAGGGCAGCGGCCGGGGCGCCGGAGTCGTCACCGGGCGCGCGGCCGGCGCGGACGCGGGGGCCGCGCCGGAGTCCGCCGGCTTCTCGAACGAGTCCCACTTCGAGTCGCTCGTCCCGGAGATGCCGGAGACGCGCAGCGCGAAGTCGTCGGGGTTCGTCGCCTGGCGGAGCGCCTCCTCGTAGGTGACGAGCTGCGCCTTGAGGAGCGCCATCAGCGACTGGTCGAAGGTCTGCATCCCGTAGGAGACGTGCCCCTGCGCGATCGCCTCGGGGATCTCCTTCGTCCGGTCCTTGTCCTCGATGAGCTCGCGGACGCGGCCGGTGGCGAGGAGCACCTCGATCGCCGGGACGCGCCCCTTGGTGTCCGCGCGCGGCACGAGCCGCTGGCTGATGACGGCCTTCAGCACCGAGCCGAGCTGGAGCCGCACCTGCTTCTGCTGGTAAGGGGGGAACGCCGAGATGATGCGGTTGATGGTCTCGGTCGCGTCGAGGGTGTGGAGCGTCGACATGACGAGGTGGCCGGTCTCGGCCGCGGTGAGCGCGGTCTCGATCGTCTCGAGGTCCCGCATCTCGCCCACCAGGATGACGTCCGGATCCTGGCGCAGCGCGCTCTTCAGCGCCTGCCCGAAGCTCATCGTGTCGACGCCCACCTCGCGCTGGTTCACGATCGACCGCTTGTCGCGGATGAGGAACTCGATCGGATCCTCGATCGTCATGATGTGGCAGGTCTCGGTCGCGTTGATGTGATCGATCATCGCGGCGAGCGTGGTCGACTTGCCGGAGCCGGTGGTGCCGGTGACGAGGACGAGCCCGCGCTGCTCGGCGGTGATCTTCTCCAGGATCTTCGGCAGCATGAGCTGCTCGATCGACTGGATCTTGAAGGGGATGACCCGGAGGACGACCCCGATCGTGCCGCGCTGCTGGAAGATGTTGACGCGGAAGCGGCCGAGGCCCGGGACCCCGTAGGCGAGGTCCACCTCGTTCGTCTGCTTGAACTTCTCCCTCTGGAACTCGTTCATGATCGCGACGGCCATCCTCGCGATCTCCTCCGGCGGCAGCCGCCGCGCGTCCTTGAGCGGGACGAGGGCCCCGTCCACCCGGAACATCGGCGGGAGGCCTGCCTTGAGGTGAATGTCCGAGGCGCCCCCGCGCAGCGCGACCTGGAGGATCTCGTTCAGCTCCATGCGACAGGCAGGGTAGCACCGGGATCCTGGCGAAGCCATTGCCGCACTCGCGGGACGCGCCGTCTACGCGCACGTCCGGTGCCGGTGTGGGCGCGGGGAGGACCGCGCGTCAGCGGACGACCCGCTCCACCCAGCGCCGCAGGAGCCCCGCCGCCTCGGGCGTCTCCCGGATCGTCGCGGCCGCCTCGGCGTGCCGCGCTGCGCCACCCCGCTCGACCCAGGCCCGCTCCTCGTCGGCCATCGCGCGGACGCGGGCCGCGTCGAACTCGGGGTGGAACTGCACGGCGCGGAGGCGCGGCCCGTGCGCGAAGGCCTGCACGGGGGTGTGGGCGCCGGTCGCGAGGAGGACCGCCCCCGGCGGGGCCACCGCGACGTGGTCCTCATGGAACTGCTGCACCGCGAGGCGCGCGGGGAGCCCGGCGAGGAGCGCGTCCTCCTGGCCCGCGGCGGTGAGCTCCACCTCGCCCGTCCCGACCTCCGGGCCGCGCGGGTTCCGCTCGACGGTGCCGCCCAGGGCGGCGGCGAGGAGCTGGTGGCCGAAGCAGACCCCGAGCACCGGCGCGCGCTCCGCCGCCTCGAGGAGCGCCTCCCCGAGCGCGAGCATCCAGGGGGCGCGCTCGGTCATGCTCGCGTAGGAGCCGGTGACGACGATGCCGTCGGCCCCGGCCGCCGCGGCGCGCACGCCGTGGCGGTGCGCGACCCGCACCTCCGCCGCAGGCTCGAGTCCTTCGCGGAACCAGCGCTCGAACCCGCCGAGCGAGGCGCGGACCGCGGGACCCGGATCGCCGAGCAGGGCGACGAGGACGGTGGGGCGGCGGGGCGGCACAGAGGGATCCTAGTGCGGGCGCGTGCCGGCGCATCGCGCCGGAGACGTAGCGGCGCAGGTCGTGAGGCAGAAGCAGAAACGTCCGAGAGCGCGAACGGAAACGCGGTGCCGAAGCCCCGATGAACGAAGGGGCACGCGTCGCCGTCCGGCGACCGTGCCCCCCGTGAACGCGCGTCTCCCGCTCCGCCTCTCGCCCGAAGGCGAGAGCCGTCGGTGTTAACGCTTGCTGAACTGGAAGCGCTTGCGGGCGCCGGGTTGGCCGTACTTCTTCCGCTCCACCGCGCGCGCGTCGCGGGTCATGAAGCCGGCCTTCTTGAGGATGGGCCGGTACTCGGCGTTGATCTCGACGAGGGCGCGGCTGATCCCGTGGCGGATCGCGCCGGCCTGGCCGGAGAGCCCGCCGCCCGTCGCCCGGACGAACACGTCGAGCTTGCCCATCTGATCGACGAGCTTGAGGGGCTCGACGAGGATCATCTTCGACGTCTCGCGGCCGAAGTACTCGTCGATCGAGCGCCCGTTGATGGTGATGTTGCCGGTGCCGGGAACGAGCCGGACGCGGGCGACGCTCTCCTTGCGCCGGCCGACCACGATGTTCGCCTGCGTAGCCATTGGGATCCTTTACTGCGCGAGCGGAAGCTGCTCGGGCTTCTGCGCGGCGTGCGGGTGCTTGTCGCCCGCGTACACCTTGAGCTTCGTCATCATCTGCCGCCCGAGCGTGCTGCGAGGCAGCATGCGCCGGACCGCGTTGAGGACGATGTCCTCCGGGTGCCGGTCGCGGATCTTGTTCATCGGCGTGTGCTTCGCGCCGCCGGGGTGCATCGTGTGGCTGAAGAAGGTCTTGTCCGTCTCCTTCTTCCCGGTGAACCGGACCTTCCCGGCGTTCACGACGACGACGAAGTCGCCCGTGTCGAGGGACGGCGTGTAGAGGGGCTTGTGCTTGCCCTTGAGGACCGAGGCGACGCGCGTCGCGAGGCGGCCGACGGTCTTCTCGTTCGCGTCGACGAGCCACCACTTCCGGCCCTGGAGGGCCTCGGCCTTCGTCGCGCTGCGGGTGGTGCCTTTGGCCATGGAATACCCTGCGGAAGCTCCGAAACTTCCGAAGAAATTGGAAACGCGCCTTTTAGAGGAGGGGCGCGCGCTTGTCAAGCGCAGGCAGGTTGTCCTGAGCCTGCCGAGGGGCCCGTCCAGCGCCGCCCGGGGACGCTTTCACGGCGGCGGGGGGGAACCTAGCCGGTTCCGCCCGGACCCACAAGCTTCTCCCGAAGCCGGGCCATCACCCCCGCCGAGAAGGACGCGACGTCGTCCCGGGGCTCCGTGGCGTTCGGGTCCACCTGCTCGAACGCGCCCGCCGGAAGGTCGCCGAGGAAGCGGGACGGCGTCTTCGGCTCCTCCTTCCCGCGCCGGGTGCGCGCCGCCGCGCGCGTCAGCGTGAGGTGCTCCCGCGCGCGGGTGATCCCGACGTAGGCGAGCCGCCGCTCCTCGTCGAGGTCGCGCGGCTCGCCCTTCATCCCGCCGCAGGGGAGGAGGTCCTCCTCGACGCCGACGAGGAAGACGACCGGGAACTCGAGCCCCTTCGCCGAATGGAGCGTCATGAGCGAAACCCCCTCCGCCGCGGCCGGGTCCTCCTCCGCGCGCGAGTCGAGGGCGAGCCGCGCGAGGAACGCCGCGAGGGACGGGCGGGCGGTCCGCTGCTCCCAGGACTCCAGGGACCGGAGCAGGCCCTCGATCGCGTCCACCTTGCGCTGCGCCGCCTCGAACGACTTCACCGAGGCCCGGGCGTACCCGAGGAGGTCCACCTCCGCGACGAGCGCGCGCGCGACCTCCGCCGGCTTTCCGGCCGCGAGCCGCTCGCGCCAGCGGCCCACGGCTGCGACGAACTCGGCGATCCGCTCGGCGGCGCCGCGGGGGAGGTCGGGGACCTCGGCGGCGCGGGAGAGGGCGTCGAGCAGGGGGAGCCGGTTCGGCACCGCCCAGGCGTTCACCCGCTCGAGCGAGGCGTCCCCGATGCCGCGCGGCGGGACGTTCACGATGCGCGCGAGGGAGACCTCGTCCTCGCGGGCCACGCAGACCTTCAGGTAGGCGAGGAGGTCGCGGACCTCGGCACGGTCGAAGAACGCCGGCCCGCCGTGGACGGTGTGCGGGATCGACGCCTCGCGCAGCGCCTCCTCGAAGGGCCGCGAGAGCGCGTTCAGCCGGTAGAGGATGGCGACGTCCGAGAGCGGCCGCCCCTCGCGGCGGAGGCGCGCGATCTCGCCGGCGACCCAGCGGGCCTCCTCCTCCTCCGAGGGGAGCGCGACGGCGCGCACGCGCTCGCCGTCTCCCGCCGCGGTGAAGAGCCGCTTCGGCCGCCGGTCCGGGTTCTTCGCGATGACCGCGTTGGCGCAGGCGAGGACGTGGCCCGTCGAGCGGTAGTTCTGCTCGAGCCGCACCTCCTTCGCGCCCGGGAAGTGCTTCTCGAAGCGGAGGATGTTCCGCACCTCCGCCCCGCGCCAGCCGTAGATCGCCTGGTCGTCGTCGCCGACGGCGCAGACGTTCATGCGCTCCCCGGCGAGGAGCTTCAGCAGCTCGAGCTGGGCGACGTTCGTGTCCTGGTACTCGTCGACGAGCAGGTACCGGAACCGCGCCGTCCAGCGCGCGCGCAGCTCCGCGTCCTTCGAGAGCAGGGCCACCGGGCGCGCGACGAGGTCGTCGAAGTCCACCGCCCGCTGCGCCGCGAGCGCGCGCTCGTAGCGCGGGTAGACCTCGCTCGCGACGAGACCGTAGTCGTCGTCCCTCGGCAGGATCCGCTTCTTCCCCTCCCCCTTCGCCCGCGACACGAGCGCGAGCACGCGCTGCGCGTCGAAGGCGCGATCGTCGACCTTCACCTCGCGCATGCAGCGCTTCACGAGCGCGGCCTGGTCGCCGGCGTCGCAGATGGCGAACCGGCGCGGCAGCCCCGCGGCGCGGTGCTCCTGCTTGAGGAAGTGCAGCCCGAACGCGTGGAAGGTCGAGACGAACACGTCCACCCCGGCGGCGCCGGCGACCTGCGCGACCCGCTCGCGCATCTCGCCCGCTGCCTTGTTCGTGAAGGTGACCGCGAGGATCTCCCCGGGGTCGACGCCCTGGTGGAGGAGCCACGCGATCCGGTGGACGATGACGCGCGTCTTGCCCGAGCCGGCGCCGGCGAGCACGAGGAGCGGCCCCTCGGTCGTGGTCACCGCCTCGCGCTGGGGCGGGTTGAGTCCCGAGAGGTCGAGCATCCGCGGGCGCTGCCATGACACGCCGCGCGCCGGACGACAAGGGCTTGACGGATCGACCCAGATGGCTCGGGCCGGGCGACCGCCCGGTGGACCGCGCGCCGCGTCCGCGTGGTAGCTTCGCGGCGGAGCCGTCGATGGGCAACCTCTCGGTCGAGATCAAGCTCGGCGTCGCCGTGCTCGCGGTGTGCCTCGTCGCCGCCGTCGCCGGCGCGACCGTCTCCGGGACGATCTTCGAGCGGGGCGTCGAGGACGCGGCGCTCTCGAGCCTCCAGTCCGCGTCGGACGCGTTCGCGGCGCAGGAGCGGGCGGAGATCGAGAAGCTCGCGTCGACGCTCGACGCGCTGCTCGCGAACGACGAGCTCCGGGCCGCCTTCGGCGCGAGGGACCGCGAGCGGCTCCTCGCCGTCGCCTCCCCGCTCTTCGAGACGATGAGGCAGCGCGACCGGGTCACGCACTGGTACTTCATCGAGCCCGAGCCCGCGAAGACGGTGTTCCTGCGGGTGCACCGTCCCGAGCTGCACGGCGACCGGGTGGAGCGCTCGACGCTGCAGAAGGCGATCGAGTCGGGCGAGCTCGGCGCCGGCAAGGAGCTGGGCCAGACCGCCTTCGCGCTCCGCGCCGTGCGCCCCTGGTTCCACCAGGGGAAGCTCGTCGGCTACCTGGAGCTCGCGGAGGAGATCGACTTCTTCCTCGCCGCGATGAAGGCGCGCACCGGCGACGACTACGGGCTGCTCGTGAAGAAGAAGTACCTGGACGAGCAGTCCTGGGCCAAGGTGCTCGGGCCGCGCGCCAACACCTGGAACGACCGGCCCGACGTGGTCGTCGTGAACACCACCACCTTCACCGACGGCATCATCGACTTCTCGGGCGACCTCGAGGCGATCCCCGAGCGCGGCCAGACCCTCGGCGAGGCGGTGCACGGGGAGCGCGCCTTCGTGCGCGGGATCTTCCCCGTGCGCGACGCGTCGGGGCAGAAGGTCGGCGGCCTCTTCGTGCTGCACGACTTCACGCGCCACCACGCGGCGCTCCGCGCCGGGCTCCTCCAGTCCTCGCTCGCCCAGCTCGCGCTCGGCGCGGCGGCCGCGGCGCTCGTCGTGCTCCTCCTCCACCGGCTCGTGTTCGCGCGCCTCGCGCGGCTGCGGCTCGCGCTCGAGGCGCGGGCCCGCGAGGAGGGGCTGCCCCCGAGCCGGATCGTCGAGCTGGAGAGCGGCGACGAGATGGGCCGGCTCGAGGGGCTGTTCCGGAGATTGATGTTCCCTGCGCGTCCGCGCCCCGAGCACGGGGGTGCGCCCCCGGGCGCACCCCGCGACCAGCGCGACGGCACGCGTTGACGCCGGGCAAGGCGCCACCACCTTCACCATCCGGCTGCCGGTCCCGCCCCAGGCCGCGGCGCGGGCGGAGGCGGGCGCGGCGTAGTAGTAGACGTCCGGCATGGGCCGGCCCCTCGTCACCCTCGACCGCGTCGACGTGCGCCTCGCGGGCGCGACCCTCCTCGCGGACGTCTCGCTCGAGGTCCGGGCGGGCGAGGGGCTCGCGGTGGTCGGGCCGAGCGGCGCCGGGAAGTCCACGCTCCTGCGGCTCCTCCGCGGCGAAGTCTGGCCCCACCCGACAGGTCCCGGGCGCCGCCTCTTCCACGGGCCCGATGGCCCTTCCGAGAGCCCGATCGGAGCGCGCGAGCGGATCGCGCTCGTCGCGCCCGAGGCCCAGGACGCCTACGTCCGGCACGACTGGGACCTCGCCGTCGAGGCGGTGATCCGGTCGGGCTTCTCCGGCGAGGTGTTCCCGCCCGAGCCTGCGACGCCCGCGCAGGCCGCGCGGATCAGCGAGGTGGCGGCGCTGCTCGGCGCGGACCACCTGCTCGCGCGGTCCATCCTGGAGCTGTCGCGGGGGGAGGCGCGGCGCGTGCTCCTCGCCCGCGCCCTCGCGCCGGCGCCGGAGCTGCTCCTGCTCGACGAGCCGTGCGAGGGGCTCGACGCCCGCAGCCGCCGGGACTTCCTCGCGCACGTCTCGGCGGTGCTGCGCGGCGGGACCGCGATCGTGCTCGCGACGCACCGCGCGGAGGAGCTCATCCCGGAGATCGCGAGGCTCGTGGAGGTGAAGGATGGGGTCGTGACGGAGCGGACCCGTCACGTGAACGTGAACGTGAACGCGAACGCGAACGCGAACGCGAACGCGAACGCGAACGCGAACGCGAACGAGAACGAGACGAGTCCGTCCACGTCCACGTCCACGTCCACGACCACGTCCACGGAGCCGGTATTCGAGGTGACCGGCGTCACCGTCCTCGTGGACGCGCGCGCGGTCCTCCGCGATCTCGACTTCGTGCTCCGTCCCGGCGAGCGCGTCGCCGTCGTCGGCGCGAACGGCGCCGGGAAGTCCACGTTCCTGCGGCTGCTCGCGGGCGAGGAGCAGCCCGCGCGCGGGGCGATCCAGCGCCTCGGCCTCGGGCCGCGCGCCGGGATCGAGGAGCTGCGGCGGCACGTCGGGCTCGTCTCGCCGGAGCTCCAGGCACGGCACCGCTTCGACGCCACCGGAGAGGACGTGGTGCTCTCCGGCTTCCACGGGACGGTCGGCCTCGCCAACGAGCCGTCGGAGACGGAGCGGCGTCGGGCGCGCGAGGCGATGGCGCGGCTCGGGATCGCTCACCTCGCACCCCGTCACCTCCTCACCCTCTCCTACGGCGAGCTGCGGCGGCTCCTCCTCGCCCGCGCGCTCGCGCCGGATCCCGCGGCGCTCCTCCTCGACGAGCCGCTCGCCGGGCTCGACGCGGCCGCGCGCTCGTGGGTGCTGCGAGCGGTCGCGGACGCGTGCGATCGGGGAGCGGCGCTCGTCACCGTCACCCACCACCGGGACGAGCTGCCCGAGGGGATCTCGCGGGTGCTCACGCTGGAAGGCGGGAAGCTCGGGTAGCGCCGCGCAATTTCCCTTCCCCGCCGTTCCGGGGCAGGATTCCCTGGATGTCCGGCCCCCGCCGCAAGCCGCCACCGCCCGCGCGCCCCTCCGCTCCTCCGCTGCGTCGCGAGCCGGTGCGCGCGCGCGACGACCGGCACGTCGTCGAGCCGGCGGCGG
>WNGL01016583.1_pt1 | contig 14207 bp, 14 predicted proteins | sample 5400591 | NCBI WGS metagenome assembly WNGL01 (sample SAMN13153377, study PRJNA577476) | soil metagenome | isolation source: 80 cm soil or saprolite under Garry oak tree replicate 1 | place: USA:California | collected 2016-06-15
TGCTAAAATCCTGGATCATGGCCAGCGTCATCGCCAGCGCCAGTTTGGTTTGTTCGCCGCCTGAAAGCATGGCGAACCGCCGGTCACCCGGGATGACCCGCAGCCCGTACTGGGGTTCGGCCTTCCATTCCAGTTCGATCGGATCCTGGTTGATCTGGTTGAAAATGCGCTGCGCATTGGCGGCGATGCGGCTGCACAGATGCTGGGCGACCGCCGGGGCGGCGTCCTTGAGGACCTTGCCCGCAAGTTTGGCCAGGCTGCCGGCGGCCTGCAACCGGCCCATTTCGCCTTCGATCCTGCCGCGCTCCAGACAGGCTTCTTTCCACTGCTTGAACCGTTCTTTTTCCTGCCGCAACTCCTTTTGAGCATCTCTGAGTTTCTGGGTCTCCCCGGCGAGGCCGATCTCGGCGGCGGCTGCGTCATGGCGCGCCGTCACCAGCGCCGCCGGATCAAAATCCCGGTTCGCCAGGTCGAAGCCTTCGGTTCTCTGCCGCAGGTGCTCTCGTGCGTGGGCCTCTCGTTCGGCGCAGGCCGCAAGCGCCTTCTGCCGCTCCTGGATGGTGTCTGCGAGCGGTTTGGCCCCCAGATACAATTTGTAGTCTTGCGCATTGATCTCCTTGAGGTTGTTTTGCTCGCGAATGTCTCGCTCCAGGTTTGCAAAGGCCGTCAATGCTGCGTCCAATTCCTGGACCCGCCTCGCGGCTACTGAACCTTGCGCTTCGGCGCTGGCTGCCTCTTGCCTCAACTGTTCAATTTTTTGCGACAACCCATTCGCCTCCTCCTCTGCTCTCTCAAGATTTTTCCTGGCATTATCCAGGTCCTGCTCCTTGCGAAGGCGCTCGGCGCGCTGCTTCTCAAATTGGGCGAACCGTTGCTCCAGTTCATTCTCAACCTGTCCCAGTGCGTGCGAGACGATGTTCAAAAACTCCTGCTGCCCGCCCGCCAGGCGCTTGAGTAATTCCGTGTTGAGCGCGGATTTGGCTTTGTCCCAGCAACTCTCCCGGGCCGCTCCAGTCAGGGCCTGGATCCGCAACATGTCGGCGTGGCTTGGCAGATAGCCTTGCAGAACAGCGAGATGATTTTGCATGGCTGAGGGCAAAAGTTTGTTGTGCTCCCCCACAAAGGCCAGCGCCTTATCCTGGACCGATTTTTTGAGTTGCTCCAGCCCAGCCTGTTCTTGCGCCAGCTTTTCCCAGGCCTTTCTTGCCAACTCGCGGGTTTCGACCGCCAGCGTGTGTTGCTGGCCGCATTCCTGGATCTCCTTCTCCCGGTCACTAATATCGGACTGGATGGCCTTTGGGTCGAACTGTCGGCATTTCTCTTTAAGGAAAGGGCAGATGCCGCCGCCGATCTCGGCAAGCTGCCTGGCAAGGGTTTCTTTCAACTCTTCCGACCTGGCCAGCTTTCGGGCCAACTCCCGGGTGACCTCGTCCAAGCGCCGCTCTTCGGCTCGCGCCCTGGCGACAGCTTCAACATCCCAACCCTGTATTTTGTCCCAATCCTTCAAAACATCGGCCAACAATCGTTGGTTGCCTTCCACCTGCTCTGCCAGAGTTTGGAGCCAAGCGCCCAGGGCGTCCCGGGACCGTTTCGCGGCAGTCGTGGCCTGTGAAAGAGCGTCAAACGCCGGCTGCGTGTCTTGCAAGGTCTTGTTCCCGTCAGCCAGTTGCTTCCGAAGAGCCTCTGCGTGTTTGGCTTTCTCCTCTCGTTGGGCCACGTAACCGCTGGCTTGCCGGGTGGCCCCGTCTTTCCTGGCTTCCCATTTCGTGCGGGCATTCAGCGCTTCGGCGCGTTGGTTTTGGAGCGCGGACATTTGTTGGTGCTGTTGGTGCAAGATACGAAGCTGTTCCTCCGCTCTCACATAAGCGTGGTAACCTGGCTCAGTTCGCTTTACCACCAGGCCGGCTTGCTGCGACTCGTTGAGCCGTTGCTGATCGGTTTCTCGTTTATGGCTGGCGAGCTCGAGCCGGTTTCTCGCTTCTTCCAGCGAGACCCTGGCCGCGTTGAAGGCAATTTCCTTCTGCTCACAAGTGTGCTTTCGTTTGTCTGCCTGTTCCTTGTCCATGCGCGATTTTTCAACCGTCTTGTCCAGGGCCTGCGCCTGCGCCTCTTTGACCGGGACCTTCTCAGAGCTATCCGCCCGCTCGCGGATGCGTTCGTCCACGGTCGCTAACTTCACCTTCTGCTCTTCCAGCAACTCCTTGAATTGCCCCTGCGCGTCGCTTAACCGCGAGGTGCACTCCCGGAATATCGCCACATCCAACAGCGGCTCGAAGAATTCCTTGGCGGCGGCTGGCCGTGAGTCGAATGGCCGGGTCAAGCGCCCCTGTTTGACGCCAATCAAGTTTGAAAACAGGTCCGACATTTGGCTGCTCGTCTTGAACCCCAAAAGCCGGCACAGACAGGCTTCGACCTCGGCGTCGTCCATCGCGCAGGTGCTGCCATCGCTCAGTTGCACCACTTTGCTTCTTTTCTTGCTTTGGCCCAGCCCTCTTTCGACTCGAAATGCCTGGCCGCCGTGATCGAAAACGACATCAATCTCGCCTTCCTTCTCTCCGGCGCGCAAAAAGTAAGTCGGCAGCGTAAAGCGTTCCTCGAAATCCGGTTGCGCGAAAAACAAGGCGTAGCCGAGGGCCTCGATGAGCGTGGTCTTGCCGTGCCCATTCCTGCCCGCCACACGATTGACACCGGGCTGAAAGCCAATGGTGATGCCGTTGCCCTCTGGCCCTTCCCCATAGGACTTGATATTCTTCAACCGAAGAGATCGAATGATCATTTCAGTACCTATTCCGGTAGGGACGCGTTCCACCGCGTCCCTGAATTATCTCCTAAGAAATGGGACGCGGTGGAATGCCCTGCCAGCATAGCTAACGAGTTACTCATTTCAACTCTTCAAAACCTCCCTTTGCGCCTCGGCCACTTGGACCACGAGATCAAATCCTTTGATTGCCGATTCGCCTTTTTCTTTCCACTTGTCTCTCTCGTCGCGGGTTTCTCGTCGCTCCTGGTCTTCGAGCGACTTCTGGACGAGCTCCACCAGGGGGCTTTGACAAATTCGTTCCGCAAGTTCTTCTTCTGTCTTGCCGGTGCGGACCGCTTCCTTTAACTGGTAGAACAGCGCCGCGAACGCATCCTGGTGGCCATCCAGTCCCCAAAGATTCTCGGCATCCACCAACTTGCGTATGGCGGTCTGCTCCAGTTCTTCACGCGAGAGGTTCTCGCCGCTGATCACCCGCCCTTCGATAGCCAACCCCTCAACATTCAGGCCGGTCGTGTCCAAAGCCACCGCGCGGACCCTGGCAGCTTTTTCTATTTCTGCGCAGGCCGACGCCTGGTCCAGCGCGATGCGGTCCAAATTCAGCTTCCCTGTAAGCTGGAGATCAATCAGCGCCTCCGCGCTGGCCCGGTGCGCTTGAATAAGGTCCACGGCTGCGTCCACCAGTGCCTCCGCGCCCTTCTTGAGTTTATTGCCGAAAGGGGTGCAATCCAGTATCAGGCGATGGCATTGACGCCGCGGGTTGTCGCGGATTTCAATGGCGACCGGCTTCTCCCGACACCTGGGATCGAGTTCGACAACCGCGTAACCGCGCGGACCGGCCTGGGCCGCTTCGCGAACTTCGCAATTCTCCAGTGAGCCAGGGTTGCAGGCCCAATCTCCGTGCTTCATCGGCTTGTGGATGTGGCCCAACGCCAGGTAACACACTTTCTCTCGCAACACCTGCAGATCCTCCTTTGAAAAACCGCCGCCCTCGCCGGTGAAGTATTCCGGCCCCGCGTGCAGCAGCAGAACGTGAGTGCGCTCAGGCTCAAGGCGTGAGGCCACCTCGCGCACCTTGTGCGGTGTGGCCGCTCCCAGGTAACCTGCGCCGACAAATCGCACGCCGCCAAGGTCCAGCCACGCTCCCCCTTTGCGGGCGTTCTCCCAATTGGTCAACAGCGGGCCGGTCGAGTCGAACGGAGTCCGGAGCAAAATAAGCAGCTCGTCTTCGGCAAGATACTGGAGCCAGGTTGGGGCCTCCGAATGAATGAAGGCCCTGTCATGGTTCCCCTCGATGGCCACGACCGGGATGCCAGCCTTTTTCAATTCCACCAGCACCTGTTGCGCTTGCCGCAGGTGGGGCGGCTCAACTTGCGCCCTGTCGAACAGATCGCCCGCGATGAGGAACACATCCGCAGCCTCCTCGATGGCTTTTCCTGCTACGAATGCAAACGCGTCCGCGAAATCTTTGTCCGGCAGCCGCCCATCCAGCCGGCGGCGCCCAAGGTGGATGTCTGCGGCATGAAAGATCTTCATTGCGCACTTTTAACCCGAACACAAACTCCTTTCCAGCATGAAAACAATCTTGAAGAAAAGACGGCTGTTCGGCGCGACCATCCGTCCTCAACGACAACAACGATATTCACTCCAAAGTCACCCATGTGAACAGCCATGGTTTAGAACCAGAAGTGCGTTTGTGCAAGCGGGCGAGTCCAGTTGGTTCACGCACCTGGATGTTCTGGAGGGAATCGGCGGGAACCACGCGCGCGATTAGGCGGTTGCAGGGGTGGCCGCTTCGGGCGTCCTTCACCCATTCCAGGCGGCGCGGGGATTTCTCCAGCCTGGCCTTGGCCCAATCCTGGGCCGAGCCGCCAAGCGCCGCCACCAGCGTGGCCGTCACAAACCACATCGATCGTTTCATGTTTAATCCTTTCCTGATAGGTTGGAGCATGTGCGCAACTCGGACAAATTCTAGCCTTTCTTCACACCTGATTCTGTAACGGACCTCCGGCGGGCAACCCTATCGCTCTTGCACCCCCGCAGTATGTCAGATTGTGAGAGATTTTCAGCGCGCTCAGGGGCAAGTCGGCGGCTTGGCGCCTCGGCGGCGATAGCTCGGCTTTTCTCGGCCGTTTTCCACCTGGAGAAATGTTTTTGGTTTAACTAGGTTTAACTGGCTTTAACTGGATGGACGACGAAGGCGGCAAGCAGGGTGTGGCGCAAGGAGGACCGGGCGATTTCAAGAATGCTCGAAACCGGTTGGCAGCGAGGTGGAAACCCTTGGAATGCAAAGGGTTAAGACCGAAAAGCCACGCCCGATACACCGATGAATATGGGGTGTTGCCCCAGAAGTATCCGCGCAAGTGCTTGGAAATCAACAAAACCATACTTTCACGCGTAGTGGTGCCCGAAAGACTGCGGGATTAATGGGACTGGTCGGAGTTTCTTGGACTCGTCGTGGGGAGTCCGTCGATCTGAGGATTGGCAGCATCGCGTTGGAACCATTGTTTTTATTTAGTTACTCTCACGTGTCCACAATAAGCGCGAGAGAGGCGGCTGTCCAAGACTCAGATACCTCAGTGTACAAAATGCACGAAAAAGACTCAGAAGACTCAGTGCACAAGATGCACGAAGGGTGGGAGATGGAAGATAGAAGAGGGAAGAGGGGAGGCGAGTTTGGGCGGTTGGCGGCGGGGTCGCCCATGGCCTCTCACCCCAACCCTCTCTCCAACGGACGGAGAAAGGAGAAGAGGGATTGCGCGTCCGCCAGTCCTTTCTGGCGGGCTCCTCGTCGTCGGCCAGTTTTTCGTAAGCTTGTCCGATGAGTTCCCGCCAAACTATCCCATGGCCGATCCTCTTCTGGTTGCTGTTTGCATTTGTCCCAATCGCTCTTTTTTTCTTCCCAGTTCAGGTTTGTGTGGATCGGGCGTTTGTCGATGAGGCCACTGGGTCGCGCAAGGGTCATCTGGAGTGGTTTTTTGGGGCCAACTCAGGTGGGTGGTACAAGGAATCGCTTGTCGAGACGTTCATGCGTACAAATCGGCCAGCCATGCTGCAGCAGCGGTGGACCAGCTACGCTGGCACAGGACGAGACGTATTCGGTCGCAGAATATCTTTTGGCCACGGAAGGCTAGGTGAGGTACTCTTTTTGAGACCGGAAACCATCAATGAGTATTGTGAATGGGCAGCAGATAGCGAAGAGCGGCGGCTTTACGATATTTTGTCGGCAGGAGATCAGGAGGCTATTCGAGAATTGTCTGCTCAGATTTATGAGGCACTTTTCAACCAGACAAGCGAATTAAACAGTCCAGCGAACGGGAGCCAGCCGTTCCGCTCCGAGACGAATCGAACGTCATCGGCGGCTGGCTCTCGTCGCTGACCTTTGCGTTGGCAAAATGCCCCAAAAATCTCACGAGAACCTTAAGGTCATCCGATTCGAGGGTGAAATGTTGCCTAACTGGGCTCAGCTTCTCGATCTGGCGGCTCGCTTGTCGCTGGTTCCCGACGCAACCCGGCACTGGTTCGCGAGATTTACCAACTCGTCTGGTGTGGATGATGCCCGGACGGTGATAACAGAGAGCACGATCCTCAGAAGTGCTCTTCGGGACCACGAGGCTGCCATCATCGCGGAACTCCAACGACAATCTGGCGATGCGCAGCCGTTGCAAGTCCTGGCAGCATGGAAATATTCTTTGGACACGATGATGCAGCAGGCCTCCGCCAAGCAGACCTGTTCCTGGAAAGTGGAAGGAATTGAGGACAACCCGGAAGGCGACTACGGCGACGGAGATATTACGCTGCGACGGGTATGATGCATCCGGGTTTTGTGAAGACAATGCCAACCAAAGGGTGGAGCGGACGGGAACCGTTTTGCTGGGGAGTCGAATCGAACGTCATCGGCGGTTGGCTCCCGCCGTTCACCCTGATCGTTTGCTCAGAGTGAATGGTCACTGGAAAGCGAGCCTTGGGGCTGCTGGCGCGTTCGTCACAGTCTTTCTCGTCCGTCGCTATTTTGGAACAGCCGCTTCGGTGATTGCCTTGGCGGTCTTGCTTTCGGCGTGGTGGCTGCTGCACGTTTACACCGAGAGGCGCCTCGACGGCCTGTACAGGCAGTTTCAACACCTCGACCATGAGCAAAAAGAACAAGCGCTTCGCGATCTCGATCCGGAGATTCGGGAGGACATTGAAAACAGAATCGCAAAGGAAAAGAATTGAAAGAATTGCTAACCTGTCTGCGGGACTGGGCAGCGGGATTGGCTTCTGTTACATGCTGAGCGCGGTCGGCGCGCCACCACTCAGCAGGGTCGTTAGACGCTTCGATCACATGAGCCGGAATCGAAAACTTGCCCGCTGCCTGGCCGCGATGTTCGCGCTACTTCTCGCTGGCTGCTCGACCGTGGGCCCGCTGTGTAGGTCTGACGAGAAGATTCGTGCGTCGGTACTGAAGCGGACACCGCTGCGTTGTTCTCGCGATCAGGTGTACGCGTTTATCAAGCAGCACCGCTGGCCAGTCTATTATGAGAGCCGAGACAGAGGGTTCATGATGAGTCGTCCGGGTCAGCCTTCAGTTGAGGTCGGCAGTAGGGCGGTAGGTTGCGAGCTTGGCGTCACGCATTTCGTGTATTTTCCTTTCGAGACTACAGTGCTTGCATATTGGGGCTTCGACAAGAGCGGTCGCCTTATCGATTTGTGGATCGATCAGCAAACCGATGCGTTATGAGAAACGCGTCTAAAAAACCAAAGATGCGAGGTAGGCAACGCGCCTCACTGAAAGGGCTGCAAAAACGCTCCAGGCAACAGCCGCCGCGCCGGGCAGTTGACCGGCTTATGAAACTCGAACATCATCATTGCAGGCCACGCCCCGCTCCGCCGGCAGTGGCTGAGCGAGGGCGTTTGTCCTATTAAGGCTGCCGTGATTTTTGTACGCACATTTGCCCATGCCATTGTGGTGGTCCTCCCTGCTGGGTGCTCTGTCATGCACGGTCATGTGGACTTCCTTGCGCCCCCATTGTTCGGGATTCCGCTGGTTGAGTACAGCTCCATTATGTTCTTCCGAGGCTCAACCGTGGTCAGAGTGCACAGTGGCACCTCCTACAACCATCCCGCTGCCAATTTACGTCATCATAGCAGCGGCGGTTGCGATTCCTCTGGTGATTTGGTTTACTCTGCGACGACGGAACCATGGACAAACGAGCTAACAAAGCGTGCTGGAGGTAACGCCGGGATTCCAGTTCCGTTTCATGTAGGACGCCTTAGGCCCGCCGGGCCTCATTACGGGCGTTAGGCCACGCAACACGCACATGCCATACAACCGGTTTATTGCATGCATTTGGATTATCGCTGCAGCCTGGGTGGCTTGGGGGGTTACGAGTCAGGCATGGAGCGGCCGGCCAGAAGATCTGCGGACAAACCCTGGGTGGCTCATCACGTCCGTCCTGGTCCTTTCTGTTTTCACGGCCTTTGTGGGTTACGCAGTCCTACGAGGACGAAGGTGGGCGATTTGGCCGCTAAAGCGAACTTGTGATCACTCGCTCACAGGTGTGCGGCGGTTCAACTTGCGCCCGGTCGAACAGGTCGCCCGCGATGAGGAACACATCCGCAGCTTCCTCAATGGCTTTTCCTGCGACGAATGCAAACGCGTCCGCAAAATCTTTGTCCGGAAGCCGCCCATCCAGCCGGCGGCGGCCAAGGTGGACGTCTGCGGCGTGAAAGATCTTCATTGCGCACTTTTGACCCGAACGCAAACTCCTTTCCAGCCTGAAAACAATTTTGGGCACATCCCATCTTTGTCGAGCCCTTCCTCCGGCCCTCTCCGGCCATCGAGCGGCTTCTCAGGAAATCACCGAGTCGGTACTTCTGAACTCTTGCTGACCGCATGCCCGACGTGCGGGAACAACGGCTGCCGACGCAGATTGCGGTAGAGTTTTGCCAACCCCAGGAGCGGCTGATCTCCTTCGAGCATCCAGAACAGTCGCTACCGCCGTGGATCGAGCGGCTCACTTTCATGCGTCAGCCATCCGAAGGCGTCGCAGTGTACGCCGCGGCGCCTCTTGCGGTTGCCCAGGGATCGTGACATTCTGCCAACAAGCTTGGCACTTTAGTTATATCGAGACCTTTGGCAGCCCGATCATGAAAGTCACCGGGAGTTCGCGCCGACGCACGCCGAAACCGTGGACGGCTGCTGAAATCCGGGAGCTCGGGCGACTGCCGGATTCGGTCCTCGCCCGGGGCTCGGGTCGCACCATCCAGGAGGTAGTTGCCGAGCGCCAACGCCGGCGCATCCGCTTGCCCACCGCACCGCGTCCCTGGACGGCGCGTGAAATTAAACTTTTGGGGAGGTCGCCTGACCGTGAGGTGGCAGAGCGCCTTCGCCGAACCAGGGACGCGGTGCGCCAGCAAAGGATTGCCTTGCGGATACGGGCCTTCAAGCTGCGGCCAAAATTCAAGTATTGGTCTCCCAAGGAACTTCGGCTCCTGGGCACGATGCCGGACGAAGAACTTGCCCTCAAACTGAAGCGTTCGCTCGACTCAGTCAAAGGCCGGCGCTTCTTGCTCGACGTACCAGTCTTTAATCCCAAGACCAGAAAGTGGACAACCCAGGAAGAGAAACTGCTCGGCACCGCACCGGACGAGGAAATCGCCCGGCGAATCAATCGCACGCGCATCGGTGTCAAAGCGCGCCGCGAAATGCTCCGTATTCCCAATCCAGTCTTGCCTACCCAGTTTTGGACGTTTGAGGAAGAAAAGCTTCTGGGCACGGCGCCGGATGCAGAAGTCGCCCGGCAATTGGACCGCACTGTTCTCGCCGTGGCCACACGACGGAGGGCCCTCAACCGCGCTCCATCCGACCTGGCCGCAAAACCATGGTCCGCTGCGGAGTTGAAAGTGCTGGGCGCAGCGTCCGATCAGGAAATCGGCCGGCTCCTGGGCCGGTCCGTGTCCGCCGTAGAAACCCGACGGCTCAAGTTGGGCATCCATCGCCCGAATCCGAAGTTTCGTCCTTACGCTCCCGAAGAAGACCAACTGATGGGAACAATGACCGACGTCGAACTTGCCCAAAAACTCGGGCGCACCCTCAAGGCAGTTCGAAAGCGGCGCACCATACTTGGCATCATGCCGCTCAATCCCAAACGCAGGGATTGGACCGCGGAGGAAGACGCTTTGCTGGGAAAGTTCACTGACCGCGAAGCCGCAACCCGGCTCCGCCGCCACAGGACCGTAGTGACGGCTCGCCGTCGCACTTTGGGGATAGCGGCCTTAAACCCCGCGCACGAAACCCGGCGATGGACCCCGGAGGAAGAAACGTTGCTCGGGACCATGCCGGATGAGCAGCTTGCGCCGCGGCTCAACCGCACTGTTAGGGCGCTTATCACCCATCGTTGCGAACTGGGAATCCCGGCTGCTCCCCGACCCCGGCAGAGCACTTGGCCGCCTGAGAAGCTGAAGTTACTTGGCACGGCGCCGGATGAGGAAATCGCCCAAAGACTTGGCTTGGGTGTTGGCACCGTCAGCAAGCGGCGTGCCGCACTGGGAATTCCCAAGGCCAATCAAAAACTCGTCCCCTGGACGGCCGAGGAAGACGCGCTGCTGGGAACGATGTTGGATGCCGCCGTGGCTCAACAGGTCGGACGTTCGACCCAGGCGGTTCGAGCCCGCCGTCAGCAACTTGGGATTCGCGGGCGTGGCCCTGAAATCCGCCCTTGGACGCACGCGGAAGACGACTTGTTGGGCACCGTGCCGGACAAAAAGTTGGTCCGCCGCCTCAGACGCAGTTATGATGCCATCGCGGCGCGTCGGCAAAAGCTGGGCATTGCCCCTTGCCGTCCGCAACTCTGGCGCCCTGAAGATGACAAGATTCTCGGCACACGCCCGGACGAGCAAGTGGCCAAGCTACTGGGCCGAACCAAGGTCGCGGTGCGAGCTCGGCGCTCTGAACTGGGCATTCCGGCTTGGGTTGGCGAACGGCGTCCGCCAAGGTGGAGCCCAAAAGACATTCAATTGCTCGGGACAGTGCCGGACGCTGAAGCTGCCAAAATCCTCGGGCGGTCGGTTATTTCCGTGATGTTGAAACGGAATCGCTTGGGCATTTACCGCCGCTTCGTTGACCCCGCCGCTCTGAAGCCAGAGGAGCTTGAACTCTTGGGCACGATTCCCGACGACGAACTTGCCCACAAGCTCGGTCGAACCAGCAAGAGCATCGAATACTGGCGCACCAAACTCAACAAGCCTTACCTGGCTTCAAGATGCCGCCCATGGACTGAGCGGGAACTTCAGTTGTTAGGCAAGCATCCCGACGACGAGCTGGCTAAGAAGTTTGGTCGCACAGAAAGCGCTGTGCAATCCATGCGCGTGCAAATCGGCCTGCGCAAGCGCTCAACTCGGAAATGGCAACCTCACGAAATAGAAATGCTTGGCCGCGTGCCCGACGTTGAGGTTGCCCGCATTACGAAACGCACTCTGGTCTCTGTTGCCGTTATGCGACGCTCGTTGAAACGGCGTATTCAAGAAGCTGATCCAACAGACCTCGCGACTGATTTGTGACGAGCAGCCTGACGGTTTCCAAGAGCTCTTTCCATGCGCGGTTGACTGGACCGTCCGGCAGCAAGGCGGTCGTGGACGCATCGGCCCATCTCCAATCTTGGATGCCGTTTCAAACCAACACTTTGCCATCAGGCGGTCTCGACGTATCGGTGGCGCTCGGCTCGAACCAATACCGGTTCTTGCGCGGACGTCTGCCGCTGTCGCGGGCAGAGCTTGACTTTTCAGTGCAAGAACCGTCAAAGAAACAAACCATGAAGAACAGGAATTGCACCGTACTCGCCCTCACGCTTTTTGGTCTTGGGTTGACCGCCACCCAATCCCGGGCGCAATCAATTTACACGCCTTACGCCTTTACCAATTTCGCGGGCCAGCCGGGAGTATCCGGCAGCACGGACGGCATCGGGCAGGCGGCGCAGTTTTACCTTCCACACGGCGTGGCGCTGGACAGCGCGACCAACCTTTATGTGGCGGATACTCAAAACCACGTGATCCGGAGAATCACTCCCGCCGGAGTGGTGACGACGATAGCGGGCAGCGCCGGAAGGCACGGCAACGTGGACGGCGTCGGCAGCGGCGCGGCGCAGTTTAACAGTCCGATTGGTCTGTCGGTGGACAGCGCGGGCAACCTGTATGTCGGGGACTCGGCCAACCAGACGACTCGAAAGGTCACCCCCGCCGCAGTGGTAACCACGCTGGCGGGCCAGGTTGGGGTCATTGGCAGCACGAACGGCACCGGGAGTGGGGCGTCCTTCAACAGTCCCCAAGGCACTTCAGTGGACAGCGCAGGAAACGTCTATGTGGCGGACAATGGGAACCGGACGATTCGGAAGATCACGCCCGGGGGGGCAGTGACAACGTTCGCCGGCAGCACTGGGTTGCAGGGCACGAATGATGGTGTCGGAAGCGCGGCGCGGTTCAACCAACCCGTTAGCGTGGCTGTGGACAGCGCCAACAACGTCTATGTGGTGGATTCAGGCGGCGAAACGGTACGGAAGATCACGCCCGGCGGTGTGGTGACGACTTTGGCGGGAACGGGCGGACTGTCGGGCACCAACGACGGGGTCGGTAACGCAGCGCGATTCGCAAACCCCCAGGTGGTGGCGGTGGATGGCGCGGGCAACGCTTATGTCAGTGATTCCGGCAACAACACTATTCGAAAGATTACGCCCGACGGGGTGGTCACGACGATAGCGGGAAATCCGGCGCAGAGCGGCAGTGTTGACGGCACCAATAACGCGGCGTTGTTCAGCGCCCCGCGCGGTGTCGCGGTGGACAGCGCTACCGACGTCTATGTAGCGGATGCCGGCAACTCCACGATTCGCAGGCTCGTGCTCGTCGGGACGAATTGGGTGGTGACGACGCTGGCGGGCACCCCGAATCAAAACGGTAGTGTGGACGGCACTGGCAGCGCCGCGCGATTCCACAACCTTTACGACTTGGCGGTGGACAGCGCCGGCAACCTCTATGCGATGGACAGGTCCAACGATTCGATTCGAAAGATCTCTCCCGTCGGGACAAATTGGGTGGTAACGACGTTCGCGGGCACCCCCGGGCAAACTGGCAGCGCGGACGGCACCGGCGCCGCAGCTTCGTTTTTCCAACCTCACGGCTTGGCGGTGGACAGTTCGACCAACATTTACGTGGCGGATTTCGGGAACTTAGCCATTCGGAAGATCTCACCCGCCGGGACGAATTGGGTGGTGACCACGCTGGCGGGCACGACCGGAGTGTTTGGCACCAATGACGGCATAGGCAGCGCGGCCTTATTCAGCCAAATGCTGGACGTGGCGGTGGACGCCGCGCACAATGTCTATGTGGCGGACACGGGCAACTTCACGATTCGGAAGATCACGCCCGGCGGAGTAGTTACGACTCTGGCGGGCAAGGCCGGACAGCAAGGCATCCTGGACGCCACCGGCAGCGCGGCGCGGTTTGGTGACCCCGATGGCCTGGCGGCGGATGCTGCGGGCAACCTCTACGTCGCGGACGGATACAGCATTCGAAAAGTCACGACTGCCGCGGTGGTGACGACGCTGGCCGGCTGTCCCTCTGGCGGTTGCACCAATGCCATCGGCAGCGCGGATGGCGACGGGACCACGGCGCGATTCGGCTTGCCCAGTGGCGTGGCGGTGGACGGCGCAGGCAACCTTTATGTGGCGGACCTTTACGGCGACACCATTCGGAAGATCACGCCCACCGCGACGAATTGGATGGTGACGACCCTGGCAGGCAGTCCCTTTCAAGCCGGCGCCGCAGACGGCATCGGGAGCGACGCGCGGTTCAACCAACCCAGTGGCGTCGCGGTGGACGGCGCGGGCAACCTCTATGTGAGCGATTCCGCGGAAGACCGAATCGCCAAAGGCGCGCTAGCCCCTGCGGTCGTCCAATTCGACACCAGCAGCGTCGGCCTGACGGTTTCCAACGGCGTGTTCCAGATGCGAATAACCGGTCCGTCCAGCGGCAGCCTGATTTTGGAAGTGTCCACCAATCTGCAATCCTGGACTCCGATTCAAACCAACTCCTTGTCGGCAGGCGCTGAGGTTGTGACTGTGCCGCTAAACCCGGCCCCATACCGGTTTTTCCGCGCGCGTCTGGCGCCATAGCGCGACTGAAGCGCATCAACTATCGCAAGGCCTTCGCGCTCTGTATTGTATTCGACGTGGAGATTCGCCGCTACAAGTATGACGCGAAAAGCCACCTGGCCAACAAGCACGATCCCCTCATTCCAAGCCGGCGTCTGTCATCAATTGTCGCTGAGCGTCTTCATGGCGCTTTGGACGCGCAAAAAGTCCGGCATCTCGTCAGGTGACGGGGACTGGCCTGGATACGCAGGTGTTTTGCATCTATTGCGCCCCTTGAAACGCCACAGCCACATATTCCATCATGCTCGCCATTGTTAGCCTAGGTC
>WNGL01015674.1_pt1 | contig 14206 bp, 15 predicted proteins | sample 5400591 | NCBI WGS metagenome assembly WNGL01 (sample SAMN13153377, study PRJNA577476) | soil metagenome | isolation source: 80 cm soil or saprolite under Garry oak tree replicate 1 | place: USA:California | collected 2016-06-15
CACTCGGCTGGTCGTGCGGCACGGACAGCACCGGGCGGGATGCCGGCCGCGAGCGGGACACGACGGCCGACACGGCCCGCCACTGGGCTTCCCATTCAACGGCGTCACCTCCGCAGGCGCCGACGTAGGACAGCACCAGGTCCAGTGACGGCAACGCAGCGCCACTCGCCGCGGCCGACAACGCCGACGCCGAGTAGCCCGCTTTTCGGGCCAACTCGCGATAACGTGGCATACCGACCGCGACCCGCAACTCTCGGAGTGCATGGGCGAATGCCTCGACCGGACCTGCATCCGGGTCCAGCGGACGTTCGTGTCGTCCCATACTTGTTCCCTTGGTCATTCGGACAGACCTGATGATGTCCACCATGCTGGCTTCTAGGATCCCACGAGTGGGGTCCTAGGCCGAAAGCATGAACTTCCGGCTGGCCACGGGACAGAGTGAACCAACATCGTGGTGGAGACGTCACTCAGATCGCAATCCAGCATGCGGTCCGGTTGTGGGGTGAGATCACTTTGCTTGATCCACTGGAAGATCAGGATCCGCGCCAGGTCGGGGCATATCAGTTGCGTGCCCGGATCGGCGCCGGCGGCATGGGGCGGGTCTATCTGGCCTACACGCCGGCCGGACGGCCGCTGGCCATCAAGATCGTCCGGCCGGAACTGGCCGAAGACGCCGAGTTCCGGCAACGATTCCGGCAGGAGGTCAATGCCGCGCGCCGGGTGCGCGGCGCGTTCACCGCGGATGTCGTCGACGCTGAAGTGGATGCCGTTGTGCCGTGGCTGGCCACCGTTTATGTGCCCGGACTGTCCTTGCAGCAGGCTGTTGTCGGGCACGGCCCATTGCCCATGTACACGGTGTGGCGACTGCTGGCCGCGACGGCCGAGGCGTTGCAGGCAATCCACGCGGCCGGAGTGATCCATCGCGATCTCAAACCCGCCAACGTGCTGCTCGCCGCTGACGGGCCGCGGATCATCGATTTCGGCATCGCCCGTGCCACCGACTCAACTCCCGTGACTCGAACCGGAGTCCGGGTCGGATCGCCGCAATTCATGGCACCCGAGCACGCCATGGGCAAGCACTTGACGGAGTCCGCCGACGTGTTCGCCTGTGGCGCGCTTGTGGTATTCGCCGCCACGGGACGCACACCGTTCGGCGAAGGACCAGACGCGGCGGTGCTTTACCGTGTGGTCAACGAGCAACCCCAACTGGAGGGCATCGACGATCCTCGGCTGCGTGACCTGGCCGACCGTTGCCTGCACAAGGACCCCGGGCAGCGGCCGAGCACCGCCGAGATCATCCAGGAGTGCGCTACTGCGGACGAGTCCACGCTACTGAAGATCCCCGTCGATTGGCTACCCGAGCCAATTGTCCGCGAAGCGGATCTCCGACGTGCTGCGGTGTCACCGAGCAGCGAACCGGTGGGCAATGGGAAGACGCCCACGTCCAACCACGGCGCGATGCCCCGGCGGATGGTGATCTTGCCGATTCTGATTGTCGCCGTGCTGGTCTCGGCGTTGATCCTGCGCAACGCAGGATCACCCACATCCCTCTCCGCGCCACCGCCCGGCGCCCATACCACCACGGTCCTCGCGCCCCACGCCACGGACACCACCAGCAGCGGGACACCAGCCAGTGCGGCCCCGCGCGTCCCACCCGCCGTGGGGCCGACCCGCGACACGTCACCACCGACCAGGCCTAGCGGCGGAACCGGAAGCGGCGGCCGACTCCCCACCGGTGCCAGCCCGGCGCCGACTCGAGCTGCCGGCGGTGCCTTCGCTCCGGCGATCACCGCCGGGCAGGTACGGATGTCGTTCGAGGACGGCACCGACAACTGGGGCCCGTACTGGCACCCCGATCAGGTCAGTGTCAGTGCCACCAGCACGGTCGCTCAGGACGGCACCCGGTCTTTGCTCGTGCAGGCCACCCCTGTCGCCGGTCAGAACACCGCGGTCGGCACCACCCACGTGAGCGGTCTACACGCCGGCATGACGGTCACCATACAAATGTGGTACGGCGGTCAGGGACATGGCCTGATCTCCCCATTTGTGCAGTCCAACGGAATCACGCTGCTACCGGGGGCGATCGCCGTGCCGCGGGCCACTGGCTGGACCTCGCTGAGCTTCACCGTGCCGGCAAACACCACACCCACCGGTCTGGGTGTGCAACTCGACGTCAACGACGGCATCAACCTCACGATCGCCATCGACACCATCAAGTGGTGACATCCTGTAGATGCCGGATACGGTGTCATGGTCGTTGACCTGGGCCTTCGCGGTGTCACCAGCTACCGGCAGGCGGCGGACAACGACGGGAGGTGACCGCCAACGCACCACAACAGGGCGAGCGATGACACGCGCTGAACTGATGGCCCTGCCCGTCGTGGTGGATCTGATGACCGCAGCACGAGCGCTTCAAATCGGCCGCACCCTGGCCTACGAACTCGCCCAACACGGCCAGTTCCCCTGCCCAGTGCGGCGCGTCGGCCGCACCTACCACGTGCCCGTCGCCGGCCTGCTGGAACTGCTCGGCATGACACAACTCGCCGAGCAGGCCCACACCAACGGCGGCACACGCCGGAACAACTGGGCCGGCTGACCACGGTCACGACCGCCGGATGACGCCTGATCCGACGGTCAAACGATCAAGAGGCCGGTTCGCCATTTTGGTGAGCCGGCCTCTGACCTGCTATTATCCCGTCGGGACGACAGGATTTGAACCTGCGACCCCTTGACCCCCAGCGGGCTAAAGGGTTCACGCTGTAGTCCGTGTCCGTCCATTCCCGCTGGTCGGGTCCGAGGAATAGTCCAGGGAAGGGCCTCCAGCCCGGCCCCGTCCGCCTCGTCCGTGAGACGTGCGTGAGACAGGGCCTCCCATTGGAGGTACTCCTCGTGGAGAACAAAGCCAGTCCCGCCAACCCTTACTCCGCGACTCTGGTCCCGTTGCACCATGCGCCACGCCGCATCCGGCCACCGTTCGATGTGGACAGTTATGCAGCGACGGACGACTACCGCTCCGGCGTGACCACCGACCAATGGCGTAGTGATCGCCACGCTGATCGGGTGGCCGCCATGTTGGAATCGCTCGACGGCGTCGAGTTGGGCGCATACGACCGGCGCATCATCGAGTGGCTCGCGGGTTGGGACATCGCGACGGTCGGCACCATCGCCTCGTTGATCTACCGAGCTCGCGCCACCGACACTGGCTCAATCGGTGATGAACGATGACCGAGCCGGTTCGTAGCCCTGACGCCGTGCCGTATCAGCTGATCGCCACTCTGGTGGACCGCTGGATCGACGCCCGGACGCGCACTGTTGTCGCCGGGTACATGCGCGAGGCCGGCATGGACATGGACGACGTGGACCCTGAAGACCTATTCGCCGAACTTCTCTACGGCGCCCGCATTGCGCAGAAAGTCGCCGAAGATCAATGGTGGGTTGTCGTCGACCTGTTGCGGAGCAGCGCAGTGGACTCGTGGGTGCAGGTCGGGACAGCTATGGGCCTGACGGAGACGGAGGCCTGCGACGGAATCCACGGCTGGATCTCCAGCGAGGTCGCGCTGTGGCGTCGGAACAGCATAACCGGCATCACCGACACCGAAGCCGAAGAGTTCTACGCACTGTCCGAGTCGGTGATCTGGTGAGCATCGAAGCGATCCACTGGGCGCTCAACGCTGCGCCCATCCCTCGCGACCGGCGCAACGCGTCCAGCCTGGCGGCCGTACTGGTCGGGTTGGCCAACCACGCCGATCCGGACGGCCGTAACGCCTTCCCCTCCGTGGCCACGCTGGCGCGATACACGCGCCTGTCGGAGCGGTCGGTCCGCTACGCCGTCCGCGCCCTGCAAGACCTCGACCTCATCCGGGACTCGGACCCGGAGATCGTGGCCGCCTATGTGAAACGGGCCGACCGGCGCCCCAACGGCTACGACCTGGCTATGCACCGCATCGAGGTGGCTGTGGAAAACATCGATGGGGTTGTGGATAACTCGCCTCGCGCGGGGCAGCGTTTGCCGCCCGTTGACCAGCGCGGGCGGCAAACCCGGGCGGTACGAGGGGCAAAGAACGACGCAACGGGGGGCAGAGCTTGCCCCCGAACCGTCCTTAACCGTCCAGGGAACCGTCCTGCGCGCGAGCGTGCGCCCGAGGCGCGCTCGCCGCTGCCGCCACCGTGCGGCCAGTGCGATGCTCGCCCGGACGATCCAGTGTCGGCGCGGGTGGTGTGGCTCGACACGGACCGCACTTTGTCGGCCCTGTGTTCGCGCTGCCATCCGTCCGCCGGTCAGAATTGGGGTGTGCGGTGAGTGTCCCCAACGGCGAGGTGGCGATCCAGGTTCGCCAGGCGGTCGAGGCCGCTCGCCAGGCTGGTCGACCGACGCCCGGCCGGCCGACGCTGGTGCGGTTGACTGGCGCCACCGATCACGCGGTCCGGAAGGCGCTCGCCGAACTGGCGATCCGGCACATCAGCGCTGGCGAGCCCGATGCCCAATCGACCGATGACATCGACGGTTGGCAGCCGGGCGGGCACAACGCCGAGTACCGCTGGTCACCAGATGGTGGTGAGGCGACCTCCAGGATGTTCTCGAGTACTGGCGATCCTGGCGACACCGCCACCACAGACGACCGACAGGTCACCAGCCGGCCGACGCCGGTCGTTCCGCCGGGTGGGCGACTGGTCGCGTGGACGGGATTCATATTCGGCTCGGTGATGTCGATCGCGGCGAACGTGTTGCATGCCTGGCTGCCTGCCGGGCATGAACCGGCGGGCTGGTCGCCAGGGATCGCGCCGCAGGTCGGGGCGGCCGTGTGGCCGGTCGGGCTGATGCTCGCAGTGGAGGCGCTCTCGCGCATCCGCTGGCCGAAGGGCTTGGGCTGGGGTGTGGCCCGCTTCGGTGGCGCCGGGGCCGTGGCGGTTGGTTCGGCGATCATCTCCTACGGTCACCTGCGGGATTTGCTGCTGGCGTGGTCCTACGGGCCGATGGCCGCCGCTGTCGGGCCGCTGGTGCTCGACGGGCTGATGGTGGTGTGTGGGTTCGCGCTGTTGGCGAACAGTCGCGCCAGCGCTGGCGAGGCTGGTGGTGAGCAGCGATGACCCGTTCCCAGCCTGGCGCCGAGATCTGTGAACTTGCGTCGTCTCTCCCTGCCAGCACCTCGGCCGCACCAGCGGAACCGTTCCCGGTCACCAGCCCTGGTGACGTCGATCGCCAACGCGAAGCGCCGGACCGCTGACTTTCGACGTTGTGAGTTCGACGAGAACCTATCCGGAACTGTAGGCCCAGTAGCAGTGAACGCTTCCTCTGACTCCCGGGGCGTCATTCGAGAAGGGTGTCGCGGTCGGGCCTCGGCGGTTTCTGGAACTCGACCGGAGCGGGCAGAACACCCATGTTCGTCAAGTCTTGCAGGCTCAGAACGGGGCCTGCGCAGATGCGGGCGAGCAGCTCGTCCTGTATCGGTTCGAGCCGGACACATCCGTCCAGTACCTCAATCATGTCGAGTAGTTCGTCATCGAACTCCGCGCACCAGCGATACGGGTTGATGTCGTCCAACGGCGATGTCCTCCTTCGTTGAGGCGCGTCGGGATGCCGATAGCTGAACCACTTCTTGATGACCTGCACGCCGCCGACCTGGTACTCCCACACCGCTCGGCTCACTGGCTCGACCCGGCCCGCATGTTCCAGGAGGGTGTCCACGCCAACGATGAGCGCCTCACCTTCGTGATCGACGACCTTGGGGAGCTGGCCGTTGTCACCCGCGACGGGGATGGAGTAGCCGGCCCGCCTGGAAGTGCCTAACCGCGAAGGCCGTCGTTGCCTGTTGTTGACCATGCGCTCGCCGAAGGTGTGTAGCCAGATTACCCTGCGCCCGGTTTCGACCGCTTCGATCCACAGGTCCTTGTTCGTAGTGATCGGCACCCGAATACCTGGAGTTTTCAATTCTTCACAGAAGCGTCGGGTGTATCCACCGTGCGCCGTGACGCAGGCGATATACGAGATAACATCTTCCGGTTTGACCGGGTGGCAGAGCAGCGTCGCCAGTTCCGCGCACAGACGAGGTGGCAGATTGGGGACCGTGCCGGTGGCGTCTCTGTACAGCGGGAGGACGCGGCCTCCCCGGCCGTTGAAGTTGTGGGTGTGAGGAACCAGCGTGGTGAAAACCACACCTGGCCCATTGTCGATTGGGTGCGCGTGCTGCTCACAGAGGTAGATCTGCTTCGGTCCCACTGTCTGCCACAGTTCGTACCGTGGGAAGTCGACTGCCCTCGCATCGAAGATGAGCCGCTGTCGGTCAAAGCTATGGAAGGACACTCCCACAGTCGGGGCGTTGGGTTCAGAGGCCGAAGCCATAGTTCCGTCAGCGTGCGGTGATCCGGGTATCGGCTTGCATATGCTGGTGAGGGTCCGGTCCCGCGTTTCCTTGAAGAGGACCTTCCGCTCGACTGGATCTGCACATATCAGTTTTTTCCAACGGCGCTCCAGAGTTTCATCGTCCGGGGCCCATACCCAATTCCGGTTCGATTTGACACCTGAATGCTGCCAGGGCAGAATCTCGCTGAGTGCAGGATAGTTTTGCCAGATGAAGTTGCCAGGCCGGAACGGCCCGTTCCAGGTGTTCGTGCAGTCAATCCAGCCTTCGTCGTCGATACGAATCGTGTCGAGCGCGTCGAACTTGTCCTGACGGCTGCCGGGTAGCGCACGGTAGTGCACAGTTGCTGGTACGTCGGGTTGTGGATCGCCGAACCGGACGAAAACACCGATGCAGATCGCATGTTGAGTTTCGGGGAAGATTCGCGTACGGATGTCGGGCCGGTGCTGCTCCGGTGACAGGTCGATGATCCAACCTTCGTCGGCTGTGCTGCGAAGATACCGCCGCATTCCCGCATAGGACTCCGACGTGAGGTAAGGGCTCGGCGTAATGAGGGCCACCACGCCGGCTGGCTCGTTGGCCTCGAATGCCTTCCATGCCGACCACCGCCAGAAGTAGGTCCACATATTGTTCAAGTTGAAGCTCAGATTGCCCGGTACACCCACCCGGAATTCGTCCAGCGAGGGCCGTTTAGCGATGTCGAAGTCTCGGCCGGGCTTTCGCTTCTCCTCGATCCACTTCGCGGCACCCTTGGCGTTCTCTCGCCACGGAGGATTACCGATGACCACCATGACGGGCACATCTCGTTTTGCCAGGTTGGCCTTCAGTCGCGACTCCTTGAGCACGTCGTAGAGTTGCCCGAGTTCGAACGCCATCAGGTACGGGTCGTCGAGGGTGTCGGTCAGATACCGTGGCTCTTCGGTAGGTAGGTCGATCTGGTAGAGGTTGCGAAGCGCTGCATGCAGTCGCAGTTCCGCCACCGCGAACGGCGCCGCCTGTATCTCGAAGCCTATGAGCCGCTTCGCGAAGAGCTCGCGCAAATGTGCCGCTGGTGAGCGGCGCTGTTGCCGCAACGTCTCGGCCGCGTTCTCCATGATCTCCGCCAAGAAGGTTCCCGCACCCATGCTCGGGTCCAGGGAGAAGACATCGTGTGAGGCGAAGCCTCTTGCTCTGCCCAGTCTTGATTTCAGGACGGAGTCCACGAACGAAACCATGGCGCGGGCTACCGGGATGGGCGTGTAATACGTACCGCTGCGACGTCGCAACGCGTGGTCGTACTCTTCCAGGAACGTTTCGTAGAGACGGGAGTAGGTGTCTGAATCCGCCGTCCGTACCTGCGACCAGTTGATGTTTCCGATCACGCGGACCAGGGTGTCGACCACGTTGAGGTGCCCCACCCACCGGGGATTCGCCAGGATCGTAAGCGCTTCGCCCAGCAGTGAATGCTGTTTGGCGAGTTGTTCGGCGATGCCGGTCGGTGTGCGACCATCGAAGGAAATCCCGTCGACCTGAGCCAGTAACAGGGCGAACGTCACGCACTGTGCGTAGGAGTCCGCGAACTTCTGCTGAGACTCGTCCAGAGTCTCTTTCGGATTTACCTGAGGGAATAGGATGCTCGTCCATTCCAGCGCGAGAGTGGTGAACGGCTGGCGCCCGTTTCCTCGTTCCAAAATGAGCGTTTCCAGGACCTGATCGCGCAGCAGTTGGCAGAGTGGAGCCACGTCCGCCACGATGGCGCGCAGTGACCGGGGGTCCTTCGGTCGCCACTCCAGGAACGAGCGGAACAAATGTTCAAGTGCGCTGTCCTGCGGTCTGAGTTGAGCCCCGGCTTCGGCGAGATCACCGACCAGCATTGCGACGCTGCCGACCAGTTCACCCTGCCGGTACAGCGCCCAGGAGCTGCCGTCGGTGTAGATGAGGTTCGGCAGTACCTTCAACTTCTCCCACTGCTCACGGTCGTGCGCACTCGGTCGCCAGTTGTCCGGTGTGCCCTTTCCGGGAGACTTTAGTTCCACATACCCGATACGCCCACTCGTGGAGTCGATCGCAAGGTCGGGCCGCGACCTCAGTTCGGTCAGCACCACCTCGTCGTGCACGACCAAACTCATGCCCAATAGTGTTCCGGTGCGCTGGAAGAGATTGCTGACGGGCGTGCGCAGGCGGTCTTCCTTATGGCCACCTCCGGAGCGACGCTTGATCGTCCTTCCGAGATTCGTCGCTCGTTGGTCGACAAGTCAAGGCATAGACCAGGAGAAATACCGGTTCAGCAACATGGGTGAATTACACCTGTGTGATTGCGATCATCGGCTGAATTCGTGGCATTGCCTGCGGCCGAACAACGGACACTGCGGTGTATTCGTCACACATTCGGCCGCCAAGTACGCCAGTTGTTCCGGTGACGACTACACCCTGGTAGCTCCCATCGCCGCCTATCCGCTGGTCGTCAACGGAGCCCGGACCTGTGTGACCAAGCTGTCGTTGTAGGAGTTGGGGCAGCCGCACTGCAAGCAAGACCCCACGCTTGACGTGCCCGAGTATCGGATCTATACCCAACCTCGGTTCTCCCTGTCGCAGTCACACCAACTACGCCGGCATGAACAGGCGTCGGCTACGGTCAGCCGGGCGCTCTGCCACGTTTTGACCGGTTATAGCCGACTTCGTTGGGAACTTTGCTTGTCAGTGGTCCCGCCCGAGCAGGATGTGTGGGTAGCCCCGGTTGATCTGCTCGCCCAGTTCGACCTTCAGAGAGGAGATGAACTCCTCCAGTTGCTTGGTGGCGTCCTCGACGTTGGCGGCATCGCCCTTGAACTCGAATTCCACGAAGTCGCCGGCGTCCGCGACATGGTCGAACACGATCTCGACCTCGGGCAGCGCCCATTCCTCGCGGGTCTTGTCCACGGTCACCAAGGGCGTAAAGTCCAGCGCCTCAAGCGTCCGCCGGATGGCCTCCACGTCCTCGACTTTGGTCTCGTACTCGTCGGCGTGGGTTTTGACCAGGGCGTCCATGGGGTGCCAGCGCTTGAAGTTGATTGACGAGCCGCGGTCCTCGGTACGGATGCGTAGCCACTCCGAGATCGCTGCGGGTGCGAGGAAGTCCCGGTGTGGGGCGTTGTAGTAGGCGTCGACCTGGCGGGTCGGCTCGGCGGGTTTGGCGCCGAGTTCGGCCAGCTTGGCCTTGAGCGCTCCTGGGTGGGGAAGGGCGAACTTCTTCTCGACCTCGATGTACTGCACGAGCGGGTCCTCTCTGCTCAGGCGGGTGTGTTCGGATGGAGCGCGGCACGGATCTCGGCGATCTCGTCCGGGCGGAGCGGGTCGTCAAGGCAGGTCACTGTGGTGTCGATCTGTGTCGCGTTACGGAAGCCCACGAGGACGGCGGAGTTCGGATGGTCGTGGAGTGCGTACCGCAAGGCGACGTGGGCGAGGGCGGCGGGGTTGTCGCCGAAGCGGGCGCGAAGTGGGGCGAGTCGGGCTTCGAGTTGTCGCTGGCTCTCTGGGGTGAACATCGGGTCGGCGCTGCGATGGTCGTTCGCGCTGAACACCTGTGCCGTCTCGGGCTCGTAGTGGCGCAGCAGGAGTCCCTGGCCGAGAGCTTGTTTGATCAGCACACCGACACCGTGACGGCGGGCGAAGGCGAAGATGTCGGTCTCCTCGGGAGAGTAGAGCGGGCTGAGCAGGTTGTATCGCACGCTGATGACGGTTGGCCGGATTGCGTCGACAATCGCAACCATCGGGTGATCGCTTCTGCGTCCGGCCGGGCGCTGTTGGCCCACTGCTCGGCGAACGCGTGAGGTGCGCGCATCCCGATCGCGCGGATCAGGCCCTCGTCGCGTAGCTCGTGCATCACGTCGATGGCGCCCGACAGATAGCGGTCGTCGGCGCCGAAGTCGGTGCTGTGCAAGTGGTAGACGTCCAGGTGGTCGGTACCGAGGTTGTCCAGGGTCGTGGCGAACTGGTGGCGCATCTGGGTCGGCTGGTAGGGATGGCTTGCGGTGCCAGCGAAGTAGCCGACCTTGCTGGACAGCACGACTGTGGATCGGTCGAGGGTACGCAGCAGGCGGCTAAGCAGCCGTTCGGAACGGCCGAGCCCGTGGACGTCCGCGGTGTCGAACAGGGTGACACCCAGGTCGTAGGCGCGGATCAGGCCGGCGTAGGCGTCCTCCGGGTCGACGTGATCCCACCCGATCGGGACGCCATTGTTGCTGGCTGGGCCGCCGCTGGTCCAACAGCCGGCTCCGATCACGGACAGTTCCGCGTTCAGGCCGGGCAGGACTCGACGTTCCAGGAATGGTCCGAGGGGCACTGCGGTGACCTTCCGTTTACGTGCCGCACGGGTCGGCGGCGTTGATGAGTCGCCAGGTGTCGGTCGCGGCCCACCGTGCGTACTCGCGGCGAACGACATCACGGTGCTCCGGCGCCAAGTTCGTCTCCATTGCCACCAGAGCAGGGGTCAGTTCGGCGCGTAGCTCATCGATCAGGACGTCAGCCAGCGCGGCACAGTCGGCTTCCAGATTCGTCAGGCTGCCCGTGGCTGCGTCCAGCAGGTCGATCAACGCGCCCAGCAGCCGGTACGCGGCGTGCTTGAGCACTCCGCGAACGCCGCGGACTATCTGGTGTGGTTGGCCGTCGGTGATCTTCTCCATGGACTTGAGTGTGTAGTCCAGGGCGAAGTTCCGGTCGATCCACAACTGTGCCGACCGGGAGAGCACTCCGATGCGCCAGTTGGCGAATCGGGCCTCGACGCGGCCCATCGACGGATCGGCGACGCCCGTGAGTCCGGCGGCTTCGGCTTGGCGGGTGTATGCGGCGCCGATCAGGCATTCCATCGACACCAGCATGTAGCTGATGCCGGTGTAGAAGGGTCGGCCTGTGGTGTGGGTGGCGACCCAGTGTTCGTCGTGGACTCCGTCGACGATCTCCTCCACGCTCAGGTCCGGTTGAGGGTGCAGCAGAAGGTCGGTGCGACCCTGGAATGCGTGGGTTTCGCGCAGCTCAGTCTCGGTCATGAGGTGGTCGAAGGTGATGTAGGTGAATCGCGGTGGTACGCCGAGAGCGGTGAGCGTTCGGATCGCCAGAGCGTTCTGTTCGCCGGTGGTCTCTTTGTTGAACCGTTCCAGGATCGAGGTCACGCCGGACTCCACTCCGAACAGACAACGCCGGAGCCGCCGTTGGACCAGCCCACGCCACAGACGGCCGCGCTCGACGTGCCAGTCGCGGTCGCGGTCGAGCCGCACGACCTGGTCGATCCGGCAGGAGGTTTCCCACGCGAATCCGGACTGGGCGAGGGTGTCGGCGATGCTCAGCGCCCGTGGTACGGCGTCCTGGCCGCGACCGATGAATTCCTCGTCCACCAGGTAGACCGTGCGCGACACGTCCGGATGCCGGTCGAAGACCGCGCCCATCTCTCGCAACAGCCACGGCAGAGCGTCCGGCGCTGCTCCGGCCCACTGGCCCTTGTGGCCACGTGGACAGAATGAGCAGAAGTTGGTGCACCCGCGGGATGCTTCAAGCTGGGCGACTCCGTTGTGCGCGAAGGTGGTCTCCAGCAGGTCCAATTCGGGCCACATATCGGTTTGCAGGCGGTTGGCTACCGTGGCAGTACGCCTTGCCTGGCCAGTCGTGCCGATCGACAGCGTGCCCCGGCCTCGGGACGCTCCTCGATACCCGACGCCCCGGATCTGCTCGACAGCGAGGTCACCATGCCAGTGGGCGACCACGTCGGCGATGGTCGGTTCGCCAGCACCCCTGCTGATGATCAGGTTCGGATAGCGCTCCAACAGGATGCGCTCATTGCGTGCGGTCAAGCTGCCGCCGGCCACCACAAGCGGCGGGTGTTGGCCCGCCATGACGTCGTCGAGTAAGCGGACCATCAGGTCGTGCTGGCCGAAGGTAGCCGACACGCCCACGATGTCGATGTCGCCGCTCGTCGCGTGCCGCTTGATGTCGTCCAGTGACACGCCGAGCTGCATGTCCATCAACTCGACGGTGCCCAACATGGTCGCCCGCGCTGCCCGTGCCAGGTCGGAGATCGCCAGCGGGAATCGCGGTAACGGGAAGTGTTCCTGGTGGTAGAGCGAAGCCAGCAGCAGCCGCGGCCGAAGCAGCCGGTGTTGGCCTTCCGCTGTGATCGTCGCGGACGAGAGCCAATTGTCTGGGTCGGCAAAGGCGAGATTGTCGGTCGTCCAGGCTGGCCATTTTCGAGAACTGTGCGGCTGTCCAGCCAGGTCCACCGCTGTCCATTGCCCAGGTGTGTCGTGTTCGATCAGCACGAAACGCCGTTCGAGAGTGCCGGTGACGACGATGGTTCGGTTCTCGCCGACGCACTCGGTGAGCGCGCCGCGCAGACGGTTGGGTTCGGTGAGCGGCACTGACGACAGGCGGGTCTGGAGCGTGGGAACGGTTCCAGTGGCGTGTGCCACGGCGTGCAGCAATCGGTCGTGAGCGGACAATGTTGGCTCGCTCATTCCAGTCTCCAAGTGAGGTTATGGCGGACCGACGCTTGGTTGTGTCGGTGAACTGGCGGCCGCAGAGCAGCACCGACTTCCGCAGTGGCAGATCGGTCACTGGCGACAGGGCGGGTTCAGGCGCTGTCGTCGTCACGGACGACGGGCAGCACAGCGGTCTGCTCGGCCGGGTTGTCGGCCGGCGTCGAGAACCAGTCGTCATCGGCGAGCTGGTGTCGACCGACCGTCGGCCGGAGTAGTGCTGATGCCGTCGGGGACGGCGGATACGACGCGGCTACCGCGCGCACGCAGCAGTCCGGGCACAGGTGCTCGGGTGTTGGTGGGCGTTGCTCCCACAAGTCGGTAACCGGGAGACCGCACATGCCCGTCGCCGGATCCTCTGGCGCCACGATGTGGACACGGCCGGCGTAGTAGACGCCACCAGGCCGGTTGGTGCCCCACCACCACCGCATCGGTATCGGCCCAGTGTCGCCGGCCTGCTGCCCGCCCCTCGTCACGACGACTGGTCATGGGCGACCATCTCGGGAATCGGGTCGACGAACGTGTCTCCGTTGGCGGGTGCCGCTGGGACGGCGAGCGGCGGCTGTTTGTTCCATCGGTCCAGTAGCTGGATTCCGCTGACGGTCAGCTCCGCGACCGGCCAGGCTGGGTGATCACGGTGGGCCGGCGTCAGCGCGATGAGCCCGTGGTGGTGTATCTCCTGAAGCGCCGTGATCACGTCCGGTGGCAATACGTCGCTGTGATGGCGCAGCACACCGTTCTCGGCGACGATCTGGCCTCGGGCAACGCGGCGCAGAGCGCTGTGGCCCAACGTCCGCAAGTGGTCGAGATCGGACGTCATCTCCCACCGCCGAGTCCAGCGCTCGTGCGGCGCGGGCATGGTCCCGCGGTCCCCGGCGGGTCGAGTAGGACAGCCGCCGGGGACTGCGGTGGCACGGTGGGTACAGATTTCGTCTCGGCTGCCGGCGACCGGGGATCGCGGGAGTGACCAGCAGATTTGGGATTCGCGCTGCTCGTGTCTGCCCGAACTCGGTGCCGAGGTCTGCGACGACGAAACAGCACCGCCAACAGGCCAGAGCGTCGTTCGGTCATCCGCAGGGGAAGATCACGCAAGCTCGCCTGTGCCCGTAGGACCGCCAAGCAGTGCGGGCAGGGCGGATTCGGTGGCGCGGCCAGGGCCGCAGGCACAACCTGGGCGCCGCACACGGTCGGGAACCGTCCCTGGCCTTCCGTGATGTGCTCGCCGAGAGCCTGGTCCCAGACTGCGTGATCGACACGTTCGACATTTGATGTGATCCACATGGGCCGGGCGTCAGCACGGATGGCATTCATCATCGACTCCCCGATACGAGTGTGCGATTGCAAATCCACTGTGGTGTGTCATGT
>WNGL01006364.1_pt1 | contig 14205 bp, 13 predicted proteins | sample 5400591 | NCBI WGS metagenome assembly WNGL01 (sample SAMN13153377, study PRJNA577476) | soil metagenome | isolation source: 80 cm soil or saprolite under Garry oak tree replicate 1 | place: USA:California | collected 2016-06-15
GTCGAAGAGCAGCACAAGGAACTCGCCGTCGGCCGACGCGAAGGTGAAGCCGGAACCGTCAAGGTCCACCACCGTCGCTCCCGCAGCCGCGATGGCAGCCACCGCCGTATCGAACGTAGCTACGACCTGCGGCGGCGCGGAGTCGATGCCCTGCCGCGTCACGCCGACGCGCGCACCGCGCAGTCCAGCCGGATCCAGGAATGCGGTGTAGTCGGCCGGGAGCGCGGGGCGCGCGCGGCCCGTGCCCTGCCACCCGAGTGGCACACCCGCGGTCGCCGGATCGCTCGGGTCGGGCGTGCGGCTGACGATGCCGTTCAGGACCGCGGCCGCATCGGCGACCGTGCGCGCATGTGGTCCGACGGTGTCCTGCGTGTGCGAGATGGGGACCACCCCGGCGCGGCTGGTGAGGCCCACCGTCGGCTTGATGCCCACGACGCCGTTGACGTTCGCCGGGCAGACGATGCTGCCGTCGGTCTCCGTGCCGATGCTCACTGAGCCCACCGCGACCCGACCAGCCGCTGCTGGAGAAGAACGAACGGAAGTTCGCCCATTCGGAGAGATTGGTCTTGCCCAGGAGCACCGCTCCGGTCGCGCGCAGGTTTGCGGCGACCGTCGAATCGTGAATGGCGGGTTTGCCGAGCAGCGCAAAGGATCCCGCCGTGGTCTGCATCTTGTCTCCGGTATCGATGTTGTCCTTGAGCAGGACCGGGATCCCGTGGAGCTGTCCCAATACCTTCCCCTTGGCGCGCAGCGCATCGGCGTTCTGCGCCATGACGAGCGCGTCCGGATTCAGCTCGATCACGCTGTTGACGTTCGGCCCGTTCTGGTCGAGCGCCAGGATGCGATCGATGTAGAACTGGGTCAGCTGCACGGATGTCAGCGTCCCCGCAGCCATCTCGGCCTGAAGCTGGGCGACGGTCTTTTCGTTGTGCGCCGTCGGCTGCGCGCGCAGTGAGAGCGGGGTGAGAAGTACGAACACCGCGGCGATCAGAGTCCGTTTCATAGAACCCTCCTCCTATCTTGAAGTTGTGCCACCAGGCAGGGGAATCGCTTCCGCCTTCAAAGTCGCCGGATTGCATGTAGGCAGACATTCCATCTCCGGATGTCCGCCGGCTCTATCCAGAAATTCTGGTTTCGGATACTGATCCTGTCGGGTTCTCCCCGGATGGCCCTCCTGGTCCGATTCACTTCGTCCCAGGAAGGGGCTACGGAGAAAGAGATCTCCCTCGACAACAAGTCGGAGGATTACCTGAAATATGGGCCCTTGCTCGGAGGAATGCCATCGAGTGAAACCACAGGAATTCATGGCGAGATGTACGGAGGAAGTTCAGCGCAACGCCTCGGGTACCCGAGTCTCAGTCGCCGGTGGAGCGAAGGCTATCCGACCGGTGTCGTCATGAGGCTCATTCGCAGGCCCCTAAGAGCAAGGACTCGATCGCGATTCTGTGCAAAGTAGCGGGCGCAGTTGGCGCAGCAGAAGTACACGGTCTTTCCGTGAACGTCGGCCCGCAGACTTGAGTTCTTGATCTGAAACACGGCGCCGCTCACCAGGCAATACACGTACTGGCCGGGCTGCGCGCCTGGCTGGACGACCGTTTCCGCGATGGGGCCGCGGACACCGCACGCGCTCTCGCTGCAGCCTTTGAAGGCGACGTCTATGGGCTCCCACGGTTCGAGCCGGCCGCCCTCGACCCTCGGCTCAGGGGTCCTCACAATCGACGAGTCGATCCGCGATCCGTCTGCCTCCTTGACGGAAGCAGTAAAGCCTGTCTCCGATACCGACTCGGCGATCTTCTTGGGGTCAGTCCTATCGGGGTCGTACGTGACGTCCGCCTCTCCCCTCTCAAGGCTGATCTCGTAGGCGGTCACTCCAACGGTCCTCTTGAGCTTCAACTTGACCGTGGCGACGCACCCACCGCAGGTCATGCCCTTGATAGTGAGCGTTGTCTTCTCCCCTGTAGTGGAGGAAGGAGCCGCCGAGACGATCGGGGCTCCCGTCAGCAGGACCAGTAGCGCAGGAATCAGCGAACCAAGCACAATGCAGTGCTTCATGCAAACCTCCAGTCACCTCTCAGAACAGGTAGCGTGAGTAATAGGGAAACGTCGCGGCCAGAACGACGATGAGTGTGACCGCCCACAGGAGCATCTTTCCGAACCTGTTTGCCTTGGGCATTTCGCACGCATTCCCTGGGCCGCAGGCACTGGCCGGTCTCCGGTACGTCAGGTAGAACGCCAGCCCGAGGAAGCCGGCAGTCAGAACCAGAAGATACGGACGGTACGGCTCGAGGGCGAGGGCCGACGCGGCCCCGCCGATGCCGACGATGGTGAGAACCAGGGGCCCAAGGCAGCAGGCCGAAGCTGCGAGACCGGCCACGAGCGCTCCGGTTAGAGTCAGACCCTCTTTCGAGACTTTCATTTGCGTTCACTCCCTTCGCCCTGCATGACCTTGTCCTGCCACCACTGGCTCCTGGAGTCGGCAGACCTCCCGCTCGCCCCCCGCCCCGCCAGCGGTGGCTCTGCAACCGCCCTCGATTGCTCTCTCGGCAGCGGCGAGTGGTTCAGTCCCCTCCGCGCGCGGGGCCTCGTTGGAGGCAAGGGCCTCCTTGACGACATTGTTGACGTCACCGAGGCAGCAGGTCCCCTTCGGGTTGAGGACTTCACAGCTGCATTCGCCCGCTTCCACCTTGTCCCTGATCGATGCGACCACGGTGCTGCGGCCCCTTTTCTCGATCTCCTCCCGGATGCTTTCGACGCTGTGACCGAAGCAGTAACAAACCGGCCGCGGAGCCTCCTTCTCTTTGAGTCCCACGCGGACCTTCAAGGCGTTCTTCTCGAGAGTCTGCCCGTCGTGGGTGAAATAGACGACCTCGCAGTCTGGCAGACTGCAGAAAAACCACTCTCGACCCTCGACGACAGCGGCATGCTCGGGGAGGACGAGGCTTCTCAGGGTGACTAGAGGAACCGGCTTGCCGCGCTTGCCGGCTGCGGGACAGAGGGCGTGCGTCATGATTCTCTCCTCGGGCGCAGAACGTCGGTTCGGCCCGACGTAGATGAGTCTAGTCCTTGAACCCGGGTTCAAGGTCAAGGACGATTTGCTGATTTCCTGGAGGATGCGCGACGAGGGGCCCGGCCCGTAGAGGCGGATGCAACAACCTTCAGTCTCTCAATGACTTCGCAGCGTCCACGGCGTTCGGTCCTGCGACACATTCGGAGAGACGAGTTGAGGACGGCCTTAACATGGTGAAGCTGCTCGAGTCTCTTCTTCAGCTCCGACAGCCGCTCTTCAATGAGGGTCTGGACTTCCTTGCAGGGGGCGGTCCGGCCGTCCCGGAAATCGAGCAGCGTCGTAATATCTTCGAGCGTGAGGCCGATGGCCTGCGCGGCGCGGATGAAGCGGAGACGCTCGAGCGCCTCGGGACCGTAGATCCGGTAGTTCCCATCAGTCCTTCCATCCGGCCGGAGAAGCCGGCTGCGCTCGTAGTAACGGACCGTCGAGGCAGGCACACCCGCCTCCCGAGCCAGCCGGCCGATGGTGTAGCGAGGTTCCATGACCTCTACCCTAGCAAACCCTGCACCTCACTTCAACCATCCGTCCGGGGTTCTCGTTCCGTATGGCGCTCACATACGATCTCCGCATCTTCCGAGAATCGATAGTCGCCGAAATAACACTTCTTCAGGGCGGTGCCGCCTTTGAAGACCAGCGAGTTCTGCAAAATTTCGACCTGCGTGATGCCTGCAAGGATCCAGGAAAGCAGGTAATCTCTCTCGAGAACTTCCCAGGGAAGTCCCAGCCGCTTACGCGCCTCCTCCAGGCGCAGACGCAGCGGCTTCATCGCTTCGATGCTCCCGGCGCGTTCACCTGGATCATCCATCTCCGATCGCACGCGCCGTGGCGTGGACCGGTCGAATCCAAGGTCCGGTAGCCCTTGATGGGGACGGCTTGAAGAGGTTCAAGCTGGGCGGCGTCGATCTGCACCTGGTGTTCCAGGATCCATCCGAGTCTCTTCGCGGTCGCAGCATCGAGCTTGAGGGCGTAACCGATGATGCGCTTCAACTCGAGCTTCGGGCCGCGAACCGTGAAGGCGTGCAGGACTTCCGGCAGGCCGCCGCAGTGCTGAGGGGCGGTCAGACCGTCGAGGAGGGTCCGCTCGGGATCTGTCATCTTGATGCGTGCTTCGCCGACCCACACCTCGTCTATTCCGAAGAATCGGTTGGGCTTCGTCTGGATGAACTCGTAGCGCGTCCCTGCAACCGAATATCCACTGTGACCCCGACCATGACTTCCGCCGCGTGCGCGTGGCACCGACCGGGCCGTTGTGAGTACGAACACCCTTCGAGGGACCTGCTCGGTCAATCCGTGATGACTGAGCGCGGACCAGTGGCTGATGGCCGAAGGCTTGACAAGGGCCATCGCGATCTCGAACTCGTGGACGGGCGATGCGCCCGGGACTGACCCGGCGAGAGCGTAGAGGCCCTTGCGTAGTCTGACGATCCAACCTGACCGCGCCAGGTGGTGTAGCCCCTCATGAAGGTAGCCGGCCGAGAGGCCCACCTTGGAAGCAACCTGACCCGCTTCCTTGACGGTGAAGATGCGTTCTCCCCTTTCAGCCAGCCTTCGAACGAGTTCTGTTCCCGGGGAGGTGTAGACGGCGCGTCTGTTTCGAGCAGCGTCTCGGGGTCGACTCATTGCATAACTCCAGTAGCTTGGTTCGATGACGTTAGATATAATATGGCGATTCTTTGACATTGTCCAATGACCGCCATATGAGGTCTACTAGGTGCTGTCTCGCGCAGGTGCGGGCCAGTTGAGGGGTAAGATAAAGGCCTCCACCCTGAACGGCGAACTGATCGGTGATCCATGAGTGCGCCCCCAAGGGACCGGCTCAGAGAAGAGATCGCCAGATCACTCGTTCCGGGCAACGTTTGCCAAGCGGTCGCGCTCAACAGTTCTGACAAGTCGAAACCTTCGAAGAAAGCGAAGTCCTAAGGGATTCCGCCCCTGAACAGGTCCGACATCGGGGTGGCGGAGGTGTCGTTCCGCCCGAGCGTACCCAGGTTGAAGATGGCCTCGACAGTCGCAAGGGCGAATAGTGGGAATACTGGACCCAGCGCGTCGCGTCCGCCGCGGAATTTGACCCAGCCGGAGGCGTCCCGCCCCACCTTCGCGTCCCAGATCCCGTCCCAGTCCGCCGACACATCTTCCGCCGTCGCGATGAGGCCGTCGAAGCGCGCTCCGGCGGCGTTGACCTGGAAGATGTAGCCGGTCCGGTGGTCCCCGAACGTGTCGAGGACGAGCCCCACGGCGTCATCGGATGAGAGATCGGCGTCGCGCAGCATGGTGTGGGTGGCGATGCGTCCCGGTTCGGGGTCGACGCAGCGGACGCCAATGTAGATCGTCGCGCCGTCGGTCAGCAGGCGGACCTCGGTGTGGTACGGGGTCGGACCCCCGGGGACCGGCGACTGCTGCGTCAGGTCCTGGATGAGCCCCGCCGTCTGCCAGTCGGGTTCGTCGAGGATGCCGTCGATAGTGATTCTTCCCGCGGCCCGCATGATGGAAATCCGGGGCGGCGCCGGTGGAGGCGCCTGGGCGGCCTTCACCGCCTGTGGCACCAGGAGAAGCGCGAGCAGGGGCAGCGCCCTGGCGTCGGGAACCCGGGGGCGAGCGATCGAGAAGACGGGCGGAGCGTGCGTCGTGGGGGAGGTCAGCGAAGCCCCATCCACGCCGGTGAGGGGTGGGTCCTCCTCACCGTCTCCGTCGCTCCGCGATTTATCTTCTTTAATAGTGGCACGTCAACTCCGAGGCCGGTGGGGGGACGTAAGGCCAAGCAGCAGAAGGGCGGACTGAATTTCCAGTAAGCATAGGAGGGCCCATCTCCCACAACCCACACGTACTGGGCTTTTACTGTGGAATGATTCACTTAGCAACATCCCGCCTCTTGTTGAATATCACAGCTGTATCTATAATCACAACGCCATGGTACAGCCCTCCGAATCCCGATGGATCCTCCTGATCCACCAGATTCCTCCCAAGCCGGCCTACCTGCGCGTCAAGGTTGGTCGCCGCCTCCAACGCCTGGGTGCGGTCGCCATCAAGAACTCCGTCTATGTACTCCCGAAGAGTGACTCCGCGAACGAAGACCTGCAGTGGATTCTCCAGGAGATCGTGAAGGGAGGAGGCGACGCCTCGCTCTGTGAGGCGAACTTCGTCGACGGTCTTTCGGACGAGCAGATCGAGGCGCTGTTCCACTCGGCGCGCAAAGCTGACTACGACAAGATCGCAACCGAGGCACGCCAGCTCGAGGAGGCGCTCCCGAAGAGAGGTCAAGAGATCGACGAGGCAGCGCGTACGCAGATCGAAACAGACCTCACGCGCCTGTCCAGGCGACTCGGCGAAGTGAGCGCCATCGACTTCTTCGGCACTACCGAGCGGGAGGTCGTCGCGGGCCTCATCGAGGGCATCGAGGCCCGGCTGAAGCCGGCTGAACCGCCAGCATCCAACCGAGCGAACCCGCCTGAGCCCGTGCGCGGGGGCACTTGGGTCACTCGCAAGGGCATCCACGTGGACCGGATGGCGAGTGGCTGGCTTATCCGGCGCTTCATCGACAAGGACGCCCAGTTCAAGTTTGTACCGGCGAAGGCCCACCGCCCGGAGCCGGGTGAGTTCCGCTTCGACATGTTCGAGGCGGAGTACACGCACGAGGGCGACCGCTGCACGTTCGAGGTATTGCTATCGCGCTTCTCACTCGAGGATCCGGGACTCCGACCGATCGCTGAAATCGTCCACGACATCGATCTCAAGGACGGAAAGTTCGCAAGGGAGGACGCGCTCGGGTTCGAGCGGCTCGTCGCGGGCATCGCGATGGCCCACAAGGACGACGAGGTCCGGCTGTCTCGTGCCTGCGCGGTGCTGGATGACCTCTACGAGTACTTCAAGAGGAAAGCTTCTCGGCGGGAGAAGGAGCGATGAACGCAACGCTGTACGGCTTTCTCGCGCTGGTCGCGACTTCCCTTCCGTCGACAGCTCTGTCGCAAGAAGGCGCCCGCGCGCTGACTCTGGAACAGGCGGTTCAGACCGCGCTCCGGGACCATCCTACTGTCGCTCGAGAGGCGGCCATAGAACAGGCGGCCGATGCTCGCCTCGATCTGGCGCGGACGGGGTACCTGCCGCAGTTGAACGTTGCGCTGCAGGCCAACAGAGCTACGGCGAACAATGTCCGAGGCACGACGTTTCCGACGTCTGGCCTGCCCGGCATTTCCGGTCCCGTTGGCCAGCCCGTCATGGATTCCGGCGCCTATGGGACACTCGCGAGTCTCTCGGCATCCTGGGACGTGCTTGGGTTGCTCGCCCGCGTGGCTTCTGTGGACGCTGCGCTTCGCGACCGCGAGCGCACCTATGCGGGCGGCGATGTTGTCCGCCTCCAGATCACTTTCAACGTCGCGGATGCATTCCTGGGGACGCTCGCCCGTGTCGAGGCCGTGAAGGCCGCACGCGCGACCGAAGAGCGGGCCGCCGTCTTCGAAAGCGCCGTGCGCGCGCTGACCGAGCACGATCTTCGCCCAGGAGCGGACCTTTCCCGGTCGCAGGCCGAGAAAGCACTCGCCTCGACGCAGCTTATACGCGCGCAAGAGGCTCAGACCATCGCTGAAATCGAGCTCGCACAAGCGATCGGTGAGACCGGACGTGTGACTCCTCTGGCTGGGAACCTGCTCGAGCTGCCGCCTGCAAGCGCACTCCAAACGGGAAAGCGCAATCCCGAGCTCATACAGGCTGACACGGCGGTCGCGGCGGCCAAGGCGAGAGAGAACGTTGCGAGGTACGGCTACTTACCCCGCGTCGAGGTTGTCGCGGCGCTGTGGGCTCGCGGCAGCGGCTTTGCGACGCCAGACGGACCGAGGCCTTCCGCTGATGGTCTCGCACCGAACGTACCGAACTGGGGCGCCGGCCTCGTGGTGAGTTGGCCTGCCCTCGACATCTTCGCGCAGCGCGCCCGCACGCGCATCGCATCGGCTGACTCGGGCGAAGCAGGTGCTCGTCGTCGCGAGATCGAGCTCCAAATCACGTCCCAGCTCGAGACGGCGCAGGCCATCCTCGACGGCGCTCGCCGCATCGCTGCCAACACGCCCATTGCACTTGACGCCGCCCGTGCGGCCGAACAGCAGGCCACCGCGCGTTATCGGTCCGGTCTTGCGGGTGTCACCGAAGTGGCCGAGGCCCAGCGCCTGCTTGCGCAAGCGGAGCTCGACGACGCGGTCGCGCGCCTTGGCGTCCGGACCGCGACGCTACTTTTCGCGCGAGCACTCGGCGACATGGAACCTTTCCTCTCCGAGGTGAACGGTCCCACCCAAGGAGCGCAGTAGCCATGTTTCTTGTGCTGGCTGCCCTGCGCCGTCCGATCACCGTCGTCGTTTTAGTCCTCGCCATTGTGCTCTCCGCGGGGCTCGCGCTCCGACGCGCTCCGGTGGACATCTTTCCCGACCTCGGCGTGCCCGTGATCTACGTGATCCAGCCCTACGGCGGCATGTCGCCGAGCCAGATGGAAGGGCAAATCGTCACATATTACGAGTACCATTTCCTGTACATCAGCGGCATCGAGCACATCGAAAGCGCGTCCATTCAGGGGATGGCGATGCTCAAGCTGTATTTCCATCCTGGAACGGACATCGCCCAGTCGATGGCCCAGGTGACGGCGATGGCGTTCCGCGCCACGTCGTTCATGCCGCCCGGCACGCTCCCCGCGTTCATCGTGCGGTTCGACGCGGGCTCCATCCCGGTCGGCGAGCTCGTGTTCTCGAGCGACTCGCGCAGCGACACAGAGATTCAGGATCTCGCTCTTTATCGGGTGCGCCCTCTCCTGTCGACAATCCCCGGCGTTTCCGCTCCGCCGCCTTCGGGCGGCAAAGTGAAGACCATCGTCGTCTACGCCGACTCGGAGCGGATGCGTGCCTATCGTATCTCCCCCGAGGACATCGCCGCTCAGCTCACCAGGGAGAACCTCACGCTCCCCGCTGGCAATGTGCGCATGAACGGCTTCACCACCATCGCGTCCACGAACGCGATGGTTCCGAAGCCGGCCGACCTCGCCGACATTCCGCTTCGCACCGGCAGCGGCGCCACGGTCTTTCTGCGCGATGTCGCCCGCGTCGAAGACGGCGCCGACATTCTCTACAACATAGCGCTCGTGAATGGCCGCCGAACCGTCTACATGCCGGTTACAAAGCGCGCCGATGCATCGACGCTCGACGTTGTGAACGGCGTCAAGGCGGCGCTGCCGCAGATGCGTGCGCTTGTCCCGCCGGACATCAAGATCGATCTCGACTTCGATCAATCGATCTATGTGCTCAACGCCATCCGTGGTCTCGCAACCGAGGGCATCCTGGGCGCGCTTCTCACCGCGCTGATGGTACTGCTTTTCCTGCGGAATTGGCGCTCCGCGCTCATCGTCGTCCTCACGATCCCTTTCTCCCTTCTCGCCGCGCTCGTCGGCCTGCGCCTCGTGGGTCAGACCCTGAACATCATGACCCTCGGCGGGCTCGCGCTTGCAATCGGCATTCTCGTCGACGAAGCCACGGTGGCGATCGAGAACATCCACACGCACCTGGGCCAGGAGAAGAAGAGCGGGCGCGCCGTGATCGACGCCATGCGAGAGGTGATGTTGCCGAACCTCCTCGCGATGCTGTGCGTGCTCGCGGTCTTCATCCCGTCGTTCTTCATGGTCGGTGTTGGCCGGGCGCTCTTCCCGCCGCTCGCTCTGGCGGTGGCCTTTTCCGTGGTGGCGAGCTATCTGCTGTCCGCAACCCTGGTGCCGGTGCTTGCCGCCTGGCTCTTCCGCAATGCTCCTCCTGCACACCGCGCCGGCGGCCTCTTAGGGCATGTTCAGAACCGCTATGGGTTGCTCGTAGGCCGTATCGTCCATCGGCGCATCCTCATCTTGGGCGCGTACCTCCTCGCCTGCGGTGCCGCACTTCTGCTCGCCCTGGGTCTGGGCACGGAGCTCTTTCCGCGCGTCGACACCGGCCAGTTTCAGCTGCGAATCCGCGCGTCCGATGGCACACAGCTCGAACGCACCGAGCAGATTGTCCGCGACGTCGATCAGCTCATCCGCGAGACAGTGGGCGAGAGGTTCGTGGCCATTACGCTTGCGAACGTGGGCAATCCGCCCTGGTCCTATCCCGTGAACGGTATCTTCACCTGGAACAGCGGTCCGCACGAGGCACTCCTGCTCGTCGCCCTCAACCGCGGTGACCGTCCGCCCGTTCACGTGCTCCAGGAGACCTTGCGCGAAAAACTCCAAGCCCACTTCCCAGACGTGCGCTTCTCATTCGAGGCGGGTGACATCGTCTCGCAGGTGCTCAATTTCGGCGCGCCAACGCCCATCAACGTCACCGTCTCGGGAAACAACATCGCGGAGACGCGGCCGTTCACTGAGCGCCTCGCCGAGGAGCTGAAGAGGCTGCCCGAGCTGCGTGACGTACAGATTCCTCAGTCTCTCGATTACCCCACGCTCGAAGTCAAGATCGATCGCGAGCGCGCCGCACAGTTGGGCGTCAATGTCGCGCAGGTCGGCCGGTCGCTGGTCGACGCGACGAGCTCAAGCGTCCTCATTCAACCGAACTTCTGGGTGAACCCGGGCACCGGCATCCCCTACCGCGTGGCGTTGCGCGTGCCCGAGAGCGAGATCTCGTCGGCGGACGACCTCAGGAACCTACCGGTCATGTCCGACGGCTCACCTCGCCCGATCCTCGGCGACCTCGCCAGCGTAACGCCCGGGAGGACGCTTGGCGAGATCGACCATCTGAACAGCCAGCGCACGATCAGCGTGCTCGCGAACGTTGGCGGGCAAGACCTGGGGGCCGCCGCAAAGGCTGTCCAGCGAGCCATCGTGGCTGTCGGCGAGCCCCCTCGGGGCGTCCGTGTTGCCATTCACGGTCAGGTCGAACAGATGCTGACGACGCTCACGAGCCTGCGCGAGGGCCTCATTCTCGCCATCGTGGTCGTACTCTTGCTTCTCATCGCGAACTTTCAGTCGGTTCGGGATTCGCTCATCGTCCTCTCGACCGTACCCGCGGTGCTCAGCGGGACCGTGCTTCTCCTTTTTGCCACCAACTCCACGCTGAACGTCCAATCGATGATGGGAACCATAATGTCAATCGGCGTCTCTGTCGCGAACGTGCTCCTGCTTATCACGTTTGCGCGTGAGCATCGCCGCCTCGGCGCAAGTCCGGCGCAGGCCGCGATTGAAGCGGCCCGCAGCCGCCTAAGGCCAATTTTGATGACGAGCCTGGCCATGATCGCGGGCATGGTTCCGATAGCGCTCGGCCTCGGTGAGGGCGGCGAACAGAGCGCGCCGCTCGGGCGAGCTGTTATCGGCGGCCTCACCGCTTCTATGGTCGCGACGCTGATCGTCCTTCCAGCCGTCTATGCGCTGTTCGCCGCAAAGCAGACTCGCCTCGTGTCCCTGGCGCCCGACGAGGCCGAGACGTTAGATTCGCAGGAGGCAAGGGCATGAAACGATTCTCCTTGTTGCTTGTCTTGCTCAGTGGCTGCTCGGGCGCCGGGGGGTCTCCGACTCAACCGATCGAGAGCCATGGTGGCCCGCTTCGAGTCGAGGTGGCGCCGGTTGTCGAGCAGCGCCTCGACACGACGGTTCGGCTCCAGGGTGAGCTTTCCGGCTACGAATCGGTCGCGCTCCATTCACGCGTGCAGGGCTACGTCGAGGAGGTGCTCGTCGACCGCGGCTCGCTGGTGAAGAAGGGCCAGATGCTCGTGCGCCTCTCCGCGCCCGACTTGGTCGCCCAGCGGGCGGAAGCTGAATCGCAAGCGCAGGCGGATTCAAGCACCTTTGAGAGTCTCAAGGGGGCCGCAACCACTCCCGGCGCGGTGGCGAAGCACGACATCGAAATCGCCGAAGCGAAGCTCGCGGCGAGCCGATCCCGCGTGGAGGCGCTGCGCGCGCTCGAAAGCTATCTTGTCATGCGCGCGCCATTCGACGGAGTCATCTCTGAACGCAACGTCCATCCGGGTGCACTGGTGGGGCCGCCGGCCGGGGGCACCGCACCTCTCTTACGCATTGACCAGGTTTCACGGCTGCGCCTCACCGTCGCCGTGCCCGAGGCCGACGTGGGAGCAGTGACACAAGGCATCAAGGCCGAGTTCGTCGTGAGCACATGGCCGGGGGAACGCTTCTCGGGGACCATCGCGCGCGTCGCGCACCTGATCGATCCCAAGACGCGAACGATGCCCATCGAACTCGACGTCGCAAACGCAGACTCCCGGCTCGCTGCGGGCATGTTCGCTGATGTGCTGTGGCCTGTCCGCCGCACTTCCGCCTCCCTCTGGATTCCGGCGACCGCTCTCGTCCAGACCGCCGAGCGCAGCTACGTCGACCGCGTCAGGGACGGCGCTATAGAGATCGTCTCCCTGCGTCGCGGAGTCGCCATGGGCAACCTGCTGGAGGTATTCGGTCCGCTGGAGAAGGGCGATCTCGTCCTCGTGCGAGGATCCGAGGAGTTGCGTGATGGAACGCGCGTCGTCGCGCAACCGGCGCAGGGAGGACAGTGACCACGGAAGAACACGACAGACAAGAAGCGCGAGCACATGGCGCTGCGGGCGACGTCGAGTGAGGAGCGAATCATGAAGCGGAACCCATGCGTTTTCGCGAGCGGCAAGGCCGGGGTGTTCGTCATCGGGCTCATGGTGGGTTGCGCAGCACCACGGCTCGTGCAGATTCCTCAGTCCATTGGACCGGCGCCGATCGTTCTGTCCTCACTGAACACTGGGCGCCTGGTGGTCTACACCGAAGAGATCGGTTCAGGCAGCGGAGACGATATGATCAACCACGAACCCTACACGGTGCTCGATTCCTCCGGGCGTCTTTTAAAGAAGATCGACAACCGCTGGGGAGACGAAGTTGTTTCACTCCAAGCGGGTCGGTACTTCGTTCGTGCCGGGGCCTCGGGTGGCGGGGTTATTGCTATCGAAGTTCAAATCGTCGCCGGCAGGACGACGGAAGTCCACCTCGATGGGAAATGGACACCAGAGACATCGAGTACGGCGGCGACGCTCGTGTTCGGGCCAGATGGCTCGCCGGTGGGATACCAGTGCACTCCGATCACGTGTCCCTACTGAAAAGTCCATCCGGGTCGAAAGCGATAGAGAAACGAACGCGCTCGTCGGAGCAGCCTATGGCCGGGCGAGCTGAAACGAGCGGAATTGATTCAGGAGTCAGGCCGCCACGGATCGACCGGGTCGAGAGCAGACGAAACCTTCCTGCGCGAATCGAGATTATCCATCATTTTGACGAGCGGGGGTCACGCTGCCCGGGTGTACCGGTGATGCAAGCCGCCGACCTCGGGGGAGGCCACGATGGGACCCGCGGACTGTGGCTCGACTCTTCTGGGCACCAGAGTTTGAACATTGCGATCACCTGGGCCCCCAGGCGCACCATGGTTCGAACTCAGTCGAGTTCGAACGTTGATCTACGTGTCCATGCACGCGCACCCCTGGTTCGAGTCACTCCGGAGTTCGAACGTTTCGATCACGTGGGGAGCCAGACATCATAGGGCCCGAGTCAATCGGGTCGTCTTCTCGGGGAGCCCCGGTCGCGCAAGCGGTCGGGGCTCTCGTTCCTCTAGACACGACGCCGGTTGTGCCCGCCCCGGGCCCCCGCTTCCGGCGGCCTCTCGACCTGTTAACCGGAGAGATCCTGGCCGGGCTGCCCGGTGTCCCTTCGGAGCCCGGAACTCTCTCTCCCTCTTGCTTGGTTGTTAACCCCAAGGGGGCGCCGGTTAGCGGGTAGAGAGCGTGTTGGCCGGCCGGACTCCCATCGCTGTTAACCCAGAGGTTGCTCCCAGCGGTGAGCATTCAACTCGCTACCTCTCTCGCGCCAGCGTATAGTCCCGCTCGTCTTGCGAATGAAATATATCTGGAACTGCTTAGGATGAGAACATGAAAAAGTCGGGCGCGAGCCAAGGCCAGTCGGCATCGGAGCTCATCTCACAAAGAATCGCCGAACTCGGGGACTGGCGCGGGGAAACCCTCGGCAGAATGCGCAAGCTCATCAAGGAAGCAGACCCGGACGTCGTCGAGGAGTGGAAGTGGATGGGCACTCCGATTTGGTCGCACGACGGCATCATCTGCACTGGCGAATCCTACAAGAACGTCGTGAAGCTTACCTTCTCCAAGGGCGCGTCTCTGAAGGATCCGGC
>WNGL01011001.1_pt1 | contig 14205 bp, 9 predicted proteins | sample 5400591 | NCBI WGS metagenome assembly WNGL01 (sample SAMN13153377, study PRJNA577476) | soil metagenome | isolation source: 80 cm soil or saprolite under Garry oak tree replicate 1 | place: USA:California | collected 2016-06-15
ACGTATACCTCGCGTGGAACCGCCGCCTCGACACGATCCAGGCCGCGGTCCTGCGCGTGAAGCTGCGCCACCTGGATCGGTGGAACGAGCTGCGCCGGACGATCGCGTCGCTCTACGGCGAGCTCCTGCACGACAGCGGTGCGACCCTGCCGTACTTGTCGCCCGAGGTCGAGCACGTCTACCACCTCTACGTCGTTGAGGTCGACGGCCGCGAGCGCGTGCAGAGCGAGCTTGGGGCACAGGGCATCTCGACCGGGATCCACTACCCCGTTCCGATCCACCTCCAGGAGGCGTACCGCGAGGCCGGCTTCGGACCGGGCTCCTTCCCCGTCACCGAGGCCGCGGCGAAGCGAGTCCTCTCGCTGCCGATGTATCCCGAGCTCACGGAGGACGGCGTGCGCCGCGTGGCGGCCGCGCTCGGCCAGGCCGTCAGCGCTTCAGCCCGAGCCTGAGCAGCAGCACCGGCCGGAAGTAGCCCCACCAGTCCACGACTGGCCGCGCGCGCGTGTACGGCTTCTTGCCGCCCGCATACGTGATGTGGACCGGAACCTCTTTCCATCGGTAGCCGCACAGCAGCGTCTTGGCGAAGAGATAGGTCTCGACCTCATAGCGGCCGAGCCAGGGCTGGTGCAGGTCGATTCGCGGGTCATCGAGGATCTTCAGCCTGTACGCCTGGTAGCCGCCCGTCGCATCGGTGACACGCCGTCCCGCCAGCATCGAGAACAGCACGGTGAAGACCTGGATCATGAACAGCCGGTGCCAGGGGATGTTCACGTGTCCCCCGCCCTCGAGGTGACGCGAGCCGCGCACGAGGTCGAGCTTCTGTTCGGCGAGCGGCTTGATTAGATCGGGCAGCTGCGCCGGATCGTGCTTGCCGTTGGACGCCATCACCGCGACCAGGTCGAACTTTTGCGACCGCAACAGGTCCAGCCCGTCGCGGATGGCCGGACCTGGACCACCCCGCTCCCGCCTGTCTATGACCGTAGCGCCGAGTGACCGTGCAGCGGCGGAGGTCTGATCCGTTGAACCGTCATTGACGACCACGACCTCGTCCACAAGATCGCGCGGGATCTTCGGCAGCAGCCGCGCGAGCGACACCGCCTCGTTGTACGCGGGGATGACGACCCCGACCTTCAGCTCATCGATCATCCCGACGGGCGATTCTATTCGGTGATTCGCGGAGTCAGGAGTAGAATCGCGGCTCGCATGCGGTTGCGTAAGTGCCTGGGACTGGCAGCGGCCGTGATGTTGGTGGCCTGTGGGAGCAGCAGCACCGCTCACCCGACCCCTTCGCATTCAGTCAACCCGAGCGCTTCGTCGGCCTCCTCTCCCACGTCGTCGGGCGTGCCCTTCCCGAGCCCAACCCCCGTCGCGGGAGCCGTGGCGCCCGTATCCGCATCCTGTACAGCACCGCCTTCCGCAGGCAACAAGCTCGTGCTCGTCAACCTGCGCAACGTGTCGGGGATCATCGTGCGCGACATCACCGACATCGGCCACCCGGCCAACCGCTGCAAGCTCAACGGCGGCAGCTACTTCAGGTTCATCAGCGCCACGCGGCTGTCCTACATCGTCCAGGCCAGTGGCGACCAGGGCGCGGCCGGGGCCCTCTACATCTTCGACATGGCGACGGGCGCGACGTCGCTCGTGCGTGCATGGAGCTACGGGGGATTTGGATCGTGGGCATACAACTGGAGCCCGGATGGAAGCCATTTGACGTACATCGACTCCGACTCCAACCAGGACATGAGATGGCACCTGCTGTCGTCGGCCGGCGACCGACTGCTGGCGGACCTAGGCGCTGTACCCGCGCGCGGAGCGAACCCCGACAACGACGACCTCTTCGTCGGCTTCTCCGCCGACGGCCAGTACGTGGCGGTCGAGCAGACATTTACGCCCACACCAATCCGAGTGCATCGCGTCTCCGACGGCAGCGTTGCGTACACGCGCACTGACGGCACGATGGCGGCGTGGGCCGGCAGCGGCGCCCGGCTCTACTTCCGCGCCAGCGCCGGCGTGCAGTCGTGGGCGCCGGGCGGCGGCGTGGTGACGGTGAGCAATGGCACCGCGTGGATCCGCCCGCACGCGAGCCCGGATGGGAGCCGCATGGCGTTCTCGCTGCTCAATGCGCAGGGCAACCATGTCGCCGAGGCGCTCGACCTGACCACCGCCTCGGGAGCGATTCAGCAGCTTTCGCCGAGCCCGAGAGTCGGCGCCATCTTCGCTAGCGCCAGCCTGGTGTGGTACGCCGGCGAGACGCCATGCACGACCGCCACCCCCTGCGGGCTTGGCGGCCCGCCACTCACGGGGACGACCTACATCTACGACCTCGGCTCCGGCGTGGAGGCCGGCTCGATCGACACCAACCTCTACGAGGCATGGCCGCACGTGGTTGGCCAGTCCTGAGGACTAGCTCGCGGCCTGCGTGGTGGCCCCGGCGCCGGCCATCACCAGCTGGTACCAGGCGATCGTCTTGGACAGCCCGACTCTGAAGGGCGTCGAAGACCTGAACCCGAACTCCTGCTGCGCGCGCTCCACGTTCAGCTTGCGGCGCGGCTGCCCGTCCGGCTTGGAGTTGTTCCACACGACCGCGCCTTTGAAGCCGGTGAGCTCGACGATGAGCTCCACCAGGTCCTTGATCGAGATCTCCTGCGAGCTGCCGATGTTCACCGGGTCGGGCTTGTCGTAACGCTCCGCGGCGAGAACGATGGCGCGCGCCGCGTCCTCCACATACAGGAACTCTCGCGTCGGCGTGCCTGTCCCCCACACCTCGACCGACTCTGCCTTCGCCTCGCGAGCCTCCAGGCACTTTCGAATCAGCGCCGGGATCACGTGCGAGCTCTCGAGGTCGATGTTGTCGCCCGGGCCGTAAAGATTCACTGGCAGCAGGTAGATGGCATTGAACCCGTACTGCTGGCGATACGCCTGCGCCTGCACCAGCAGCATCTTCTTCGCCAGGCCGTATGGCGCGTTCGTCTCTTCCGGATACCCTTCCCAGAGGTCGTCCTCCGAGAACGGGATAGCGGCGAACTTCGGGTAGGCGCAGACCGTCCCGACCTGCACCAGCTTGGAGACGTTGTGATGGCGCGCCTGCTCCATCACTTCGATGCCCATGATCGCGTTCTCGTAGAAGAACGAGCCGGGGTTGGCGCGGTTGGCGCCGATCCCGCCGACGCGCGCCGCCAGATGGATGACGATGTCGGGACGCTGGTCCGCGTACATGCGGGCCACGTTGGATTGCCTGGTCAGGTCGTACTCCGAGCTGGAGAACGTGAAGACCTCGGCCGCATGAGGCTCGAGGAGGTCGACCACATGCCGTCCGAGAAAGCCCCGACCTCCCGTCACAGTGACGCGCTTGCCCTTCCAGAACGCAGACGTTGGCTCGACGTTTGGCACTTCGGCAGCTAAGGATACGACTCGGGCCTCGGGGCCCCGGCTGATGTCCCACGGTGGAGCGGAAGCCCGGATTCATTCCGGGCGTCAGCATGCAGCTGCTACTGCACCTAGCGTGCTCGTCGCCAGCGTGGGGGGTTCCGCGGGGGGATCCTGATCCCCCCGCGACCGTCACAGGTCGAAGCGCTTGAGCCTGGTCGACTGCAGAAACAGCTCCCAGACAAACCACGGATTGTCGACCAGGTACCTTCGCCACAGGCGGCGCGGCTCGGTTCCCAACCTGAACAGCCACTCCAGCCCGGAGCGCTGAATCCATGCCGGTGCCTGGCGGACTCGCCCGGTGTGGAAGTCAAACGCCGCCCCCACAGCGATGAGCACCGGCGCGTCGAGAAGCGGCCGCATGCGAGTCATCCAGAGGTCCTGTTTGGGCGAGCTCATGCCAACCCACACGATGTCTGCGCTCCCCGCATTGATTGCCTGCGCGACCGCGGGTGTGCAGAGCTCATCAAGCGGCGCAAAGGGGGGCTCGATGAAGCCGGCGACCTCGAGCTTCGGGTAGCGCGTCGTCATGGCGCCGGCGAGACGCTCGGCCACGCCCGGCCCGCCGCCATAGAAGAAATGCCGGTGACGCTCGCGCCTCAAGACCGCGAGCATCAGGTCCGGGCCGTAGACGCGTCCGACGTTGTGGTGGCCTAGCGCCCGCGCGACCCACACCAGCGGCATGCCATCAGGCGTGACCATGCCGGCCTGGTTGAACGTACGACGAACCTCTTCCGACCGCCTGCACTCCATGATCGAGTGCACGGGGCACACGCAGACATACTCGCGAGCGCGCGATGCGACCCACCCGTCGATGGTGGCCAGCGCCTGCTCCATGTTGATGGCGCTGACGCCGACGCCGAGGATGTTCACCCGCTCGGTCACGCCGAGAGCAGCCGCGAGTAGATCTCCTCGTGGGCGGCCGCGATCGCCTTCCAGCTGAACCTTCGTTCCACCTTCTCCTGGCCGCGGCAGCCCATCGTCCGCGCCAGCTCGGGATCGTCAAGCAGCGCGGCCAGACGTCCGACCAGGACCTTCGGATCCTGGGGGACCACGAATCCATCCACTCCTTCCTCGATCAGCTCCCTGGTCGCGCCCGCCGGCCCGCCGACCACGGGCTTGCCACAGGCCCACGCTTCGACCACAACGCTGCCGAAGCTCTCTCGCGAAGACGGCACGCACAGCACCGTGCATGCGCTGAGCAACGAGTCGCGAAGCTCGTGCGGGACCGAGCCCAACCACCTCACGTTGCTCCCAGCGCGAGCGAAGACCCGCGAGTTGTCGCGGACATCGGGACCTGCGAACACGAACAGCGTGTCTTTGCGATTCGAGAGCAAGCGAGCTGCGTCCAGCACGACCTTGAATCCTTTGTAAGTGTGCAGCTGGCCAAGGAACAGGACGATCGGGCCGTCGTGTCCCAAGCGTTCACGCGCTGCGGCCGGCGATGCATCGCGGTCGTTCAGCGGGCCCAGACCGATGACGTGCACGCGGTCCCGATGGGCGCCGCGCGCGATGATCCACGCCGCCTCACCCGCGGTCAACGCGACGACCGCGTCGGACTCCCGATACAGCCGGCGAAAAGCCGGAGAGCTCCAGCCCAGGGGACGCTGGTGGCGCAGGGGCGTGAAGACGAAAGGCACGCCGGCTTTGCGCGTCGCGATGAGGATGCCGGCCGAGAACGCCTCCCGGCCCATGAACACGTTGTGGACCAGGCCTGCGCCGGTCAGGCCCGACTGCAGCAACGGCGCTAGCACTGTTCCCATCCGCCACGGCGCCGGGCTCGCAGGCAGGTGATACGCGGGCGCCATCGCCCACAGGGCCTTGCGTGTTGAAGGCGGCCAGCGGCTCAGCGCTGTGACCTCGCGACCGTCAACCTCGTAGCGATGCGGAGAATCGCGTTCGCCATCGATCATCGCCCGGAGCCAGTCGGTCCGCTGATCAGTGACCAGCGTCAGCACATTGGCGTCGACCTTGTCGCGCATCTCGTGCAGGAGCCGGCGCAGGTAGTTCTCGGCACCGCCGATGGCTGGCGCATAGCGGAACGCGGTGAACGTGATCCTCCTCATGCCGGACGCGCCAGCACATCGCGATACAGCGCGGCGGTCTCTTCTGCGCAGCGCTCCCACGTGAATCCTCGAGCCCGCTTCCTCCCGGCCTCGATCAGGCGGTCACGTGCTGCCGGATCACTCAGGACTGACTGCACCGCCGTCGAGAATGCTTGCAGGTCGGCGGGGTCGACCAGGAGCGCCGCGTCGCCAAGGATCTCGGGCAGGCACGACGCCGTCGAGGCGACAACGGGTGTCCCCGCGGCCATTGCCTCCAGCGGCGGAAAACCGAAACCCTCGTAGAGGGACGGATAGACGCAAACGTCAGCGGACCGCATCACAGAGGGCATCTGCTCGGCCGGGACCTGGCCCAGCCACGCCACTCTTCGGCCCAGACCCATCTGCGCGATGCGTTCCCGATGGGCCGGAAAGCTCCCTGCTGCGGCTCCGGTGATCTGCAGGCAGGCGCGACCCAGGGGGCTGGATGGCGACGCCTCCGCCATCGCGCGCAGCACGAGGTCGAGGTTCTTGCGGGATACAGGGGCGCCCGGGAAGACCAGCCGCGGCTCCTCGCCCTTCCCCGTCGTCCTGGTCTCGGCGCTGCCCGTGCCGAAAAAGAGTGGGTCGATGCCCGGATAGATGGTGACCGCCCGGTCAGGCCGCACGCCGTACTCACGGATGGCGTCTTGCCGGGTAACCTCGCTGATCGCGATCACCGCGGCCGCGGCCCTGGCTCGGTGCGGTACCACCCACCGCTCGTAAGCCCGCCACTCGCCTGGATGATCGGCCGGAAACCGGCGGGTGGACAGGTCCAGGACGGTGACCACGAAGCTCTTCTGGACCCTCCACGGGGTCACGAAGCTCGGGCAGTGCAGCAGGTCGCCCTGCCTTGCCCGGAAGCTCGTGCGCGCGCCGGATGCGAGCCACCAAAGCGTCCGGGCAACGCCGGGTGGTTGCGAGGAGATCTCGGTGACCTCCACGTCATCGCGTCGGCGTAGAGCGGAAAAGAGCGACCGGGCGTAATGACCAGAGCCACCTGGATTCCGATCCGGGAAAGTCATGTCGAATACGACGCGGGGTCGCTGCGCACCAGACCGCGGCCCCTGCAGCGTCATACCGCCTAGATTGTCCCGCACTCCCGGGGGACGTCCGCCTCCACCTCAAGCAACCGCGATGGGCTCAGAATTTCCGGGCCTGACGCTGTCACGTTATCGGGTTGACGGCCGGCAGCCCGCGGGCATAAGCTCGCGCACGCTGCTCACCCCAACAGTCCGCTCCACGCTCCGGCAGCTGGCCCTGTCTGCACTGGCAGCCATGGTTTGCTCTGGCCTGTCCCCCGCCCCCGCCTACGCGGCGCGCGGACCGGTCTCCGCAATCGACATGACTCATCCGCTGATCACACGCCTGGAGGCGGCGGCCCAGGCGACCGGCACGATGCAGGCAACCGTCGACCCCACGCCCAGCCCCACCCCGACGATTCCTCTCACGACCCTGAATCCCGGCCCGCAGCGGGAGGTGTTCGGCTTCGTGTCGGCCGGGGTGATCGCCGACCCAGTGGTCGGCTACCCGAGCTGGGACTTCTCGATGCTCTCGACCGTCGCCTACTTCGCGGAGCACGTCAACTGGGACGGCAACATAGTGCAGAGCGGCGTCGGGTGGGCGGTGTGGAACTCGAGCACCCGTGTGGCGCTGATCAACCGCGCCCACAGCCAGGGCGTGAAGGTCGTGCTGACCCTCATCCTCGCGGACGGCAAGGCGAACCAGCCGGTGATGTGCTCGGGCCTGGGTTGGGGCGACCGCACCATCGCACAGGGCATCCAGCAGATGACCGCCGGCGGCGCGGACGGCATCAACCTCGACTACGAAGGCCAGAACGCGACGTGCGTCAACGGCCAGACGTCGCAGTCGATGCTCATCTCGTTCGTGAAAAAAATGCGCGCGGCCATGCCCGCCGGCAGCTACCTATCCATGGACACCTACAGCGGGTCCGGCGAAGGACCGGACGGCTTCTTCAACCTCCCCGCTCTCGCGCCGTACGTCGATTCGTTCTTCGTGATGGCCTACGACATGGAGTACTACAACTGGTACGGCCAACCCGCGTACTGCACGCAGATGTGCCTCGGCCCGACCGCTCCGCTGACCACGTACTTCTACAACGACACCCGCACCGCGTCCGAATACACGTCGACGGTGCCTGCGTCGAAGGTGATCCTCGGCGTGCCGTACTACGGTCGAAAAGCGTGTGTCGGCCCAGGCAACGCCAACGCCTATCCGACGAGTCCCCTGGTCGCTGAGGACTACCTGGACGCCGCGGCCGAGCAGACTTACTCGGACACGGCGCCCGGCACGTACAGCATCCATCGAGACCCACACGACCCGCTCGGCCAGGAGCGATTCGACGACTGGCTCAGCATCGCCAACAAGTGCACGCGCCAGCTGTACTGGGACGACTTCGCATCCCTCGGCGCCAAGTACGACCTCGTCAATCGCTACAACCTGCGCGGCGTCGGCATCTTCACGCTCAACTACGGTGGCGGAGCCCCAGAGCTGTGGTGCGATCTTCGCGACCACTTCTCGGCCGGCCACGTCCCGGCCAGCGCCACGGTCGACGCTCAGCAGACCAGCACCGCGTTCACGCTCACGTACGCGGCCGGACAGGGCTGCGGCGTGAGTGCATTCGACCTGCAGGTACAGGACACGACCATCGGGCAGCCGTGGATCGACGTGGCTGTGAACATTGCGCCGACGACGTACGTCAACCAGACCTACTCGGGGACGCTGACCATCAACGGCTTCTCGGACCACGCGTACCAGTTCCGAGTACGAACGAGGGACGGTCACGGATACATTGGCGCGTGGTCGCCACCGGTGTCGACGTGGGTGCTTCCCGGTGCCACGCCGGCGCATCAGTTCCGCGGCATGTACACGCTCGACGCGTACGGTGGAATCTCGCCCGACGCCAGCCCAGGCGTGCTCGGCACCGCGTACTGGCCGGGCTGGAGCATTGCACGCGCCGGGCACGAGATGCCCGGGCCCGAGGCGCCGCAGTCGGGCCTCGTCCTGGACGGATATGGGGGCCTCCACGCATACGGACCCGACATCACGGCCGTGTTCTCACCGACCTACTGGCAGGGATGGGACATTGCCCGTGATTTCGCGTTTCTCCCCAATGGCCTCGGCGGATACCTGCTCGACGGGTACGGTGGCCTGCACCCGTTCTCGGTCAGCCGCAGCGTCGGCCTCCGCAGCCTCGGCACCGGACCACCGCCGCCTCCGACGGTTGGCGGCACTTACTGGCAGGGGTGGGACATCGCCCGCAAGGTGGTGGTCTTCAGCGACGGCACCGGCGGGTACGTGCTAGACGGATACGGTGGGCTCCACGGCTTCGGCGTGGGCCTTCCGGCGCCACCCAATCCGAAGCTGACGGCCTACTGGCCCGGATGGACGATCGCGCGCGACGTCGTCCTCATCCCAGGCACGCACTCCGGCTACGTGCTTGACGGTTACGGCGGCCTGCACCCGTTTGCGGCACCCGGCGAGGCAATGCCGCCGTCCTTCACCGACGGCCCCTACTGGCAGGGCTGGGACATCGCCCGCGCGGTGTGGCTACTACCCACGTCGACCCTCAGCCGGCCGGCGGGCTACGTCCTCGACGGCTATGGCGGCGTTCATCCGGTCGGCGGTGCGCCGGCCGTATCGCCTACGCCGTACTGGCAGGGACAGGACGTGGCGCGCGACATCTGGGGCGCCTGAGCTTCTATCCGCGGAGGCGCAACGCGCCAGTATCCTAGGCCCACGTGGACGACGCCCCTGAGCATCTGAAGGACGTCGATCCGGGTCTGATCGGCCGTCGCGCCAGCCAGGGAGTCATGTTCCTGCTCCTGCGCTACGGCGGGGTGCAGGCAGCCGGGCTCGTCGCCAACATCGTCCTGTCACGGCTGCTCGCGCCCAGCGCGTTCGGCATCTATGCCATCACGCTCGCGTTGCTCGTCTTCTTCGCCTGGCTGAGCGACTTCGGCCTTGGGGCCGCGCTGTTGCAGAAGCAGACACCGATGACCGAAAGCGACCTGCGCAGCGTGTTCACCGTGCAGCAGGCGGTGCTGATCGCGCTGGTCGTGGTGGTGATGCTGGCGGCGCCTGCACTGTCAGACGCGTATCACCTCGGCGCCGGCGGCGACTGGTACTTCCGGGCGATGGCGGTGGGCGCGCTCCTCGCTTCGCTGAAGACCGTGCCGAACATCGTCCTGGAGCGGAGGCTCTTGTACGGCCGGCTCACTGTGGTCGAGGTCAGCGAGGTGCTCATCTTCCAGGCCGTCGCCGTGGCGCTCGCGTTCGCCAGGCTCGGGCCGTGGGCGTTCATCTGGGCCGTGGTGGTGTCCAAGGCAGCCGGCGTGGTCCTGACATTTGCGCTGGCGCGCTGGCGGCCTGGTCTCGGCCTGGAAGCCACCGCGCTCCGCGGCCTGTGGTGGTTCGCCGTTCCCTTCCAGCTGACATGGATCACATACCTGTTTCGCGACTACCTGATCCCCATCCTCGGCGGGCTGGTGCTGAGCACAGTGCAGGTCGGCTACCTCAACTGGGCCTTCGCCCTCGCGGGCGTCCCCGGCCAGATGGCGCAGGTCGTGGGGCGCGTCGCCTTTCCCTCCTACTCGCGCCTCCTCGAGGACCGGTCACGGCTGGCCAGGGCGGTTGACTCATCGATCCGCGTGCTGTTCGTGGTCGCCATCCCGGCGCATCTCGCGGTGATCGTCCTCGGCCGGTGGCTCATCCTGTTCGTGTTCTCGGCCAAGTGGCTGCCGGCGCTTGTGCCGTTGTACTTCCTGAGCCTGTACTGGGCCGGCACGAGCATCACGACACCCCTCGTCTCGCTGTTGAATGCGGCCGGCCGGGTGCGCGCGACGCCGGTGCTGAACATCATCCGGGTACGTGGGCATCGCCGTCGCGTTTGCCATCGTGCGAGGTCTGGCCGTGATCGTCGTGATCGCGATGGTGCTGCCCGTGGTCCCCATCCGGCTCGTGCAGGCGGTGGCCGTGCCGCTCGCGGTCGCGATCGGGGTCTCGGTTGCTGGATACGTCGCCACGCTCGTCCTCCCGGCCAACCTGCCCGACCTCGTGTTGGTCGCCGTGGGCATGGCGGCGGCGTACGCTGCCGTGCTTTTCGCTGTCGACCGGCGCCGGCTGCGCGTTGAAATCGGCAGCCTCATGGTGCAGATCCAGCCGGCCGCCAACAAATGATCCCTCCCCACCGCGTGGGGAGGTTAGGTGGGGGCGTTGGAGCTAGGCGACCAGCTCCACGTCGAGGCTCGTGGGCGAGAAGCTCCCGCTGATGGGTCCCGCGCCCGCGAAGATCGTCGCGCCCGGGCCGGTCGCGGCGTGGTTCGTCTTCCACCGTAGGCTGAACGTGTAGGTGTGACCGCCTGACATCAGGAACTCGGTCTGCCCGAATGCCGCGTTGGGCGAGTAGGTGCCGCCGAAGCCTCCGCTCTCCTTCCACGCCAGCAGCTTTGGCGCGCCGCCGTTGTCGCTGACGAAGATCGCCAGGTCCTGATTCAGCCCTGCCTTGGCGGTCCACAGGTCGGCGTTGGCGTCGATCAAGGCGTACGTCGGGCCCGCGGGCGTCACCGCCACCTGCACGCCGAGCGGCGACCAGGTGGCGCCGTCGCTGCTGGTCAGCGAGCCCTGGGTGGTGATCACCCCGCGATAGGGGTTGGCGCCGGCGGGAAGCATGTAGGCCGTCAACGTTGTCGGCGAGAAGCTGCCGGTGCCCGGCAGCGGTCCCGCGCCCGCATAGATCGAAGACGTGGCCGGCGACGCGTGGTTCGTCTTCCAAACGAGCTGGACCGTGTATGACTGGCCGCCTGTGAGGTTGGCCACCGCCTGCACGAAGGCGGCGTTCGGAGACTGCGTGCCGTTGTTGCCGCCGCTCTCCTTCCACGCCGCCAGCGACCCGTTGATCATGATGCCGAGGTCCTGGTTGATGCCGGCGGTGTCGGTCCACAGGTCGGCGTTGCCGCCGAGCACCACGCGAGAGTTGTTGGCCGGCGAGAGCGAAAGCGGAGTCACGCCGGTCACTGGCTGCCACGTGACGCCGTCGCTGCCCGTGAGCTGAGGCTGTGTCACCAGGGAAGACTGGGCCGGCGCGCTGGAGAACAGGTGCAGGGTCAAGCGCGTCGGCGAATACGCGTTCGAGATGGGACCCGCGCCCGCGAAGATCGAACCCGAGGTCGACACGTTCGCCTTCCACCTGAGGTGCACGGTGTATGTGTGGCCGGCGGGCATCGGGAACGTCGCCTGGACGTAAGCGGCGTTGGGCGAGAACGCGCCGTTGAACCCGCCGCTCTCCTTCCACGCGATCGGGCTGGTCCCGGCCGTCCCGTCGACGTCGACGAACAGGCCGATGTCCTGGTTCACTCCCGCCAGTGATGTGAAGAGGTCGGTGTTGGCTGAGATGAGCCCTGTGGAGTCCGCGCATGGCGCGGCCCGGACCTGGAGGTTCGCGGCGTCGACGTCCTTCCAGGTCTGGCCGTCGCTGCCGCTCAAGACGTACTGCTGCGTGCTGACCGCCGACCGGATCCTGCTCTCAGCGACGGCGAAGTTCTGGGTCACCCAGGTAGCGGCGGCGCCATTGGCGGCCACGTCGCCGCTGAGCATGTTGGTGCCCCACACCGTCGTGCAGTTGGTCGGGTCGGGCGACATGCCCGAGTAATCGCCCCAACGACACGGCGGGCCAAACGGCGAGTAACAGGAGAAATCAGTGTCCGCCACGGTGCTGCTTCGAAGCACCAGCTCACCCGACATGGTGCCCAACGGGTCGGCCGCGTCATGGCTCTGGGCCCGCACGTCGACGAAGGTCTGGCCGCTGCCGGTGTTGTACTGGATGATCGCCGCGTCACCGTTGGACGTGGGCGAGATCGAGCCGTTGAACATGTACAGACTCGGGCTCGCGACCGTCCCTTCCTGTCGCTTGGCTGCGAGAGGACAAACGCCCGCCGTGCAGGCGCTCGGGATCAGCTCGAACCAGGTTGAGACCGTGCGGCCGCTCGAGCTCCCCGTCGTGTGCTGCGTCCATACGCCCTCGGCCCCGCCGGCCCCTGGATCGCCGCGCTGCACCGATTGCGTCAGCCGCCCTTCGAGCGCATCGATGTTGGGGTTGCCGCCAGGCTGCGGGACCATGAAATCGACGTTGGGCGATGGAGTCGGGACCCAGGGCGTGATGGCGATGTCTCCGTCGGTGACCAGACAGGGCGGCGTGCTGCATGCTCCGACCGCTGAAGGGCTCACATGCCAGACGCCAACGACCGCGGGATCGATCGCGACCACGTAGGCGGTCGACGAATTGTCGGTGACGTTGGTCGGCACCGGCGTGAAGGCCAGGCTCGAGTCAGGTGATGGATGCCGCACCGAGCCGAACGCGACCACCGGCGACGGCGTCGTGCAGCTGGTGTCTCCTGCGACCGGCTTCGGCACGACGACGATCGAAGAGCCTGTGAACGTGGCGCCGTTCGGGAAAACGTTGGCGCCGATGAGGATGTAGTTGGCGTCATGGCCGAGCTTGGGATAGTCGTAGAAGTCAGTGCCAGTATCGATGTGGAAGTTGCACCAGTCGCTGTTGGCAAGAGTTAGGCCGCCGACGTCGCCGCCCTTGGACCAGCCGACCGCGATCTTGACGTCGTTGCTGTAGACCTCGAGCATCGCGTAGATCCAGCGTCCCCCCTGCTGGTCCCACTGGACCTGCACGTCGCCCACCTGGCCGCCGCCGAGGGCGCCGACGAAGGTCCCGAGATTCAGCGGTCCGGCGACCAGCCCCAACGAGCGGTCGTACATGGCCACTCGCGAGTTGACCATCTCGATGTAGTGCAGCGGTCCGATCGACCCCGTCGAATCGGACGGCGTAGGCCCGGTGGTGCCGATTCCCGGCTGGTCCGCCGTCTGCGAGACGGGCGCCTCCAGCGAGCCGCCCACCGCCGGCGCCTTCACCGACTGGGCCGCGACTGTCTTCATCTGCGGCCCTTTGCGCACGGGCAGGTTCGATTGCTGAGCGGCGGTGCCCTGTCCATGCGACGCCGCGATGCTCAGACGGACGTCAGCTGATCGCGCCGGGCCCGACTGTCCCGAACCCGCCGCGAGGACCGGCGCGGGCTGCGTGGCGATCGCGGCGGCGAGCACTGCGAGACAGGCGAGCAGGGGGACGAAGGAGCGACGCACGGCTGGGCATCATAGCCGCTGGCGCGCCGCCTGCGACCCCCCCTAACTCGAGGCGACGCTCGTGCGAGCCGCCGGAGCCGCGTCCCGGGCAGGCATGTACCCGAACGCGGCTGAGGCGCAGCTCCCCACCGCCCACCAGAACAGGAACGTCACGGAGAAGTCGCCCCAGAGATCGTTGGTCATTGTGATCGGGACCAGCGCCAGGCCGCCGACGACGGCCACCATCGGCAGCGCCGCTTCCAGGCCGCGCCGGTGGGTACGCAGGAGGGCGGAAACCGCCTGGATGAGCCCAAACACGTACAGCGCCACGTATGCGATTCCGCCGATGACGCCGGTGTCCACGAACATGGTCAGCACCGAGCTCTCCCCAGGCGCGTAGTCGGCGCTGCTCCCGCCCCCGGCGAAGCGCACCGCAGGCGAGCCCGCGCTCCCCAGTCCCTCGCCGAGTGGATGGGCCACGGCCACTTTCAGATCGGCGAGAACCGTGGCGATGTGCTCCAGGAACGAAGGGTCGCTTGCCGAGACG
>WNGL01011054.1_pt1 | contig 14204 bp, 13 predicted proteins | sample 5400591 | NCBI WGS metagenome assembly WNGL01 (sample SAMN13153377, study PRJNA577476) | soil metagenome | isolation source: 80 cm soil or saprolite under Garry oak tree replicate 1 | place: USA:California | collected 2016-06-15
CAATTAACGCGTTTCTATAGGGAGTAATAAGTGGCCTACATCATCCGCCGGACGGGACAGGCGGGCGCACGTGAATTGGGGCGCAATGAATTAGGCCCCTACATTGAGGTCAAATATGAACGATAACAAGCAATTCGATGAATCATCCAATAGATATAACGAGTATGTGAAACTGGCACGCTGGTTACAGCAAGCATTGGCAACAACGCCACAAGATGAAGAAGAAGTATTTGATGACGACTATCATCCTCGTTTTTACCAACAATTACCTGACTTTATTATGGCTCTTCTGCAAAACGACGCGCAGGCGACGATTCATTATGCGCCCTTGCTTTATCATTTAGCGGGGTGCGCCACGTGCCACAGCGCTTACCTGGAAATGTATGACGCAATACGCTATGCTGTCATGTCGGGCGAAAAGACGCCCGGCATCACAAGCATCAATTATGGCAGCCGCTCACTTCCTGATGGAGCATTGGTAAAACTCTGTCAACTGTTGATCGGTCAGGCGGAGACCGTGCAGCAACAGGCCCGTCACGACCATACAGATGGGGAAGCTCAGGCTCGCTCATTGTTGCAGTGGGCAATGAAGGCAAGCGCTCAGATCATACAGGTTGGTATGCGTTCAAGGGCATTACACGACCTTGTTCGAGTTGCGACGATTGCTGTTGGCCCTCAAAGTCCCGGAGAGCAAGAACTGGCGACACGTTCTTATTCGCCTCTGATCCTCGCGGGTGGGACGCGTCACGGGAACGTATTGCGCAAAGCCGATACAGCTGTGCGTTCTGCGGGAACTCCGGCAGAGCAAGCGATAATCTACCTGCAATCGATCTCCCTCGATGGGAGCATTGTGCAGCGCGGGGATGTGCTCGAACTGCATTTACAAGACCTGGATGAGAAGTTGCGCGGGCGCCATCTGAGCATCTCCGTGCCACTTGGTTCATTGATTGAGCCTGTGCGCTGGAAGGGAGGAAATCCACGGGCTATTCGCACCGAAGAGCTTGTGGATAAAGATGGCACATTGATAACATCACTTGGTCAGACGGACTTACGGCTCAGCAATCCAGATGAACGTAATCTGTTAGAGGTGATGTTCTTACTATTAGAGGTGCGTCCCGCCAGTTGATGCGGCGCGAGCGCACATCAATTACGTCCCTACACTATCCCCCGGAAACGCTAGGCTGAAATTCGACCGTGCCACTTTTGCCGCCGCTTTTTGATGCAACGTAAGCCATTTCTAGCGTGATAGTTGTATCCACCCCCTTGCACATATCATAGATTGTCAGCGCGGCCACCGTGACGGCAGTCAGCGCCTCGACATCCACGCCGGTCTTATAGTTTGTGCGGGTACGCGCCTCGATTTCGATCAATCCCTGTTTGCTGTCAAGCGCGAAACGGATATCGATGTGCGTCATGGGCAGGGGATGGCAGAGTGGAATGATCTGCGGCGTCTGCTTGGCAGCCATGATGCCTGCGATTTTCGCCACTTCTAAGACGCTCCCCTTGGAGACCTGATTTGTCTCAATGAGCTGCGCGGTGTGGGGCGCCATGCGAACGGTGGCCCTGGCGGTGGCTTCGCGCACCGTTTCTGGCCGATCGGTTACGTCGACCATGTGGATGTTGCCACTTTCGTCGAGGTGAGTGAGTTGTTTGTTCGAGTCCGAGGTCATACGAGCTATCTACTCTACTTTCGTTAAAGGTCTCTTGTCGTGCTGACATACTGGATAATGTCCATTAACTCTGTAGGGGCCGATTTATCGTGCCCAGCGCCGATTTATCGGCCCTCGGCAGGTTTCCTGATATCCCACTTAATGAGTTAATCTGCATAATCCCCACTCCTCACTTTAGACTATCATACAAAGCGAAGCGCTGTCCACGCAGTATAGGGACGCGATAATGAGCATCAAGCAAGATTCAATTTCGATGAATTGTCATGCTCGATGAATTGTCATGCTGAGCATAGCGAAGCATCTCACCGCCAAAAAGCAAACCAGGTTAAGAAACCTTAACCACAACTTGGTACTTTCCTACCAATTTCCAGGCAGTCGTGCGAAAACGTCGATGGCACTATGATACTATCGCAAATGTATTAAGCAATATCATTGAGTTTCAAAATACCTTAAACTGTTTAACACAATGTATGTGTGACAGATTCTTGCAAGAGAATGACAGGCGCGTTGGTAACAACCATGTGCCAGGGTGTGACGCGACAAGGTTATTTAAGGAACTCGATTGTATCGTGTCTGTGTCGTTGAACTCCACGATGTAGGGTCAACCGGGCATCCTTATGTCCTACGTGATGAACTACATTGCATGCTCGTCTACGACACAGCTAGAGTAGGGAAGAATAGCATGAGAAGGTCAAGACGAAATCCTTTTGGGACAGCCCAGCGTTTGAGACGGCGCAGATGGACGTTGTTGGCGTTCGTTGGTCCACTGGTTATGGTAGTATTGGCGCTCCTCGGAACGGCTGTTTTCATAATACCACGCCTGGAATCGCGTGCTGCTGATGCCAATCCCAACCCCAATTGTACGTTGATTGTGCCCGATCAGCCCCTGACGGCGAGTGGTCTTGCCACTCCCTATATATTGAAGGCGACGGATCCTGCCGCTGGGCCATGTAATGAGTCCAACATCAATCAGAGCGCCTTTGTGCAAGGAGTGATTTATGATCCCGGCACAGGTACGTTCAGCATCTACAATCCGTTGATCATCGACGATGGAACGAAGCCCGCTGTAATTCCCAGCGTGCCCACGTTGCCAGGGCGAGCGATTGTTGGGATATGGTTCGGCTTTAACGCGAACAACCTGCAGCTCGAGGGGGCTAAGAGTACTACCATAGCTCAGGCTCACTGTGTGAATGGTCTTGGTCAATCTCTTTTCTCCCAATTTGCCTACTGCAACGCGGTAGCCTTCTTCGCGGCCGTCAACCAGGGAATCGTCGCGCACAGTGTGCAAGTCCCACGATTGCAGACGGCAAAGGACGGTCGGCCCTGTCCGACGTCACGCGATTTCAGTGTGGTGGACCAGGATCAGAGCGATAATGTGCAAACGAAATACCTGGCCACGGCGAACGGTCAGATAGCGCAGTTCTCAGCAGCCAACCAGGCTCAGATGCAGAACGCAACCACCATAGCTAATCCCAGTGATAACGCGCTGCTCACCAATTTCGTTGATCCGGCACTGGGGTGTCAGGCGTGGAAAGCACCGAATCTGGCCGACAACGGGAGTCTGGTCCCAGCCCTGGCGTTGGACGAGATACAGGCCTCTGCTTACCAGAAACCTCCGGTTGCGTTGATGCCCCTCACTGACCCCATGACGATGGTGGCGGTCGGCAATAATACCAGGCCGAACCTGGCCAAAACGAATCTCTATCGCCTGGGCGTCGATCAGATCCCCGCCGTCAATGACCAGCAGGCAAGCGGGATCACCTATTGTGATGACCTTTTGCGAACAGGTATGCCACGCCTGGCACTGGACAAGTCACTGACGATAAATGCGCCTGCCCCTGATCCCGCGGCAGCCAACAGCCTCTTTACCTTCCTGGCACAGCGTTTCCAGGCGTCCTATGACAATCTCAACTGTCCGCAACTGCTCAACATACCGAACCCGGTGAAGACGCAAGCCGATAGCAATGGTGTCGTCATCTCCGCCACGTATAATATGCAGGCGATCGGACCGGGAACAACGCCGAACTGTAACATCAATGGGCAGCTCATCAATGGTTGTGCTGGCACGGTGACCATCAATGGTCAGTCCTGTACGCTTTTGTACGCGAAGGAAACCGTTACGCTGAACTGCCCTACGAAACCATAGTAGGTCAGCAATGAGCCTCACAGTGTCACCCCATTCACGCGCGTTCAGGGCAGGCTCTGAGCCGCAGCGAAGGGTCTCTCGCCCTGGCTCTCGAGATGCTTCGCTGCGCTCAACATGACAGCATTCCCGTGTCACCCTGAGCCGCAGCGAAGGGTCTCTCGCTGCGCTCAACATGACAGCATGGTCACATATACTCTCCCCCTGCTCCCTGGCTTTCATAGGCGCGCCTGTAAAACTGTAATGCTTCTTTTATCTTCCCTCGTTCATCCAGGAGCTGCGCGTATAGCGCTGACTGGTTGGAGCACTCTTCGGGTATGCGCAGTTGCTCTAGCATTTCCAGGCCGGCAATAAAGTACCGATCCCCGCTCTTGTACATTGCCTGAGCATAGTGAATACGACCCCGCATGATGAGGGATTCACTGGCGATCAGTGTTGTGCCAGATGCTTTTGCTAACGCATAAGCTTTCTCCGCGTACTTTTTCGCCTCTGCCAACTGACTATGTAGGAGATGCCATTCTGCCAGGCGGGTCATAATACTGGCAAGGGTAAGCGCATCTAATTGGTTGTGTTTCTGCTGTAAAGTATCCTCCAGGTATGTTCGAGCCGTTGCCTGGTCGCCTTTCATCAGTGCTCGACCCAGATTATGGTATATTCCACTTCTCAAAAGTAAATTCACCTGCTGGTTCTGCAGCGCGAGACATTTATATAAATTGGTATGTGCTGACTGGTACTTTTTGCTGGCTGCATATTGAAGTGTGCTATTCCAGTAGGCCGTTTGTAGTTTCTCCAGCGTACTGAATTCTTCAGTAATCGCGATAGCTTGTTGTAGCGCATTGACTGCCGCGTCAAATTGTTGCTGTTGAGCGTAAAGTTGGCCAAGTTGATTATAAAGATGGCACATGAAAAAAGGGTCTTGTGGTTGTGCTGTCCCTACTAACGTCAGGCAATGTTGATAGGCCTGGAGTGCGCGGGCAGGATCGCCCATAGACGCGTATGCAGCGCCTATCAAATCGTATATGCGTAAGCTACTGGACGCGTCATGCAGCTCGTTGGCAGATGACTCTGCCTCAGCAAGTATATTCATGCATTTTTGCCATTGATAAGTAAGTAGATAGGCCTGGCCAAGTAAAATGCGTTGCTGTAGGAGATGTCTTTTGTGCAATTTGTGGCTTGAAAGCTCACTTAAATCTGCGATAGCTTTATTTGCGTCGTCCTGCAAAATATATAGTTGCGCTTCTAGCAGGGCCAATTCTATCAATGCTTCGTCGCTCTTAGCGGCGTTTGTAGTGAAGCCGATGGCATGATTACCCTCCTTGTCTGGCGGAATCAATTGGGTTGAAGGGATACCAAGACGATTTGCCAGTATTTCCAATGCGCGCAGAGATGGCTGAATCTGGCCGCGTTCAATGGCTGAAATGTAGCTCACTGAAAAATCTGGCGCTGCGAGTCGAGTTTGAGTATATTTCATCGATAGACGTACCGCTCGAATTTTGGCTCCGACGGACTTTCCTAACTGGCTGTTAGATTGCTCTGTTGACATGGTAACCTCCTCTTAACACTTAGAACAACAATACATAACAATCTATTGTGAACCGGAAGAAATCAATAAATAGGGAAAAACCAGGTTAAGTATATTGTAAATTAATCCGATGTTTTCTGTCAATAGCTTAGTATGTAATGAGTGTTGTTATCACATTTATACAGTTATCTTGTGTTACAAATAAAATTGTGTAATTTTGCATGGATAGCGGCCAGATTGGAAGATATGCTACAATGGGTTTGCTGCGTATGTATCGATGATTGGATGAGTTGTATTGCTATGCGTTTGATGCGTATTCCAGGGGCGCGTTTATGGTTTTTTGCGGCAGGCGCGCTATTTGCCTTTTTCGCCGTATTTACAGCTATATTCTCAACGGGAGTGTTGCTCTACCCAACGTTGTATATAGAACAATGGTTATTGCACCGGCCCTTGACAGGCCTGGATTGCGTTTTAGATGAATGGAAGATATTGGGCGAGGCAGCAGGGAGTATCCTGTTTACGCTGGCGCTGGGGATTGTCTGTATACTACTCGGCTATCGCCGCAGGGTGCTGCCCTATCTTTTTCTACTCCTGCTGCTTGGTATAGCTGCTGAATACGTGGGGAAACAGGCTTTTCCCCAGGTGATTCCCATCAATGTACAGTTTGGCTTGAACTCTCTGGCATGCCCGCAAATAGAGAACAAACCTCGCTCTATAAAAATTATGGTGGGACTGGGGTTGTGGTGGGAAGCGCCCCCAGTGCGTCCAGGACGCGTAAGGAATGAACTTTTTAGCGCGACTGCGCCTTTGATCTTTGATGAAAATGCCAATATCGTTAACGGTTATCCCAGTGGTCACGCCATACGCTGGTGTTTTATCGGTATGATTGCCTGCTGGCTGGTATGGAGGCATGTGAAGTACCGCTTGCTGCGCATACTGTTGATGGCGCTGGCCCTGGCAATTGCCTTTGGTGGAGGTTTTGCGCAATTCTATATTGGCTTTCATCTTCCTACTGATCTTATCGCGGGTTACCTCCTTGGGGCAAGCCTGGCTTGCTGCGCTATCGGTATCTTGCAACTGAATGAGACACTGCCTGAGGTGCCGGTTACGCAGCCCGGGGATCAGGACGCTGAGCAGAGAACAATGGGTGTTTCTGGCGTGTCTGAATAAGTACTTTGTTTTATGATGAAACGGGTACGACGGTATCGTAAATGCGTTTTAGTATATTTTAGAAAGCAGCTTGTTATGTTTCGCTTTTTGACGGCAGGTGAGTCGCATGGCCCTGGCCTGACGATGATTGTAGAAGGGTTACCCGCGGGTCTCTTCGTTGACACATCGTTGATTGACGCTGACCTGCGTCGAAGACAGGGAGGCTATGGACGCGGGGGGCGCATGAAGATCGAGAAAGACCGCGCGCGTTTTCTCTCCGGCGTTCGTCACGGGAAGACGCTCGGTTCACCGATTACCATGCAGATTGATAATCTCGACTGGGTAAATTGGGAAGAGCGCATGAGCGCGGTCCCTATCGAGGCGGAGACAGAAGCGGTGACCCGCGTTCGGCCCGGCCATGCCGATTTTACCGGCGCCATGAAATATGGCCATCAAGATATTCGCAACGTGATTGAGCGGTCAAGTTCGCGCGAGACGGCGGCTCGCGTTGCGGTGGGTGGTCTGTGTCGCCAACTGCTGCTTACTTTTGGGGTTGTTATCCATAGCCATGTTCTTGCGATTGCAGACGTTGGCTATGCTGCGGCGCGCCCTTTCACCGCGGAGGCTTATCCTGCTGAAATGTGGGAAGCAGTAGAGGCATCTCCCATGCGCTGTGCCGATGCCCTATTGACTGAGAAAATGATTGCGCGCATTCTCGAAGCTAAGCGCGAGGGAGATACCTGCGGCGGAATATTTGAAGTCGTTGCTTTTGGCGTTCCTATTGGCCTGGGAAGCTACAGTCAGTGGGATCGCCGTCTCGGCGCTCGCTTAGGCATGGCGATGATGAGCATACCATCGGTCAAAGCAATGGAGATTGGCGCTGGTTTTGCAGCTTCACAAAGCGCCGGTTCGAAGGTACACGATGTCCTGCGCCATAGTGAGGATGGCCGCTGGTATCACTTGAGCAATAACGCGGGAGGCATCGAGGGAGGCATTACCAATGGCGAACCGGTGGTGGCGCGTGTTGGCGTCAAGCCCATTCCCACGCTGGCCCATCCATTGCCTTCGGTGGACCTGGCGAGCGGGGAGAATATCGATCAGAGTCGCTACGAGCGCAGCGACGTTTGCGTGGTTCCTGCCGCGGGAGTGGTCGGCGAGGCAATGATGGCGATTGTATTGACTGAAGCCGTTATCGAGAAATTTGGCGGCGATAGCCTGGATGAGATGAGGCGAAATTATGGCGCGTTGCTTGTCAACCAACAAGAACAATGATACACTTCTTCAGGATGAATAGAGCATCCTGTAGCAGGACAAAGGAAATACCCTATGAATATTAGTAACAATATCCGTAAATTAACTCAATTGTTTATAGTCTTTTTTATAGCTCTGAGCGCTGTGCTTGTCTACTGGCAGGCAGTGGTAGCGCAGCAAGTCACGGCAAATATACATAACAGCCGCCACTGTTTGAGCGATAACGCTCCTTTGCGCGGGCGTATCTTCGATCGCAATGGTGTGCTCCTCGCCGAGTCAAAGCCATCCAACGCGGTCTGTGGGTACCAGCGGTATTATTACTTAAAAGGCTATTCATCGCTGGCGGGTCTTATCGGGTACTATATCAGCCCTCTTTATGGCTCGTCGGGTATCGAACACCAGTATGATGATTATCTCAGCGGGCGCCTGGGAATAACCGCTCTCAATAATTATGTGAATCAGACATTGCACCGGCCTCCCGTTGGCGATGACATTTACCTGACGATCGATGTGCGTATGCAGGCATTGCTTGAAAAATACTTTGACCAGGCCGCGCCGCCGCCCGATGGAGTGAACATTTTTAAAACTGATCGCGGTTCAGCGATCATAGCGAATCCCCATACAGGCGAGATACTTGCTATGCTCAGCCGTCCCACGTTTGATCCTGATCGCGTCGCCTCGGGCGATCTCAAGTACTTTTCTTCACTAGAAAAAGACCCGCAGCAGCCTCTCGTCGAGCGGCCTATTCAGTCTACCTTTATACCTGGTTCAACCTATAAGACATTGACACTGCTGGCCGGGCTTGATTCTGGGAGCGCGCACCTGAACGATCCCTTTTATAACGACCATAATCCTAAGCATCCACAGGCACTCGGTCCGGTCAGGATTGGCACTGGCGAACAGACGGAGATTTTTGGTCCAGAGGGCAATAATATAGAAACATATACAAATACGTTTCCCGTGGATTTGCGCTACGGGTACACCCATTCGGATAACATCATCTTCGCGCAGGTTGGAGCGAAGATGGGGGCCACTACCTGGCTGGACTATAACAGCCGCTTTTATGTTGGAAAGAAAATTCCCTTTGATCTGCCGGTGAAGATAAGTACCGTTGCGCCTGCCAATGGCCAGCTTAAGGTTAACCAACTGGCGGAAAATGCTTTTGGACAGGGCATAGACGCGATTACGCCGTTGCAGATGACCATGATCGATAATGCCATCGCCAATAATGGCGAATTGATGCGCCCTTTACTCGTATCGAAGATTGTAGATCCAAGTGGGGCCACAGTGCTGTCTTCGAATCCACAATCACTGGGAACGCCCGTGAGTGATAACACGGCGAGCCAGTTGCGCGATGCGATGTATGGCGTTGTGCAGTGCGGTTCTGGTAAGTATGGCCCTAATGGCTCTAACGCGCCGCTGGCTCCCGAGTTAGATACGTCGCCCTGGGCTATTATTGCCAAGACTGGGACGGGCCAGGTTCCTCAAGTCAAGGGCAAACCAACAATAGGAGCGGAGGGGTGGCTGCTGACGCAAGCCCCGTATCAAAACCCGCAACTGACGATTGTCGCGATGAAGGAAAATGTCGGTGAGGGCGGGTCAGCCATTGGACCGATGGTTACCCGCACATACAATGACATTTTCTCGAAAATAATGAAGATACCTACTTCACCTCCGGCGAACCCAAATTATTGCTTTACTACGGGTTTGCTACAATGATCTCCAGGCCCTGGAAGTGAGTCATGAAGACACCTGAAGAGGAAACTGTCAGCATCTATAGCGAGGATGAGGAGCTGGTACTGGGTCCCTGGCAGAGGATGCGCCAGCGTATCCTCTCCCCGGTAGCCTTTGTTCTCTCACGCCTTGGGATAACTCCAGATATGCTCTCTTTTGCTTCCGTTGGACTTGGTATCGGCTTTTTTGTGCTGGCTCCATTTCAGTTCACTGTAGCGTTCTGGCTGTTGGTCGCCTCGATCATCTTTGATGGCCTGGATGGTGTTGAGGCGCGCATGATAGGAACAAATACTGAGCGTGGGGCGTTCACGGACATGTTTTGCGATGGGCTTGTGGTCGCTTTTAGTGTGGCAGGGATGGTGTGGAAGGGAACAATTCATCCGGTATTGGCGATCTTATTTGTCTATGTCTATACTGCGCTGGTCACGTTTCTGGTTATACACCGCCTGCTGCGGGTGACATCTCATTGGATTATCAGGCCAAGCCGTATGGTGCTGTATGCCGCCATCGCCCTGTATTTCTTCTTCAACATTGATGTGCTTAACTATCTCCTGCTGACCTACTTACTGGCATTTCCCCTCTTGTGTTTGAGCTTCTGGCGGCTGCGCAAGGCGATGTGAAGCGGCTATTCCGCTGCCGCCTCTTTTTGCATGTGCTGCCAGCAAGAGTCGCAAAACCCTGCTGCTACCAGGTCGAGCGTCAGACCGTGAAAGGCGTATCGATGCTCTAGTTCTTCATGGAGATTCCCCAGGAGTGTATCTTCGAGATGGATAATAGCGTGGCACCCGCGGCAAACCAGGTGATGATGCGCGGCAGTTTCTGCGACCTCATAATGTGGCTGTTCGCCCGGTAGGTGATTTTCCCGTACCAGTCCCAACTCTCGCAGTAGTTCCAGTGCACGTAAGGGTTGCGCTCCTGCACGCGCTCCGTAATTTGATCGATGCTCAGGTGTCCACCGGCCTCCTGAATGACACTGAGAATCATGTGGCGTTGTGGCGTTAACCGGTAGCCTAGTTTGCGCAGTGTTTCGTTGCTTGACTTGACATAATTATGCATCTTCAACCCCTGACCAATAGGACGAGCGGTAAGGACGCTGTAACCTGAGTCCCTACCCCTATGGTAACACTACAGCCGATTATACGTCAAATATCGTTTGGAATCGTATCTCCATCCTTCCGAGCGAAGCGGTGGCCACCGGTGTAGGGACGCGATTTATCGCGTCCAATACGCATCAACCTATGCTGCCAGTATCACCCTGAGCCTCGTCCATGTCACCCTGAGCCGCAGCGAAGGGTCTGTCGCGCCGGGCAGGGAGATGCTTCGCTGCGCTCAGCATGACAGCGCTGTCCACCTGCCGCGCCATCGCCCCCCACCGCCGCAAGCAGAACACCCATTGCGCCACCAATATCCTAAAGGAAACAGAGCCATGGAATCAAGCCGCGAAACGCATTACCCATAATCGTTCATTCCTGGTGAGAAATAGGGAAGATAGTTCTACGAAGAAGGTCAAAAATATGGTACATTGGGAACATCGATACTTATTGGGCACCATGGTCTTTACGATAGCGGGCGACGTAGTGCGTGACTTCGAGGAAGAGTACGAGGCGTGGAGCTGGTTGGAGCAGGACGGTTGGGGACTGGTCGCCATCGAGCCGCCTGATCCGGTTCGTCCCGGCGCGTGTAAGTATTACTTCAAGCGCCAGCGGCTGCCGGAATATAGCAGCCTGACGGCGACGACGGATACTCATGCAACAGTGAAACACGAGCGTAGAGAGAAGCGGTAAATGGGCTTACCAGGCTACTGGCGCTCGCCATTGGATCCCGAGCGCGTGATGCATGTCAGTGTGACTCACTGGGAGGAGAACACGCGCCAGGAGCGTGAGGATGCCCTCTCAGTCGAGGAGCCATTTGAAATTCGAATTGACCACCGCAGCCTGGCAGTAATCATGCGCACCCCGGGACACGATCACGAACTGGCTATGGGCTTCCTCTACACGGAGAGAATCATTGCTCAGCCTGAGGATGTGCTGGCGATCGAAGAGGAGGGCGACGCCGACGGATTGCCGCTGGCTAACGTCGTCAATATCGTCTTGCGGCGCGAGTCGCTCCAGGAAGACGCGCGACCAGCGGTTTCCGAGCGCCATTTTGCCGTTTCCGCGAGTTGCGGTCTCTGTGGCACAACGAGTATTGCCGATCTGCTGACTGTTACACCATCCATTGAATTGGCTGTGGATGATGTGCAGTTTCGCGCGCCGGTTCTCTACGGGTTATCTGATAGCCTGCGTACAGCGCAGGCAGTATTTACGCACACGGGTGGAGTGCACGCGGCTGGCCTCTTTAGCGCGACAGGTGAATTGCTGCTGCTGCGTGAAGACGTAGGGCGCCACAATGCCGTGGATAAAATAATTGGCCACGGGCTGTTACGTGGTAATTTTCCCTATTCCGGGAATATCCTCATGGTCAGTGGCCGCACTTCATTTGAGATCATCCAGAAAGCCCTGCTGGCGCGCATCTCCTGCATAGCGGCCATCTCCGCCCCATCCAGCCTTGCCGTTGAAATGGCTGACCGCGCAGGCATTACCCTCATAGGTTTTCTGCGAGATCAATCGATGAACGTCTACACCCATCCCGAGCGCGTGATTTAAAGCGGTTTTGGTTCGAAAACAGGGATGCGCTCCGCTCATGTTCTTTCACCATACATCGGGATGGAGGCTTCCGATTGGGTCTCCTGCGCGGAGATCGATTCCGCGCTCAATTGCATTATTTCTTTCATTCGCCAGCAAACTCATCAAGCGGCCCCCGAAATATTTCTAATCGATTGAAAACAGATTATTTTTTATTTCCAAATGTTGAATATTCCTCCTGTATTCACTTGATAAATTGAAAAATGTCAAGTATACTTGATGAGTTGAGCAATTCGATTCAGAAAACTCTTCTAATGAGTTTCTTGTAGCATTTTTGCGAATTCCTATTTTTGCTCTACTGTCTTTAGTAATACATTAGTAATACATTTTGCAAAGTTTTTGACCGTGTTTAGGCAAGACCTCGTAGGAAATGGTTCCTAAGTCCTCATCTTACAAACCCATCATTGGTATTTTGATATTGTTGTTCTGATAGCAATCCTCATCATTTGATAAGGATAAAACTGGAAGGAGTATGTACAAGATGAAGTGTTTCACTCATCCGCAATCCGATGCCGTGGCTCAATGTTCCCAATGCCATAAGGGGATATGCACTGCTTGTGCTCATGATGTCGAAGAGGCAACCCTCTGCACGTCTTGTTTGCAAATTGTGCTTCGTGAAGAAATTGCGCGTGCCAATCGTAGTGTCGTTGGAGTATGGGTCTTTACAGGCATTATCACTGCCATTGCAGCCATCGGGGCTTTTGGGTCGATCTCTCAAAGCGGAGCCTCAGCCATTTTTTTCATTCCGCTGGCATTTGCATTCTCCTGGTGTCTCTTCTGGGGTTGGTTTACAGTGTGGAACGGATTTAGGAGGACATTCGGGGGTTGGACCATTTTCGGTACCTGGTTATTTCTGTTGATCGTCTTAGTTCTTTTATCCGAGATTCTCCTTGGAGTAGCTATATTGGTCGGCGCCGTTACTGGAATAAAGAAATACAATGAAGCCAAGCGGATTGTCGCGAACGGAAACCAGATGATTGCCGAGTTATCTGGCATGCCTATACAGCAAATGCCAGGGACTTAAGGCGGTGGCACTGTGCAGCGTGCCTGCCTGGAAGCGTTGCTGGTGGAGCCGCGCGCCGGTCAACAGCAGCTGGCCCTCCGCATCGGCCTGGATGAAAAAACGGTGCGGAGAGCTGTCCAGACGTTGCTGAGGCGCGACCTGATCCTGCGCGGGCAGGATGAGACCTATCGTATTGCGGTACCCATATTCCGGAAGCGCCAGCCTGTGGCTCAGTGGGATGATTTAACTCAACTGCCGAGTCCGCGCTAGCCTGTGGCTCAGTGGGACTTAACCCAACTGCCGCGTCCGCGCTAGCCATCTCTTCCGGCTTTGGTTCGCGTTCGCGCAAAAGCTGGTAGAGGATAATCGCAGAAAAGGTTGCAGTCCCAATACCACTCATGGTGAAGTTACCGATGTTCAAGGTGAAGTTACCAGCACCCATCGTAAGGGCAACAGCGGCAGTGATAAGGTTGCGGCTCTTAGAGAAATCTACTCTATTTTGAACCCAGATGCGACCACCGGTAGCAGCAATCAGCCCAAAGAGCACGATTGCGAGTCCACCAAGCACCCCTATAGGGATAGTTGCAATCAACGCGCCGAACTTAGGAGAGAAACCTAGCAGTATGGCGACAGCGGCTGCGAAAATGAAGATAAGGCTAGAGTAGATGCGCGTGACGGCCATTACGCCGATATTCTCGGCATAAGTGGTTACCCCTGTGCCTCCGCCTGAAGCTGAGACGATGGTTGCCAGGCCATCACCAAGGAAAGCGCGCCCCAGATATTTATCCAGGTTGCGCCCCGTGATTGCCCCCACTGCTTTGACGTGACCCAGGTTCTCAGCCACCAGGATGATGGCGACCGGCGCGATCAGAGTCATAGCAGAGATCTGAAAAGTAGGGGTGGTAAAGGCTGGCGCGCCTAGCCATGCTGCATTGCCAAGGGCAGTGAAGTTGACCGGTGTCCCGTAACCCAGACCGTTGGCAAACAGCAGGTCAAGAAGATAGCCGATAATCCCACCAAGTAATATTGGGAGGCGGCGCAATGGTCC
>WNGL01007338.1_pt1 | contig 14203 bp, 13 predicted proteins | sample 5400591 | NCBI WGS metagenome assembly WNGL01 (sample SAMN13153377, study PRJNA577476) | soil metagenome | isolation source: 80 cm soil or saprolite under Garry oak tree replicate 1 | place: USA:California | collected 2016-06-15
GGGCCAGGAGGAGGCGGGCCAGGAGGAGGCGGAGGGCCGGAGTATGGGGGCGGGCCAGGGGGGGGCAGAAGGCCGGAGTATGGGGACAAGACAGGAAGGTGACCCATCTAAGAGAACGACTCAGCAGGACCTGATTTATTAACACATCCAGGAAATGACTGCGCATGGAGCGCGTTGCTGTGAGCAAAGATGTGCATTTCATCGCGAGTAGTTTTCTTATGCTTGCTTCGATAGAGGAGAAGGTGGCAGTTCTGCGCTGTTTTGTTCGTCCTCTTGCCGCTGGTTGTGAGATATGCATACAAAGTGTTCAAATTCTGGATGCCTTCATTAAAGCCTGTACGTTGTCCGCCAGTAATCCAGTACAACCACATTAAAATATTGTTGGCGAATTCAAAAATGACGCTCATTTCGAGCTCTGATTCACCGCGTTTCAAGCATGAAAATCGAATTCGCCAACAATATCATTAACTTGTGGAGGCTCGATAAACTGCAGCTACGATCTCTAATGCTGATACTACTGCCAAGACCTTCAGACTCACCGTTGCTGCACGAACTCAGATATGTGCATGCCCCCGGTGATCGCCCTGAGATTTTCTTGGAGCAAAGGATGAACTCACCGCTTTCTTCTAATCAAGGAACTCTTACGGTCCAGTCCGAAGCCCCTTCCCTCGACTTCTTGCTTGAGCGGGGAATGTACTGCACCCGGCAAGGGTACTATGCCGAGGGATTATCCTACTTTGCGCTCGCTCGAGAACAACTTTCTCAGGATCAGCTTCATTTTGTCGCTATACTTGATGCTCTCATACGAAGTTCCTCAGGATACTTACAGGCGCAACAGGCCCTTCTTCAGGCGAGTAAACACCTGCTAGAGTTGAACGTTGAACAACAAAATCAACTGGCAAACCTGGAAAAGCTGTGGCCAGTTCTCAAAGAAGCAATGGATGAAGTACCCCAGCTTCATGTATCTGCCCGGCAGCCTGAAAACTCCTCGATGCGTCAACCTCCACAATTCCAACAACCTTCACAGAATGCTCGCGACTTTGAACAGCCATCGCTATCCCCGGACTCGCCACCCGAAGGTGGTGATCTCCTGCCGGCGCTGGATTTCACCTGCTTTGATCGTTTCGAGGCAAGGCGGCTGGGGAGACCCATTGCCCTCTGCTCGAATCGCAACGGTCAGGCCATCCTACGTTACCTGGTGGCCCAGCCGGGACATAGTGCAACAGCCGATACGCTCATGGCAATGTTATGGCCCGAAGATGAGCAAGAGGTGGCCCAATCTAAATTGCATATTGCTATCAGTGCTCTGCGCCGTTCACTCAATGAGGGCTATACCTGTGAACCTGGCTGCGGCCACATTCTGTGCAAAAACCGGGTCTACCGTCTCAATCCGGCCGTCGTGATAAGGACCGATGTAGACGAGTTTCTGCAATGCCACCAGGTGGGACGGCGGGCAAACGAAGACAGAGCATCCCTCTATGAGCGCGCTTGTCGCCTCTACAGGGGTCCTTTCTTACCCGAAGATATGTATGCCGATTGGTCATTCCTGCAACGCGAGCAGTTGAGCCAGACCTATCTTACAATGTGCAAGGCGCTCACAGACTACCATTTCAATAACGGGGACTATGAAGATGCCGCTCAATGGGCAATTGGCATACTCAAAGAGAACCGATGCGACGAAGTGGCTCACCGGCAACTCATACAAATCTACGCTGCCCAGGGTCTCCGGAGTGAAGCGCTACAGCAGTACCAGCGCTGTGTGCGCGTGCTACGTGAAGATCTGAGTGTGCAACCATTGCCTGAAACGGTGCTTGTATTTCAGGCGCTCCTCCGAAACGAACCCCTCCCCGGTTAAGCATAAAGCAAAAACATAGAGAAGATACAGAGAAAATATAGCCCTTCATGCTACAGTAAGCGCAAGTAATGTCCATCTTGAGAATACAGAAAGGTAAGGACATGAGGCGCATTCTCATCTTGCGCGTGTGCTCTATGAAACGATACGAGCAAAGACACCTTGAGTAGCGAGACATACTCCTTCTTTGTATGGTATTGGCATGATCGGCTGACTGATGCTACTCAGTTAAGGGTTGTGCGTAGTGACACCGGTGAAGAGGTTCATCTCACCGATGGAAGCCTTTTGTTACGAATCTCTACTCAACCAGACATACTGACAACTCGCTGTCTGATTCGTCACGTGAAAAGTGGGAGGGAGGTCCACCTGCAGAGTGGGCAGTATTTGTTGAATTTTGTTCAGGATTATTTGCTAGAGAGGGAAAACCCGTCAGAAGCTCCTGATCCTGGCGCAGCAGGCATATAAATGCTGATCGATTTTTTTTGTTGAGGGACCGATGGCGACATATCACGCGATTGCGACAACGGGAGAAGCGATCCTGGGAGTGTTACGGGACGCATGCCCAAGACCGGAGTTTGACGGTATGCAATTTGAACTCTATCAGGCCAATGACTTCTCAAATCCGATGAAAGAGGGCATTTCATTGTATCTTTACCGGGTGTCAACAAATACAACGCGGCGCAATTTACCTCCCCGCGTTGATGCCCAAGGTCGGCGCTATCGTCCCCCTCTCCCGATAGATCTACACTACTTGCTTGTACCGTGGGCGATTACTGCTGAGAAACAGCAATGGTTGCTGGGCTGGAGCATGCGCACCCTGGAAGATACGCCGATTTTACCGGCCAACGTGCTGAATTACTACGGATCGGGAGGTGAAACCTTTCGTCCAGAAGAAGCTGTCGAACTCGTCTGCGAGCCTATCACGCTACAGGAAATAATCAATATATGGGATACGTTTAAGCCCAACTTGCAGGTCTCAGTGGCGTACATTGCTCGCATGATCGAGATCGATTCGCCCATAGAGCTGATCGAAGGACCACCGGCGCAGACGCGCGTGCTCAACATCGGAAAGGGACTTGCAGTATGATCGATCCAGTTATGGTGATCGAATCTGTCACATCAGTGACTCCTCTGGGAGTCCGCTTCTGGGACCAGGTAACGGGGAGTGCGATTAGAGACGGACTGAATGTCGCCTCCTATACTGTTGCCGGTTCTGTGAGGAAGGTACAGACCATCGATGATGGTCGACAGGTGGTTTCCATACTTGCACGACGGGTGCAGGCTTTTCCTAATCGCCAGGGCGTTTATGTGCTTCGCAATCTGCCCGGTCTGCGTACTGCTGAAAACGGAGAAGGGGATGCAGATTACTGGACGAGCGTGCGAACCCGTCCTTACGTCATTGAAGTTGTCGATACTTACCGACGCTTTCAACCGTTCTCCTTTTCGGCAGATCTGCCAGCGCCAGGTCTGTTTAGCTTGAACTGTCTGCCCTTGAGTTCTCCTCTCGACACAATGCTCTCTGGCGTGCTGCTCTATTCCGCGCCGGGCCGTATAGCTCCTGGCGCCATAGCCGTGCTCCACGCGGACCTCTGGGACCTGGATGAGAATGTGCCGGCAGCATGGTCGGTCCTTGAGGCTCATATTGCGGGACAGCCGCCAGTACGTGGATTCGCAGACCTGTATGGACATGTTGTGCTCATCTTCCCCTATCCCGAGCCAGTAAACACAGCGCTGTCGTCTCCAGGCGCTCCCTTAGGGACCACAGCCATTCCGCTGATTCGACAGGAATGGCCAGTGCAAATGCAGGCTGCCTACACTCGCCTCAGTCCAACCCCAACTATGCCCGACCTGTGTGCGATCTTTTCGCAACAGGCGGCAACGCTGTGGATGGACTCGACACAGAGCCAGCGGCTCACAGGAGCAACGCTCAAATTTGGAGAGGAACTCGTCGTGCGATCAAAAGACCATGCGTTACCCTCGAAATTGTTGATTACCCCGGCGGTACCCCCGCCATAAACTGTCAAGGAGAAAGGCATGCCAGAATATCTTGCCCCCGGAGTGTACGTTGAAGAAGTATCGTTCCGGTCAAAATCCATCGAAGGGGTTAGCACCACCACGACAGGATTTATTGGACCGGCGCGCTTTGGCCCTATCAATTTGGTCCCCGACATCCTCACCAGCCTGAGCGATTTTGAAGCTGTTTATGGAGACAGGCAGCAACTCGCCTACGCTGATGGCATCATGCACAACTACCTCTGGCACGCGGTGCGCGCCTTTTTTGAGGAAGGAGGCAAACGGCTCTACTGTATGCGTGTCTTCACTCCCAACAGCGAGACTGATCCCGGTATCGCAAGCGCAGAGGTGCCCAGGGGAGGAGGGAATAACGCCATCCAGATTGCAGCGCGGTTCCCTGGCGCAGCCGGGAATACGCAGGTTCGCTTTACCCCGCGCATGGGCCAGAATGTGCTTGGCGGTGACCCTGTTCCACCTGCGCCAGGACAGCCAACTACGCCAGGACAATCAATTATATACAGGCCCAAAGTGGCTGCATTACTAGACAGGGACGTTGTGTGGATCAACCATGCGGCCGACGCGGCTGGCGGCGCGTTCTATCTTGCCGAGCGATACTTCGACGAGGCTACAAGAGGATGGTCATGGCGCTTCCATCTCCCCGAAACCTCTGCCGTAAGTTCTCCGCCGGTTCCCCGTGAGCTCTCCGAGCTCACGTTCAGTCCCGATCCCCGGCACACCGACGTCGTGCGTCCGGTGACACTTGCTATCACAGTCACTATGACGGAACGTAATGCCCTACCCAGGGTGTGGGCGGGTCTACCGCTCGATCCAGCTCATACACGTGATGGCGCGCCCGATTCGCTCAACGCCCAGTTTGCTCAAAGGCCGCTCGACCTGAACTCAGCGCGTACCCTGCCAATTGTGATCACACTTGGAAGTAATCTCACCACAGGGTTGGATGTCCTGCAAGCGCTCTTCGACGCGCGCCCTGCAGTGCCTGCCACCGCGGCTACTCCCGCAATTGATAGTCTGCAAACCACATTAGCAAATCTTGCTTCGCTGGATACAAAGACGCGTGCAAACTCGACTGAAGTGGCCCGTTCCGTTGATATCCTGCTGGATGGCGGCAATGACGGCCAACGCCCGGATGCGAGCGCGTATGAAGGCACGGCCGAAGAAGACTCGCCTTACAAGACGGGCCTCAAGGCATTCGAGGATATTGATGATATCTCGATTGTTGCCGCGCCCGGTTCTACCTTCGACTACGAAGCGGGATATCGTGACAATGCCAGCACCATTTTGAATTTACTGATCGCACACGCGGAACTCATGCGCTACCGCATTGCTGTGTTAGATAGTGGTGATGGCCAGAGCATAGCGGATGTACGCACCATGCGAGGCAGAATTGATTCGTCCTGGGCCGCCTTCTACTACCCCTGGATACGTATACTTGATCCCGTTACACGTACGGAAATTTTCGTGCCGCCCAGTGGGTCTGTCACAGGCATATATGCGCGTAATGACATCAATCGTGCCGTCTACAAAGCGCCTGCCAATGAAGTAGTCAATGTCGCGATTGGTTTTGAGCACTTGCTGAACAAGAGCCAACAGGACGTGCTTAATCCCGAGGGCATCAACTGCTTCCGATTTTTCGAGGGACGCGGCTATCGACTCTGGGGCGCGCGTACCGCCAGTTCCGATCCTGAATGGAAGTATGTCAACCTGCGCCGCTACTTCGCCTACCTCGAACACTCGCTGGACAAGGGTACTCAGTGGGCCGTCTTTGAGCCAAATGGCCAGGCGTTATGGGCTAACGTGCGCCGCACCATCAGTGATTTCCTGTTGAACGAATTTCAAATGGGCGCGCTGCTCGGCGACAAACCGGAACAGGCCTACTTTGTTCGCTGCGATCGCACAACCATGACACAGAACGACCTGGACAACGGCCGCCTGGTCTGCCTCATTGGCGTTGCCGCACTGCGCCCGGCTGAATATGTCATCTTCCGTATTGGACAGTGGACAGCTTCGAGAAGCTCGTAATCATCTGTAGGGGTCGGGCTTGCCCTGCCCGCCTCTCGCATCAAGGAGGAGAACATGGCTGTTTTACGTGAACGCCCTTACGTACAATTTAACTTTCTGGTAGACCTGGGCGATGGCACTACCGAAGGCGTACAGGCTGGCTTTCAAGAGGTCAGCGGCATCGGTATGGAAGTGACCGTTGCAGAGTATCGCAATGGCAACGAAAAGGAGAATGCTGTTCGCAAGATCACTGGTCTGAATAAATCGACTGATGTCACCATGAAACGCGGTGTTATAGGTTCGCTCAACCTGTACCAGTGGCTTGACCAGATTCGCAATGGTGATCAAACCGCCTTCCGCACTGTACTCGTCCACATGCAGAATGAAGATCACAGCGCGACAGTGCAGACGTGGAAGCTGCTACGCGCGCGTATCATCAAGCATACCAGCGGCCCGATGAATGCCAAGGGCACCGATGTAGCGATGGAAGAGCTGGTGCTGGCCTACGAACGATTGGAGATGGAGTAAGTAAGCATGGTCGTGCGTGCATCACGCCGTTTACCCGGCTTCCGCTTCGAATATCAACCACCGCCGCCAACCGATGTGTTGCCGCGTATGGATGTGGCTGTCTTTGTGGGCTTCGCGGCATCTGGACCACTACATGTACCGGTTGCTGTGGAGGATGGCACGCAATTTACGACTATCTTCGGCGACGATGTCCCGCTCGCATGGGATGCAAAGCGCAGCGAACAGGTGTACGCGTATCTTGCTCCAGCAGTGCGCGCCTTCTTTCGCAATGGAGGGAAACGCTGCTGGGTCATTCGCGTCGCGGGGGACAAGGCGCAGTACAACTACTTTCCCGTACCCGGGTTGGCGCTGGTCGATGCTGATGGAACTATCACACCTGCATTCGCACGCGCGCGTTCGGAGGGGAGCTGGTCGGATGAACTGCGTGTCGGCGCTTCGCTGATCAGTCGCCCTATCTTTGCCAGCGCACCCTCGTCATCGCAAGGGAGCGTGACGGTGAATCTCGCCGTGGAATCACCGGGGGATATCTCGGCAGGTGATCTTGTGCGCCTGACCTTTAGCGACGGGGAATATGTGCTGATGATGTTGGTCAATGCCGCACAAGCGATTGACGCAGCATCGATCAGTTCACCACCTCACGGCCCACCGAATCACGGCATAGTACAGGTCACCGCCAGCACCGTGTTCTGGCTCAAAGCAGGGCCGCCGCGCAGTCCTCTTCCCTCGCCAACGCAGGCCGTCATGTTCGCGCATGATGCGCCGCTGCCACCCGTCGCGGCAACCCATTACGAAGAAAACGATCAAGCTATCACCCTTTACCTGAGCGTGCCGTTCTCAAACGCGCCTGAGCCCGGTGCGATGATACGAGTCGACTTTGACACGGATCAGTTATGGCTGACTGTGCAATCGGCGCATGTAAAGCAGGATAGCGGGTCGCCACCAGCCGACGTAGTAGTGGTGACGGGGAAGGGGCTATGGCTGGTGCAAGATGAGCCAAATCCCTGGCCGACCGAGATCTCCAGGGCTGAAATGTTGAGCTTTAAGTTGTGGGTGCGCAAGGGAACAGACTATCCCCAGGCGCTGAGCGACCTTGCCTTTGGCGAAGACCATCCGCGCTTCTGGAAGGCGTTACCTGCCGACGATCAGTTCTATCGCAATGCGGTTACGACATCTGATCCAATGCACTCCGTCGTTTCGAAGGCCGTCTCACAGACGCCATATACCGACCTGTGGCAAAGTGCACTCAATCCACGCTTTCCACTGGCGGGAAGTGATGCGCCCGGAGTTTTTTACCTTCCTATAGCTATGCCGGCATCCCCAGATTATTACCTGAGTTTGGATAAAGGCTCGAAAGGCCAGTTTGCTACGCCTCGTACGCGTGATGGGCTGAGCGAATTTTCCATCAATCTTTTCCTCGACGTGAATATGGTTGAGGCTCTTACCACCGACCTGATGATGCAAGCTGACTACCTGCGCTACCAGACCGCAGAGATAGCTTCCAAGGAGGATATCCAGTTCCGCACCTTAAAGGGCATCTATGCTGCACTCGATGTCGAGGAAGCATCGATCATCGCAGTCCCAGACGCTTACCAGCGAGGGTGGATGCCAGCCCTTGTGGGTGATCCGCAGGCTCCGCTGAAATCAAAGCCGCTACCACATCCTGAGTGGTGGCATTGCGGGTATGAAATGGCATCAGATGACGGACAAACCGTGCAGCAGCCCCCGCAGGGAACATTTCATAACTGTGATGTACAGGTGATAGCACCGCCCATCCTGCATGTACTGGATGGGCCAGATGAATCCGGTAGCTATCGACTTGCCTGGACGGCCCAGGTTGCCGGGTGCCTGACCTACACACTTGAAGAAGCGCTGAGACCAGATTGGATTGACGCAGTTGCCATTTTCGAGGGGGAAGGAGAGTTTATCGGGCTCTATGGGAGAGGACAGGGTGATTACTTCTATCGTGTGCGCGCTAAGGTGGGCGCTGATGCCTCAAATTCGACTCCTGCATCGAGCGATTGGTCGGAGGGGATCGCTGTGCGCGTCGCGACGATGGATCGTTGGCAACTTCAGAAAGCAGATGCGTATGATGCGCAGGGACTGATCGCGCTACAGCGCGCGCTGGTGCGCATGTGTGCCGCGCGGGGAGACCTGCTCGCTGTGCTGGCGCTGCCCGAACATTACCATGAAGATGATGCTATAGCACATATCGCGCGACTCAAATCACTCAAACAACCGGTATATCTTCAAACTGCGAGTGATCCGAACGGCGACGATGTGCGCATGGTTTCCCCCTTAGGCTATGGTGAAAGGAGTGCGTTCAGCTACGCCGCGCTCTATTACCCCTGGGTAAACGTGAGCGAGGACAACAATCAGTTGAAAAATATCCCGCCCGACGGGACCGCCTGCGGCATCATGGCCTTGCGCGCGCTCGCTCGCGGCGCCTGGATTGCCCCGGCCAACGAGTTGCTGACGGGTGTCGTTGACCTGAAGCCGCCTGTCAGCCATGTCAACTGGCAGCGCTTACAGGATGCACAGGTCAACTTGATACGCTATGAACCACGCGGCTTCCTCTTCTTGAACGCCGATACCCTCAGCGACGAAGAGGATGATGACCTGCGGCCAATTAATGTACGTCGCCTTCTCATACTGCTGCGACGCCTGGCGCTGCGTCTCGGCGCAACCTATGTCTTCGAGCCAAATAGCGATGCATTCCGGCGGCTCGTGCAGCGTGGATTTGAGGCCATGCTGGACCAGATGTTTACCCGAGGGGCCTTCGCGGGCAGCACATCAGGCACTTCGTTCCAGGTTGTCACGGATACCTCGCTCAATACGCCACAGAGCGTAGATCTGGGCCGCTTCATCGTCGAATTGCAAGTAGCGCCCTCGCTGCCCATGACATTTCTCACCGTTCGCCTCGTGCAAAGCGCGGCGGGTGGCTCAGTAACGGAGGTGCGATAACACATGGCAACTTCGGCAGATGAAACAGTAATGTACCCGTTCACCGCTTTTAACTTTGCGGTCGAGATCCACGTGGATGGCGTCTCACCGCATGTGTGCAACGCCGCGTTTGCAGAGTGCGATGGTCTCGAAATGACGATGGACATCAAGACCATTCGCGAAGGAGGAAATAACGGCCAGCAGATTCGCTTAACGGGACCGATAAGTTACGGGTTGCTCACGTTGAAGCGGGGCATGACCGCATCCTTCGATCTGTGGGATTGGTTCGACACCATGCTTACCAATGTGCGACTGCGCGCCCATGCCGAGGTAGTGATCTTTGCAGCCAATGGCAAGCAGGAGCGGGTACGTTTTCTACTTAAGAATTGCCTGCCTACCAAACTCAAATCGCCCGCGCTCAATGCTAAAGATGGGATGGTTGCAATCGAGGAGCTACAACTGGCCTACGAATCGCTGCAACTGAAGCGCCCGGGTGGTTCAGGAAACGCCTAGTCGAATGCTTGAAAGAAAGAGTGCCGGATAGTGACCGGATTGCTGGAACGACGTAAACGGAGGAAATGATGCCTGGATCTACAAAACTTGCAAAGGCTGAACTACGCGAGCTTGATGCGCTTTTTCAGAACGAGATCGGCAAGGAAAACTGGACTATTGTACAGTTCAATCCGGAGACGCTGAAAGTGTCTTTTGCCAACCAGGTTGTAACGCCTTCGGGTGGAGGCGATCAAAAAGGGACGCCGGGCATGCAGTTTGTTGGTGCGGGTACTACCAAACTCTCCGTACAACTCTGGTTCGATATCACCGTCCCCGAGGCCCCTGCTGCCGCTTCGACCTCATCTTCTGCTGGCCCTGTGCAGGGAGGGATAGGGCAGGTCGATGATGTGCGCAAACTCACACAAAAAGTGGCTTATTTTATCACGCCGAAGCAGACGCAGAACGATAAAAACAAGTTTATCCCGCCCGGTGTGCGCTTCATTTGGGGATCGTTTCAGTTCGACGGTCTCATGGACTCACTCGATGAATCGCTTGAGTTCTTCTCAAGCGAGGGGAAACCGCTGCGCGCCAGCGTCTCGTTCAGCCTGTCACAACAGAAAATTCAGAAATTTGTCTTTCGAGGTAACTCAGGGATCCCCGGTCTTGGAGCAGCAGGCACGAATCCGCTTGTGCAGGCCCCGGCAGGAGCAACAGTGCAAGGCATCGCTGATAACCAGGGCCAGGGCGGAAACTGGCAGGCCATCGCCTCTGCCAACGGTATTGAAAACCCGCGTTCGCTGCAACCAGGGCAACTGGTAAACACGAATGTGAATAGCTCCAGTTCGTAACGCTAGCAAAGGAGAGAGCCGATATGCCGGTCGTAATCAACGAATTTGAAGTCGTAACAGAGCCTCAATCGAAAAAAACGGGGGATGAAAAAGCTGCAGCCTCGCAATCGCAGGCTTCCACCCCGGCTCCGACGCCGCATGATATTCAGTGTATAGTACGTCACCAGAAGGAGCGGCTCGCACGCGTGCGGGCCTGTTAAAGACCAATGCCGGAAAAAAGTTTCAAGGTTGCCCGACCAACCATCAACGTCGCCGGACAGGATAAGCCCGAATTGGCGGAGGGCCTGCTGAGTCTGCTTATCGTTGAGAGCACCAGTGGACTGTATCGCTGCGAGGCATCGTTCAGCAACTGGGGCGTGGTCAATAATGCTATCGGTTTCCTCTACTTTGACCGGACCCTGCTGGATTTTGGCAAAACCTTGAAGATCAAACTTGGTACGGACACTATCTTTGACGGGCGCATCCTGGGGTTGGAGGCGCATTTTCCAGAAGGGGGTGCGCCCCAACTGAACGTGCTCGCCGAGGACCGCCTGCAAGATCTGCGCATGACGCGCCGTACACGCACATTCGGAGTGACCAGCGAGATCAGCGATTCCGATGTCATGCAGCAGATTGCCAATGAGCACGGCTTGACGCCGAACGTAAAGGTTTCCGGACCGAAGTATAAAGCGCTTGCGCAGGTCAACCAGAGCGACCTGGCCTTCTTGCGCGAACGAGCGCGCTCTATCGATGCTGAAGTATGGGTAGACGGCGGCACGCTCTATGCCTGGTCACACACTCAGCGGGGAGAGGGGAAGCTGGAAATCACATACGGGCGCGATCTGCGCAGCTTCTCGGTGTTGGCAGACCTGGCAAACCAGCGCACAGGTGTAACGGTGAGCGGTTGGGATGTTGCAGGCAAACAAGGGTTGAAGTATCAGGCGACGGATTCCGTGCTGAGCGGCGAACTGAACGGCGGCGACAGCGGACAGAGCATCCTAACCTCAGCATTTGGTAAACGCGATGAGGCGTATGCGCACACGGTGCCACTCACGAGCGAAGAAGCGCGGGCAGAAGCTGAAGCCTTTTTTAAGTTGAGCGCGCGCCGCTTTGTGGTTGGACGTGGTATCGCCGATGCGAATAGCCAGTTGCGCGTTGGCAGCAGCGTGAGTTTAAAAGGCCTGGGACCGCTATTCAATGGGAAGTATTATCTTTCAGAAGTCATGCATCTCTTTGATGGCACCCATGGTATTCGTACGGAATTTACCGCCGAACGCCCCGGTCTGGGCAAGGCATAATCGTCTCACAAGAAACAGGTGCAAGTGTGATTGAACAGCATCCCATTGAAATGATCCTGGACGCCCGTCTACCCGTTGGGCCGGGGGGACGCTGGTATGGCGTCTATCCCGCACTGGTTGAGGACGTTCGAGATCCCGACGGGCAGGGCAGAGTCAAGGTCAAGCTGCCCTGGGTCCCCGATACGGGAGATAAAAGTTATGAGGCATGGGCCCGCCTGGCGACATTCATGGGCGGCAATAATCGCGGGAGCTGGTTTATTCCCGATGTGAATGATGAAGTGCTGGTCGTCTTTGAGGGCGGTGACCCGCGCCGTCCATACGTTATTGGGGGTTTGTGGAACGGCAAAGATACCCCGCCTCAATCGATGGACAGCACAGGAAAGAACAATCTGAAGGTGCTGCGTTCGCGCAACGGCGTGAAGCTTACACTGGACGATAGCGATGGGCGGGAAACCATGATCCTGGAGACACCCGGAGGTCAAAAAGTGACCTTACAAGATGGACCAGGTTCGGTCGAGGTAGACGATAGCAATGGCAACTCGATCAGGATGGACTCGAGTGGTATCACCATCAATGCATCGGCCACTGTAACGATCAACGCGAGTCAAGTGGTGGTTACCGCATCCCAGGTAACGGTCAACGCAGCCATGTCACAGTTCAGCGGCGTCGTTCAGGCCAATACAGTTATTACCAATACTATTGTGAGTACAGTATACACCCCCGGTGCTGGAAATGTTTGGTGAATGATGGCGATTACGATAGATAAAGCAGAACGTACAGTAGAATGGACCACCGCAGCCCCGCTGCTGAGTACCTTCCTGCAAAATGAGCAGATTCAGCAGGTGCGCAAGCCGGCATTGCTGCGCTTCAAGACCGACTCCTTTATGCATGACCTGGTGCAGTTGCTGCAAACCGACCCCAGGCAACTCGCCGGCCTGATTGCCCGCCCGGAAAGTTTTCGCGCGCCGCCGACCGGTGAACCGTCCATGGTTTCTTCTATCTCATCGCAGCCAGCCTTGTCTGTCACATGCCCGGTCTACCCGATCGTGTTGTGAACGCCACTAAGAAAGAGAAAGTCAGTTTTGTCTTGCGCCGCATCGGCGTGGATGGGACAGAAATGGCCTGGGTCAGCGATCCTTCGAAAGACCCTCCCCATAACAAAAACTGGGTAGCGCTAACGCCGGATAGCTTCGGGGACTTCAAGGCCGTGGTGAAGAATGAAGAGTTATTGCCTATGCTTCCGCTGAACTTTACCGACAACGAGCGCAAGAGGCGCTTGCTCCTCGGCCTGATCCCGACTTCCAGCTACGAGACGTTCCAGGCCACCCCCAGCCTCTCTCTCGTTCCGGCTGCGAACGACCCGGACATGCTTAGAGATAGTGCGAAAAAGAGTCCTCTCCTGGAGGAGGTAGATGCGCAGGTCTTAGACCCTCTCGAAAAATTGGTCAATTACCAGTCAATGCCCGAAGCGTCGGCGCAGGAGGCTTCCCAGTTCATCCTGCTCGACTTCGCGCTCTTCCTCTCGAAGAACCTGCCGACGCTGTGGGCAACTCTGACCGATCCCACTTTGCCCGCACCCGCTGATGATACGAGCGCGCTCTACGCCATGCTGAAATCGTCTATGGCGGATTCAGCTCTGGGGGCCACCTGGCAGGTGGCATTGCAACGGGCCTGGACTAGCCGCAGCCTGTTTGCCGATGGAGGGCCAGCCGCGCTGCCTTACAACCTGCAAAACACGACGATTATGGGTACAGGATCGGTGAAAGACAAGAAGCCCCTGGAAGCGGCATTAGAGGCGGCACTCGCACACTCTGCGCTCTTGTCGCCGGTAGCGTCGCCACCAGCGGCGGCACCGGGGGCAATACCAACAGTGCCGAAACTCGACCCCAGGCCGGGAACCCGCTATGTGCTGCGCTGCGTCTTCCAGCGTCCGAACTGCGGCCCTCTGCAACCCGATGTCGTCAGCGATCCGACCGAATCCTTTGAAATCGCTCCGTACTTCGACTTCGATGCGCCGGCGCGCCCGATACGTATCACCATGCCCAGCGATACGAGTATCGCTGGCCTGCGCAAATTTTGCAAAAACGTCGGGTTTCTTATCTCCAACAAACTGCGCCAGCAGATGGAGAGCATCACCGATTTGAAAAAAGCGCTGGATGGCCAGGTGGACCAACCTCCGCAGTTTGACCTGGGCACAATATGTTCATTCTCGATACCCATCATCACGATCTGTG
>WNGL01006146.1_pt1 | contig 14202 bp, 15 predicted proteins | sample 5400591 | NCBI WGS metagenome assembly WNGL01 (sample SAMN13153377, study PRJNA577476) | soil metagenome | isolation source: 80 cm soil or saprolite under Garry oak tree replicate 1 | place: USA:California | collected 2016-06-15
CGTGTTCCGAGCTCTCGTTTTTCTCCGTCTTCTCTTTGCTCGCCACTGCTTCCTTCAGGCTCGCCTCATTCGTCAAACTCTCATCCGCGGGCGCCAAACCTTCATCGCTCCCCAACGCCTCCCGTGCCAGCGCCTCAAACTCCTTCAAGCTCGGCAACTCCTCCAAATCGCTCAGCCCAAACCGCATCAAAAATTCTTTCGACGTCTTGTACAGAATCGGCCGCCCAATCACTTCCTTGCGCCCCGCCGTGGTAATCAAGTGCTTGTCCAGCAGAGTGCTGATCACTCCCGAAGTATTCACTCCGCGAATCTCCGAAATTTCCGGCGACGTCACCGGCTGCTTGTACGCAATCACCGCCAGCGTCTCCAGCGCCGGCATGGACAGCCGCAGCGGCGGCCGCAAGCTCTTGATGAACCGCCGCACCACGTCATGTTGCTGCGGCTTCGTGTACATCTTGTACCCGCCGGCCACCGCACGAATTTCGATCCCGCGCTCGTCCGCCGCGTAGCTCGCCACCAGTTCGTCCAGCGACGCCTGCACCGCCAGCTTTTCTTCGCCCAACGCCTTCGTCAACTGCTCAATCGTCGCCGGCTCATCCGCCGCGTAAATAATTGCTTCTAGCGCCGCTTTTCTTTCTTCGTTCGTCATCAGGAACCCCTCTTCTTTTGCGGCTTCGACTTAGCCACGTCCTTGGGCGGCCTCCCTCTGCTGCCAAGCTTCCAAGCTTTGAATCCGCCCCGCTTCCGCGCGCGCTCCCTGATTTTTTTGGCGCAATCGTCGCACATCGCCGCATACTTATTCAGCGGCTGCCCGCACCACTCACACTTCCCAGCCGCGCGCCGCGCAATCTGCCACCGCCGCTGCCGGGACACTCCTTCCACTTCAACCGGCGTCCCATCCGGATATTTCAAACTCCTCGGCCTGCCAGGTTTCATCCTCGCCCCTCTACTGCCTTTCCTCTCTGAGACTACACTTTATCCTCTCCCACGAATCACCAGTCACGAATCTCCAGTCACGTCTTATCTGTACTCCTCATCCACCATTCGAATCGCCCCATTCTCATCAAACACCACGTCAAACGCTCTGGCTTTCTTCACCTGAATCTCTCCAAACATCTTCTCCTGCACCAAAGCCACGGCCTGCAGCTTCACCATTTCGAGTACGGCCAGGAACGCCACTATCATCGCGTGCCGCGACGGGCAAGCCTCGAAAAACTGAATCAGATTCACCGCATTTTCCGCGCTCGCAATAATTTGCGCCCGCATCTGCACGATCATCTGCGCCACAGTAAATTGTTCGTGCTGCAGTTCGATTCGAACGGTTTCCTTGCGCCGTTCCAGCACTTGTTGAAAAACTCTCACCAAATCCACCAGCGAAACCACCAAATCGCCTTCCGTCCCCTCGTCGTGATAGAGCGATTTGTCCGGCTTCGACCACACGTTTTCTTCAATCTGCTGCTTCTGGTACAAAAGTTGGGCGGCGTTCTTGAATTTTTCGTGCTCCACGAGGCGTTGGACCAATTCTGCGCGCGGGTCCGCGGATTGCTCTTCCGGACTCGCCAGCGGATCCGGCGGCAGCAGCATTTTGCTCTTGATGTAAATCAGCGTCGCCGCCATATAAATAAATTCCGCGGAAACGTCCACGTCCAGTTCTTCCAGTTTGTGGAGGTAATCCAGATATTGCGCGGTGATCGAAGAAATTTGAATGTCGTGGATGCTCATCTTTTGCTGGCGGATCAAGTCGAGCAAAAGATCAAGCGGGCCCTCGTACATCGGGATCTGGATCCGATAAACCGGCTTCTCCGTACTCGATTCGCCATTCATGTCGACACTTTTATCGACAATTCTGTTCGGTGGGTTCTCGGCGCGCATCTCGGCGCTCTTCTCCGACCTTGCGCCCTCGGCGTTTTCTGCGCTTTTTCCTGTTAACTTGCTTTCTGGCGTTGCCATTCGCTCTTCTTTCTCTGCGGCCTCTGTGCTCTGAACTCTGTGCGCTCTGTGTTAAATCTTTTTTTAGGCTTTGGCGCTGCCCGCGGTGCCGTCAATTCCCCTTCCCTTCTTCTCCCAGCCGAAGACGGCTTCGCGCATGCGCTTCATCGTGCCTTGTGCCACTTTTCGCGCCTCTTGATCGAGCGGGGAGTCTTTCGCAAGATTCGTTCTTCTCCGAATACAGCGTCGCGGACTCTCCGCATAGTCTGTAGCGCCACCTTGCGTGCTTCTAGTGACGCATTCTGAATAATGCCACGGACTAGTTTTCTCTTTCCTTCGTAATACAGACGCCGCTCCCGCACCGGCGCCATCCACTCAATCAGATGGTCCGCCATTTTTGCTTTGCACTCGATGCAGCCAATCCCCGCCGTACGGCAACCATGCGCGGCCCACTCCAGCGTTTCCTTGGTCGAGAACAGTTTATGCCAGTCGTACACTGGACAAACATCTGGGTTTCCAGGATCGGCTCGCCGCTTCCGCGCCGGGTCCGTCACCATCACTTTCGTTTTCGCGCGAATGTCCGCGTCGCTCTCGCTCAGCGTAATCGTATTCCCATAACTCTTCGACATCTTTCGTCCGTCCAGCCCCGGAATCCTCGGCGTCTTCGTCAGCATGTGGTCCGGCTCGGTTAGGACCTCGCGACCACTGAAGAACTTCGCATCTTCACCCATTCGCCGCAAGAAATTGTCAAAACCAATCTCTATTGCGAGTTGATGTGCTTCGTTCTGAACTAAATCCCATTCGGAAACCGGGACGCCGTAGAGATTGAGGTCGATCGTTTCAGGGTCAATCCATTTTGTCTTTGAGCTGAAAACAGCGCCCAATTCCTTGCCGCCAGGCGATTCGGAAAGCAGTTTAGAGAAAACCCTCAGATACGCATGGAAGTTCACTGAATCTTTCAACACCTGATCCGTCTGGAATCCATTGAAGAAGTTAAATCGCCTCACGATCTCCCGGCTCACTTCCACATGCGAAACCTGATCCTCGCCGACCGGTACGAAAAGCTGTGCGCCGGGTTCGCTATACATCACAATGTCGCCGCATTGCAGCACCGGGTATCCCAGAAACCCGTACGTGTGTAAATCCTTGTCCTTGACGTTTTCCAACGCCTCCTTATACGTCGGCACGCGCTCCAGCCAACCGAGCGGCGTCACCATCGAAAGCAGTAAATGCAACTCCGCGTGTTCCGGCACAAGCGATTGCAAGAAAATTACGCTCCTCTTTGGATCGAGCCCCGCCGCTAGATAATCAATCATGATCTGCAGCGTGTTCTCCCCGATCTCCGAGGTATTAGCGTAATCGCTCGTCAGCGCGTGCCAGTCCGCGATGAAGTAGAAGCAGTCGTAGGCGGGATCATTTTGCAGGCGCACCCAATTTTGCAGTGCGCCAAAGTAATGTCCGATGTGCAGCCGCCCCGTCGGCCGCATCCCGCTCAACACGCGCGCTCTTTGGAGTGCGGGAGCCTTGTTCCCGCTTTCTCCGTCCCTCTTCCCCTTTTCCCCTGTCGGCAAGCCGCGCTCCTTTGCTATCGCTCCAAGCCCATCCAGCCCGATAAACCGCTTGTCATCCTGAGGCTATCCGATGAGGATAGCCGAAGGATCTCAACGCTCACTTCAATCGAGGCATTTCATAAGCAGAGATCCTTCGCTTCGCTCAGGATGACAGTTTCCCTTCTCTCGACCTCTGCGTCTCTGTGTTATCTCTAACCCTTAGCCGTTCTTTTTGTCGGTGCGAATCTCAACAGGACATCCGCGCGCGCGAATCTCATGGATTAGGTCTATGAAATTGTCCGCCATTTTCTTTGCCCCAGCACCAATTAGGCCGTAATTCTGAATCACCACGCAATACGGCACTTCAACCGTGTTGATATTCCCGCCCGCGATGCTGTCATTCAGGGCGTTGAAGTTCTTATCATGCCAAGAAGGAGCGCCAACAGCCTTAAAGAAAGCATCATACACATCATCCGATGTCTTCCATTCGGCGCCGTTGAGAACCAATTCCTTCATCCTTGCTCAATTTGACGTAACCTTCTGTTTTTCCGGCGCACCCAGTAATTCCCGCGCGATGATCATGCGCTGGACCTCGCTGGTCCCTTCGTAAATGGTGATCACGCGCGCGTCGCGGTACATGCGCTCGACGTCCGTCTCCCGCGAATATCCAACGCTGCCGTGCACTTGAACCGCTTTGTAAACGACGCGGTTCACCATTTCGCTCGCGTATAGCTTGGCTTTCGACGCGCTTGCGCCCATCTTCGTCGGGTGCGCATCCTTCAACCACGCCGCGTAGTGCGTCAGCGCACGCGCCGCTTCGATTTCGGTTTGCATGTCGGCGATCATCCACTGAATCGCCTGAAACTCGCCGAGATTTTTGCCGAACGCTTTTCGCTGCTTCGCGTATTTCACCGTTTCTTCGAGCGCGCCTTGTGCCAGCCCGACAGCCTGCGCGGCAATGCCGATGCGCCCGCCGTCGAGCGCGCTCAGAGCAATCTTCAGCCCCTGCCCTTCTTCGCCCAACCGGTTCTCAACGGGCACCACGCAATCGTTTAACAAGATTTCGACCGAGGGCGACGACCGCTGGCCCATTTTGTCTTCGTGGCGGCCCACCTTGAATCCCTGGAACGAAGGCTCAACAAGAAACGCGCTGATGCCCTTGCCGCCTGCCGTGGGATCGGTTTTCGCAAAAACCAGCAGCACGCCTGCAACGCTTCCATTGGACACCCAGGTTTTGGTTCCGTTGAGCCTGTAGCTATTTCCCTCGCGCACCGCGCGCGCCTGAATGCCCGCCGCGTCCGAGCCCGCCGCCGGCTCCGTCAAGCAAAATGCGCCCAGCGTTTCACCAGTGGCCATGCGGCGTATATATTTTTTCTTCTGCGCCTCGTTGCCAAATAGCAGCAGCGGTGCCTGCACCGCGGAACACGTCACGCCAATTGCCGTGGACAGCGCCGTGAACACGCGCGCTACTTCCTCCATGATCAGCGCATACGAAATCGTATCGAGCCCCGGCCCGCCCCACTCCTCCGGCGTCGTCACTCCGCAACAGCCCATTTCACCGAGCTTGCGGACCGCCTCCGCGGGAAATTTTTCCTGCTTTTCCCATTCCCTGACGAACGGGCGCACCTCCGTCTCCATGAATTGGCGGACGGTGTCGCGAATCAGTTTTTGGTGGTCGTTGAGCGAAAAATCCATCGTGTCTTTGGTGGCACAGGCATTCCTGCCTGTGCCCTTGAACGTGTACCCGCTCGGCCCGGTGGACTCAGCGCGAGAAGTGTACGCACGATGCTAACACACGGGGCAAGGCCGCCCAACTACTCTCAATCAGGGGAGTTTAGCTCTTGTCGTGAAGGGCTCTTCTCTATGCCAGGGGAACAGGGGCACAATGAAGACCATGCCAACTGCGTAAAATAATCCAAGCTCGCATGCAACTACAACGTCAACTGTTCGCCCTTGCCATCTATCGTAGAGAATCCAAATGGACGAAAAACCAACAAAATAGAAAAGAAAATCAAACACCCGTGCGTAGAGCTTCCTTTTGGAAACGGGAGTTTCCACTTGGGGTGAAAAAGGCGTGGCCGGAGTCGAGGGATAGACCTTCATGTTGTTCTCCCCGATTTTGTCCATATTCTACAATAGATTGCTCTTTGCCTGAAGGCCTTGGGTAGGTGACGCGCCTACGGCGCTGGGAATTCTTCTTTGCTCCTTTGCCCTTTCCCGGTGGTCTTGCGCCGAGCTAGAAGTGTACGCATGATTGCTAACACACGAAGTGAGTGAGGACGTAGTGGCTGAAAGGCGCGTGGCAGGCCAGCTTCCGGTTACCGCTGTTAGAGTGCCCGCCCGGCCTCTAACCATCTGCAGTAAGTCTTCATCTGGGCGATGAATCCTGAGCGGTCTACGTGATATTTCGTGTGCTTGATGGTGGTTCCTGACCTGGCTACGACCCAAACACTGTCCTCATCAGGCGCCACAGCCGAGGACGCAATATCCTCCCAAAAAAATGCCTTTTTGCGCAGCCCTAGCCATTTCTTTTCATAAATTCCAGTCTTGGAGACTCCCAAATCGGCTGGCCACTGGGATGCGCAGAAAATTGCCAAGCCGAGCAACAGGACAGACACCCACCAATCTCGCCCGAATTCTCTGGACAAGGCTACAGCCCCGGCACCATAAACCATGCCAATTACCGCGGTGCCGAGGAGGATTCTGAGTCCTAGAGGCGCACGATACAGTGTTGTCGCGCCCATTTGCTTGGCTCGCTCAGCCAATGCCTCCAGAGCGAACAGATGGACTGCGAGCAGGGCACAAAGAATTGTGAGCCAACTGGGCATATGAGGATCATTCTAGATTACATTTTGCGCTGCACCAAACTCGTGCAACTCCTCCAATTGCCCAGGAGACCCTCGGCACTTCTCACCCTAGCCATTTTGTCCCTACCACTCGCAACGAGCCGTCAACAATATCGGAGTGATGGAAATTCATATACGCGAAGCGGCCGTTGAAGACCTGAAGCACATTCTGCATCACCGGCGAGCCATGTTTGAAGAAATGGGATTCCAGGACACTGCCGTGCTCGACCGTGTTGGAAGTCTATCGCGGGAGTATTTCAGCGAGGCTTTGCGGACCGGCAAGTACCGAGGCTGGATAGCCGAAGGATTGAACGGGCAGATCGTGGGCGGCGGCGGGATTGTGCTTGCGGATTGGCCAGGCTATCCCGCCGAAAATCATGCAGCACGAGCCTGGATTCTTAACATGTATACGGAGCCTGGAGCGCGGCGCCGCGGAGTGGCGAAGCGGCTGATGGAAGCGATGATCGAATGGTGCCGAATCAATGGATTCCGCGCGGTTTCACTCCACGCAAGCTCTGCGGGACGGCCTCTGTATGAAACGATGGGTTTCCAGCCAACCAACGAGATGACGCTCAAGCTGCAATAAACCGCATATTCCTTTGTCCTGCCGGTTGAGCCGAATGGCGCATTAGCGGATGACGTGGATGCGCGCGCCGACTTTTACCTTCTTCCAGGACTTGTCCGCCGTATATATCGGAATCTTCAAAGCGAGCCCGAGCGCCAAACAAGCACGGTCACCCAAAGACAAGCCAAGCGCGCGGGTCTGTGCGGCCAGATCACCCGCAAGCTTGGCGTGCTCGGAGGTGAAGGGCACGGCTTCGCGGATGGGGCTGAGTGTAGCTTCCCAGGCATCGTCAGGGCGGAGGCCGCGGCCCACAAGTTTGCAGTGCACTTCCGCCAGGTTGACGGTGCTGGTTGCTGCGGCGCTCAAGAGTTCTGGTGTCAACTTTTCGGCCCCGGGTTCCTGGTTGAGAATGGCGAGCAAGGCGGAAGCGTCCAGCACGACCTTATTCATTTCTGGCAGCCTCGCGGCGTTCGGCAATCAATTCGTCAACCAGAGAGGTGCCGTGCTTTACGTGCTTGCGAACAAGCCGCTGAGCTCGCGCAATGTGCCGTTTCAAAGTAGTGATGCGCAATTCCTCGCTTTCAACCTGCAAGACGACCTCGTCCCCAACACGGATGCCGAGTCGCTTGCGAAAAGAAGCAGGAATCACGACGCGCCCGTTCTCGTTGACGCGCATGCGGGTTTTTAGTCTCATGTCATCCCCCGTTTGTGACACTATTGTAGCATATATCATGCAACATAAGAAATGACAGCTCGTTGCTTAATGTCATTTTATAGCAAATGACACGCACGTTGTCAGAGAGCTACAGAGTGAAGTGGCGAGCGGCCCTTGCGAGGGAGCGGGTTGGCCTCGGTGGCGAAAAGAGGACGGAGTTTGCCTGCGACGAGGGCGTCGAGAGCGCGGAGGCGGCCCGGTTCTTGTTCATTGATACGGAGCGGCTTATCTTTGCGTAAGACCTTGAGAGGAGAAACGGTCGTGGCCGCTGCAACCAGACGCGTCAGTCAATGCCAAAAACCCAGAGGATGGCTGGGCCGATTGGCCCTGTGGAACATGAATTCGCGGCATTCCAAGGTGACGGACTGGGGCTTGGCGCACGTGTCGCTCAAAGAGCGCGACGCGGTACTCGACGTAGGTTGTGGCGGCGGGAGAACCATCAGTAAGCTGGTCGCGATGACGGCCCAGGGAAAGGTCTACGGAGCCGACTTTTCCGAAGAGAGCGTCGCCGCAAGCAAGCGCACCAACGCACGCTGGATCGAAAGGGGCCGCGTCGAGATTTACCACGCCTCAGTGTCGCAGTTGCCGTTTCCCGACGGGATGTTCGATCTAATCACCGCGGTGGAAACGCACTTCTGGTGGCCCAATTTGCCCGGAGACCTGCGCGAAGTGCTGCGAGTGTTGAGGCCCGGCGGCACATTCCTGGTCATCGCGGAAATCTATAAAGGCGCGAATACAACCATGGCCAGGCTTTGCGAGAAATATGCCCCAGTGACCGGTTTGACGTTCCTGAGCGTGGAGGAACACCGGGAAATGCTGGCCAACGCAGGTTACTCGGAGGTTCAGGTCGTCACGGATCCACGCAAGGGATGGATTTGCGCGACAGGCAGAAAGCCTTGACGCACAAAACGCACGGCCCTTCGAAGCCTGCCTGTAGGTAGGCTCAGGGTAAACGGGTCGCCCCCATCCCGGGGGGCAAGTCGGCGGTACGAAATGGCGCGCCGAGCGCGGCCCAAGATAAAACGCCCCGACCGGAGTCGGGGCGCGGTTTTCAACGGGTATAAGGGTTGATGGCCGAGGCTCGCAAACCACGGCCGGTCTAAATAAGAGGGCACGGAACAGGAACACAGAGGTCGCGGAGAAAAGAGAAAAGCAGAAGTTTCAAGCCCGGAGCGCTAGTCACGACTCTACAGCTTGAACAGTTCGCGCATGCGCTTGATCTGGCCGCGGCTGACGGGGATTTCGGTTTGTTTCTTGTCAGCCATTTTGAGCATGTAGCTGGCTTTGAACCATGGCACCACTTCCTTGATATGGTGAATGCTCACCAGGTAGGAGCGATGCGGGCGCCAAAACGAATCGGAATCGAGCGCTGCGGCCATTTCCTCGAGGGTGTGATAATTCGAAACGCCCTCGACTTCCTTGGCCATCACGGTGATCATGCCGCCGTCAATCGAGGCCCAGATCACATCTTCGGCGTCCACAAGCAGTAACCTCTGCTGCGATTTCACCAGCACTTTCACCGGCTGCGTCGAACTCTGTTTCGAATTGCCCAACTGGCTGACCAGCTGCTCGAGCCGCTCCGTGGGACTGGTTTGCGCTTCAATTTCCTTGCGCGCGCGCTGGATGGCTTTCGAAATGCGCGCCTTGTCAAACGGCTTCAAAACATAATCCACCGCATTCACGTCAAACGCCTGCACCGCGTAGTGATCGTAAGCCGTCGCAAAAACCACGTGCGGAACGCGCATTTTGCGTTCCACTAATTTCTTGAGAACGCCAAAGCCGTCCAGCCCCGGCATCTGCACGTCCAGGAAGACCAAATCAGGAGAGTGTTCTTTGATGAGATTGACGGCATCCACGCCGTTGCGGCCTTGGCCGATGACGTTGATTTCCGGAAAGCCCTTGAGCAGATACGCCAATTCTTCGCGGGCGGGTTTCTCGTCGTCCACGATGATGGTGTTGATAGGCATGGGAAGATGGTAGCAGTTTTTCGGGTATGATGGCGTTCGAACGAAAGGCGAGGAAAACGTGCAAAAAGCGTTAGGAAAGAGTTCCACGAAAGAGCCGCAGGTGCTGAGCAGCCAGATGGTTTATGAAGGAAGAGTGTTCGGGATCCGGCGGGATGAAGTGATCGAGCCGACGGGCGTTCGAACGACGCGGGAAATGATTACGCATCCGGGTTCGGTGGTGGTTCTTCCGGTGCTGCCGGACGGGCGCGTTCTGCTGATCCAGCAATACCGTTACGCCGCGCGACAATTCCTATGGGAGTTGGTTGCAGGGCGGATAGATCCGGGAGAAACGCCCATTGAAGGAGCGGCGCGCGAGTTGAAAGAGGAAACGGGTTACACAGCGAGGAAGCTCAAGATATTTTTGGAGTTCTTTCCTACCCCGGGCTTCCTGGAAGAGAAAATGTATCTGCTGCTGGCTGAGGGACTGACGCCCGGCAAAGCCACGCCGGAAGACGACGAGAAAATAATTGCGCGCGCGTATACGCACAAACAATTGGATGAGATGTTGCGCAAGAAAAAACTGCGGGACGCAAAGACCATCGCGGGAGTCTTATACTATCTCCGTTACCTTTGCTGATAAGAGAATTTTGTCATACTTACAGCTTGATGTACTTCATTCCGCCGATAAATCCAGCGTTTTCAAGCTTCAGCAAGGTAAGCCCTATTGACTCCGCACATTCTTCTGGCTATATTCCGGCCAATTTAGTATTTCGCGCGTCGGAGCGTACGCATCTCTGACGCCAGTGCGGGAACCAGCCCAGTGATTAATTTAGTAAGGAGGCCAAGCGAAGTGAAAGGGAACGTCAAGTGGTTCAATAACTCCAAGGGCTATGGATTCATAGGTTGCGACGACGGCCCGGATGTGTTCGTACATTATTCGGCCATCGTGGGCGACGGGTATCGATCCTTGCAGGAGGGAGATTCGGTCGAATTTGAGATCGTTCAAGGCCCAAAGGGTCCCCAGGCCGCCAACGTCTCAAAGAACGGCGCCTAGAATCTCCGAAGCAAAATAGGCTAATTGGCCGGCAGCTCAGCCCTCTGCCGGCCGTTTTTATTTTAGGTGAACGGGGAGCGTGAAGTTGGTCAGGGCCTTCGCCTGGATTTGATGTCCTTGGGCATGGCGAGAAAGAGGATTGTCACTGACACAGTCCTCCCTGTGCCGTGCGCTCGAGAGGAGCTTGCGGCCATCATCGAGTGGCAATAGCGGATTGCACTCCTCCACGGGGATGGTTCGCAGGCAGTCAAAACGTGATCGCGGAGATCCTAGGGGCACTCTCCTCCTCTCTCCCGGCGTAGCGAGTCAGTTTGAACGATCGGCGGTTCTAATCAGTTTGAAAGCGGGGCAGCCACTCCTGCCCGACCGCCTACGGTAAAGCTCGCAAAAGGAGGCACTGCCAAGAGTGCCTGTGCTACCCGGTACAGGTTGTGACCCGTTAACGGAAAGACTAGAATCCCCTTGGTGGTCACCCCAGCCCGTAGAGCAAGGCATAAATATGGTCATTCCTGCCGTAGCGGACACCGCGATGCATACTCTCCATACTGGCGAAAGATTGCCTAAGTGCGTTCGAGAGGCCGGATAAATTACATGAAATCGAGATCGTCACAGGGTAGCAAAACACGTAATTCTCCGAAGGAGAACGATTCCTCGCCAAAGGATCCCAAGCGCGACCTCTTAATTGCAGCCATCGGCGCGTCGGCAGGCGGAATCGAAGCCATCACGGAACTCCTCAGTCATGTTCCCGCAGATACTGGAATGGCTTTCGTCGTCGTCCAGCATCTCGACCCCTCCCATCACAGCATGCTCACTGAACTCCTCTCCAAGAAGACGGCTATGCTCGTCAAGGAAGTCACCGATGGCATGACCGTTGAGCCGCATCATGTTTATGTCATTCCTCCTAACGCAACCATGTCTATTTCCAATCACACGTTGCAGCTCGGCCCTCGTACCGAGTTGCGCGGCGTTCATATGCCCATTGACCATTTCATGCGAGCACTCGCCGAAGAACAGGGCAACTGCGCCATTGGCATTATCCTGTCCGGCTCCGGCACGGACGGAACGGCGGGCATGGCGCAGATTCAGGCCCAGGGCGGCGTCACCTTCGCGCAAGACGAGGAAACGGCGAAGTACGACAGTATGCCTCGCAGCGCGGTCGCCGCAGGCTGCGTGGATTACATCCTTCCCCCCAAAGCCATTGCTCGCGAGCTTGCCCGTATCGCGCGCCACCCCTATCTGGCTCGCTCCGCCTCCTCAGAGAACGCCGATCTGTCCACTTCCGAGACCGGCGGTTTGAGCGTGGTCTTCCAGCTTCTGCGTAAGACCACTGGAGTGGACTTCACTCATTACCGCAAGACCACCATCCTCCGGCGCATTCAGCGGCGCATGGTCGTTCACAAAATGGAAAGAATGGAAGATTACGTCAAATACGTTCAGACCAATCCTGCGGAAATCAAGGCCCTCTACCAGGACATGCTGATCAATGTGACCAGCTTCTTCCGCAATCCGCGTGTTTTTGACGCCCTCAGGTCCCACGTTTTCCCCGCCATCCTGAAGAACCATGCCCCCGAAGCGAGCCTGCGTCTTTGGACTCCAGGATGCGCTTCCGGCGAAGAAACTTATTCTCTTGCCATTGCCCTGCTCGAGTTTCTAGGCGATAAGGCTGCCCAGACACAAATTCAATTCTTTGGCACCGACATCAGCGAATTGAGTGTCAGCAAGGCTCGCAACGGTCTTTATCCGGAAAACATCCAGAGTGACCTCTCTCCCGACCGCCTCCGCCGCTTTTTTACGAAAGTCGAAGGGGGATACCGCATCAGCAAAAGCATTCGCGATATGTGCATCTTCGCGCAGCACAATGTGCTGAATGATCCGCCCTTTTCCCGGATGGACCTCATTTGCTGCCGCAATCTGCTCATTTATCTTGAACCTGTTCTGCAGAATAAGGTGATTTCCCTGTTTGACTATGCCGCGCGTCCCGGCGGCTATCTGGTTTTGGGAACTTCCGAAGGGATCGGGACGGCTACTAATCTGTTTTCCTCGGAGGATCGCACCAACAAGATATTCCTCAAGAAAACCACCGGTGTCCGTCAGCCGGTCACCTTCTCTCTGAATCATCCCTCGGAGCGTCACGAATATGGCGCCGTGCGCGTCCCCATGAAGCAGCCGGATACCAGTTGGAACTATCTCGAAGCACAGAAAGAATTTGACCGCCGTTTGCTGAACCAATATGCACCGGCCACGGTGTTCATCAATGAAGACATGGAGATCATTCATACGCGGGGAGCCGTGAATCGCTACCTGAAGCTTGCGCCCGGCCGCGCCAGTCTCAGCATCTTGAAAATGGCGCGCGAGAGGCTGCTGCCGGATTTGCGCAATGCCATCAGCAAAGCCAAGAAGGAAAACGTCACGGTACGCAAGCAAAACATTCAAATCAAGAATGGCAACGGCAATGGCGCGTCGCACGCCGATTCCAATCGCGTGGTCAGCTTCGAAGTCGCTCCTGTCAACATGGGTAATCTCAAAGAGCTGTATTTTATGATTGTTTTTGAGGATGCTCCGGGAATGGCGCGGCCCTCGGCCGCCTCGCGTCCCGCCCGTGCCCCGCGCGAATCCGAAAGGGCGTCGGGAAGAATTGCCAAACTCGAGCAGGAGCTTTCCGCAACCAAGGAATATCTCCAATCGGTCATCGAAACCCAGGAAGCTACCAACGAAGAGCTGCAATCCGCCAACGAAGAAATCCTTTCCAGCAACGAGGAACTGCAAAGCACCAACGAAGAGCTGGAAACCGCCAAGGAAGAACTGCAGTCTGCCAATGAGGAATTGAGCACCGTCAATGACGAATTGCGGAGCCGCAATCAGGAAGTCACGCTGATCAACAACGACCTCACCAACCTCTTCGCCAGTATCGATATCGCGGTGGTCATGATCGGCAGCGACTTCAACATCCGCCGCTTCACCCCCCAAGCCCAGAAATTCCTGAGCCTCATCCCCGGCGACGTCGGGCGGCATCTTTTGAATATCAATCCCACGATGGAAGTCCCCGAGTTCCAGTCGCTGGTTTTGCAGGTCATGTCTAGCTCCCGGCCGGTCGAGCGGGAGTTTTCGGACGGACAGGGCGGACGGTATCAGTTGCGAATCTTTCCCTACCGCACGCCAGAGAACAAGATCGACGGGGCGGTCATCACCATCGTTAACATTACTGCCCAAAGCCTGAGTGAAACAGCCTAGGTGGGGGATTCGTGGCGCCCCGGCGCCTGGAGAGAGAGCCTCCTCCTAAGGACCGTTGCGTCGCAAAAGCCTCGGTGGTGGGGTCAGTTTCCGGTCAGCAGGCTTACCGGGAGTCGCGCCGTTTCGCGGGTTTCTTGGCCGTGCCAGTGAATTTCGGAAATGCATCAGCGATACGCCAAGAACACGCGAGAGTGTGAAGCACAAACCTGCTGATGGTCATCCCCCGTATTGCTGCCACGATTCGTATTCTCTTTGCTTCGTCCTTGGAGCACCAGAGAAGCATTGTGGTCCTGGGCCCTGGAGGGTTTTTTGAAGGAATGTTGTTGAGTCCGAAAGCTTCGATGACGTGGGCGAAAGGCACCTCGT
>WNGL01006685.1_pt1 | contig 14202 bp, 16 predicted proteins | sample 5400591 | NCBI WGS metagenome assembly WNGL01 (sample SAMN13153377, study PRJNA577476) | soil metagenome | isolation source: 80 cm soil or saprolite under Garry oak tree replicate 1 | place: USA:California | collected 2016-06-15
GGGCTTGCCGACGAAGCCGACGGCGGCGGGGTTCGCGCCGAGCGCGGCGGGCTCCTCCGCGACCGCGGCCCCGGGCACCGGCAGCGCGAGGCCGGCCGGGATCCCGGCCTGGCGGTCGAGCGCGTTCTGGACCTGCGCGGAGGCGGCGGAGGCGGCGAGGAGCAGGGCGGCGGCGGACGCGCCCTTCACGAAGCGTGTCATGGAGCCGGATCCTACGTCGGGATGGCGGCTGGCGGGGGACCGGAATGGGTGCGGCCCTCGTTCACGTTCGCGTTCGCGTTCACGTGATCGCGAACGCCTCTATTCCTGTCCCGCGTCCTCCACCGTCCTCAGGTGCTCCTCGCCGAGCGGCACGAGGTTCCCGGCGCGGTACTGCTTGAACACGTCGAGGATCTGCTCCTTGTGCGGCCGGACCTTGCCGAGCGGGCACTGCTCCCAGTCCTTCATCGGCTCGTCGCAATAGCCCATTCGCTTGTCGCCGCACTTCGGCTGCAGGTGGACGCCGATCTCCGGCACGACCCTCATCACCTCGCGCCGCATGAGCGCGACCATGTGGCGGATCTCCCACTGGGCGCGCCAGCAGAGCCGCAGATCGGCGATGTGCAGGAGCTCGGTCAGGTTCACCATCACCTGGAAGTTCGTCGGCGTCGCGTTCGGCAGGACGAAGCGCGCGTCCTCCGCGGGGATGCCCTTCGCGAGCGCCGCCTCGTACACCCGGGTGATCTCGCGCATGAGCCGGTCGTACTCGTCGTCGAGCCCGGCCTTCTCCCAGGTCTTCGGCATCACGTACTCGAGCCGCTCCTCGCGGTAGCGCACGTAGCGCTGCGACTGCTGCTCGAAGCTGATGCCCACCCGGTGACGGACGAACTGGTGCGAGAGCGCGCGCGAGACGCCGGAGATCCCGAACCAGAAGACCACCTGCTCGAGCGGTGAGGCGTGGCCGGTCTTGAGCCGCTCCTGCACGAACTCGCGGATCTTCCCTTCCGGAATGGTGCCGTCACGGATGTCGCTCCAGACCTCGGCGGGCGACTTGGGCGTGTAGCAGGTCCGGTACGCTCCGTAGAGCTTCTGGAACGGGTCCCGGGCGTGATCGATGAGGGTGACCTCGAGCGGCATGGGACCGGAATCATAGACGCCGGGCCCGACGCGCGCGAGGGCGCGCGAGCCGAAGGGAGAAGGGCGGCCGGACGAGGCAGGGCGTGCTAGATCCCGCGGATGGCCACCGCCAAGCCCGCCTCGCAGTCGCGGATCGAGCACACGCACCTCGTCATGCCCGGGGAGGCGAACAACCTCGGGAGCGCCTTCGGCGGCATGATCATGCAGTGGACCGACGTCGCGGGCGCGATGGCCGCGATGCGCCACGCCCGCGGCCCGGTGGTGACGGTCTCGATCGACCAGCTCACCTTCCTCGCGCCCATCCGGATCGGCCACATGGCTCTCCTCCACGCGCAGGTGAACGCGGTCTTCTCGACGTCGATGGAGGTCGGCGTCGAGGTGTCGTCGGAGGATCCGATGACCGGCGAGCAGCGCAAGTGCTGCGACGCGTACCTGACGTTCGTGGCGCTCGGGCCGGACAAGCGGCCGACCGCCGTCCCGCCCCTGCTCGTCGTGACCGAGGAGGAGAAGCGGCGCGAGCGCGACGCGCGGGTGCGGCGCGAGGCGCGGCTCGCCCTGCGTACGGCGCTGCGCGGCGGGTAGCGCCCTCGCCCGGCTCAGCCGCGGAGCGCCGCCGCGACGAGCGGCCCGAGCGCGAGGAGGTCGCGCCGTGCCTCGAGCCGCACGAGCGGCGGGCCCATCCGGTGCGTGGTCCGGTGGCTCGGGAAGTAGGGCGGCTTGAGCGGATGGGTCGCCGGGTGCCAGATCACCGACTTCTCGACGCCCTCGAGCATCCGCGAGTTGTGGACGAAGCCGCGGCCGCTCTTCACGTCGTCGAGCGGCTGTCCCGGGAAGCCGCCCCACGGCATTGAGGCGAGCGCGTAGCCGTACCCGGTGAAGCAGTTCACCGCGACGGTCCCGTAGTGGAGCCGGCGGACGGCGCGCCGCACCGCCGCGCCGGTCACCGGATCCGAGACCACCGGGGCGGGCGCGAGGATCGCCGCTCCGAGGGTGCCCCACACCCGCTCGTTCGCGAACGCGACGGCCGCGTCGAGGAACTCGACCGGATCGTCCGACCCGACCTCGGTCTCGACGAGCGCGGGGCAGAAGAACTCGGTCGTGAACGCCCGGTCCGCGACCGCCGGATCGAGGCCGGTGACGAGCGTCCACGGGGCCGTGCCCTCCGCGCCCGTCACCCGGCGGACCTCGGCGCGCCCCTCCACGAGCCGGGCGAGCCGGTCGAGCGCGCCCGGGTACCAGGCGGGGCGCGGCGGCGTCGCGCCGAGGGCGCGCTCGACGAGGGCGAGGAACCGCTCGCGGTGGCGCCAGCCGCGCGGCAGCACCAGCACCCGCGCCGCGAGGCAGTTGAAGGAGCCGTTCTGCGCCATCGCGCCGGCGACGCCCTCCGCCTGGAACGCGAGCGTCCGCTCGTCCCAGGGGCCCGGCGCGACCAGCACCGGCGAGATGTCGCCGAGCTCGCTCGTGATGGGCTTCTCGAGGAGGGGCTCGCGCCGCGCCTTGCGTGCCTCCCGCTCCGGCCCGGGCGGCCCCCAGACGATCGCGTCGTGGGTGGCGTTCGAGCCGGTGAGGTGCACCTCGTCGATGCCCGGGTGGTGCGCGAGGTAGTCCCCCTCGTCCCGGCCGCCGTACACGATCGTGAGCGCGCCGCGCCGGATCGCCGGCGCGAACGCGTCCTCCAGGATCGGCCCGGCGTAGGCGTTCACCGGGTTCATCTTGAGGACGCAGGCCTTGCCCTCGATGAAGAGCTTCGTCGCGACGTCCATCGGCGCGATCGAGTTCACGTTCCCCGCGCCGAGGACGAGGCAGACGCGCCCGTCGTGCGAGGGCCGCCGGTGGAACGCCCCGCGCGTCTCGTCCACCTCCCGCCGGCCGACGCCTGCGAGGAAGTGCACCTCGCCGCGGACGAAGGGGAAGAGCAGCGGGTCGAGCCGCGAGGCCGGGAAGACCCGGGCCGTGGTTCGCCCGTCGTCCGTCTCGCCGAACGCGCCGAGCGGCGTCGTGCCGCGCGCCGCGAGCGCGTCGAGCGACTCGGCGAGCTGCCGGAGCAGCCGGACGGCGGGGTAGACGCCCGCGAGCCATTCGTCGCCCGCGGGCGGCGTGTCGAACGCGAGCCCCTTCGCCGCGCAGGCCGCCCGCACCATCCGCTCGGCGTTGCGGCCGGCGCCGGCGAGCAGGTCCCGCGCGAGCGCGGCCTTCTCCGGGAGCGGCGCGAGGGCCCAGCCGCGCGCCGCCTCGCGCACGCGCGCGACCGCCTCGTCGAGCCGCCGGCGGTCGGTCGCGGGCGGCGCCTCGCTCGGGTTCGCTGCGGCGGCGGGAGTCACCGCCCGGATTCTAACCCCCCGTCTCTGCCTCCGCGGCGTCGCCGTCGGGGCGGCGCAACCCCCTCCCCAGCCCCGCTCCGCGGGGCGAAGGAGGTCCGGGGACGAGTGTCGCGAGCGTCACCTCCGGGGGCGAGTGGATGCGGAAGCCCAGCGCGGTGGTGCCGATCCCGCGGTTCACGTAGAGGCGCACGTCGCCGACCCGGTAGGGACCGCGCGCGTACGGCTCGCGCAGGCTCGCGAGGAGGAGCGGGGTCACGACCGGCAGGTTGATCTGCCCGCCGTGCGTGTGGCCCGAGAGGCAGACGAGCGGGCGCTCCAGCGCGCGCAGGCGGTCTGCCGTCTTCGGGCCGTGCGCGAGGACGAGCGGCGAGGTGCCGGCGGGGAGCCCCCGGAACGCCGCGGGCACGTCGGCGCGCCCGGTGTGGTGGTCGCCGACGCCGACCACCGTGAACGGGACGCCGCGCAGCCGGAGGCGGGTCCAGGCGTTCTCGAGCACCGCGTAGCCGTGCGCGCGCAGGACCTGGGCGGTGCCGCGCGGATCGACGACGACGTCGTGGTTCCCGAGGACCGCCACGGTCGGCGAGGAGAGGCCGCCGAGGAGCGCGCGCAGGTCCTCGAGGTCGGAGGGGCTCCGCGAGACGAAGTCGCCGGTGAGGACGACGAGGTCGGGCGCGAACGCGTTCGCCTCCGCGATCGCGCCGCGCACGAGCTCCGGCGAGGTCAGCGGGCCGACGTGGATGTCCGAGAGCTGGGCGACGCGCAGGCCGTCGTGCGCGGGGTCGAGCCCGGGGAGCTCGAAGATCACGTGCTCGGCGCGCGCGCCGGCGTCCTGCGCGGCCGCGAGCGCGGGCAGCGTGCCGGCGGCGGCCGCGGCCCCCGCGACCCCCAACCCCTGGAGGAACCTGCGCCGCCCGATGGTCATGGAATCGCCCCTCGCGCGTGCGCGCGTCCCCAGGTCAAGGCTGGAACGCCGGAGGCGCCCACGCGATTCCACCGCGGGGGCGCGACTCGCAGGGGCGGCGGGCGAGCGTGCTAGCGGCCGAGGAGCGAGGCGGGCGGAACGCCGAGCGCCTTCGCCATCTTCTCGATCGTCTCGAGGGGCGGCGAACGCTGCCCGCGCTCGAGCATCGAGACGTACGAGACCGAGATCCCGATACGGTCCGCGAGCGCCTTCTGCGAGAGCTTCTTCTTCGAGCGCAACCGCCTGACGTTCCCTGCGAAGCGATTGAGGAGGTCCATGCTGAGACGCTTAGCAAACGTGGGAGAGAGCGACAGCGTCCTTTTCGGGTTACACCGTAAGAATATCAACGCACCGTTACCGCCCCGTGCGCGCCCGCGCGCCGGCCTTATGTTCCGTGTCTCCCGAGGAGGTGACGGATGGCTGCGAAGAAGAAGCCGGTGTACCGGGTCGAGGTCGGCGAGGAGGCGCCCGACTTCGAGCTGCCCGCCACCGGCGACGGCGCGGGAAAGGGCGGTCCGCGCAAGCGGGTCCGCCTCTCGGACTACCGCGGGAAGAAGAACGTCGTCGTCGCCTTCTACCCGGCGGCGTTCACGCCGGTCTGAACCGTGCAGATGCCCTCGTACGAGGAGGATCTCTCCGAGTTCGAGCGGCGGAATGCCCAGGTCCTGGGCATCAGCACGGATCAGGTGCCGACGAACGAGGCATGGGCGAAGTCGATGGGCGGGCTCTCGTACCCGCTCCTCTCGGACAACTGGCCGTTCGGCCAGGTGTCGATGCAGTACGGGGTCCTGCGCGGCGACACGGGCCAGTGCGAGCGCGCGATCTTCGTCGTCGACCGGCAGGGCAAGGTCGCCTACGTCGACATCCACGACACGGCCGAGCAGCCGCCGACCGACAAGATCATGGCCGCGCTCGACAAGCTGAAGTAGGCGGCCATGGCCCAGCCCGGCGAGGCGAAGCCGCTCGAGCTCTCGCGCTACTGCGTCCCGTTCACGCCGTTCCAGGGGCGGCTCGAGGACGCGAGCGTCTGCCTCGTCTCGACCGCGGCGGTGCGCACGAAGGACGACACGCCGTTCCAGACCGAGGGCGACGCGACGTGGCGGGTCATCTCCGCGGAGGCGGAGGCGAAGGACCTCCGCTACGACGACACGCACTACGACCACGCCTGCGTCGACCGGGACATGAACTGCGTCTTCCCGATCGACCGCGTGCGCGAGCTCGCGCGCGAGGGGCGCGTCGGCGGCCTCACCGCGCGCCACTTCTCGCTCGGCTACAGCCAGGCGCTCCGCGAGCTCCGCGAGAAGACCATCCCGGCGCTGGTGCGGGAGATCGACCGCGAGCGGCCCGGCGTCGTGCTCCTCACCGGCGGTTGACGGCTCTGCCACCGCACGGTGGTCACCGTGCAGCGCTCGATCGAGCTCGTCGGGATCCCGACCGTCGTCGTGACGGTCGAGCCGGAGGAGACGCGCCAGGCGCGCCCGCCGCGCGCGCTCGCGCCGCGCGGCTTCGTCGCGGGCCACTCGCTCGGCCGGCCGGAGGACCTGGCGCTCCAGAAGTGGATCCTGATGGACGCGCTCGGGCTGCTCGTCGCCGCGCCGCAGCCGGGCGTGGTGGTCGAGAGGGATTACGGGTAACCCAAACGTGAGCGTAAGCGTCCTCGAACCCGCTCCGCGGCTGCGATTCCGTTCTCGTTCACGTTCACGTTCGCGTTCGCGTTCGCGTTCGCGTTCACGTTCACGTTCACGTTCGCGTTCACGTTCGCGTTCACGCTTCACGGTCCCGAGTACACAGTGAGGCCACCCGGCCCGAGCCGGCTCGCCTGCTGCGCGACGTAGACGACCCGCGGCGAGGCCCAGCGGTCGATCTGGATCGAGGCGGTGGGCGCCTGGACCGCGTACGCGGGCGGCGACTCCTCCGCGACGGTCCACCAGCGCGCGCCGTTCCACCGCCCGAAGCCGCCCCAGCCGAACCCGACCCACACCGACCCGTCGGACGGATCGCAGGCCACCGCCGAGGCGTCGTCGCCGGTCCCGGCCGGCAAGGACAGGTAGGAGATCGAGCCGTCGGGCGCGCGGCGCGCGAGCCCGTGCAGCGAGGACGCGATCCAGAGCGTCCCGTCGTCGCAGAAGGAGAGCGACGAGACCGCGTCCATCCAGCGCGGGTCCGTCGCGTCGTAGTCCTGCGGGTTGGCAGGGTGCGGGTCCGGCCAGACGTCGAGGTGGGACGAGACCTCGTCCGGCCTCCAGGGCGGCCACATGTCCGCGTTCCAGCCGTCGGCCGCCGCGCCGGCGCCGAGCTTGGTCGCGAGGCGCGTCTCGTTCGCGGCCCACGGATCGCCGGTCCGCGGGTCGAGCGCGAGCGCGGTCGTGGTCCCGGTCGTGTACGCGAGCTGCTTCACCCCGCCGATCGTCGCCCAGACCGTCATCGCGGGGTGGTCGTGCTCCCAGACGGACCGGCGATCCTCGGTGCCCGGGAACTGCGCGGTGAGGTCCTTCCAGCCACGCTGCTCCGGCTTCGCGACGAGCAGGTTGAACGAGCCGTGCGTCCCCGCCATCCAGACGTCGCCGTAGTGGACGTCGCCCACCCGGTGGTCGATCGCGATGCGGAGCACCTGCCGGACCTTGCGGCGGCCCTTCTCCCAGGTCGCGTCGCCCGTGGAGCACGGGCCGGGCGAGTGGTCCATGCACATCTGGTGCGGCACGCCCGAGACCTGGACGTGCCGCCTCTTCGAGAGCGCGGCGCCGTCGAAGGCGAAGACGTCGGCGCCGCCGGAGTCGAGCCACCAGTCGGGATCGGAGTCCCCGTCCGTGCCGAGCCCGCGCAGCCCGAGGACCACCACCCCGGGCGCGCCACCGCCGACGGAGGCGACCGGGCACGCCCGGGTCCTCGCCTCGTCGCAGTTCCGGGTCACGCCGATCGCGGCGGCGTCGAAGCGCTGGAAGGCGGCGTCACCGCGCTTCTTCGCGAGCACCGCGTCGCCCGCCGCGACGTAGACGTTCCCCGCCTCGTCGGCCGCGACGTCGCGCGGGTCCGGGGCCATCCCCTGCGCCGACGCGTAGTAGGTGAAGCCGCCCTTCGAGAGGGTCGGCGACGCCCTCGCCGGTCCCTGGCTACCCGGGGCAGGGGAGCCCTGGCTCCCGCACGCCACGAGCAGCGCGCACGCCGACCCCACGCCCCACCGGAGCGAGCTCATTCCGTGACCCCCCGCGGCGCTCGGCGCCGCCCACTCCCTGTCCCTGTCGGAAGCTCTCGCCGGGCCGGCCCATCCGGAAGCCCGCGGGCGGGACGCGCTACTCCGCGAGGAAGTCGGCGATGGCCCCGAGGCGGGGCACGTACTTGCAAACGATCCGCAGGGTCGAGAGGACGGGCACGGCGACGAACAGCCCGACCGGGCCCCACAGCCAGAAGAAGAAGAGCGACCCGACGAAGACCACGAGCGCGGAGAGGCGCAGCTGCTTCCCGAGGAAGATGGGATCGACCACGTTCCCCTGGGCCGCCACGAGCGCGAGGTACACGCCGCCCGCGAGCAGCGCGTGCGCGAGCGTCCCGTATTGGAGCAGGGCCATCAGCACCGGGAAGGCGAGGCCGATCGCCGGCCCGACGTACGGGACGAAGTGGAGGATGGCCGTGGTGAGCCCCCACACGACCGCGTGGTCGAGCCACGGGGCGAAGCAGGCCCAGGTCACGATCCCGAGCAGCCCGTTGAGGAGGATCCGGTTCCACATGTACTGCGAGACGTCGCGGTGCAGCTCCTCGAGCGCGGCCACCGCCCGCGTGCGCGACTCCAGATCGCGCCCGGCGTGCGCGAGGAACTTCTGGCGCAGGCGCGGCCCCTCCGCGAGCGCGAAGTAGAGGACGAAGACCGAGACCGTCGCGGCCGCGGCGAGCGCGAGGGCGCCCTGGGCGGTGCCGAGGAGGAGCGAGGTCCACGGCACGTTCTCCTCGAGCCGCACCGTGCCCGGCTGGCGCGGCGGCCCGAGCTGCCGGGTCTGCTCGCTGAGGTGGAGGACCCTGCGCGTGACGCCGGCCCACACCTCGCGCAGCCGGTCCTGGTAGGCGGGCAGCTCGCCGGCGAGGTCCTGGATGCGCCCGTACAGGACCACGAAGACGAGCGCGATCACTCCCGTCGCGACGAGCGTCCCGAGGAGGGCCGCGAGGAGGTGCGGGACGCGCCGCCGCTCGAGGAAGGCGACGAGCGGGTGGACCGTGAAGGCGAGGACCAGCGCGACGACGCACGGCGCGATGAGCGCGCGCACGAGGTAGGCGAACCCGAGCGCCGCTCCGACCGCCAGGATGGCGAGCGACCGGTCGGCGAGCTTTGAGCTCGGGAGGAGGCGCGTCGCGGGCACGCCCGTGACGGTGACCACCGCTCGCCGTCGGGGCGACCGCGGCCGCCGCCGGGCGCCCGACGCTGCCCTTGGCGCGTTGACGGCGGCGGAGGGAAGGGCGAAAAGGGACGCATGCCGCGCGACACGTTCACCTTCGCCGACCGAGCCGCTCACCGTGACTGGCTCGCGAGGCAGGCCGACCTGCCGGTGGGCTTCCGGGTGGGGACCGCCGCGCTCGAGTTCGTGCCGGTCGAGGTGCCGAAGCCCGCCCGGATGACGCTCACCGTGCTGGCGCTCGACCGCCCGACGCCCGTCTTCGCGGCGAAGTTCACGCGGAACGCGTTCCCGGGCGCGCCCGTGCTCCTCGGCCGCAAGCGGCTCGAGAGCGCCGCGATCGGCGCGGTGATCGTGAACAACAAGGTCGCGAACGTGTGCGCGCCCGGCGGAGTGGAGGCCGCGGAGCGGATCTGCGCGGAGGCGGCTCGCGCACTCGGACTCTCGCCGGAGGAGATCCTCCCGTCGTCCACCGGCGTCATCGGGTGGCGGCTCCCGGTCGAGGAGATGGCGCAGGCGATCCCGCGCGCCGTCGCGGCGATGCAGCCGCGGTCGATCCTCCCGGCGGCGGAGGGGATCATGACGACCGATCTCTACCCGAAGATCCGCCGCGCGGAGGTCGGGGAGGGGACGATCGTCGGCGTCGCCAAGGGCGCGGGGATGATCGAGCCGAACCTCGCGACGATGCTCGTGTACGTCCTCACCGACCTCGACGTGCCGCGCGACGCGCTCCGCGCCGCGCTCGACGAGGCGGTCTCGCGGAGCTTCAACGCGATCACGGTGGACTCCGACACCTCCACCTCCGACACGGTCGTCCTCCTCTCGTCGCGGCGCCGCCCCGCGCCCGGCCCGGACGCGTTCGCCGAGGGGCTCGCGAAGGTGTGCATGGAGCTCGCGGAGGACGTCGTCCGGAACGGCGAGGGCGTGCACCACGTGCTGCGCGTGACGGTGACGCGCGCGCGGACCTACGACGAGGCGCGCGGGTTCGCGAAGTCGGTCGCGAACTCCCCCCTGCTCAAGGCCGCGGTGAACGGGAACGACCCGAACGTCGGGCGGCTCCTCTGCGCCGTCGGCAAGCACGCCGGCGCGCTCGGGATCCCGCTCGACCCGGCCAAGGTCCGCATGAAGGTCGGCGGAGAGGTCGTGCTGGACGGCGGGGCGATGCGGCTCGATCCCGAGAAGGAGCGCCGGCTCATCCAGCACCTGAAGGCGGCGGAGCTGTACGCGAGCGCGCCCGCGCCGGACGGCCTCACCTTCCGGCCGCCGGTGGATTACCCGCCGCACGGGCGGCGCGTGGAGATCGAGATCGACCTCGCGATGGGGCCGTCGTCGGCCGCGGTGGTCGGGGCCGACCTCACCCACGAGTACGTGACCGAGAACGCCGACTACCGGTCGTGAGTCGGGTCGCCGGCGGAGGCGCGGATAGCCCTTTTGGGTATGCCGCTCGCGACTTGCGGGCGGGGCGTTCCTCCTCGGACGCAGGGGGGTGCGTCCCGGATCTCCCCGTACTCGCGGCACGCTCGCCGCGCAACCCAGCGAGATCACGATGGTCGCAGCCCTTCGCCGGAGCGGCACGTCCCGTGCTCCAGTGTCACCCCATACCGGCCCGATCGAGGGCCACTGCCAGATGGAGTGACCACATGAAGCTCATCGCCACGATCGTCGCCGCCTCGTTCCTCTTCGCCGCCCCGGTGTTCGCCGCCGAGGAGGCCGCTCCCAACGCTCCGGCCGCCACCGACAAGAAGACGGAGACGAAGAAGGACGTGAAGAAGGACGCGAAGAAGAAGAAGTCCTCGAAGAAGGTCGAGAAGAAGTCGGTCGAGGAGAAGAAGTAGCTTCTTTCGCGGGAATCCTGCGAACCTCGGGCCGGTTGCGCGAGCAGCCGGCCCGCTTCATTTGGTAGGAACGTGTCCCTTCGAGTCCAGCTGACGCTCCTCTTCGGCGCGATCCTCGTCGTCACGATGACCGTGGCGGCGACGCTCGGCGCGGCGACGGCGCAGCGCGCGGTGGAGCAGGTCGTGCAGGACCGGACCGTGGAGGTTGCACGCTCGGTCGTCGCCGACCTCGACCTCTCCCACGGCGCCCTGAGGACGCTCGACCACGAGGCGATCGCGGACCGGCTCGCCGAGGCGATGCCGCTCCACCGGGGCCTGAAGAGCGCGGAGCTGGTCCTGCTGCGCAACGGCCGGCTCGAGGTCTCGTCCATCGAGGTCGGCGCGGGCGGGCTCCAGATCACGCTCGACACGCGCACCGGGCCCCTGCCGGTCAAGCAGGAGGTCCGGATCGAGGAGGACGAGGACGGCCGCGTCGCGACCGCCGACGCCGTCGTCCGGGACCTCGCGAAGAAGCCCATCGGGATCCTCCACGTCGAGGCGGACGTCTCCTACGCGAAGGAGATCGCCGAGCGCGAGCGGAGCGTGTTCCTCTGGGTCACCGCCGCGAGCGCGCTCGCCGTCGCGGTGCTCTTCGCGTTCGTGCTCGGGCCGCTCCTCGCGCGCCCGCTCTCGCAGCTCGCCGAGGTGATGGGGCGGGTCGAGTCGGGCGGTCCCGACGCGCCCCCGGTCCCCGGCGCGAGCCGCGTGGACGAGATCGGCGTCGTGGCGCGCGGCCTCGAGGCGATGCTCGCGCGCATCCGCAACTTCAACGCGGAGCTCCGCTCGCGCATCGACGAGGCGACCGCGGACCTCGCCGCGAAGAACCGCGCGCTCGGGGAGCTGAACGACCTGCTCGTCGCGGCGCGGCGCGACCTCACCGCGAAGGAGCGGCTCGCCGCGCTCGGGCAGCTCTCCGGCACCATCGCCCACGAGCTCGGGAACCCGCTCAACGCGATGAGCGGCCGCGTGCAGCTCCTCGCCCGCGACCCGGCCTGCCCCCCCGACGTGCGCAAGGAACTCGGCGCGCTCGACGGCGAGGTGAAGCGGATGACCTCGATCATCCGCCGCTTCCTCGACTCCGCCCGCGCGCTCACCCCCGCGCCCGAGCCGACCGACGTGGGCGCGCTCGTCGAGGAGGCGCTGTCCTTGTGCCTCTCCGCCGAGGCGCGCGAGCGGATCGCGGTGGAGCGCGACCTCCCGGGCGACCTCGGCCAGGCGGTCACCGACCCCGGGCTCGTGCGCCACGTCCTCACGAACTTCATCTCGAACGCGGTGGACGCGATGCCCGGCGGCGGAACCCTCCGCCTCCGCGCCGAGCGCGACGGCGCCCAGCTCGCCCTCTCCGTCTCCGACAACGGCGTCGGCATCGGCGCGGAGGAGCGGCGCCACATCTTCGAGCCGTTCTACTCGACGAAGCCCCCCGGGCGAGGCACGGGCCTCGGGCTCGCGATCTGCCGCGAGATCGCGGCGGCGCTGAAGGGCCGGATCGAGGTGGCGAGCGAGCCCTCGCGCGGTTCCACGTTCACCTTGCTCGTGCCCGCGCCGGCGTGGCGCGCGGCGGGGTAAGCTCGCGCCTTGTCCTCTTCCGCTACCACCATCTGGGTCATCGACGACGACGCCTCGAGCCGGGAGCTCCTCGCACGCGTGCTTCGCGAGCGCGGCTGGAGCGTCGAGTCGCTCGACGACGGCCGCGCGGCGCTCGACCGGCTCGCGGCGGGTGAGCGGCCGGACCTCGTCGTCTCCGACATCCGGATGGCCGAGGTGGACGGGCTCGCGGTGACCGAGGCGTTCCGGCGCGACGCCCCCGGCACCCCCGTCATCCTCGTGACCGCGTTCGGCAACGTGGACGGCGCGGTCGAGGCGATCAAGCGCGGCGCCTTCGACTACGTGTCGAAGCCCTACGACATCGACGCGGTCCAGCACACCGCCGCCCGCGCCCTCGAGCAGCGGCGGCTCGCGGAGGAGAACCGGGTCCTCCGGCGGCAGCTCCGCGACAAGTACCGACTCGAGAACGCGGTCGGCCGGAGCGAGGCGATGCTCCAGGTCTTCAAGACCGCCGCGCGCGTCGCGCCGAGCGCCGCGACCGTCCTCATCCTCGGCGAGTCCGGCACCGGGAAGGAGCTCGTGGCGCGCGCGCTCCACCAGTCCTCGCCGCGGGCCGCGGGTCCGTTCGTGCCGGTGGACTGCGGCGCGATCGCCGAGGGCGTCCTCGAGTCCGAGCTGTTCGGCCACGCCCGCGGCGCCTTCACCGGCGCACAGAGCGCGCGGCGCGGGCTCTTCGAGGAGGCGACGAGCGGCACGCTCTTCCTCGACGAGATCGGCGACGTCGGCCCCGGGCTCCAGGCGCGCCTGCTGCGTGCGCTGCAGGAGGGGACCATCCGGCGGGTCGGCACGAACGAGACGATCCCGGTGGACGCCCGCGTCGTCGCCGCGACGAACCGCGACCTCGAGGCGGCGGTGAAGGCGGGGAAGTTCCGCGAGGACCTCTACTACCGGCTCAACGTCGTCACCATCCGGATCCCGCCGCTCCGCGAGCGCTGCGAGGACGTGCCGCTCCTCGCGGAGCACTTCGCCGCGAAGCACGGGCGCGGGGAGGGGGCGGCGGTCTCCCCCGAGGCGCGCGAGCTGCTCATGGCGTACGACTGGCCCGGGAACGTCCGCGAGCTCGAGAACGTCATCGCCCGCGCCCTCGCGCTCAACCCGTCGGGCGTCGTCGTCGCCGCCGACCTGCCGGATCGGCTCCGGCAGGGGCCGGCGCTCGAGCCCGAGCGCGGGCTCCCGCTGCCGCCCGGGGATCGCCCCTCGCTCGACGAGCTCTCGAAGCGGTACGCCGCCCTCGTCCTGGCCGAGTGCACCGGCAACAAGACGAAGGCGGCGGAGGTGCTCGGGATCGACCGGAAGACGCTAACAAGACGAAGGCGGCGGAGGTGCTCGGGATCGACCGGAAGACGCTCTACCGGATCCTGGGCGAGGGCGAGTAGCGCGTCGCCTCGACTCCGCCCATGCTCGTGAACGTGAACGTGGTCGAGAACGTGAACGTGAACGTGAACGGCCTCGACTAGGTCCAGGTCCAGGTCCAGGTCCAGGTCCAGGTCCAAGTCCAGGTCCAAGTCCAAGTCCAGGTCCAAGTCCAAGTCCAAGTCCAAGTCTTGGTCCAGGTCCAGGTGGCACCGTGCGTGCACATCCGGCGGCCGGAGGTGACGGATGAGGGTCGGCGACGCCGCGAGGCAGGCGGAACCCCGCGCAACTACGGAGGGGAGGTTCACGGACGCGCTCGAGCGCGCGGGGTCGCGCGCGGGTCCTGGGCGGACGCGCCACGGACCCGAGCCGGCCCGGCGTCGTCCCGAGCCGCGAGGGCCGCTCGAGACGTCCTCGCCGTCCGCCGCGTCGCCGTTCCTCGCCGGGCCGCACTCGCCGTCGGCCGAGCTCGCGCCCACCCCCGAGCTCGCCGCGGTCGCGCGCGCCGTCCCGGTCGCGATCGCTGCGGGCCGGCTCGCCGACGGCGCGCCGCTCGCGCTCTCCTTCGGCCGCTCGCTCGACGTCGAGCT
>WNGL01013123.1_pt1 | contig 14199 bp, 8 predicted proteins | sample 5400591 | NCBI WGS metagenome assembly WNGL01 (sample SAMN13153377, study PRJNA577476) | soil metagenome | isolation source: 80 cm soil or saprolite under Garry oak tree replicate 1 | place: USA:California | collected 2016-06-15
CGCGGCGGTGGCGCGCGGACAGGCGCTGTTCAACACGCTCCTGATTCCCATCACGGGCGTGGCGGGAATCAACGACGACTTCAGTCTGCCCACGGTCTTCGGCAGCTGCACCACGTGCCACGACACGCCCCACGCGGGAGACCACTCGGTACCGGCCCCGCTGAATATCGGGATCGCAGATCCGCCGGTTTCGTTCGCCGATGGGGGCGACGGCATCCACAATGCATTCGGGCTCGCGGTGGGCGACATGCCGGTGTACGCACTCCGCCACAAGATGACCGGCACGCTCAAGTTCGTGACCGACCCCGGGCGGGCCCTCATCACCGGCAAATGGAGGGACGTCGGCCGCTTCAAGGGCCCGATCCTGCGTGGTCTCGCCGGCCGGGCGCCGTACTTCCACAACGGCTCGGCCGCCACACTTCTCGACGCGGTCAACTTCTACGATGTCCGCTTCGGGCTAAGTCTTACGAACGGCCAGAAAGCGGACTTGGTCGCCTTCCTGAGGTCGCTGTAGACGCTCGCACGGCTTCGATCGCGCGCCGGAGCCCGTCCAGCATCGACGAGGGGGAGCGAAACATTCATCTCCCCCAAAGGGGAGAAATTTCGGGGCGCAAATCCTTAAGGGTCACGTCCTCAGCGAATCGTCAGCGACGTGAGCGAGGCGCGGCCCAGGTTGCCTCCCTTGTCGGGCCGTATCGTGACGCGCAGATGGCTCACCGAAGCGGCGGGCACGGCCCAGCGCTCGCGCTCGAACGTGGTCCCAGGGGGGCTGAAATTAAACTCCTGACGCAGAATCTCGCGGTATGTTCGGCCCCCGTCCTGTGAAAGGGAAAGGGTGAGGACCTGGGTGCGACTCGCCTGCGATTCCTCGGTCTCGAGGCCCACCTCCCGGATAGTCTGTGGCGTGTCGAAGGCGAGGATCAGCGCCTGCTCACCGTCCACAGAGGCGACCCAGCGGGTGCCGCCGGGCCCGCCGCGGCCATCGAACAGGCAGTCCACAGGGTGTTCCGGCGCCTCCGACGTGACGAGCACCGTCGCGAGGGCCGGAATGTACATGCCTCCCGGTTCGAGACTCGTTCGAGGATCGGCAGGGTCCGGCGAGGCCGGGATAATGAGCTTCCTCAGCATAACGGGCCTCCTTGGTGGTGGACGGCGAGTCGTGCCTTTGCCACGTCGGTCGCGCCGGGCCCAAGGAGCGGCATCCGGCATGCGACCGACGGCGAAGGCTCATGGTTTGATACCGGGCGGCCAATCGCCGTCCCGAACGCCTCCTCTGCCCTCGCACGGGAGGTCAGCTCCTGGCGGACTCGAGGAGGTGCAGGATGCCCTCGGCGGGAATGGGTGCCCAGTCGGGGCGATTGTCGAGCTCGTACCGCAGCTCGTAGCAGGCCTTCTCGAGCTCGAATACGGCGCAGACCCTGGCCACCTCCGCCTTGGTGGGTGGTACGAGCCGCGCGGGGCTGTTCGCCACGGTCAGCCGGTAGCCCTCGAAGAAAGCGCGACGCGCATGCTGCTCCCAGGCCGTGAGACGGAAGAGTGTCTCGGCGCGCCGTTCGGGTGGACGCCGCGACGCCGTCGCGTGCACCACGTAGCTCAGCGAGCGCAGCATGCCGGCGACGTCGCGGAGGGGCGGGTGCTTGCCGCTTCGCTCCTCGGGGGAGCGCGCCGGCTCACCTTCGAAGTCCAGGATGGCGAACCCGTCGGCCGTCTTGAGGACCTGGCCCAGATGATAGTCTCCGTGGCAGCGAATCTTGTGGGTGCGAGAGCTGCCGAGGAGACCCACGTCTGCCACGGACGCGTCGATGCGCCCCCCCGAGCCCCGGAGCGTCTCCCGGATCATCTCGAGCCCGGGAGGCGGGGCCGCCCCCGCGACGGTGTCAAAGGCGACCTCCTCGAGCTCTCGGGCGATCCGGGCGCACCAGCGCCCGACATCCTCGTAGGTCACCGGCTCGGGGCTGAACGCCGGAGAGTGGGGGTCGGAGGCGAGCGCCGCGTGGAGACCGCCCGTGACGATGCCGAGCTCTCTGACATCGCGGATCAGCGGACCCGCGAGCATCGCGATCCGATCCTCGTGCGGCTCGGCCACCGCGTGGTCCCCGGCGCCCTCGAGCGTGCTACAGAGCTCCTCGAGGCCCGACATCACGTACCGCCAGCCGTCGCCGGTGTTCTCGATGAAGCCCTGCAGCACCGCGACGGTCGCTCCGTGGCCGCGAGCGTCCAGGTACTCGATCCACCCCGCGAGTGGAGGAATGTTCGGAAAGCTCGTTCGGCTCGCCAGGAAGTCCAGCACCTCCACGTCGGGATTGATTCCCAGCTGGGGCCGGCGGATCGACTTCACGATGAGCGAGCGGTCCACGACCACCGAGGTATTGCTCTGCTCCCCCGAGACCCGGACGGCGACCCGCGGGGCGGCCTCCAGTCCTTCCGCCGCTCCCGCCCGGCCGCGAGACCGGCACACGAAGGAGCCGTGGCGCCCCGTCAGCTCGCGATGGGAGGCCACGGCGCTCAGGAGGGAATGGACGAAGCCGAGATCCTCGTGGGCATCGACGATCGCGCGATCGTCGATACGCGCGATCACGTCGCGGGCGGCGGTGCCGGCGGCCGGGCAGACAGCGAGGGGGAGGTAGTAGCGTTCGCCGTCCAACCGCACGAGCAGGAGCAGGACGGGACGGTCAGCATCGAGAGCCGCCCAGTCCTCGATGTCCACGGTGCGGAGGGCACGCGACTTCGCGGCGAACCAGCGCTGCTGCACGATGAAGGTCCTGAGCGGGCCCAGCCCGGCGCCGGCGAGGAAGTCTACGACCTGTGCGGGGCTAGAGAGGGACATATTCATTGTCATAGAGCATCGTCTCCTGCCGCGGGGGCTGGAGGCGGAACCAGTAGTAGCCGTAGGGCGCCATGCTGACGAAGTAGGGCTGGTCCTGTACAGCCGGGAAACGTGTCTCGCCGAGCATCTCGATGGGGGTGTGCCCGATCCAGGCGCGGAGATCGAGCTCGACGGGCTGGGCGGCGTCGGAAAGATTGTGGACGGCCAGCACCGTCTCCCCCTCGAACTCCCGGACGTGGGCCAGCACGCTGTCGTTCAGGCAGCGAAGGAAGCGAAGGGTGCCCCGTCCGAAGACCCGCGTCTTCTTCCGCGCGCCGATGATGAGCTTCATCCAGTGCAAGAGCGAGGACGGGGTCCGGAGCTGGGCCTCGACGTTGATCGCCTGATACCCGTAGACGGGGTCGATGTTCAGGGGCAGGTACAGGCGGGCGGCGTCCGACCTGGAGAAGCCTGCGTTGCGATCTCCCGTCCATTGCATCGGGGTGCGCACACCGTTCCGGTCGCCCAGGTAGATGTTGTCCCCCATGCCGATCTCGTCGCCGTAATAGAGGATGGGGCTGCCGGGCAGCGTGAAGAGAAGGCTGGTCAGGAGCTCTATCTTCCTGCGGTCGCTGTCGAGGAGTGGGGCGAGGCGCCGCCGGATACCCAGATTGATCCGCATCCGCGGGTCCGAGCTGTAGGCGTGGTACAGCCGGCGGCGCTCCTCCTCGCTCACCATCTCGAGCGTCAGCTCGTCGTGGTTGCGCAGGAACAGGCACCACTGGCAAGTGGGCGGGATCTCGGGCGTATGCACGAAGATGTCTGTGATGGGCCTTCGGTCCGATCGGCGCACGGCGAGAAAGAGGCGGGGCATGAGGGGGAAGTGGAAGGCCATGTGGAACTCGTCGCCGTCTCCGAAGTAGGGCCGCACGTCGGCGGGCCACTGGTTCGCCTCGGCGAGCAGGACGCGTGCGTCGTATCGGGCATCGATGTGGCGCCGGACCTCGCGTAAGAAGCCGTGGGTCTCCGGGAGGTTCTCGCAGTTGGTGCCCTCCCGCTCGAACAGATACGGCACGGCGTCGCAGCGAAAGCCGTCGAGCCCCCGGTCGAGCCAGAACTCCATGGTGTCGAGCATGTCGCGGCGCACGGCGGGGCTTTCGAAGTTGAGGTCGGGCTGGTGGTGGAAGAAGCGATGCCAGTAGTACGCCTTCGCCATCGGATCCCAGGTCCAGTTGGAAGGTTCCGAGTCCACGAAGATCACGCGGGCGGCCCCGTACCGCTGGTCCGTGTCGCTCCACACGTAATAGTCGTGGTAGGGCGAGTCGGCGGCCCGGCGCGCGTCCTTGAACCATGGGTGCTGGTCGGACGTGTGGTTCATGACGAAGTCGGCGATGACCCGCAGGCCGTGGGCATGGGCCGCCTCGAGGAAGAGCTCAAAGTCGGCCGTGGTGCCGTAGTCGGGATGAACTCCGCGGTGATCCGACACGTCATACCCGTCGTCGCGAAGAGGGGAGGGGTAGAAGGGAAGCAGCCAGAGGCAATCCACGCCGAGCTCCTTGAGGTAGTCGAGTCGAGTGGTCAGCCCCGCGAAGTCTCCGATGCCGTCGCCGTTGGCGTCCTGAAAGGCGCGGACGTGCAGCTCGTAAAAAACGGCGTCCTTGTACCAGAGGGGGTCGCTCACTCGGCACCTCAGCGGAAGTAAGGGAAGTCCTGCTCGCGCCGCCGCCACCGGCTCACCCGATAGATGTGCGCAGGCGATGTGCGGGGATCCAGCTCGACGGCGAGCGCGTCCTCGTGGACGAGGCGGCGCCCGTCCGTCAGAAGCTCGTGCAGCTCGTAGGTCTCCCCCGCGGGGATGCCGATCTCCTCCAGCGGGATGGCGAGGGTGGCGGCATGGGGGGCGAAGGGGTCGAGATTGACCGCGGCCAGGACGACATTGTCGCGATCCTGGGTCATCTTGCCGTAGAAGAGCACGTGAGAGCTGTCGGAAGCATAGAAGCGGAGGTTGCGGTAGGCCTGGAGCGCGCGGTTCTCGTGCCGGATGGCGTTTAAGCGGGTGATGTACTCCACGATGCTCCCGGACGTGTTCCAGTCCCGGACACGGATCTCGTACTTCTCCGAGCCCGCATACTCTTCGGAGCCAGGCACGGCCGCCGCTTCGCAGAGTCCTTGAAGTTGCGCCAGGTGAAGTAAGTGTAGGACTGAGTGAAGCCGGCCTTGGCGAGCTCCCGCATGACTTTGGGACGGGTGAAGGCTTCCGACAGGAAGATCACCTCCGGGTACCGGTCCTGCACCTCACGGATCATCCAGCGCCAGAAGTCGAAGGGCTTCGTGTGCGGGTTGTCGACGCGGAACGTGCGGACTCCCTGCTCGACCCAGAAGAGCACCACCCCGAGCAGCTCGTCCCAAAGCGCCTCCCAGGCCTCGCAGTCGAAGTTGATCGGGAAGATGTCCTGGTACTTCTTCGGCGGGTTCTCGGCATAGCGGATGCTGCCGTCGGGGCGCCGGTAGAACCACTCCGGATGCTCGCGTACCCAGGGGTGGTCAGGGGAGCACTGGAATGCGAGATCGAGCGCGATCTCCATCCCGAGCCGCTCGGCCGCGGTCACGAGGCGCCGGAAGTCCTCGAGCGTGCCGAGGGCGGGGTGCACGGCGGTGTGGCCTCCCTCTGGCCCGCCGATCGCCCAAGGGCTTCCGGGGTCGCCCGGCGCCGCGGTGAGGGCGTTGTCCCGCCCCTTGCGGCCCGTCAGACCGATCGGATGGATCGGGGGAAGGTAGACGACATCGAACCCCATGCGCTGCACGTCCGCCAGCCGCTCGATGCAGTCGGCGAAGGTGCCGTGGCGTCCCGGCACCTGGGCCTGCGAGCGCGGGAAGAGCTCGTACCAGGAGGCGAAGCACGCCCGGGGCCGGTCGACCACCACCTCGAGCTCACGGTCGAATCGGGTGGCGTCCCAGCGCACCTGCAGACGGGAGACGACCTCCCGCAGGGCGGGCTGGAGCAGGATGCGGAGCCGCGCTTCCTGAGAGTCCGCTGCCCCCCCTCGGGCGATGGCGCCGTCGAGCAGGGCAGCATCGGTCCCCGCCGCGCGGGCCCGCGTCTGAGTGACGAGCCGGGCGCCCTCCAGCAGTTCGCTGGTGAGATCCGCCTGGCCTCCCTCCGCGCGTCGCGTAACGTCGTCCGCCCAGGAACCGAAGCGGTCCGTCCAGGCCTCGATGGTGAACCAGTAGCGGGTGTTGGCCTCGAGAGAGAACGAGCCGACCCATCCGTCGTTGTCGGCGAACCGTAGGGGCGCTTCCCGCCAGTCGGGTTCGTCCTGCGGGCGGTACAGGATCACCGCCGCCAGCGTGTCATGGCCTTCCTTGAAGATGTCGGCCGTGACCGTGAGACAGTCGCCTACCTCCCGTTTCACGGGATACCGGCCGTCGTCGACCGCCGGCCGCACCTGGCTGATCACGATAGGCCGCCGTCCCTTCTTCATGGCCAGCGGTCCACGAGATAGGGCTTCGGCAGGAGATCTCCCATGCCCTGGCGGAACCCTTCGAGCATCCGCTCGAGATCTATGGCTGCGACTCGCTTCGTGGAGTCGGGAGGCGCACCAAACATCGCCACCAGTTCCGAGCCGCGCACACTACCCATCGCCAAGGCCGAGGGCGCAAGCGGCCAAGCTCACGACCTTTTTATCTGCCTGCCTGATACCGTCGAGCCGCGCTCGAAGGGACCGCTGCGGTGAACAACCAAACCACCGAACTCCAGCGGATCATCAGCGCGAGCATGCGCAAAGACGCTTCTCCCCATCAGGCTCACACTTTGACCACGGCCACGTTTTGCGCTGCCAACCACCCGGCGACCTTGCCCCAGTGATCCGGCGCCCGACGTTCCCAAGATCTGACGGCCTGCCCAGGAATCATTACGTACGGAAGTCCATCTCGAACCACAGCTTCAACGATGCGGGCGAGGTCTGTCGGGGAACTGCGGAGATCGTCAAGCAAATCGTGGGGGACGGTCATCGAATCCTCCTTCTTTTCCTGACTCGAAGAAGCAAGGACGATGCCGAGGCAACAGGCCTTGTAGGGGCGTGCGGATTCAACAAACCTGCCCGAATCCGCCAAGAGCCGAGCAGAGCCGAGCCAATATGACCGGGTTCGTTCTACCGGGTGGACAAAAGGAGAGCCTGGCTAGCAATGTTGACCCCCTTTGTTTTTCGGGTCCTACTTCTGGATCGGAGATGCTTGATCGTGCGACTGCTACGTCTTATCGGCGATCGAAAAGGGCGAATGGGAGTTGAGCAGAGCCCGGACATTGTTCGTCAAGGCGAGTCCTGTGAACGGCTTTACGAAGAGCGGTTCGCCACGAGCAATTTGGATACCGTAGTCCTCAATCGCTCCCGATGTGAACGCCGACATGAACAGCACCTTAATCCCGGGCCACAGACCACGGAGTTCTGCGCACGTCCAGTGCTTCTCTGCGTGGGATTTGGAACGGAAGGTGTAGGTACCTCAGGCGGTGAGAGATACCGGCAGGAAGTTCGATAGGGGCGGTCGCATCCAAACTCCTCAGGTCGTCCTCGACCATCAACTAATCCAATAAGCGCTGCACGGGCCTGGAGACTCCCATGGTCTTTGGCCGAAAGGACTGGGCAGCGCTTCTCGGCGACGGCCGTGCTCCCACCCATCGACCTCTTGGAAGACCTGTCAAGCTTTTGGCAGGAGCTGGAACAGCCGCTCCGGGGTGATCGGCAGCTCGACGATCTCGATGCCGAGCGGGGCCAGGGCGTCCGCGACCGCGTTGGCGATGGCGCCGGGCGCGCCGATGGTCCCGCCTTCCCCGGCGCCCTTGAAGCCGCCGAGGGTGGAGGGGGAGGGATGCTCCAGGTGCGTCACCTCAACCGTCGGCATCTCGGCGGCGGAGGGGACCAAGTAGTCCATCAAGCTACCGGTCAGGAGCTGCCCGCCCCCGTCATACACGATCTCCTCGAGGAGGGCCGCGCCGAGGCCCTGCGCGACTCCCCCGATGGCCTGGCCCTCCACGATCATCGGGTTGATGAGCCGGCCGCAGTCTTCTACCACGACGTACCGGCGCACCGCGACGGAGCACAAGTCGAGGTCGACCTCGACCATGGCGATATGGGTCGCGCTCGAGGCCGTTCCCACGTACGGGTCGTAGAAGCGCGTCGACTCGAGCCCCGGCTCCATCCCCTTCGGCAGGCGCTTGACGCCACCGTACGCGCACCGGGCGATCTCACGCAGCGACAGGCTCCGGTCGGGCGCTCCTCGGACCGACGCGACTCCGCCCGCGAGCTCCAGGTCGCGAACGTCGGCCTCGAGCCGGTGGGCCGCGATCAGGAGTGCTTTCTCCCGGACGGCGCGGCTCGCCAGGATCGCGGCGCCGCCCCCGATCACGGCGCTCCGGCTCGCGTACGTCCCGCTCCCGAGGGGACCCGCCCCCGTGTCGCCGTGGATCACCCGCACGTCGGCGAGATGGACGCCCAGCTCCTGCGCGACGACTTGGGCGAGGCTGGTCTCGTGCCCCTGGCCGTGGCATGCCAGGCCGAAGGCGGCCGTCACCGTTCCGGCCTGGTCGACACGGACGGTGGCGCCCTCGGTCCCCGTGGCGATGTCGGCACCGGGCGAGGCGGGGATGGCCGAGCCCACACCCGTCAGCTCGACATACGTGGCGATGCCGACACCCGTCAATCGCCGCGCCGAGGGGTCACGGCGTTGCTCGGCACGGAGGGTCTCGTAACCCACCGCCTGGCACGCGCGCTCCAGCGTCTCGGCGAAGCTCGCGGAGTCCCACACGATGCCCGAGGGCGAGCGATACGGGATCTCCTCCGGCCGGATGAGATTGGCCCGCCGAATCGCGACGGGGTCCATGCGGAGGCGGCGGGCAGCGCGATCGAGCAAAGCCTCCATCACGAAGGTGGACACGGGCCGGCCTACCCCGCGGTAAGGACCCATGGGAGCCTTGTTCGTCGCCACGCCCCACGCCTCGCCGCGGTAGTGCGGCACGCGGTAGGGCCCCGGCAGGAAGCTGATCACCTGGATGACCTCGATGCTCGCCGTCCACGGATGCACGGAGTAGGCGCCGACGTCGGCGATGACCTTGGCCCGCAGCCCGCGGATCGTACCGTCCGGATCCACGGCCAGTTCGGCCTCGATCTGCTCGTCCCACGCCTGCGTGCTCGTCATCAGGTCCTCGCGCCGGTCGCCGACCCACTTGACAGGGCGCCCCAGTTGCCGTGACAGCGCGCAGAGCGTGACCTCCTCGGGATAGAGCGCGCTCTTCACGCCGAAGCCGCCGCCCACGTCGGGCGCGACGACCCGGATGCAGTGGGCCGGAATCCCGAGAATGTCCGCGAGCGCTTCCCGGATCATGCCGGGCACCTGCGTCGAGGACCAGAGCGTCAGCAGACCCGTGCCGGGCTCGTAGTCGGCCAGGCAGGCGCGGTTCTCGATCGCGACGGCGGCGTGCCGGTGAAAGCAGAAGCGATCACCGACCACGACGGCGGGTCCGGCGAAGGCCGTGTCGACGTCGCCCTGGCTGAACGCGCGAGTGAGCAGGACATTGGTCCCGGTGGCCTCGTGCAGGAGGGGGCCGCGGTCATCCATGGAGGTTCGCGGATCGCCGACCGGCTCGAGCGGCTCATAGTCCACCCCGATCCGATCGACGGCGTCCTCAGCCGCGTATCGGGTGTCCGCCGCGACCACGGCGATGGCCTCGCCTACGTAGCGGACCTTGTCCGCGGCGAGGGGCGGGAAATCGGTCGCATGGTACCCCGTCATCCGCGAGGCGGCGCGGATCGAGCGTGTGTTCCCGCTTAGGTCATCCCACGTCGCGATGGCGGCGACGCCCGGCAGCGCCTGCGCTGCCGCCCGGTGGATGCCGAGGATCCGTGCGTGAGCATGGAGACTGCGCAGAAAAGCCGCGTGGAGCATGCCCGGAAGGACTACGTCCGCCACGTAGCGGCCGCGCCCCGTCAGCAGGCGGTGATCTTCCACTCGCCTGATGGGGGCGCCGATCAGCGCCCGAGGGGTCCCGCCGGCCATCATGGGAGCGGGTGACGGCGGAGGAGCGCGGGGGCGGTCTCGACTGCGTCGCGGAGGGTGCCAGCAGCGGCCGCGACGGCCTTCACGATTCCCTGGTAGCCGGTGCACCGGCAGAGGACGGCGGCCAGTCCCTCGCGGATCTCGGTCTCGGTCGGATCGGGGTTGGTCCGGAGCAGATCCAGCGACGCCAGCAGCATGCCCGGCGTGCAGAAGCCGCATTGGAGCGCGTGGTGCTCGTGAAACGCCTCTTGCAGGGGGTGCAGCTTGCCGTCGGACGTCAGCCCTTCGACCGTGCCGAGCTCGGCGCCGTCGGCCTGGATGGCGAGCATCAAACAGGAGCGAGCCGCCTCGCCATTGAAGAAAATGGTGCATGCGCCGCAGATACCATGCTCGCACCCGACATGGGTGCCCGTCAGCCCGAGGTCTTCCCTCAGAAAATCCACGAGGAGCTTGCGCGGCTCACAGTGACCCTGACGCGACTGACCGTTGACGGTCATCCGGACGAGGACGGTGTCGGACACTCAGGCCCCTTCCATCCGGGCAATCGCCCGGCGCAGCGCGCGCCCGGTCAGCACGCGCGTGAGGTTGCGGCGGTAGTCGGCGGAGGCGTGGATGTCGGACGGCGGATCGACCAGCGTGGCGGCCCGGTTTGCCGCGGCCTCGATGGCGGCCTCGGAGAGTCCCTCGCTCTCGAGGATCTCTTCGGCGCCGCGCAGGCGAACGGGCAACGGGCCCGCCCCCGCCGTCACGAGCCGGGCGGCCGTGCAGGATAGCCCCTGCCCCATGACCATCGCAGCGATTCCGACGATGGCAAAATCCCCGTGCCGCCGGCTGAACTCCTCGAAGGCGAAGCCGGCTCCGTCCGGCATGGCCGGGAACCGGACCTCGATAAGGATCTCGTCCGCCCCCAGCGCCGTGGCCAGATAGGACTGGAACAGGTCACCCGCCTGGAGGGTTCGCTCCCCGCGCGGTCCCCGTACGACAACTTCCCCGCCCAGCGCGGTGAGCGTGGCCGGGTACTCGGCCGCCGGGTCGGCGTGGGCCAGGCTCCCCCCGATCGTCCCGCGCGTGCGGATGGGCAGATGCCCCACGAAGGCGGTCGCCTCCGCCAGCAGCGGGAGGCGGCGCCGGACGACGGGCGAGAACTCGATGGTGCGCTGCCGCGTCATCGCCCCGAGCCGGACGTAGCCATCGGCCTCGCGGATATAGGCAAGGCTCGGAATGCGGTTGAGATCGACCAGCGCCGCCGGGCGGCTGAGCCGGAAGTTCAGGAGCGGGACGAGGCTCTGCCCCCCGGCCAGCAGCTTGGCCTCGCCGCCGTAACGGGTCAGGAGCGCGATGGCCTCGTCGACGGTCGGCGGGGCGTGATAGTCGAACTTGGGCGGCTTCACGCCTTCCCCGCGGACTTCCTGGCGCCGTCGATCAGCTCCCAGAGCCGCGACGGCGACATCGGGAGCTCTCTGATCCGGACGCCGATCGGCGCCAGCGCGTCACTCACGGCATTGGCGATAACGGCCGGCACCGTCATGGAGCTGGATTCACCCAGCCCCTTGGAGCCGAGCGGCGTGAGGGGCGAGGGCGAGACGACGTGAGCGATGTCGATCACGGGGGCCTCGACCGCCGTCGGCACCAGGTAGTCCATGAAGGTGCCCGTGAGGAGCTGTCCGCCCTCGTCGTACTGGAGCTCCTCGTAGAGCGCGCCGCCGAGCCCATGGAGGGCGCCGCCGTAGATCTGTCCCTCGGCGATCATGGGGTTGATGATGGTGCCGGCGTCGTGGACTGTCGCGTAGCGCAGGATCTTGATGGCGGCGGTCTCCGGATCCACCTCCACCGCCATCACCTCGGCGATGAAGCCGTAGGTGTTCGACGAGTTCACGCAGTCGCTCTGGTCGACGGCCTTCGAGACGGTGAACCCGAACACCGCCGTCGCCTGGAGGCCGGGCTCCATGCCTTCGGGCAACGACTCCGTGTTCCAGTGCGCCCGCCCCGCCAGATCCTTTATCGAGTACGACGGCCCCGGGCCGCTCCGGAGCCGTACGGAACCGGCGCGGAATTCGAGCTCGTCCGCGGGACGATCCATGAGGTGCGCGGCGTACTCGACGAGCTTGGCCTTGAGCTTGCGGGCGGCGAGGGCGACGGCGCTGGTCCCGACCGAGCCGAACCGGCTCGAGTACGTCCCCGAGGAGATGGACCAGAAGCGCGAGAGAGTGTCCATCTCGTCCACCACCGTCACGTCGTCGGGCGTGAGCCCCAGCTCGTCGGCGACGATCTGCGACACCACGGTCTGGTGCCCCTGACCCTGGGGCGTCGTGGCGAGGATCGCGGTCACGCGCCCGGCCGGGTCCACCTTGATGGTGGCGGCGTCAACGGCGCCCGACTTGGGCAGGTACTCGGGCTTCGCGCGGAACTGCGGATCAAGGGCCGTCGCCACGTACCCCATGTTGGAGACGGACGGATCCACCGCCAACGCCACCCCGATCCCGAAGAGCCGTCCGGCCGCCCGGGCCGCGGCCTGCGCGCGGCGAAGCTCCGCGTAGCGCGCGAGCTCGACCGCCTTGTCGAGCGCGGCGGGGTAGTCGCCGCTGTCGTAGAGGCCGCCCGTCGGCGTCCGGTAGGGGAATTGCCCGGGCTGGAGCAGGTTGCGCCGCCGCACCTCGACGGGATCCAGCCCGACCCGCTCGGCGAGCAGGTCCATCATCCGCTCGGTCTCGAAGTAGAGGTGACCGCACGCGTACCCGCGGTTCGGGCCCGTGAGACTCTTGTTGGTCATCACCACGGAGGTGTCCACCTCCAGGTGCTGGAACCGGTACGGGCCGACGAAGTTGCCGATGGGACGGAAGCTGCACCCGGGCTCCGGGCTGCGGATGTATCCGCCCACATTGTCCAGCCATCGGTAGCGCATGCCGAGCACCGTGCCGTCCTCGCGCGCCGCGAGCTCTCGGTAGGCGACCCGGTCCGTCCCGCTCGAGGATGCCAGCAAGTGCTCGTGCCGATCCTCGATCCACTTGACCGCCACGCCGGTGCACCGCGCCGTCAGCGCGATCAGCGCCATGTACGGATACATGCTCGATTTGATCCCGAAGCTTCCCCCGATGTCCGGAGGAACGATGAAGCGCAGCTTGTTCTCGGGCACCCCCAGCACCCGGGCCGTGAGCGGGTGCATGATGAAGGGCCCCATGAAGTTCGACCAGATCGTATAGGCGCCCTCCAGCGGATCCCAGCGTGCGATCACGCCGTACGTCTCGATGGGCGTCGATCCGTACTTCGGGAAGCGGAAGCGCTCACGGATCACGATGTCCGCCTCCGCGAACGCCCGGTCGGGGTCTCCGTAGACGAGCCGTCGATGGCCGGCCACGTTGGAGCCGACCGCCTCGTGGAGCACAGGGGCGCCCGGGTCGAGAGCCCGCTCCACGTCCACCACGGCGGGGAGCGGCTCGTACTCGACCGCCACCGCCTCCGCCGCGTCCTCGGCCAGATACCGGTTGCGGGCCACGACCACCGCCACCGGCTCCCCGACGAAGCGCGCCTTGTCGGTAGCGGTGCAGTGGTAGTGCACGGGCGCGGCGACCCCGACGGAGAAGGGCCGGGTGAGCCGCGCCACGTCCGCCCCCGTGACCACCCCGACCACCCCGTGCATCCGAAGCGCCGCCGAGGCATCGTATCCGAGAATGCGCGCGTGAGCGTGGGGCGACCGGACGATGGCCGCGGCGTGGATGTTGGCGATCGGGGGATGATCGTCGACGAAGCTCCCGCGCCCCGTGAGCAGCCGCGCGTCCTCGACGCGCTTGACGGGCCGGCCGATCCAGCCTTTCGCATCCGCGGGGGGATTCGCTGGGCTCGGCGCCGTGGTCCTCTGATCACTCACACGCTCCCTCCAGCCATTCCCTCACCTCCCCGTGTACTTCGGGGAGCGCTTCTCCAGGAACGACGTGACGCCCTCGGCGTAATCGTGCGTCGAGCGCAGCCACGCGTAGGCCTTGCGCTCGAGCTCGAGCGCCGTCTCCAGTGGAGCGTCGGCCCCCCGGTCGAGCACCATCTTCAGCGTGCGGAGCGCGAGGGGGGCCCGCTCGGCCAGCTCCCCGGCCAGCGCCGCCACCGCCTTGTCCAGCTCGTCGTTGGGCACGGCCTGGGTGATCAGTCCCCACGCCTCCGCGCGCTCCGCCGGGATGCGCTGGCCGGTCATCATGAAGAGCTTGGCGCGCGTCATCCCGATGAGCCTGAGGGCCCGCTGCGTACCGCCGCTCCCGGGGATCATGCCCAGCCGGATCTCCGGGAAGGCGAACTCGGATCGGAGGGTCGCGATCCGGAAATCGCACGCCACCGCCAGCTCCAGACCGGCGCCC
>WNGL01006148.1_pt1 | contig 14198 bp, 10 predicted proteins | sample 5400591 | NCBI WGS metagenome assembly WNGL01 (sample SAMN13153377, study PRJNA577476) | soil metagenome | isolation source: 80 cm soil or saprolite under Garry oak tree replicate 1 | place: USA:California | collected 2016-06-15
CTTCGACGATGCCGCATAAGGTCAATCCCAAGACTTTCGAGAATATCAAGAGTTTGTGGAAAGCCTTTGCGCCTCGGATGCTCACAATGCTGATGGACCAGATCTCGGAGCACCAGCGAGATTTGACGAACTCCGCGTCCCAACGCTTCGTGCCTGAACTCTTCGCCGCACTGGATTATTGTACGCTCCGGCTGAATCGGGCGGTGCGGGCGTTGAAGGTCGATGCGGACGCGATGCGAAGGAACTTGCAGGCCAGCCAGGATCACATCATTGCGGAGCCGCTGTATGTATTGCTGGCATTGATAGGGCATCCAACGGCTTACGAGGATGTGCGGCGGCTGGCTCGTGAAGCGCGTGAGAAGGGCAAGCCAATTATTGAACTAGCGAAGGCAGACCCGAACCTACGCCAGCGGCTTCAAAAAGTGCGTCCCGAACAGATGAAAATTCTAGAGGATCCGAGCAGGTACACAGGACAGTCATACGGACGCACGATTGCGGTGTGCGCACGTCGTGAAAAGGATGGCCGGAGGTTGCGGGAGTATCTGGCAAAGGAGAAGGACGCGCTGAGCAGCGTAAAAATGGGGCGCTTTTCCCGCTTGCATGATCAAATTGTCGCGGTCGAGAAGGGCCAACCAGTCCCCGAAGATTTTTGCCCGGCGGAAAACCGCAAGGACCTCATCGAGGCTTGGATCAGGGAGGCGAGTCCATTGACCGAACAAGAGGAAGAGATCGAGGCGCTCACAGAAAAGGTGTAGCGCCGGCGAGGCCTGAGTCTTGACGGCGCTGGCAGATCATCGCTTTCGGAGAGTGTTGGGGTTGGTCGTATTTCGTCCATTTTCTCGTTGGAGCCCCAAGCGCTTCATCTTTGAGACGAGGGTAGTCGGTTTAATTTTCAACAGAGCGGCTGCGCCATCAGCGCCGTAAATCTTCCAGTGCGTCCGCCCCAGTGCCTTGGCCACGATGGCGCGCTCGCGGAGAACCAGTTCGTCCAAAGAAAGGTCCTCTTCCTCCTGGCTGTCCGAAGGAAGCGTCTGGCCCAAGGAGGTTCCACTTCGCCCCGCGCGATGCGGGAGGTCGAATTGCAGTGGAAGCCCGTGCGCAAGGATGACTGCGCGTTCGATGACGTTTTGGAGTTCGCGGACGTTGCCGGGCCAATCGTAGCTTTGTAGCTCCTGAACCTGGAGTTTGTTCAGGCGCGGTCGTGGCACGCCGAGGCGCCGGGCGGATTGTTTCATAAAGTGTGCCGCCAAAAGACCGATGTCTTCGCGGCGCTCGCGCAGCGGCGGGACCTCGATCGGAAACACGCTGAGCCGATAGTAGAGGTCGAGGCGGAAACGGCCCGCTTTGGCTTCGGCCAAAAGATCGCGGTTGGTGGCCACGATGAGCCGCACCTTCGCGGTGCGGGTGCGCTCGTCACCGATGCGCTCGAATTGTCCTTCCTGCAGGACGCGCAGCAATTTGCTTTGCAGGTCGAGCGGGATTTCGCCGATCTCATCGAGAAACAAGGTGCCTCCGTCGGCCAGCTCGAAGCGCCCGGCGCGGTCCTTGATTGCCCCGGTGAAGGCGCCCCGCACGTGGCCGAAAAACTCGCTCTCGAACAGCTCCTTGGGAATCGAAGCGCAGTTGACGCGCACCAGCGGATGGTCTTTGCGCGGGCTCAGGTCGTGGATTGCCCGCGCAACCAACTCCTTGCCGGTGCCGGATTCGCCCAGGACGAGCACGTTGGCCTCGGTCGGCGCGACGGTTGCGATTTGAGTCAGGACCTTCTGAATGGCCGGGCTTTGGCCGATGATGTCGCCAAAGTTCATCCGGACTTCGTCCTGGAGGAACTCATTTTCCAGCTCAAGACATTTCTGCTTCTTGAGACAACTAAAAGCCAGGACGGTGCCGCCAATTTCACCTTGATCATTCCGGTAAGGAGTTGTCTTGACGCGCACCCAATGCAATTGGCCGTTTTTGCGCTTTATCTCGACTTCAAAACACTCAGTCTTGCCCAGGAGCGGATGTGTGGAAGAGCAATCGGGCTTAGGCGGGTTCCCTTCCGGCAAGAGAAGTTCATAACCGATTTGGCCGAGCAATTCTTCGGGCGCGTAGCCCGTAATCTCGGTGGCCATCGGGTTGGCGTAGAAGATTCGCTGGTCGGCGTCAATCAGCACGACTGCCTCGGAGAGGCTTTCGAGAACCGTGCGGTAGAACACTTCAGGCTCAGTGTGGAGGCCCGCAGGAAGGCCTTCGATAATCTGCGTCGGTTGCGACATACGGCGAACTATCGCGCGGAAACCTCTATGGCGCAACGCCGGAGCGTTGTTTTTACAACGATTAACCGATGACAACGGCAAAGCGTTGCGATCCTGGCTCGGCGATGAAGCTGAGTTGGTAATTGAAGTAGCCGTTTCCAGCCCGACGCTGGACCGTGAAAACGCCTCGCTCTACGCGGAAGGGGGAGTGAAAGAGTACTGGATCGTGCTGGGGCCGGAGCGGCGGGTAGAGGTGTATGGCCTGCCCGATACCGGGAGAGCCGCCAGTTTGGCGCAGACGACACGCTCCAATGTGCCAGCGTGCCGGCGGTGCGCATCCTGGTCTCCGATTTGTTCGCTTAGCCCGGGCGATGAGAACGACGGATTTCGCGGATGAGACGGATAAGGGAACCCGCGCGATCGCGTGATCGGGGTTTGCCATCGTTCGTTGCATCTTTGGTCGCGACAGACTTGCTTGGGGCCGGAGAGACGCTGCGGCTTGGCTCTTTGAGACCCTTGCAATATTTGACCGGGTATGGGCCATTCACCACCAGGCTGGCTACGCTGACAGACAGGCCCTCACTGCCTTCAACATTTTTCTTCACGCCATTGCCCCCGGTTTTAAGATGTGCGCCATGAAGAACGCAAACTCGGTGGTGTTGAGCGACCTGCTTTCGCCGGGGGCTATAGCGCTGGGGCTGGCAGCGAGTGACCGGAATGGGGTGCTGCGCGAGCTGGTCAATCGAATCCCCGCGCTTGCGAAAGAGCCGGCGGCGCGACAGACGCTGCTGCGGGCGTTGCAGGAGCGCGAACAACTCCATAGCACGGGGATCGGCGACGGCATCGCGCTGCCGCACGCGCGCAATGCCCTGGCGGGGCTGGTGGACGGGGCGATCATTGTGTTTGGGCGTCATTCGGCGGGGATAGAATATGGGGCGCTGGATGGGATTGCGGCGCGGCTTTTTTTTCTGCTAGTGGCGCCGACGGTCTCGCAGCATTTGAACATCCTGGCCCGGCTGAGCCGTCTCCTGCGCGACCCGCAACTGCGGCAGAACCTGCTTACTGCCGGCAAACCGGAGGAGGTCATTGCGTTGTTACGGGAGGCGGAGGCAAAGATGGGCGTCAAGTGACTACCGGACCCGCCTTCGCTCGGAGCTACGGTGCGGCGAGCCTCGGGATCACGGGCTTGCCGCGCCATAGCGAAGCGAAGGCGGGACTACAGGACTCAATCCACGACCAAGGCCAACTCGCTGGGCTTGGCCTCGGCGCAGAGACAGGCGCGGAGGTAAGCCACGATTTCGTCGTCCAGGCTGCGGCAGCGCGGGGTCCAGCGCCGGGTGCCGGCCATTTGCTTGACGCAGCCGCGCAATCCGCGGAAGCGCAGCACGCGGGGGGATTGCTGCAATAGCCGGCGCAGTTCCTGGCGCAGGCGCGGAAAGAAAAAGAGCTCGCAGCCTTTACCGGATTCGCAGGCGATCCGGCGCAAATCCGATTCGAGTACACGCGGGGCGCATTGGTTCCTGTGTGCAGTCTGCGCCGTGAGCGCGAGACCCCGCAGCACTTTCTCCAACGCGCTGGCGAATTCGCTGACCGATACGGATTGGCGGCGGAGTTCGTGTTTGAAGTAGTGGAAGACCGCTTTGGTGGCATGGGTGAGGAATTCCTGATCGAACAGCTCCGCCGCGCCGCCGGCAGGTTCCAGGAAAACCATGTCGGCGGAAAAAGCTACGCTTTTGCCACCGGCCATTTTGAAGAGCAGATAATCGGAGGCGCGGGCGCTCATGCTTTGGCTCCTAATTTTTTTACTTCCTGCACGAAATCCGTGGCCTCCTGGAAGCGGCGATAGACGCTGGCGAAACGCACGTAAGCCACTTCGTCAATCTGGCGCAAGCCGTCCATGACCAGCTTGCCGATGACCTCAGCGGGCACTTCGCGTTCATACTTGTCGGTGGCTTCATTGACGATTCTTTCGACCAGGTCCTCAATGATCTTGGGGCTGATCGGGCGTTTCTGGCAGGCTTTCTTGATGCCGGCCAGGAGTTTTTCCCGAGCCAACTCTTCGCGGCGGCCATCACGTTTAAGCACCATCAGAGCCGCGCGCTCGATCTCCTCATAAGTTGTGAATCGAAAGGCGCAGGCGCCACATTGGCGGCGACGGCGAATGGTGGCCCCCTCGCGCGAGGCGCGAGAGTCAATAACCTTGTCATCCTGACCGCCGCACTTAGGACATCGCATAACGAAATGGCTACTGCCAATAGTGTATGGTGATCTCTAGCATACAAGCTGTTGGAGAGTCAAGGGGTGATCGGGCATTGGATTTGGGGAGCGATTAAGGGTGCAAGTCCAATGAGAAACCATTGAAAAGGGTCGCGAACGATTTCGTGCAGGAACGCTTTCTGCAGCGTCGTTGTCTGCCAGCTCCTCGAGATCAGGGACGCTGTACTACTACAGTCGAATTTCCTCGCAGGCTGCGAAGAATTTTGCAAGCCCTTGGAATGGAAAGGTTTCCATCCTCCGTCTTCCATTCTCGGTTGCGGCTTTGCCGCGCTGTGGAAAGCGTCCCTACCAGATTTACCGCTCCCAATCACGAAAGCGAAAAGGCGCCCGCAGGCGCCTTTTCGGAGAGGAAGATTCGGTCAGTTGCAACCCCTTATGGGAGCTGGATGCGGTTGAAGCCCGCAGGTGACAGCCCGCCTGGACTTGAGAAATTTCCCGCGGTTTGCCCGGAATCGCCAGAATTGCGCAGGGATTCCTGCAGCCTGGAGCGGCTGTATTGCTGAACGCTGCCGTCGGCCAAGCCGATGTTACCCTGCTTGGAGTGCTGGTTGTCCATCCAACCTGTGTAAACGTTATTAGCCGGGAAATTGGTACCCAACGAAACCGCGAAGCTTTGGTTGGCCATGCCGGCCTGATAAGCTTGCGTTGGCGGGTTCCCATTCCCCAGGTTGTGATCGCCAGTCAGGAACATCTGCGGGAAAGTGTCCGCCGCGTCCACTCCGACAAAATAACTGGTGTTGAGGTCATTAGTGTAGGGGATGGTGTTGGCGGTGTTTGCCGGGACGCTGCCCGCGAAGGTGCTGGAGATGGTGCGAAGGCTTTCATATTCAGCCGGGCACATGACGACTTTGGGTGTGCTCAACTCATTGGACATCACCATGAAAAAGCCGCCGACGCCATGGCTGCCGCCAGTCCAGCCGTAGGGGACGTTTTGTACGCTTCTGGCGCCGATGGTTTCCGAATAACCGCCGGCAGACGAAGGAACCCTCATCGGGTATTGGTCGCCGTTATCCAGCGCCCAGGTGCGGAAGGACAGACCGATCTGTTTGAGGTTATTGGTGCAGTTGATGCGTTGGGCGCGCGCTTTGGCCCGTGCCAGCGCCGGCAACAACATGGCCGCCAAAATGGCGATAATGGCGATGACGACTAACAACTCGATCAGAGTGAACGCCCTGACCCATTTGCGAAGGTTCTTCATAAACTTTGTTGGTTTTGTTTTAAGTTTGGGAGACAGTCCGCGAATTATAGTCAAACCGTTCACGCTGTCAACCAGCTTCTGAAAATTTCAGCAGCAACCATGCCACGTGCATTTTCCTGGGGAAACCCCAGGAAACCGTGAAGGCGGACTGCTCGGATGCGTGAATTTCACGCAATTTGCGTGAGAATCACGCGAGTCGAGCATTTTCCACGCAGCGCCCGGCCCCGGAAGTAGCGGCCATGGGCACTCAATGGCTGATGGCGACCAGAAGCTCGATCAAGCTAAATGGGCTGCTTCCGATCAATGATTTGAGTGTTACCAGTCATATGTTATGGCCACCAATAGTTCGGTCAAAGTCAAACCACATGCTCAGGCGCCACTTTGCAATTCGTTGGTGGAAGCTCGTGGTCGCGCCGATTTCATAGCGATGGTGCGTGACACTAAGATTTGGTCGGTCGCAGCCTTATGGGAGTTGGATGCGGTTTAAGCCCGCAGGTGACGCGCCGCACGGATTCGAGAAGTTCCCCGGTGATTGCCCGGGATCGCCGGAATTTCGCAGAGCCTCCTGGAGCCTGGAGCGGCTGAACTGCTGCACGCTGCCATCGGCCAGGCCGATGTTACCTTGCTTGGAGTGCTGGTTGTCCATCCAGCCGCTCAGGACGTTGTTATTGGGAAAGTTAGTGCCCAACGCGACCGCGAAGTTTTGGTTGCCAATGCCGGCCTGATAAGCTACTGTCGGCGGGTTCCCACACCCCAGATTATGATCGCCGGTCAGGAACATCTGCGGATAAGTGTCCGCTGCGTCCACGCCGACAAAATAACTGGTGTTGAGGTCATTGGTGTACGGGATGCTGTTTGCGGTGGTTGCCGGGACGCTGCCCGCGAAGGTGCTGGCGATGGTGCGAAGGCTTTCATATTCAGACGGGCACATGACGATTTTGGGTGTGCTCAATTCATTGGACATCACCATGAAAAAACCGCCGACGCCGTGACTGCCGGCCGTCCAGCCGAAGGGTGCGTTTCCAACGCTTCTGGAGCCGATGGTCTCTGAATAACCGCCAGCGGACGAAGGCACCTTCATCGGGTATTGGTCGCCGTTATCCAGCGCCCAGGTGCGGAAGGACAGACCGATCTGTTTGAGGTTACTGATGCAGTTGATGCGTTGGGCGCGGGCTTTGGCTCTTGCCAGCGCCGGCAACAACATGGCCGCCAAAATGGCAATGATGGCGATGACGACTAACAATTCGATCAGAGTGAACGCCCTGACCCATTTGCGAAAGTTCTTCATAGGCTTTGTTGGTTTTGTTTTTTTGTTTGGGAGACAGTCCGCCAATTTTGGTGAAGCCGTTGACGCTGTCGTCCTGCGTCTGGACCTTTGAGCAGCCACCGTGCCACGTCCACTTTCCTCAGGAAACCGGCGGAGACAATACAGGCAGCGTGCTTGAAGGCGGAATTTTCACGCAATGTGCGTGAGAATCACGCAATCGCAAGCGGGCCGGGCTATACGAGCACAGGTACTGTTACTGTTGCCTCGGCCAAGGCGTGGAATCCGGAGCGCAACATGCGCTCGGTCACTTCCCAGCCCAGGCAAGCATCAGTGATGGAAACGCCGTAGCGCAATTCGGAGGGATGAGCCGGGAAGGGCTGGTTGCCTTCTTTCAAGTAGCTTTCGACCATGACGCCGATGACTGAGTTGTTGCCGGCGGCGCGTTCGCCTATGATACTGCGCCAGACTTCCTCCTGGCGCGCGTGTTGTTTGCCCGAGTTGGCGTGGCTGCAGTCCACCATGAGCACCGGCGGCAAACCCGCTTGAGCCAACGCGGTTACGGCCTGGCGCAGACTTTGGGCGTCGTAGTTTGGGCGGAGCCGGCCACCGCGCAGAACGATGTGGCCGGCAGGGTTGCCGGTCGTGCGAATGATGCTGGTAATGCCATCCTGATCGATGCCCAAAAAGCTGTGCGGCGCGCGCGCCGAACACATGGCGTCAACAGCAATTTGCAAGCTGCCGTCGGTGCCGTTCTTGAAGCCGACGGGCATGGACAGGCCGCTGGCCAATTCGCGGTGGGTTTGAGATTCGGTTGTGCGCGCCCCCACTGCGGCCCAAGTGATGAGGTCAGCGATGTATTGGGGGATGATCGGGTCCAGAAATTCGGTAGCAGCGGGGATACCCATGGCGGTAAGGTCCAGCAGCAGGCGGCGGGCTTTCTTCAAACCGGTTTCGATATCATAAGAGCCGTCGAGTTGCGGGTCGTTAATGAGCCCTTTCCAACCAATGGTCGTGCGCGGCTTCTCGAAATAGACGCGCATGACGATTTCCATCCGCTCAGCCAGTTCTTTGCGCAAGGCCTGGAGCCTGGCCGCGTAGTCCAAGGCGCCATCGAGGTCGTGAATCGAACAAGGGCCAACGATGACTAGCAGACGGTTGTCTTCCTGGCGCAAGATGCGGGTGACCCGCTGGCGGCTGGCGACGACTGTCTGGTTGGAGGCTTCAGACATCGGGAGTTGCGCCTTGAGCGCGCGCGGCGTCAACAGCCGGACCGTTTCCCTGACGTGCAAGTTTTGGGTCGGCAACATCGGTGGTATTATACAATTCTGCGAGCAAAGAGGGAAGTTGAAATCCCGAGGCACAAGTCCCAAACTCGCCCGACGATTTGCAAATGCTTTGGCAGCCGCATGGACGGACTGCGATGGCGCAGCCGCCGAGGTGGACGGCGCGGATCTGGCTCCCGAACCACAATTGCGCCGACCGACGTCTGCGGCTACGTGAACGGTTGCGGTAATTTTAGCGAGGCAAAAGTGACGGGTAGGCGGACAGGTCAACCCATTGAAGCTGGTAGTGGTTGGTGTTGAGGTTCTCCAAGGCGCAGAGGGTGTCCATGTCGGCTTGCATCTGGGCGCTTGGGCCAGAAGTAGAACGGCCATTCAAGAAGACCAGTTCACCGGGCAAGGGGAGCAGATCGGGGGAGCCGGAGTCACCGGCCTTCCAGGCGTTGAGCGAAAAGCCAGGCACCTCGGCGCTGACATTGCCGCCTTGTTCAGTTTTGAAGATGGGATAGGGGGCGCCGTTGCAGCGAGGATATTTGGCGTAGAGGTTGGCCCAAGCCACTACTCGAAGCGGCTCGATACCTACGGGCAGATCTTTGCTGAACAGTAGAAGGGTGTAGTCCCGCCTGGCACCGCCCGGGACGGACCGCACGACTTCTCTGCGCACGGTCGCTTCGACCAGCACGTTGTCAGTGGTGAGGAACCAGACCTTCTTGCCGGCGAAGTTTGTTCGGGTGCCATCGTGGCCCAAGCCGTGCCCACGGGTATAACCATGGCGTCTGGAAAGGGCGGTCACAGGGACCTGGCCGCTGTAACCTTCGACTTCCCAGCACGGGCTGAGAGCAGTCAGCCCTTTCATTCCCCATAAGAGGCTATTGGTATTCCAGGCCACTACGGGCGGTTTGGTGGGCCAGTCCGGAGGATGCAGGCGGACAGACCAGAGGGCGAGATTCCTGCCATTAGTGTGCGCAATGAAGTTTGTCCAGACTGCGTGGTTCAAGGAGCCGGGCAGAAAGTGGTCGAAGACGGTGTTGGTAGCGGAGAAGTTGAGGGTTGATCCGCCATCGCTTTGCTTTGGCCCGGCAAGGGGTTGAGAGTTGGTGAGGGCATTGGTTGCCTGGAGGAGGACCGTGGCATAAATGGCCGGGCCGTTGGTTGACCAACTCAATATGTTAGGGGTCAAGTTCTGTGGCACTGAGCCGGGCGGCGTGACCTCCGTGTGGGCCGCCACAACTAGCGAGACGGTGGGGGCAGCGGTGGCGAGGAGCAAGGTGAAGGCCAGGGAATTGAGAATTGAAAACTGTGGACGGCAGTGTCTGCGAGGACAATTCATAGAGCGAGTTGGGTGTAGGCGGGTTTCGGGTTTTTCAGAAACCGACGAGGCGATACCATTGACGCCGTTAAAAGGGTCATACGGCAATGGGCGCTTTGATAATCGGGTGGGGGTCGTAACCGACCAGCTCAAAGTCTTCGTAATTAAATTCGTGGATGTTCTTGACGGCGGGGTTCAATTTCATTTGCGGCAGCGGGCGCGGTTGGCGGGTTAGTTGTAATTTGGCTTGCTCGAGGTGATTGGCGTAGAGGTGCAAATCGCCGCAGGTATGCACAAACGTTCCAGGTTCCAGAGCGCAAACCTGGGCCACCATGATCGTGAGCAAGGCGTAGGAAGCGATATTGAAGGGCACGCCCAGGAACAAATCGGCGCTGCGCTGGTAAAGCTGGCAGCTCAGTTGGCCGTCCTGGACAAAGAATTGAAACAGCGTGTGACAGGGCGGCAAGGCCATTTGATCCAGCTCGCCGACATTCCAGGCGCTGACAATCAAGCGGCGGCTGTGGGGATTTTTTTTAATCTGCTCGATGACCTGATTGATTTGGTTGATGGAGCGTCCGTCCGGGGCGCGCCAATCGCACCATTGGGCGCCGTAAATCCGGCCCAGATTGCCGTGTGGGTCGGCCCATTCATCCCAAATGGTCACCCCGTGTTCGTTGAGATAACTGACGTTGGTGTCGCCGCGCAGGAACCAAAGCAGTTCATAAATAATGGACTTGAGATGGAGTTTTCTGGTGGTAAGCAGTGGAAAGCCTTGCGCCAGTGGATAGCGGGACTGGGTGCCGAACATCGAGTAAGTGCCGGTGCCGGTGCGGTCGGGCTTGAAGCTGGCCTGTTCCAGGACCAGCCGTAAGAGTTGTTGGTATTGAATCATGCAGACGCCGGAGTTCCACAGTAACACGTTCGACCAGCGGACGCCATTGCGGGCGGCAAGCTGCCGTACTGGGTCAGCGACGGCGGACTACAACGTTATCGGAGTGCGCCCGTCCTCGGGCGCAGCGAGCACCGGTTGTTCCGATGCGTCCGATTCCATTGGGGGGCTCGCTCGCGTTCCGACATTGCTGCGCCCGAGGACGGGCGCACTCCGCCGAGGCGATCCCCCGCCGTCGCTGACCCAGTACAAGCTGAATGTCTTGCGTGGCCGGCTAATAGGTTCTCAGGTCATCGAGTTATCAGGAGCTTTTGCAAAGGGACCGGCGCGTTCCGGCCCGGTTTCCACCGGCGCCGGTTTCTGGCGGCCATCATCTTGGGTTTGGACCTTGGCCAGGTTCAATTCTTTGGCCAACTCGTCCAGCAAGACGACGATCATGCTTTGCAGGTTCCGTTTCTCCCGTTGCAGCAGCCAGGCCAGCAGCGGCAGCGTCAGCAGCAGCAACCACAACCAGGGCAAGCCGGCGCCGGCGAAGCCCAGCAGGACAAATTCAAAGCCGCAGAGGGACCAGAAGGCGACCTTGGCCTGCAAGGACCAAAGGGCGCGCAGCCGGCAACGGATGGCACGAATGGCTGGCGGGTGCTCTTCGGCGACGGTTGCAAGCTGCAAAATACTCCAGCGGCTGCCGTAGATTTCGACGTCATAATCGTTCCAACCGATGTCCGATTTGTTGGGCCAGCCACGCTGGTCGAGCCGGCGCAAAACTGCGGCCACCCAGGTGAGCCGTTCGATGGGCGCGCCGCTCCAGTATTGGACTTCGTTGAGCGGGAGCTTGCTTTGGCGCAGGGCGATGGAATCCAGAGACTGCTGAGCCGCCAGGGGCGTGGGCCTCAAGTTGAGGCGACCCTGGTAACGAGCCCAGCCGCGCACGATGGGCTGGAGGAAAAACAGCATCGCGACCAGCGGCCGCCACCACCAACGCCTTCTTTTGCGGGGCAAAGCCGCTTGGGCCCCCGCCGCGGCGCACACCGCCACGGAGATTAAGAGACTGGTGATGGCCAGCGGCAGCAGGTGATGGAAGGTGATCGACAGGATCCACAACGGCAGCGTTACCGTCAAGTGGTACTCCAGATTCGTGCAGAGCATCAGGGTGAACGCGGGTCCGGAGGCGTAAAGGGACTGAAAACCGGCACTAGCGAAGGGGCCGCGATAGATAATGGGCGGGCGAACCAGCACGCCGAAGTTGGAGGCGGTGTAAATGCGGCCATGCCAGATGCTGCCACCGAAAGAATTAAAATACTCCGGGTGCTTGCCGACCAGCAGGGCCTCGGCCTGGCCGTAGCCATGCTGCTGTTTGAGATAGGCGCCGATAGTCGAGCGGCGATAGTGCCAGACGAAAGCCGCGGGGCTGAAGCCGATCTTATAGCCAGCCTGTTGCAGGCGCCAGCAGAGATCGACGTCGTCTCCGGCCCGGCGGAAGATGGGATCGAAGCCGCCGACTTCAGCCAGAGCCCGTTTGTAGAAGGCCATGTTGCAGCCGGGGATGTGCTCGGCCTGGCGATCGGTGAGCATCACATGGGCGGGGCCGCCGGGCGAAACCATCACCGCTGCGGCGACCAGCGAATCTTCCGGGGGCAACAAATTGGGGCCGCCGATGCCCGCCCAGTCCCCGGCCAACAAATCCCCGACCAGATAATAAAGCCAATCCTGGTCTGCGCGACAGTCCGAATCGGTGAACGCGACAATCTCGCCGGCGGCCGCGGCGGTGCCGGTGTTGCGGGCGGCGGACAGGCCGAGATTTTTTTCGTGCCGAAGGCAGCGCACCTGGGGAAGCGTGGAGGCGAGTTGAGCTGTGGCATCGGTGGAGCCATCGTCAACCAGAATCACTTCGTAATCCGGATAATTGAGCCGTCGCAAAGATTCCAGGCAGGCCCGGAGGGTGCGCTCGCCATTATAGCAGGCGACGATCACGGAGACCTGCGGAGACCGCGGGAGGGCAAAGTAAGGCGCAGCGCCGAACATGCTCTGGACGACCGCGAAGGAGTCCTTGGGTTTCCGGTCGCGCGTGGTGACCCCCATTTGCCAGTCTTCGATCAGCCGGCCATCCTTGAACCATTCATCGGTGAAACTAAACAGCACCGCGCCGGCCAAGCCGCTGCGGAAGGCGCCTTCGATCTGCCAGCGCAGGACCTGGCATTTTTTCTCTTCGCCTTCGCGCAGCGAATCCATGCCGAATTCGCCGAGGATCAACGGTTTGGATTCGGCCAGCATCTGGAGCCGTGCCAGGTAGTTTTTGAAGGATTGTTCGTGGTGCAAGTAAAGGTTGAAACAGACAAAGTCGAGAGTTTGTGGGCGCAGAAACTCCGTCGGCGGATAATTAGTGAAAGTGCACAAGCACTCCGGATCGATGCGCTTGGCCTCGTGAACCAGGTCGTCAATGAAATCGCCCACGGCCCTGGCGCCACTCCAACGGACGATGTCGGGGGGAATCTCATTGGCGACGCTGAAGCCGAAGACCGCGGGATGGCGGGCGCAGCCGTACACGGCCCGGCGTACCGTCTCGCAGGCTTCGGCCCGGCGCGCGGGCGAGTCGAGCACACAGAGCTGCTTGTTCCAGGGGATGTCAATGAGCACCTGGAGACCGTGCTGGGCGGCGAGGTCGAGAAACCATTTGGCGGGCACCTCATAGACGCGGACGAGGTTGGCTTGCAACTGGCGGAATTGGGCGAAGTCGTTGGCGGTTTGCTCCGGTGAAGCGAACGACTGGCCCGCCGGGTTGGGAGGGAAGGGGCCATAGGCCAGGCCCTTGACGTAAAATTTCTGATCGCCGAGCCGGAAGAATTTGCCACTCACGCTGACTCCAGCCCGAGAAGAAACCGCGACAGCCATAGGTCTTAGACGGGCGCCAAACCTGTTTTAGTCAAGAGGCGGTGGGAGAGCGCCCCGAACATTCTCCTCGCTTTGTGCCCCTGAACCCGAGGGAAGAGACAGACCCCTCACCCCAGCCCTCTCCCCTTCGAAAGGGGAGAGGGGGAAGCTCATGGGGAGGGGTAATCGCCGGCAGCCCTTTCGCGAGGGGAGGTTCATAGGTAGACCAAAGGGCGGTAGAGAATCCCAAGCTTCGAAGTCGCGTGGTTTCTGGGTAGCTGGCGCGGCTTGGCGCGAGCGCGGACGTTCTTGTCCGCCGCAATGAACTTCGCAGAACCCGGCCAGGAATCAGCGCGCGCTGGCGTTCGGAAGTTGCTGCGGACAGGAATGTCCGCGCTCCGCTGACAGAGCAACGGGCCAAAAGGCCCGTGGTGGGCCTCATTTGAGTTCCGGCGCTGGCCGTGTGGTTTGGGGCGGCTGTGATTGCAACTCCTGCATTTTCTTTTCTAACGCCTCGCGCGCTTTAGTCTGCGCTTCGGTGTCAACCGCTTGAAGCGAAAGGGGGGCTGCGTCGAACACAGTGGATTTGAGTTCGACGTTGATGCGGAGTCGCTCAAGAGTTGCGCCCTCGTCCAGGCTGAGTTGGGAGAGCGCTTTGTTGTAATTGTCGAGCGCCAGGATTTCATTGCCCAGGGCCGTGGTGAGGTCGCGTTGCTTCTGCAGGACGGTGTAGGTGGTGCTCTTTCCGCTATCGAGCTTCTTGCGCTCGGCATCCAGGTCCGCTGCGGCGTACTCGGCGGCCCTGCGCCTGGCGCCGACCTGCTCGAAGCTGGACTGGGCCAGGTCAATGTCGTTGGCGACGGTGATCATGAT